>Ga0335071_10007149_pt1 | contig 11513 bp, 10 predicted proteins | sample Lox_Sample_15_FD_206724 | JGI IMG/M metagenome (GOLD analysis project Ga0335071, IMG submission 206724) | Soil microbial communities from Loxahatchee National Wildlife Refuge, Florida, United States - Lox_Sample_1.5 | ecosystem: Environmental > Terrestrial > Soil > Wetlands | place: USA...
CTGGGTTACGGAGATATCACGCCTGTCGCCCGGACCCTGCGCGTTCTGGCGGAACTCGAGTCGCTGGCCGGGACGCTCTACATGGCGATTTTCATGGCGCGCCTGGTTTCGTTACATTCTTCGCACCACGAAGAAGCACACAGCGGGGAGTAGTGAGATGACCGCGGAAAAGTTCCGCGGCGGGGGGTGAGGCTGCCGACCGAGGCTGCGGGACTGAAGTCGCGCGCAGGCTGAAGCCTGCCCCACAGGCGGTCAGAGCGCTGCGCGAACGAACTCCAGCCGGTAGTTGGCCTCCGGGTTCTGCGCGCAGGGTCCCGACACGATGACCGCGGCCATGCCGGGTTGCTGGTAGTGGCGGCACCATTGTGCAGCGAACTCCGGCCAGTTCGCCGGCGTGCGCTGAGCGTTGAGGGGTGTCACTGCATAGGAAAAATTCAACCCGCGGCACACGGCCTGGTTGTCGCTGATGGCGACGATCCAGACGGACGGCTTGAAGCGGGAGATCATGCGCGCGGTAGTGCCGGAGAAGGTCGGCACGAATACCACGGCGCAGGGGACCGTCTCCAGGGCATTCTCCACCACCGACGCGATGGCTTCGGCCACCGTGGCGGGCGCCTTGCGCCGGGCGTTCTCCTGGATCTCCCGCAGGCGTCCGGCCGGACGGCGCGCCTCGGTGGCGGCGGCGATCCGCGCCAGCATGGCCACGGCCTCCTCGGGATATCGACCCATCGCGGACTCGCCCGAGAGCATCACGCAGTCCGTGCCGTCGAGGATGGCGTTGGCGACGTCGGTCGATTCCGCGCGCGTCGGCAACCGGCTCGACACCATCGATTCCAGCATTTGGGTCGCGGTGATGACGGGCTTCCCAGCCAGGTTGGCTTTGGCGATCAGGATCTTTTGCGCCATGGCGATCTCCTCGATGGGGACTTCCACCCCGAGATCGCCGCGGGCGACCATGATGCCGTCGGCGGCTGCCAGAATCTCGTCGTAGTGTTCGAGGGCCTCGGCGCGCTCGATCTTGGCGATCACGAAGGGCTGTTTGCCGGTGGCGCGCGCAGCCGCCCGCACGGCTTCGATATCGGCCGCCGATTCCACGAAAGACTGGCTCACCGCATCCACGCCGTGCTCGAGAGCGAACTCCAGGCAGGCGCGGTCGTGATCGGTGAAGGCGCCGATTCCGAGCTCGATGCCCGGCAGATTCAGGCCCTTCCGCGACCGCAATTCGCCGCCGACCGATACCTTGCAGTGGACGTCGCTGCCCTCGACGCGGTCCACCAACAACTGCACGAGGCCGTCGTTGAGGAACAGCCGATTCCCGCGCTTGACCACGCGGGGCAACGGCTCGAAGCTCATCGATACGCGGCGCGCATCGCCGGCGATTTCCTCGCTGGTGAGCGTAAATTCATCCCCGGCGCGAAGCGTGATCGGCTCGGGATCGATCCTGCCGAGCCTCATTTTCGGACCCGGGAGGTCCGCCATGATGCTGACGCTCTTACCGGTGTCGCGTGCGGCATCGTGAATCCGCGCGATCACCTCGGCGTGGTTTGTGAAGTCGCCGTGCGAGAAGTTGAGGCGTGCAACGTCGAGTCCGGCGAGGATCAGGCGCCGCAGCATCTCCGGAGAATCCGACGCCGGGCCGATGGTGGCTACGATTTTGGTTTTGTGTTTGGGAAGCGACATAGGCGAGGTCACGGTGCGGCGATTTCTTCCAGTCTCGCACCCGCCGCGTCGAAATCGAAGTTGTCCAGCGCATCGCGCAGTGCCTCCAGCTTCGTCTTCTCAACCGTCCCGGCCAAGGCACTCTCCAGGGCAGAAAGGGCTTCCACCGCGCCACCGTCGTTGGCTGCGATGAGTTCGCGGATCCTTTCCATCGCCGCGGCCGCCGCTTTGGCATCGAACGGACCGGTGGCCTCGACTGCGGCCACTGGCGCTGTCTCTGCGAGCCCGCGCCGGATGGCCTGAACCATCGGAGTCATCACGGCTTCGAATTTCTCCAGCAGTGCGGATACCTGCGCGTCTCCGTTGCGGATCGCGCGCTCCACGCTCTCCGCCGCCCCCTGGACCTGCCCGATCCCCAGATTTCCGGCCACGCCCTTGACCGTGTGCGCGAGGCGCCCGGCCAATTCCCGGTCTCCGCCCTGGAGCGCTGCCGCGATCTGTGCGGCTGCGTCCCCTTGCTTGTTCACGAACTGCTCCAGCAGACTCCGGTACAACTTTCGATTGCCTGCCACGCGCTTCAACCCGCCTGCCACGTCGATACCCGCAACGTCCGGCAGCACGACCTCCTCGGGCGCCGCTTTCGGCGGCGGCGCGGGAGCCCCTGCGTTGGCTTTCGGCTTGACCCACCGCTTCAGCGCCGCAAACAAAGCGTCCGGCTCGATCGGCTTGGTGACGTGGTCGTTCATGCCTGCTTCGAGGCAGCGCTGCCGTTCCTCCACGAGCGCGTGCGCGGTCATGGCGATGATCGGCAGGTCCTTGAATCGAGGATCCGCACGCAGGAGGCGGGTGGCCGTGAAGCCGTCCATCTCGGGCATTTGCAGGTCCATCAGCACGACGTCGAAGGCCGGCGGATCCGGACCTTCCCGAAGCGTCTTCACCGCCTCGCCGCCGTGGTTGGCGACGGTGACTTTCGCGCCCGCGCTCTCCAGCAGCTCGGTGGCGACCTGTTGGTTCATCTCGTTGTCTTCCACCAGCAGGATGCGCACACCGCTGGCATCGTAGGCCTGGGCCTCCTCTCTGGAGACGTGCGTGCCGCCCGTATCCGCGTCCACCGTTCCAAACAGGTTGATCAGCGAGTCATAGAGGACGGAGGCGCCCACCGGCTTCAACAGGTACCCATCGATGCCCATGTGCTCCGCCTCCGCACGCACATCTTCGCGGCCGAAGGCTGTCACCATCACCACACGCGGGATATTCTTCAGGCGACTTCCCTGTTTGACTATGCGGGTTGCCTCCAGCCCGTCCATTCCCGGCATGTGCCAGTCCATCAGGACCAGCCCGTACGGATCCTTCGCGTCCGCCGCCGCCAGTAAGCGAATGGCTTCTTCGCCCGACGACGCCGACTCCGCCTGCAAGCCAAATCCCCGCAGTGCATCGCTCAGAATCTCGCGGGCCTGGGGGTTGTCGTCCACCACCAGCACGCGGATGCCGGCCAGGTCGGGGACGAAGCGTTTGCGCTCAGGAGCCGCGGCGCCGATGCCGAACCAGGCAGTGAACTGGAAGACGCTGCCCACGCCCGGCTGGCTCTCCACCCAGATCTCGCCGCCCATCATCTCCACGAGCCGCTTGCTGATGGAGAGTCCCAGGCCGGTGCCGCCGAACTTTCGAGTGGTCGATGTGTCGGCCTGGCTGAACGCCTGGAACAGGCGCGCGGTCTGCTCCGCGGTCATACCGATTCCCGTGTCGCGCACCGAAAACTTCAGCTTGACGCGCTCGGCAGCGGTTTCCTGCACGGCCGCCGAGACCACGACCTCGCCGCGTTCGGTGAACTTGACGGCGTTGTTCACCAGATTGATCAGAATCTGTCCGAGGCGGAGCGGGTCGCCGACCAGTTGCGGCGGAATGTCGGACTGCGCGGCGATCAGGAACTCCAGGTTTTTGTCCGTGGCTTTCTGGCCGACTACCGTGGAGAGGTTATCCAGCACGTCCTGGAACTGGAAATCAGCGTTTTCGATGTCCAGCTTGCCGGCCTCGATTTTGGAGAAGTCGAGAATGTCGTTGATGATGCCGAGCAGGGCGCCGGCGGCGATCCTGACTTTGGAAAGATAGTCGCGCTGTTTGGCGGTCAGGTCGGTTTTCAGGGCCAGGTGGGTCATGCCGATAATGGCGTTCATCGGTGTGCGGATCTCATGGCTCATGTTGGCGAGGAACATCGACTTGGCCGCGGTGGCCTCCTCGGCCCTGACTTTCGCAGCTTGCAGCTCTTCTTCGGTTTGCCAGCGCTGGATTCCGAGGCTGATTCGGGCCGCCGCCTGCCGCAGCGCATGGAAGTCCTCCGAGGATAGCGGCAGTTGCCCGAAGGTCACGATCACGCCGACGAGCCGGTCCTGCACGATCAACGGGTGGCCGCCGAAGGACACGAGGCCTTGTGCCCGTGCCCACTCGACGTCCACGCCGGGCTCGGCCTGGATTGCATTGGTTTCCAGGGGCTGGCGCGAGGCGGCGATCCGACCCACTTTCCGTTCACCAACCTTGACGCGCGACCGCGTCCCGTCCAGGCTGGTGTAGAGTCCGGCGCTGGCGCACAACACCAGCGTGTCCGTCTCCTGATCCAGCATCCAGATTCGCGAAAAGACCGTGCTTGTGCCTCGCAGCACGGCCTCCGCGCAGGACTGCATCATCTTCCCGAAATCCTGCGCCTCGACCAGGGCCGTTCCGATCTCGGAGTACATGGCGTCGTAGCGCGCCCGGCGGACTGCCGCTTCGTTCTGCACTTCGAGCTGGTGCGCCTGCTCCTGCGTCTGTACCAGGAGCTCCTGCGTGGCGAGATTGTGGGAGAGGACTTGGAGGCTCATCGCCGCCGCCGGCAGCAGTTCTTTCATCAGCTCTTCTTCGTCTTGCCGCAATTTGCGGAACGACGCGAATTCGAGCACGCCCAGGACGTCGTACCCCGTGATGACCGGCCAGGCGGTAATGATTGCGGGTGGGGCGCCGCCCATTCCGGAGGTGATCCGCAAATATCCGGCTGGCAGATTGGTGAGCACGACTGGATTGCGATCGCGCGCGCATTGGCCGGCCAGGCCTTCGCCGATCTCCAGGACATCGGCGGCGCCGGCGTCTGGCGGCAGGCCGTAGCTTCCGGCGCGACGCAGGTGCGGTGGGTCTCCCTCTACCATGTAGAAAGCCGCAACGCCTCCGCCCAAAGCCGGCACCAACCTCGAAAGCAGTCTCCCGGCGAACTCGTCGTGCGACGCCGCTCCCTGAAGCTCGCCGGTGAGCCTGGCGATGTTGGCTTTGACCCATCGCTGCTCGGCCATTGCCGCGGCGCCGGCTTTCAAGACGTCGATCGAGCGCGCCAGGCCACCCACCTCGTCGGTTGCCTTGGTGAACGGCACCTTCTGGATGTAGTCGCCGCCCGCGATCACCTCCACGGAAGTCTGCAGCGCCTGGATAGGAATCACGGTTCGCCGGAAGGTCACGACACCGAGCAGCGCGGAGAGTCCCATGACCAGGCCGACGGCAATCAGGGCGTTGCGCCGGGAGTCTCTGATGGTAGAGATCGTGTCTTTCTCGGCGTTCAATGCCAAGCGCTCGTTGTGCTGGAGCCACTGCTGGAAAACGGTGTTGGCGCGCAGACCCAGGTCCGCGAAGGCGCCCGCCAGCACTTCCCTGACGGCTTCCTCCCGCTTTCCCGCATTCGCGAGTGAGATGACTTTCTCGCTCTCGGCGGACCAGCGTCGCATCAGGTCCTGGTACTGGTTGAAAGCCCGGCGGTCTTCATCGTCGGAGATGAGGCTCTTGCCGTAGTGCGCGAGCAGGTCCCCCATTTCCGCCTGGCTGGCACGAAGCGCCGACTGGGCCTGGGCCATCTCCTTGTTGTCGCGAGCGAGAAGTTGGTTGCGAACGTTAAGCCGCGATTCCGAGAAGGAGCGCTGGATGGTTCCGAGCGCGGCCAGGCTCTCCACCTGCGTGTCCATGAATTGGCTCAGGGCCTGGATGCTGCCGAACTGCTCGATGCCCAAAGCCCCGATGCCAAGCAGAGTGATGAGCGGGGCCGCAAGCATCAATATCAGGCGTCGTTTGATAGTCATAATCTCGCCGCGGTCCGGTGGAATCCGGTATTGCGCCTCTAGCGGGGCCGGAAATGGATTGCGAGCAGAGTCACGTCGTCGTCCGCCTCCTGCCCTTCCTGCCGGCCGCTCCAGAGCCACAGGTGTTTCAACAGGCCATCCACAAACTCGGCGGCCGGCACATCGCCATGCTCGTCCAGGTAAATACGCAACCGGTCTTCCTCGAACTGGTCGCCGGACGCGTTGCGCATCTCCGAGACGCCGTCCGTGTAGAGCGCCAGCACGTCACCTTCGCGGAACGGGGCCTTGATTGCCGAGTACCTGGCGTCCGGAAAATAGCCAAGGAAGAGACCATTCTCGAGAATCGGACCAGTCTTCTTCGACCCGCCATCTCTCAGCATCAGCGGGGGGTGGCCGGCGCCCGCGTAGGTGATGGTCCGCTGCTCCGTGTCGAGCAGTGCGTAGGCCGCGGTCACATAGTGGCCCTGGAACTTGCCGCAGAGGATCTGGTTCAGGCCGGTCAGCATCTGTACCGGGTCACACGCATTGGCGGCCTGAGCCGCAAAGGCCACCTTGAGCATGGATGCGATGAGCGCCGCCGGCATGCCGTGACCGGAGACGTCCGCCACCAGGACACCGATCCGGTTTTCATCCACCACGATGAAATCGTAGAAATCGCCGGCCACGGAGGTCATCGGAATGTAGCGCGCAGCGATATCGAGTTGCGGGACTGCCGGAACTTCGCGCGGCAGGATCGACATCTGAATCTGCCGTGCCGTCTCCAGTTCCGTGCGGATGGCGAGCAGTTGCCGCTCCAGTTGTTCGCGGACATTTCGCAGCGCCAGGTGAGTTTGCACCCGCGCCTCCATGATCGCCGGCGAGAACGGTTTGTGGATATAGTCCACGGCTCCGGCCTTGAACCCCCTGGTTTCGTCGGTGATCTCGGTCTGCCCGGTAAGAAAGATGACCGGGATACTTTTGGTCTCCTGGTTGACCTTGAGGCGGGTGCATACCTCGTACCCGTCCATGCCCGGCATGACCACGTCCAGCAGGATCAGGTCAGGGCCCGGCGTTGCCTTCGCCAACTCCAGGGCCTTGCTGCCGTTGGTCGCAACCCGGACGCGGTACTTGTCGCGGAGAATCTCGTTCACGACGCGGATATTCTCCGGAGCGTCGTCCACCACCAGCACGGTTTGCTTGTCTTGTTCGGTCGTCACGGTAGTTACCCCTTCTTGGGAGGGTTCGCCGCGAAATACTGCCCCAACCCGGCAACCACTTCTTTCAAGCCGCGATCCAGGTCACGCTCGATCGACCCGACCACGCTGGTAATTTCCTTGCCTTCCGACGGCTCGGACTGGGAATAATAATGGGTCCACAAAACCTTTCCGGCCCTCCGGTTGTATAGCTCGAACTCCATGGTTACAAGTCCGCTGATCTTCATCTCCTTACCGACCTTGGGACCCTCGATTTCCGTGAAGTCGTAGAGCCGGCCGCGCACGACGAACTCCACATCGGGCGCTCCGCCGGTGCCTACGACCGAGCGATATTGCCCGCTGTTGCGAAGCATCCGGATCAATTTCGCAGGCACCATTGCCACGGGCGCATCTTCCCAACGATGGTAGAGAAATACACCCATTGCATTGTTAGGCGTCCGGTACACGATCGGAGTCGCCTCCAGCAAGGACGAACCCGTCATCCGGCCGACCATCAGATCGATGGGGAATGTGCCGGCCGCGGGCGCGGGAGCCGCCGGGACCTGCAACGAATAGTAATTGATCGGACGCGGAGCGCCGCACCCGACGAGGCCCAATACCAGCAGGGCTGGCAGAACGAGATAAGTGAATCGATGCATAGTTGCCTCCGCTAGTTAGTCGTGCCTGGTTTCCGGTCCTTCCCGGTTTCGCCACGGATCAAGAGAGAAGGATTTCGCTTGAGCGCGTCCGTCATTTGTTGCATGTTATCGGTCGTCTCGCGGATGTTGACCAGAATCTCATCCAGATTGTCGGTATTCCGGTCGAGCGTTTTCTTGAGGATCTCCGTCATCTCGTTTGCCGTGCCCAACACTTTGCGGAGATCGGCAAGGGTGGCCTTGATCTCCGGCTGATTCTCGGTCATGATCGAGTCCACCTTCGCCAGCGTGTCATTGGCCTGCTTGATTGTCCCTTTCAGGTCGTCGAGCATCGGCGAGATCTTGTCGCTGGCGGTTTGCACGTTTTTCAATATGGGGGAGAGCTTCTGCGTCGCGTCGTGGACGTTGTCGAGCGTTGCTTTCAGTTGCGGACGGTTCTCCGCCAGCATGCCGTTCACGTTGGTCAGCGACGCGGCAATATTCTTTCGGTTCGGTTCGCCCAGCAGATCGTTCACGTTGGCGAGGGTGGTTTTCATCTCCGTCAGGCGGTTGTTCAAGTTCTGCAAGACTTCCTGGGCGGTCGGGACGACCCCGGCGACCATATCGCCGATGTCGGTTACCGCCAAGAGCTCCTTGGATGGCACCGTGCTTCCGGGCGGCGCCAGGGCAGCACCCCTGGTCCCGGTGGTGATTTCGAGGTAACTCTCTCCCAGCGCGCCCAAAGCGCTGATCTTGGCCAGGCTGTCGGTCTTCACCGGCGTATCCGGTGAGACACTGAAGAGGATTTCGATTCGCGTGGAGTCCTGGGGGTCGACGCGGAGGTGTTCGAGCCTCCCGACCAGGAGTCCGCCATAGCGCACCGGAACTCCCGGCATCAACCCCGCCGCGTACTTGAAGTAGGCGCGGTGTTCGACCCCTTTGGTGGCGAAGGCGCCCGAAACGGACACCACCACCACGATCAGGAGCGCGACTGCTACCAGCACAAACAGCCCGACCCAAACCTGCTCTCGCTTGCTATTCATAAGGTCCTCTCAATCGCCCGCTCATTCCGGTCTCTCCCTGTCGCCGGTCAGCATCTGGAGGTAATCCAATTCTTCGGTTACTTCGGGCTCCGGCACCCGGTCGAGGAACTGGCGCACGCGGGGATGCGTGCTGGCGCGGATCTTTTCCCTGTCTCCCAGCGCCACGATGTTTCCGCGGTCTACGATCAGGATCCGATCCGCGATCAACCACGCGCTGGGCAGCTCGTGGGTCACCACCACGATGGTGATCGAATAGGCTTTTTTCAGGTCCAGAATCAGTTGATCCAGCCCGGCTGCGACAATCGGGTCCAGTCCGGCCGAAGGCTCGTCGAAGAACAGAATCTCGGGATCCATGGCCAGCGCCCGCGCGACCGCCGCGCGCTTGCGCATTCCGCCGCTGAGCTCCGCCGGCATGTAGTCCTGAAATTTGCTCAGACCGACCTGTCCGAGCTTGATCCGCACCATGATCTCGATGGTCGATTCCTCGAGACTGGTGTGCTCGCGGAGCGGCAGGGCCACGTTTTCGCCCACCGTCATGGAACCGAAGAGCGCGCCCTGCTGAAAGGACATGCCCATCTTCAGCCGGATTTTGTCCATCTCGCGCTCGCCGATGGTGGCCGTATTGACGCCGCCGATCCACACTTCGCCCGACGTCGGTCTTTGAAGACCAACCAGGGTGCGCAGCAGCGTGCTCTTGCCGCAACCCGATCCGCCCAGGATGACCAGCGTCTCGCCTTTGCGGATGTCGAAGCTGATCCCGTGCAGGATTTCGCGCTCGCCGTAACTCACGCGGAGGTCGACCACCGAAATCGCAGGCGTCTGATCGTCAGGTTCAGCCATAGATCATCCCGTAATGTAGAAGAGCGTGGTGAAAATCAAATCCACCGTGACCACCAGAAAGATGGAGGTCACCACCGCCGAAGTGGTCGAGCGCCCCACTGCTTCCGCTCCCGCTCCCGTTCCGAAGCCTTCATGGCACCCGACAGCAGTGATCACAATGCCGAACAGGACGGCCTTGATGAGACCTGTGTACAGGTCGTGCAGCACGATGGCATCCCGGGTTGCCTGGAAATAGGTCTGGAGGGTAAAGCCCGCTGCCAGCGTGCCAAAGACGTATCCTCCGAAAACGCCCAGCAGGTCTGCCCAGATGGCCAGTGCCGGCACCATGACGAGCATGGCCAGGAACTTCGGCGCCACCAGGAAAGCTACCGGATCGAACGCCATGGTGCGGAGCGCGTCCACTTCCTCGGTGACCTTCTTGGTGCCGATCTCCGCCGCGAAGGCCGAGCCGGACCGCCCGATGACCACGATGGCGGTAATCAGCGGGCCGAGCTCCCGCGTGACCGCCACCACCACGGCCTCGGCGATCATCTGCATCATGCCGAACCTTTTCAGCTCGTGCCCCAACTGAAGCGCCATGATCAGGCCAAAGAGGAAGGAGATGAGGGAGAGGATCGGGATGGCTTCCACACCGACTGCCATGGCCTGCTGGATGGCCCTCTGCGGACGAAAACGCCGGCCTTTGAACGGCCCGACGAAGGTCACGTAAGCCGACTGTCCAACCAGTTGCGCCAGGCTTCCGAGGTAGGCCAAGCTTTCCAGGGTCTTTGAGCCGACGCGTGACGGAAGGCTTTCTGCAGCCGCGGTCTTCATCGAACAGGCTCTCCTTCTTCAGGCATGCAGAACCTCCTGTTCGGTTTCGCGGATCTCGAACACCGTGGTGAGCCGCGTGAGTTGCAGGACCTGCCGGACCGCCGAGGTCAGCCCGAACAGGACGAACCGCTTCTGCCCCTGGCGCGCCGCTTTCAGCACCTCCAGCAGCGAGGCGATCCCGGAACTGTCGATGTACTTCACCGCGACCAGGTTGACCGCCAGCCGGTCGGTTTCCTTGAGAGACTCCAGCAGGGTCTTGCGCAGGTCCGGGGAACTGCCCAGATCGATGTGCCCGGTCACGTCTACAATGGTGGTCCCTTCGTTATTCCGCGTCGCGGTATTCATGCATCGCTTCTTTCTTTTTCGGTACAGCCGACGGCGGGCAGATTCTTGATGAGGCGCAGCCGATTGCCTCCGGGCACCCGCTCATAGCAAACCTCGTCCATGATCATGCGGATCAGGTGCGTGCCCCGGCCGCCGAATGCGTGGTCGTCGAGCGGTTGGGAGCAGATTCGGGCCGGATCGGGAGGGTCTCCCTGGTCGAGCAGGGTGAACTCCAGCCGGTCCGCGGCACCCAGGCAAGTCACCTCGATCGCCCCCTCGCTATTCCCGTGGTACGCGTGCTTGATGATGTTCGCGACCGCCTCGTCCACGGCCAGGATCACTCCCTGGCACTCCGCTTCCGGCCAGCCATAGACCGAACCCAATTCTCCGACCGCTGCCCTTACCACCGCCAGAAAGCGGGCCTGGCTGGGCATCCGCAATTTCACTTGAACGTCCATGGTTCGGCAGAGTTTTGATGCCGGCTTTGCCGGGAAGAGTGCAGAAAATCTCAGAAAAAAAGGGTGGGTGAAACGGACTAACCGGCGGACGATTACTCTTGCGGGATCTTGCCGTGGGCTACCAGGTCATCCCAGATCCGCAAAAGCCGCATGTACTCGGCGCGGGCTTTCAATACCGCTTCGTCGGCCTGAGCGCGGGATTCCGCGGTCGGATTGCGTTCGAGCTTCTCCGCCTCCGCAAGCGCGAGGTCATATCGGAGCTTCGCCTCCTGGACGCGCTGCCGCCACAGAACCTCCAGTTCCTGTATGGTTGCCGGATTGTCCACTGACAATGATCATGATAGCGCACTTGGGGCAAACCGGGGTCAGACCGCTCTGTCCACGCGGCGATTCGCGATAGCTTGCTGAAAGAGAGTACATGCGCTTTGGGACAGAGCGGTCAGACCCCGGTTTGCGGCGCATGCTATCGTGTCTGGCA
>Ga0335071_10007150_pt1 | contig 11511 bp, 3 predicted proteins | sample Lox_Sample_15_FD_206724 | JGI IMG/M metagenome (GOLD analysis project Ga0335071, IMG submission 206724) | Soil microbial communities from Loxahatchee National Wildlife Refuge, Florida, United States - Lox_Sample_1.5 | ecosystem: Environmental > Terrestrial > Soil > Wetlands | place: USA: Florida...
CGTAAAGCTGCTGGTACTCCCTGTCAATATGTGGAAGCTGCCGCTCGAGAGGATGGGTTCCGGTTTGTCCGAAGAAATGGTGCTGCGTGAAATCAACTCCGATGATTCCGATTCTGCGGGCGCCCATGTGAACGGCCAGGCAGAGCGCAATATAAGGAGAATTGCTGGTGTAGTTCAGCACGTTCGGATCGGAGAAATCCGCGCCGCCGCGCTTGCCCAGCTTGAACCGCACGACGGCCTTATTGGAAAGACCCAGCTCAAGCTGTGTAAATACGCATCGAGCCTGGCTTTCTTCCACGAAGCGGAAGCGGTCGTTGTGAAACTGGTCCCTCGGATTCACCACCACGAGATAGTCGGGTTGAAACATCCGGCCGACATCATTGACGCCGATGGTCAGGAAGCTCCGGGGATGCGGCAGGGTATTGAGCGACGCTCCGCATCCGCACACCAGCATGGTGGAGCCTTCGTGGGCATTGCGGTATTCACTGAGTTCCCGATAGGAAGCCGGCGCTTTCGAGGAGTAGATCGTAGCAGAGCTTTCAGATGCTGTGCGTGCGAAGGTTTCTGAATCCGCCGGCCGATTGGTTGGTTGCCGGGTCTCAGTGATGACGGACGTGTTGCCGGAGCGTTTGAGGGTTTGTCCGGGAAAGGAAATGCTGGAGCGGTGCTTCAGGTTCTGCTGTTCCAGCCCGCAAAACTTCCCTCGCGCGATCGCCTGCAGTGCCAGCAGGTAACGCTGCTCGTCGAGCAGTTCGCGCTCCTCCTCAGGAGCGCGATGCACATAGGCAGCGCAGGCCCAGAGCGCTGGAAATCCGGCGCGGGCCGCACGCAGGTTATAGTCCGCAGCCCAGAGCGAGCCTGTACCATAGCCCTCATCCGCATAGCCAATCTGTTCGGCCACTTCGCGCTTGACGAGGTAGCAGAAGTCCGAGAGGCTGTGCACAGGCTCTGGGCTGCGGCAGGTCTTGCCGAAGCGGCGGGAGCAAGCCTCGGCCGTACGGGCCACCTCTTGTGCCTGGTCCATAGCGTGAGGAAAAACACACTGCGCGTTCGGCGCACGATTGGTGGACGGACCAGCCACACCGCATTTGGGATAGCGTTGAAAGCCGGCGAGTAAATGATCCAGCCAACCGGGCCCGACCTGCGCTCCCGCTTCCAAAAGTAGATAGTAGTTGCCGGAGTCGCGCTGAATCAGCCGGTTGAAGCAGGCAGCGGTGCCCCGTCGCGTGGCAGTATTCGACTGTGCGTAAGCGGCGAAGCGAGCCATGTGCTCGGCCTGAATGCCGTCTCCGAGCAAAACGACATCGAACAGCGGCTGGTTGTTAGCTGCCAGACTGGCCAGGGTCGTCTCGATCCCGGCAAGCTTTTCGCGAACGATGATTCCTACCGAAATCCCAGCCATAGGTGATCCGCATCTGCGCCTTCAGGCGCAAAGCTTGTTACGACGGCGAACGCACACCGAGCTCTTGCCTACATTTCGGGCCCGCGAAAACACCAGGGCCTGTTGACGAACGGCGAATCGCATCATCCGTGCGGGCCGGCAGGACCGGGCAACTTCGTCGAGAGCTGCTGCAATTGCGTTTGCAGAGTCTTGGTATTGTTCGTCAATTCGGTAATCTGGTGGTCTCGTTGTGCCAGCGCCTGGTCGTGTGCGGTTTGTTGTGCGGCCAGTTGCGTCTTTAACGCATCCACCTGCGACTGGAGGTTCTTCGCCGCATCCAGCGACGGCTGGCTAGCCGCGATGGTCTTGTTCGTAGCGTCAATGAGGTCCTTGAGCTGCTGGCTGGTGGTGGTGAACTGGTCCATAGAAGCAGCGGTCAGCTTGATCTGGTTGAGGCTGGATTGCACCTCCGATTGCTGGGTAGCTGTCAGGGTCTCCAGGTTTGCCACCCGGCTTTGCAACGCGGCCGCCGCCGTCAAAGCAGGCTGATTAGAGGTGAGCGTCTGCTGCACCGAATCCAGCGATTTCTTCAATTGATCGTTGGACGCGGTGATTTGGCTTAACTGATCTGAGTTTTGCTTGATTTGCTGCTGTCCTGCCTGCACCTGCGATTGCAGCGCGGTGACTTCGGGAGAGCTGCGGGTGTAATACATGACCTGGTTGTCGTCGTTAACGACCAGGGTGACAGAATCTCCTGCCCCGACATTCGGAGGAGCCGCGGCAAATGCCGTCAGGTTTTGTCGAAGGGCAGACGGATCGTAACGCACGACGTTCACGTTTGCCGCTCCGGCTGTTTGCAGACGCGTCTTGGCAGTGTCGGAAGCGGCTCCCACGAGTTCGCTGTGCTGTACCACTGCGGCCGTAGCCGGCGTGACCGATAATCCTTTTTGTGCCAGGAAATCCGTGACGAACTTCGGCGCGGGCGAAGCGCTGGTGATCGCGCTCTGCATCAGTCCCTTGAACGAGGTCTGTTTGAACACTGTGATCGCGCCCCGAACTGCATCAAGATTGATCTTCTTCACGGCTCCGCTTCCGACTGCAGGATTGACAGCAACTTTCTTGGAAGGTTGCGGTGCAGATGTCTTTGCAAGCAGGTCCGGCAGCGCTGCGCAGCAGAACATCTCGACCAACTTGCCGAGGATCGGGAAAATGGGTATTGCGGATAGCCAATACCCCACCGTTGGAAAGCTCTTCACATATTTTCGTTGTGCGAAGTTACAGATCTTGAACACCTGCTTATCGCGAATACTGACGACCCCCAGGTAGAGTTTGTCGTCGTCATCACACGAAGGGCAGTCCACCAGAAGGTGTTCGCATACGCAGTCCTTCAGGTATTCCAGGAACCCTCCCAGCAGATCGTAGAAGGCGGTCAGGGCGGCCGAACGGTAGTCCACCAGAGGTTGCAATTCAATTTGGCGGGCCGGCTGCAGCAGGTCGGCCGAGTACGCCGTGATTGTCCTGCTGAGGTAGTTCAAGACCAGGACGAGGTTGCTCTGGGCGGCGGGGGCAATTCCTATCGGCTGGATCTGTGCAGGGAACACGTTCTGCAGCAGAGCCGGCTTGAGCGGTTCCAGCAACATGACCCGGAAATTGCTTTCCATCGAAACCATCAGCAGGCTGGTGCTCTGGTTGTACGCCAGCCGCACAGACGAGGTCTCGCCGGAATCAATGGGGGTTACCGCGGCCTGCTGACGAAACTGGTTCAAGCTTAGAATCCAGATTTGCTTATTCGCCACCGACGCAGTCTTGACGGCGACGCCGATCCGGATCATGTCCTGATTCACGGGACCCTCGGCGCCTGCTTGGAAAATGGTTACGTCATCATCGATAGTCCCTTGTGCGCCTGGGAGCGAGTACGAGTTTAGCGTGCCCACGTCCTTCAGGTTCAACAGTACTACCTCGTCGAAGAAAGTTGGCGCTCCTGCCTTCGAGAGGGCCGTGGCTACAGCCATTCCCGATGCATCGTGAATCGAAAGGTGTTCGAAGGCATTGAATGCCAGCTTGGGATTGAGATTCGGATTGGTGAAGACACCCTGAACGTCAAACTGGTACAGGCCCTTGCCCACTCCAATGGCGAATACCTGTCCGGCCGCGCTGCTCAGCGTGCCTAAGGTAGCCAGGACAACATTGGCGATGACCACCTGTTTCTGCCAGGTGATCGTGGTTCCGCTGAGGCTGCCAAGAGCGAACATTGTGTTCAGGTTATTCAGGCTGGCAACGGCGTAGATCTGCGTGCCATCGGCGGAGAATGCGACGTCCTGCACCACCACATCGCCAGGGCTGGCGCCAGTATCAGGAAACTGCGTGATGGCGGCCATCTTCTGTGTCTTCAGGTCAAACACATGAATGGCGGTGTCAACGCCGACAGCAAAAGCTCGCTGGCCGGTTGGGTCCACGCGCAGCCGAGTTTTGCAGTCGGTTCCGAAGATGGTTGCGATATTGAGGCCGCTATACGGATATTTGACGGTTGAACCCTGAGTTCCCGGAAAAGGCCGCGCGTTGTCGAACATGCCGCAATAGGTGTGGCTCTGCAGCAGCGTGCGCAACTCGGTATAGAAGTTCCGCAGGAGCAAGTCTTCGTGATATTGCGTCTCAACGCTCTGCTTGCTGTCGCCCGAAAGAAATACGTAGCTGCCGACGTCAGCATTGATGAACGGCGCGATCAGGTTGATGCCCGCCGCTGTGAGCCGGTGTCCGGGGCCTGCAGGTTCGGTGGCAGTGCCAGGGGCGGTGAACCTGTCCTTAAGGAATTTGTAGGGCGTCAACAGGCAGTCGTTGTAGATGTCGAGCAGCAGCGTGTCATTCAGGATCGAGTCCAAGAAGCTCTTGGGAACGTACTCCTCCAGCTTGAAGTTGCCGGGCACCGACGAGTCGAGAATCAGGGAATAGTCGCCGTCCGGGAAAACCGGAGCGGGAGGAGAGGTCGGCGGTGGCGGCGGCAGCTTCGCCACCATGCTAAGAATATCCAGCGGCGCCGGGGCCTTGCTGAGGTACACGTCGTTGCCATTGCAATCAATGGCGTAACCCGCGCTGACGGAGACGTGGCGGCGAGTTTGGCCGGCGGCATCCGGACCGCAGGTGACCTTCAGCCCGCATACCACGCCCCAGCCGTGCAGATGCTTGTTGTGGAAACGAAGATCGCGTTGCTGGCACAGCTTATCAATTGCATCCTGGACAGTCGTGATGCCCTCGATGTCGCAACTTCCTTCGTAGCAGATGTCATCGGCGCAGAGATGAGTCAACGGCGGGAAGGTCTTGCGGCAGTCCTGCAGGTTCCAGGCTCCGCCGCTCACGTCGAGCGTCGCAAGGCAGCAATAGTGGCGCCGAATTCCCAGCGGAGGCTGCGGAACCGGATGGCTATTGGGCACCTCAAAAGGCGGCCACTCGAGATCGCCGGTGGCGGTGCGGGCGGGTATCAGCCAGTAGTCGCCAGTTCTGTAAGTCCCTTCAGCGAACTGAACTTGAACACCTGCTTCGATGTCCACCCAGCCCGCCTTCATGCTGATCCCCTGGTCCGTGACCGAATCGGTCATGTCCCAGCGGACCAGCCGCAGCTTCGAAACATCGGAATAGGCGGGCGGCTGGTGACTGAGCGAGATTCTCGGATTCGGACCTGAAGTGTCGGGCGGCGAAGTGATTTTCGCCAGGAAGCGCTGGCCGTCGCCCAATTCCGATTCTGGAGAAACGATCTCGACCCATTGCCCGCTGCCAAAGCTGAAATAGTCATCTTTGCCCAGGCTGGTGAGGTACAGGTCGGCGTTGTCAATCTTAACGATCGTGGTCTGCAGGGTAGCGTTGTCGCGCGACCAGACGAACTTCGAACCGGCACGACTCGAGCTTCCCTGGAACACCTCGATCCGGTAGAGCTGGTTGTCCAGCCGTTGGTAGCCGGCTGTGGGCGGAAGCGCGCAGAGACCCTGATTGCCGCTGGGCGGCACCGAGCGGGCATTCATTGTGCCCGTCGGCGGAGCAATGTGCTCTTTCCAGGCTGAGAAGTCTGAGCAGCAGGCGGAATGCAGCGGCGGACTCGAATGTCGCATTTGCGGGGGGCTGGTCATCGCGCCTGCGGGAAGCAGGCGAACCTGCCAGACCGTTTGGCGGCGCTCTGTGGTGTCCGGACCACCCAGGGCGACTTCCCTGATGCGAGGGTCCTCCAGCGCGTTCACCTCGCGGTCCCATGCGACCAGGTAGACCAGATAGGTTCCGTCGGAAAGGATCGACAAATCCTCGCCGGGGGGACTCTGCGGCGGACTGCTTGTGGCCGACTTGGGTCCCGGATAACTCGGTTGTGTGGTGAAGGTCGTGGTCCGCCGCAGGAGCAACGGTCCTTTATTGCGATAGGAACTCAGGTCGGTGTCCACCGTCAGGGTCAGGTTGGCGGTGTCCACATTGGTGATTTTCGCGTACAGCGGAGTGGAGCTATTTGCGGCGCGTAGCTCAACCCACTGCTGTTCCTCGAGGTTGTACCCGTCAAGGTAGAGATACGGGAGAACCAGCTTCTGGTTTTCCCCTTGCGGCAAGGTGGGGTTGATGACGCTTCCTTCCAAGGTGCAGAGCAACCCATCAACGTAGTAGTGTCCCGGGGAGATGATCAGGTCGGAACCGTGGGGAGTCTGCTGGATGAGGAAACCGTCTTCCCGCTCGGGAGTGCCGCAAAGGCCGATAACGTGGCGAGTCTCCGTAGTCGTACGTTGCTGCTGGATATCAAGCTGCTCGTTCCATTCGGCATCCAGCAGCACACGGCCTTGCTGCATCAACACGCCGGAATAGTGCCGCGTTGGGTCAAATGTACTTCGACTGAAGTCGCCAGCCATCTCGCCCTCCCTTGCTAAACTAACTCGCAAAGAAAATCCCAGCCTGTAGTCCGAAGCGCAGATACTCTTGCAACGTTCCGCGCAGGTTGGCTACACGCTGAGGTTCATACAAATCGTGGAAAGCTCCCATTTCCGCCTGATCGTCTGCGCCCTCGAGGATTTCAGAGCCGGAATGTGCCGCGAGTTGGCAGTACGCCGCGTCACCAAAGCGCAGCGATGTAAATGCCGGCCGCACGAGTGTGGTATCGCTCTTCGAAGGGTGGCAGCGGTACCGCCGCGGCACCTGCGATCCGGGTGGCACATAACTGAAACGAACGCACCCTTGCTGCACCTGGTCAGCCAGTACCGGACCAACCCACCCGTCCATCGGAGCCACTTCGGCGACGAAGATCGCATTGGAGACGAGGTCCAATCGCAGGGCATGGACTTTGCCGATCACGGTGCAGTTCTGCATCGTGACCGGACCGCCCGCGCTGAAGCTGTCCAAGCCGGCATACGCGACCTCGTTCGCTGCGAGTGCGTCAATAATGCTGTTGCACAACGCGACCGAACATTCGTCTGTTGCTCGCAGGGATCCCGTGATGGAATGGTCCACGACGACCTGGGTGTTAGCGGCCTTTATCAGCAGTCGTGGGCCGGCGTGCTGCATGGGTGCGGTCGCGATCTTCGGAACGGTTGAGGGCACCAGGGTGCAGTGCGAAATTCGTATCTGGTGCACCTGGTTGTCATTGCCCTTCGCATCTTTGGCGGGAACAACGATTGTGCCTGTGATCAGCAAGCCATTCACGGTGAAAGAAGATTCGAATCCGCCGGTGACCAACATGTCACCGGAGAGTGCCAGCACCGGACGCTTGCCGGCCGCGGCTCGCAATTCAATGCTCTTCCCGTCCGGAACCCGAAGCGAAGGAGTCTCAAAGTAATACTCGTTGTTCTTGATCTCAATGATGGCCGACGAGTTCTCGCCGGTAAGCCTGCCGACTGCCGACGATAAAGCATCTTGAATGGTCGCAGCATCGTCTGGTATGTGGATGGTTACATCTGCATCCGTATCCAGCTGCCGGCCATACTCCCCGCCGCCCATGGGCGCGCTGAAGCCATACAAGTAGTTGACATACACCTCGCTGGGTGCGGGCAAGCTGGACGGGAACGCGATTCTTCCCAGCTTAGGATCAATTCCGATGGTGTTCTTCGGTTGGTGCGCCCAACCGATCACGTGGCCCATCGAGTCCTTCATGTCGCTCAGGTCGCAGGCGCTGATGCCGATGGGCGGTGATGTATTCGGCGTGGCGAACTCGATGAGTATGCTGCGCTCCGCTGCGTTGGGCGCCACACCGTAGTAATCAGTGATACCGTAGTTCAGCATCAGCCGACTGATCGGCATGGGAACGTTCAGCGGCCCCGAGATCTGGGTTATTTCGGTTTCTGTTTGTGGACGTGTATAGAGCTGCATGTCCCTGCCGATGGCGTCGAACAGGAAGCGCCTCGCGTCCACTTGAAATGCGGGAGCATGCGTAACCGTGTTGGCTCCAATTCGCCACAGGAAGATGCCGATATTGGGGATGTTGTATTTCCCGCGGAGCGGCTCAATATTGCGCACCTCCAGGGTGCGCGCGTAGTTGTCGAACGGGGTATTCAGCAGTTGTTGGTTGGCGCCGCGAATATCCGATATGGCAAGTTCGTCCATGCGCACGTGATTCATGTACTGCGTTGTGGCAAGCCGCTGGAAATACTCCACCGCGTTGGCCGGCCAGCCGCTTACGTCGCGCGCGAGCTGCTCGAGCACGCAGACGGTGCCCTTGCGGCGCCGCAACGCCAGCGTGTCCGCGACGAAGGCGCGGTTGCTGAAGGGGGCGTTAGGAAACTCGTGCAGCCCGCTGACTGCGACCAGGTCGCCGATGTAGGGCACGACCCATTGCTGGCAAGTCTCAATGAATTGATCGTCGTAAGCCTGTAGGAGGCTGTTCTCCAGCACCTCGATCTGCTCTGCGATGATCGAGATGAGCGCCTTGAGCGGACCCGTCTGGTTCTTGTCATTGAGCACTTGCAGGCGCTGGACCTGTTGCGCCGTGAGTGGTCCCTGGATAGCGAGCAGCGCGTTGAATTCGACTGCCTCTCCCGGCTCGAGCATGCCTCCTGTCTGCTGCGCCAATTCAGCATCGCGGATGCGGTACACCGCAGGCAGGAGCGAATAGATCTTGGTCAGGTCCAACGTCATTGGGTGAACTCCAGCCCGAGCGGTCCGGGATCAAGCGTAAGCAACTGAGCAGGGAAGAACTCGTTTTTGCCGGGACGAGGCACTGACGCCACCAGGTCAAGTTGCAGGCTCGGTGAATCCGCAGAGCGATAGAAGTGCTCGAGCTCCACGAACTCAACCCCTTCGACGGCCTGTATCGTCGCGATCACCTGGCTCCGATGGACCGGCTGCCCGAAGTTCCGATTTGCAAAGGAAAAAGTAGAACGCAGCGCAGTCTCTACGTTGGCCGACACGCCGCTCTTCAGATATTTCGCATTGACGGCAACTGTCCCATCCAGGCGGAAAAAGATCGGATCGTAGGACGACAACTGCAGCGCCACCCAGGGTTCAGAATTCAGCGCGATGGCGCCGAGCAGGTTCTTGTACAGGTCGGCGCCGGGCTTGACCGCAGCCCCGTTGACACCCGCGACCGTCAGCAGCACAATCTGCTGCTCTCCGCTCCACGTCCAGGTCGCGAACGACTTGGCGATACCGGCAAACGCGCGCGCGAAATTCTGATAATCCGCCAGCGACACCACGCGGTCGAGCGCCACAATCGTCAGAGTTGCATTCTGACGGGCATCATCAATATTTTCCGGGTCGGCGGCTCCGGTCGAGGGCTGGGGATTGGTTGCGCCGCGCACCCCCAGCGGGCGCGAGGCCATGATGGAGAGCTGATTGGCGCGCACCAGTCCACCGAGCCCGATACCCTGGCGGTATTTCGCGGTGACGTTCTGCTGGCCAGTTGGCAGGCGCGAACCAGTCTGTCCATCGCCAAAGGTAACGGTGGTATTCCCGCTGTCGTCCTCCCGGGTGATGTAGATGTGTTCTTCGGAGCCGTGTCCATAGAAGAACGGAACCTCGTCCCAAAGCACGTCGTTCACCCTGACCTGCAATGTGGTCGCCGTGCCTGATGGGGCGTTCGCGCTCACGTAGGTCAGGGGCGATTGCTTCAGTTGGAAGCTCTGGAATTCCTCGGTTCCATCGCCGCTCCCGAGTATTTCCTGTACGGTGGCGCCGTGAGTGCTTGCGGCGACATTCGCATTAATGGCGACAGTGCTGCGCCTGTAGGAATATGTAAGAGACTGGAGCAGCGTGAGCACGGTTAAGCCGCCCTGCAAAGACACCTCGTCCAGCGTGCACACTTCAGCGACCGTGATGCCCTCCAGATCGCTGCGTTCCCCGCTGATGACGACCGTCCGCCCCGCCTGCAGCCCCGGGTATGCCTGGTCCAGCGTGATCTGTTTACCGCTAACGTCGTCAGGTATGGGCACCTGGGCCAGGGGCAGCGGTTCGCTCTGGCAATAGATGGTGGTGTTGCGAATGGGAAAGCCGTCGAGATCCTTCTTGGTGTCGATCGCGAGCAACGATACTTTGCCCGACAACGTGAAAGCCGCGTGCGGAACATCGGTGTTCGACAGCACCTGCGCCTCCAAGCTGGTGGCCTTCTGAGCGGCTTCCACACCTGTGGTCTTGGTGGTTTCGGTTTGCTTGGTGGTTTTGGTAGTTGTGGAGTGGGCCTGTAGCGCTATCCAGCTCTGCGGCACGATCTCCGGATACGCCTTGTCGAGGAAGATCTGCCTCTCCGTGCCGCTCTTCTGTCCCTCCTCAAGCGTCTGCCGTTCCCAGCTTGTGGGGAATGCCGGATTGATCAAAGTGCCCTGGTCATTGCGCGTCTTATAACGGAGGATGAAGGGCAGCGAGTCCCACAGCGGAGCGTTGTATCCGAATGCGTTTGCTGTCTGCCGGAAGACTAGGACCTGGCCTTCGGACGCTTCTTTTTCCGCGACCACGAGGTTGATGGTCGTCGCAAGCTCGTTGATGTCCCAGTTCTGCATTTTGACCAGGACCTGAAGCGCCGCGGCATCCCAGTTCTTTGGCAGGATGTACTGGTTGATCGCATCCGTCGTCAGCGGAGTGTTGGCCGGAACATCCGAAACCGAACCGATCGGCAAAGCACCGGAAGAGGGGAGAGGGTTGTATTGCGGAGACCCGCTAATCTGAGCGAAATCAATTTCTGTGGTGGACGTATCGACTCCCGGCGTCATCACTGATTTCACGCCCGGGTTCATCGTCACCTGGAAAATCTTCTTCAGCGCGCGCTTACCGGCAGTATCGATGAGCAGCAGCATGTCACCCTTTTTGAGTGTCGAGAGGGAGCCCGAAAGCAACAGGCTCGATGCGTTGGTCTGGACTCGCTGCGGCAGAGAGGGCAGGGGAGACATGGCATTCCAGTCGCCGCGGGCATCAATCTGCTCGACGGTTTCGTAGGCCTGAGGCTTCTCACCCGGGCCGGGGATGCTTTGCACCTGCGTGCCCACAGGAATGGTGACGGTGGGCGCGCTCTGCGGAATAATTTGCGAGACGGTCGGCGCCACCATCACGGTGCCGAATGCAGCGGCGGTTTCTTCGATGGTGAAAGCCAGTACGGTCGAGGCAGCCACTCCCGGCCGCAGCTCATAGCCGATCAATGCTGCCAACTCTCGTATCGAGAGCCTTTCGGTGGCAGTGCGCAGGTAAGCCTCGTTGGCGATCCGCTCGGTGTAGAAGGTCAGCACATCGCCCATGACCGAAAACGCATCGAGCAGGGCGATGCTGAAGTCGTCATCCTCGCGCGTGCGCAAAGCAGTGAGGGCGAGCTGGTGGGACGAGCTGAGACGCGCCAGCAACGTGTCCTTGAACTGCTGGTGCGTACCAACGCGATAGGCAATAGCGCTCAGTCCCGGACGATTAAACAGCGGCTGCGGAGTTTCCACCGCCACGCCGCTGCAGCAACCGCAAGTGCTATCGCAGCCGCACTGTGCCTGGTTGGCCATCAGCGGCCTCCTTGCATGTGCATTGTCAGCGTGCCGTGTTCGGGAAAATTGGGGTCGTTATCAAGCCGGGCAATTTCCAGCCGACCCAGCTCCAGCTTGCCGGAATCAAGGGCTGTGCTGGAATTCACGCCCTGTCTTTGGAACTTCGTGATGTTGACCGATTCGACGCCGTCTGTCTCCTGAACCAACTCGTAAACGATGCTGAGA
>Ga0335071_10007151_pt1 | contig 11509 bp, 11 predicted proteins | sample Lox_Sample_15_FD_206724 | JGI IMG/M metagenome (GOLD analysis project Ga0335071, IMG submission 206724) | Soil microbial communities from Loxahatchee National Wildlife Refuge, Florida, United States - Lox_Sample_1.5 | ecosystem: Environmental > Terrestrial > Soil > Wetlands | place: USA...
CAGGATCGTATCGCCCGGCTGAACGCGCGGCGGGAACGCATTCTCGTAATCGAAATGCGCCAGACCCATGTAATACGCCGCTATCAAACCGGTGAACGCCGGCTGCTGCTTCGGTCCGGTCCAATCCACCGGATAAACATGATAGACATGGCCGCCTGGCGCGGGCTGCGGCTCCTTGCGCGTGCGAACCGTGACGGTCTTAGTCGTCGCGCCGGTCACTCCGTCCGGATCGGTCAGCGTGAACCGGCATTCGTACTCGGTATCCGGCTCCAGGTTCAAAATGCTGCCGGAGAACATGTTCGCGGCGACGTAGTGGAACAGAGGGTAGCGTGTGGCATCGCCCAGCGGCGCCGTGCCGATCTCTTCCTTCTGAAGACGCATCAGCGGCAGCGCGTCATGCCATTCTGACTCGCCCTTCTTACGATACGCGGACTCTACCTTCGCGTTGCGATTGTTGTCGCCGGTGATTCTCCACTCGAAGCCTAGCGAAACCAGAGTCGCCGGTTCGACCGTAAACTCGCCGGCTACGGTCGCCGTCTGGCCCGCCAACGCGCTACTAAAAGCGACGGCTAGCGCGAGGAGGGGGGCCAAGCCCCCCATTACTGCGCCGCGGCGCAAGTGAAATTCGCCGCGTCGTCGATGCTCCCGCTTCCCTTGTACTTCGCCACTTGCGGATAGGGGCACAGCGGTCGTGTCCGATCCACTTTATTGGGGGCCCCGTGCGAGGCCACCATGAGATCCGGCGCCTTGCCGGTCTCCACCCAACCTTCCAGCGCGCTCAGCGAATCGAAACGGTTCGGACCTTCGCCGCCGCCGCAATGATCCATGCCCGGCGCCATGAATAACCGGATCGAACCGGACGCCTTCGCCGCGCCGCCCATCTTGTCAAGCACGCTGGTGTAGTAATTGATGCTGTTCTCGGGCACGATCAGCGGGTCCGTCCACCCGTGATACATCAGCAATTTTCCGCCGTGCGAAAAGAACGGCTTCAGGTTGGGATCAGTGGCCGTGATGGTGCCGTGGTCGACCTTATCGGCTTCCGCGACACCCTTATCGAAATCCAAAGTATGCCAGTCCCAGTTGGCATCGTGATACACGATGTTGCGGAACATGGCCATACCGATCTCGGACGGCTCCTTGCCGCCGGCCAGGAGCATCCAGCCCAGCTCGCTGCCGGGCTCCAGGCCCGGGAAGAAGGCCGCGCCGGTGCGCGGATTGGTGGCGGGCGCGTAGATCTTCTTCACCGACTCCACCTGCGCCGTCGTTAGACAAGTGGGGGCGTCCTCGCCCTTGCATTCCAGTTCCTTAGGATCGAAGTGACACCGCCGCGGATCGTCGATCAGCCCGTCTTTCAGCCCGTCCACGGCATCGCACGCCGCGATCGCCGCTTTATGGATCAGCGGGTACTTGGCGGGCGGAATGAAGCTGGCGGGATCTTTATGCGTGATGGCGCCGACGTAGACGCTGGCCGCAGTCAGATGGGTCCAGTAGTTGGCGGGCGCGCCGGCGACGATGCCGTCATAGTCGGCTGGGAACTTCTGCGCCTCTTTCAAACCCTGCTTGCCGCCCGACGAGCATCCGTTCCAGTAGGAATAGCGCGGCGCTTTGTCATAGAAGGCCTTGGTGATCGCCTTTCCCTGAACGGTCATCTCATGCACGGCGCGATAGCCGAAGTCGATCACCTTCTCCGGATGGCCGAGCGCGAAGCTGCCATCCAGGGGGCCGCCCTCATGCCCCGTGTCGGTGCTGGCCGCGGCGTACCCGCGTGAGAGTGCCTCCATGAGCGCCGGATACGAGATAGCGCCGATCCAGGCGCCATTGCCGACGCCCTGGAACTTGCCGTTCCACCCATCGACGGGCAGCCACACTTCGATCTTAATGTCGGAGTCCTTGCTGGGCCGGATGGTCGCGGCCACGCGGCAGAACGCTGGCAGGCTCTTGGGCGAAACCGGCAGCGGAAAGGGGCCTTGCGGCGGAAGCTTCAATTCACCAGCGGCGACGGTTTGTGCCGAGGTGATGCTGGTATCCGGCAGCGCCAGCGACGCCAGGCTTTCGCACGTCGCGGCGGACAACGCGCTAGCGCAACAGAGAGCCAGGGCTCCCAACAACAGGGTGAGTCGATTCGGCATCATATTGGACTTCATTATATTGCGACGATCGTCCAACGTGAGCCGTTGCCGGCGTTGCTATTGGGGATAGCCGACCGTCTGCGCCAATATGATCCGTTGATCCGCTCGGAGCCGCATCGCCTTCGCCAAGGCAGCTCGATGGATGGAGCCGCGGACCACTGTCGCCAAACCTTCCGATGCGCAATAGAGGTACACGTTCTGCCCGATGAAGCCTGCGTCGGCTGCCGAGTAGAAGATCTTGTCGTCGAGCGGGATTCCGCCCATCTTCGCGAAGTCGGCCACGTAGACCAGGTCCACCGGCGCCGTGCCGGCGAAGTCCTGTGTGCCGGTGGCGGCGCGAAGATCGTCAGACAGTATTGCCGTCAACCGCTGTCCGTCCGGCTGGTACAGGTACAGGCCGTCGGCAGTGGCGACGTAGATGTCAATCTCCTGATGATTCATTGCCGATGGCGCGGTGCGATGCCCGTTGGGCCGATTCACACCGAACGCCGCCCACAGCAAATTCGATAGGATCTGCACCGGGAGCTTCGTCGTGCTGAACTCCCGCGAAGTCTTGCGTTCCTCTAACGCCTGCATTAACGGCTTGCCGCCGCTGGTCTGCGCGGGCGGAAGATCGATTGGTTTAAGGCCGCTTGCCAGTCCGAGGGCGGGCAACACCATCACCCCTGCGAGTAGCTTTTGACGCATGAAAACTCCTTGGATTCACTGACGAACCAGCAATCCGAGGGCCTACAATTGTCGCGCTATAGGTTAGCTTTCGGAGTTCGCGACGGCCGTTTGCGGCACAACCCGCAGGAATTCTTCCGCCGGAATAGTCCAGCCGAAGTAGTTCTCCACATTGAACAGCGTCGCCTCCTGCATCGCGGGCGGCCCGGCTTGCATCGCGGCGTCGGTGATCAGGATCGGCCAATAGTCCAGGAAATAGGCGTGCCGCAGTGTGGACTCCACGCAGACGTTGGTGGCGATCCCGGTGAAGAACAGATACCGGATGCCGCGCGCCTTCAGTTCGTCGTCCAAAGAAGTCCGGGCGAACCCGCTGTACAGCTGCTTCACGATCACGATGTCGCCCGGCTGCGGCGCCAATTCATCCACCACGGCGAAATCCCAAGTGCCCTCGGTCACCAGTGTGCCCTTCAGCTCGGGCCGGCACCGCATCATCCGGAGGCCCAGCTCCTTGTGCCAGTTGGGCGCCTCCGGGCCGCCGCTATTACTCAAATCGGGCTTGTAGCCTACCTGCAAATAGACGACCGGCATATCCGCCCGGCGCGCCGCGGCCACAATTCCACCGATGCTGCGCACCACGGCCGGAGCCCCGGTAATATCGTAGCCCGCGAGGTCCAGCATGCCGCCCTTGCTCGCAAAGGCGTTCTGCATGTCGACAACAACCACCGCCGATTTGGAAAAGTCAACGTCAACTTCTTCGGGTTTAGCCTGTAGCTTGGGCATGTTCGGCTCCAGGCCTACTCTACTACACGCTGACTGCCTCTTTCATCGGCGCGCCCGCCAGAAGTTTGCGCTTCTCCTGCTGTAGTCCGTGCACGGCCATCAGCGCGCCGATGGGATGAGCGCCGACGTTCACCAGCGGATCGGCGTCCTGACCCGGTTTATCGGTGCCGATATGCTTGAACTCGAATGTTTCGCGCAGCGCCGCGGCCTGCTGCGCATTCAAGCCATAGTCAGCCGCGACCGCCGCGATATCCTGGAACGCCCGCAGCCGCAAGCTCGGCTTGAAGCGCAGGTCGTACAGCACCTTGTTGAGCTTGTACGCCGTCAACGGCGGGTGATTGTAGAAATGATAGGGGTGATTGTGGAACGTGTACGGCGCCGGTGGATCGGCATTCGGCTTCTCACCCGGCAGGAAACGCACCACGGCGTGGCCATGGTGCGAAGTCGGTTGATAAGAAAGCAGTTCCAGGTGCTGCTGGCCAACTGCGCCCAACGCCGCCGCCCAGGGCAGCATTTCGGTGTTGCCCACTTCATCCAATTGCTCCGCCGACAAATTGATAAACGAAGCCGAATGACTGTTTTCCAGTTCACGCAGGCACCAGCGGTCAAAATCATAAGCCGGCTTATAGTATTTCCACGTGCCCGGATAGTGCGACATGCCGCCCGACGCCAGCACCGCCACGCGCTCCGGCCGCGACTCGATAATCTCCGCGATCGCCCGCCCCAGCATGGCGCAGCGCCGCGCGCTCGGCAACGGCGGCAGGTAAGTATTAATAAACACCGGGACCACCGGAATCGCCCGGTTCTCCAGCACCCACTCAAAGATGGCCGCGAAAGAGTGGCCCAGGTCGGCTTCCTGCGAAAACGCCATGTCAAAGTCGCGCTCCACCAGCTTCTCCAGAAGCACCTCAGCCAGCTCCTGATGGATCGCCGGATTCCAGTTCTTGCCCGCGAACGCCGCTGTCGCCCGGTCGCTCGACATCACCGCAAACGTTGGCACCGTTCTTAGAAAGAACGTCTCCATGTGATCGCTGGCGAAGATGATCAGCGCGTCCGGCTTCGTTTCATCCAGTGTCTTGCCAAGCTCGCGCATGGCCGCAATGCCGGCGTCGAGCTGCTTTGGATCCTCCTCCGGCGGCCTAGTGAAAAGCTGCGGAGCGTGCATGGTTGCCATGGCGGCGGCGATCTGTCCCATCGGTCCTCCCTTGGGGATACAGTTGTAGCGCCGAGGGAAAAGCACCCCGAAATCCAAATTGCAAACTCTTTCGATTGTGTGACTTGTGATCGGGCCTGCGAAAGCGTTGTGGGATATCCCCCACCTATTTCCGGGGAAAAATCCGATCGCCTTCCGACCAGTGCTGCACCATGGCCGTCACCGTGCCCTTCGCATCCCGCACGAACTCCACGCCCGTTCCTTCCATGGTGAAGCTGGTTTCCGAGTGCGCGACGAGCGGGATATCACCGTACCCCGGGTCGATCATCAGGCGGTCCCCTTCGAGCGAGACTTTGATGCCGTCGGGAAGCGTCGGCGATGCGTAAGAGCCCACGTATTTCGCCAGGACGTCATGTGCAACCGAAAACTCCTCCCCGCTCTTGCCTACCAGGTGCACCTTGTCGCGCTCGTTTTCGCAGACATACTCGATCAGGTCGCCATCCGGGACCAGATCGAATTGGATCTTGAGCGACCACGGCCTGGTATACGACTTCGGATCGTCGTAGGTAACTTGAAGTTCGACGTGGCCGGCGTCGATGCGGTGATAGCGCTCGGTTAGGCGCAAGGACTCGGTGTGAGGATGCCCGGCGAGATCGAGCGACGTCCGGTCGTTATAACCAGCGGTGGTCACCACCAGCGTGTCTCCGTCCCAGCGGCCGACGGAGTAGCCCATCCAAGTGGGATTGGGATCTTCCGGGAGCCCGCGGCCGTCGGTAAAGACCTGCCGGTAAATGGTCTGGTACTCGTACAGCATGACCGTGAGGTTGGGCGTTTGAACGATCTTCAGCGGGAAGTTGCCGACCGCGATCCCCGCTTTCGGCCCCGGCGGCAGGCACCGGATTCCGTCGGTATCGTTGCGATAGTTCGCCTGCCTCTGCTTGTAGATGGCGTTCGCCCCAGGCCGTATTTCCCCTTCCTTCAGGCCTTCCGTGACGTAGAACAAAGCACCTGAATTCCTGGGCATCCAGACTCCAGACAGATCCGGCTTGCCGTCGGCGGTGCGCGGAGTGGGAGCGGAAAGGTCGGGCTTGCCGTCGGCTTTTCGCGGTACGCCGGGCGTTGGGTGATTCGGCCATTGCGCGGTGAGACAAACGCTCATCACGCCCAGGACTAAGGCAAGTCTCAGCATAGAAGATCTCCTGCCACTCGAATCTTGCGATTACGACTTGATTTCGCGTCCGTCGGCGAGCTTCATCAGCGACGACAGCATCGCGGGCGCGCCACTCTTGGCCGCCCCGCCGGTGCAACTGATGATATCGCCGGGCTGCACCGTGGTGCGCGTCCAGCCGTACGACTTCAAATGATTCAGCGCCATCATCTCGACCGCCCACTCCGTCACCTTGCCCTTGTCATCCTTCACGTCGAGGTAGATGTAGGCATGTGGATTGGTCCACTCGAAGCGCTTCACGACGCCGGTGATAGTGACGGGATGCTCCATGTCGTACATCGCGACGCCATGATGTGCCAGCAGAGGCACTGCGGCTGCAACCAGACCGAGCCCAGAAAGGAAATTACGGCGAGAGGTCATGATGGCTCCTTACTTACCAAACAGATCCTGGTAGTTCTTATTATTCTCGCAGACGTATTCGTCCACCTTCTCCAGATCCGTGCGCAGCGGGAACGTGCGGCGAATCGTCCAGGGCTTGGAGAATACGTTGGGATCTTCGACGGTGGCCTCCCACTCCAGATGATCGAAATCGGTGCGATGGAAGCGCTCCACCACGTGCAGTGCTTCGGAATGCTTGTACGCGCCCGGCAGCTCCGTCCGGTCATTGAAGCCCACGGTATCCACCACCAGCGTGTCACCTTCCCAATGCCCCACCGCGTCGCCCATCCAGGTCGGATCGGGATCGGGCGGATGCACGCCGCCGATGTTCACGATGCGGAACATGTGCAGGTACTCGTAGAGGATCACCAACTTGTCCAAGCCCTGCACCATCTGCCACTGATACGGCACGAAGTAAGCCAGCGGCACGCCCGTCGGCATGCAGTCGGCGTACACGCCCGCGTCGGTAGGCCCGCGTACCACCTTGTACTTTTCGGCGCCCGGCTTCAGCTCTGCCCGGATCGGATCGAATTGGCCGCGCGGCGCGGCGCCGCCGAAGTTGAACGAACTCGAGTTGTACACTCCCGAGAGATTCGGCTTGCCGTCGGGCATGCGCGGCGTCGGCTTCGAACCGGCAGCAGCCTCGGTGCTCACTTTGGCCGCGGTTGTGCCGGCAACGGTCACAGTCACCGACTGCGTCAGCACCTGATCCTTCGGGCCTTTGACCGTCAGTGTGTAGGTGGTCGTCGCGCCCGGCGTCACCTGTTTCACGCCACGCGGCCTCACGTTCCCGACACCGCCGTCAATGCTGACCCCTAGCGGATTCTCCGCCGCCCAGCTCAGTGTTGCAGACTGCCCCGGCTGGATCGAACTCGGCTGCGCCGCGAATTTCAAGATTCGCGCGGGCAGTTGCGCCGCTTGTGCATAGGACGGTGCCCGCGGAGCCGGAGCGGGCTGCGAAGGCGGGGCCTGACCCGCTGCCGCCACCGCGATGACCAAACCCAAAATTCCGAACTTAATTCGCACTCCCTACTCCTACCGCTTTTTCGGCCGTCGCGCGCTGCAGCGGCCACATCTTCAGGAACTCCGCGTACGCCACCAGGAACGGGAAGGTCACAGCCAACAGCGCCGACGCCAGCCAAATCTCTTGTTCATAGGCCGGCGGCCCCTGCTTGAGGGCCCCGGTAACCGCTGGAGCCAGCGCGCTGTACATCGTTGCCAGCGCCCAACCGATGGCAGCCGAAGCCACCGTATTCAACCCGCCCTTCAGCGGCTGCGTCAGCTTCGCGAATATCGAATTGTGCAGCATGTTCAGCATGATGATGGTTCCGAAGATAAACGGAATGGGCACCTTCACCATGAACGCCACCGGATCCATTCCCATCATATTCACGCCGACGTAGTACGCCCCGCCGCCGATCACCAGTGACAGGATCAGCCATAAAATGCCCAACACCGGCTGCTTCATCAATGCCGGCGACGTCGCGAACGGCCACAGATCGAAGTTGATCACCAGGAACAGAACCCCCAGCACAGAGACGTAGCACGACAACGCACCCCACGCGTTGAACAGCCCGTGCGGGTCGAGCGAGGCCACGTACACCGGCGCGCCCTTCATAAATTCGTAATTGAAAAACACCCGGAACAACACGTAGTTGAGCGCGTAGCACACCAGCAGCATGGTGAATCCCGCCGCCACCGGGCTCTTGATGATCGACGTAAAAGGCCAACCGCCGAACATGATGGCCCCCCAGAACGTCATGGCGACCGCCACGATAGCCCACATCACCAGCATGGGCGCGGGCGGGCTGACACTGGCGCCCACCGTGTAGAATTGCAGCGCCGCGACGACGGCGCCCACAGCGGCGCACGTCAGAAGCAGCAGGATGCCGCGCAGAGGCTGAGAGCTTCTCGCAACGTACCCCGGCTGCGCCGAGCCCCAAATCACCGACGCCATCACCTCCATCGGAATGAGGCACATGATCACGTAGGAAATCCATCCGGAGAACCGCGGAAAGTCAAAAAGCGAGATGAAGCCCAAAGCAATGGCCATAATCAAGACGCTGGCCAGAATGCCCAGCGCGGGTTGTTTGATACCTGACAAAATGCACCTCTTTCCGAACGCGGCAGTCATCCTATCATATGTGGCCGCGGCTCGGAAGGCGGCTGACGACTCAGGCATACTGGGTTCGAGCAGGCATCTCATGCTATGAAGGAAGCTCCATGCCAACCATCCGACACATCCTGTTCCCGTTCGATTTTTCCCAGGCCGGAACGCGCGCCATCCCGTACCTGCGCACGTTGGCCGGCCAGTTGCACGCCAAAGTCACTCTGTTCAGCGTGGTTCCCCCAACCTGGACCGAACCGCCGGCGCTGATTTCTCCCCGCGTCGGAGTGGACCCGGAGGAATTCCGGCGCGAAATACAAGCGCGTCTCGATGAGAGCCTGTCGCAGCAACTGGCCGGACTCACCGTCGATCGCGTGGCCGCGCTGGGCGATCCGGCGGTCAAGATCACCGAGTTCGCGCATGCCAACGGAGTTGAGCTGATCATGATGCCGACCCACGGCATGGGGCTGTTTCGCAGCCTGCTGATCGGTTCTACGACGTCGAAGGTCTTGCACGACACGCATTGCGCGGTCTGGACCGCGGCGCACGCCGAGAAACAACACGCCAGCGAGCTTCCCCGCAACGTTCTGTGCGCGCTGGACGGCAAACCCGGCAGCCTCGCGCTGGTGCAATGGGCTGCCGAGTTCTGCGCGCACTTGGGCGCAACTTTGCAGCTTTTGCATGTCGTGCGGCCGGTGAGCGACTGGCTATCGCTCGATGTCGAGCGGACGCTGCAGGAGGAGGCGCGGACGGAATCGCGCAACCGTATCGAACTGCTGCTCAAGTCGGCCGCTGTGAATTCCCCGTTGCGCGTGGCCGTGGGCGAAATTGTGAACACGGTGACCGAAGAAGCGCGCGAGCAAGGCGCCGACCTGTTGATCCTCGGCCGCGGCGCCATTCACGAAAGCCTCGGCCGCCTGCGGACCCACGCCCGCGGCATCATCCAGCATTCGCCTTGCCCCGTGATCAGCGTTTAGCTTGCAGAGGCGCGTTAACAGCGCCCGAGACCGTGCAGTTCCGCCGTGCGGCGACCCGCCGGTATAGCCGTCGGCCGATCGAAGGAATCGGCGGAATCGCCAGCAGCGGCGCCCACAGGAACGAAATCGGGAGCACACACAGAACTTCGCGGACCGCGTCAAAGCCCCCCAGCGTCCGTCCCTCGAATGCCACCTTCAGTTCCAGGTCGGCTTCCTGCGGTGTCACCCCTGCCTGCCGGAGCACATCTTGCTTGCTCGACCCTTCGAACCGATGAATGGCGAGCCAGTCGAACGCGCGGAAAAAAGCAATCCAGCGCCGGCAGAACGAACAGTCGTCATCCCAAATAATCAGGCGGCTCCCCGGCGCCTGTTCCAGAAACAGCAGGTAAGGGGCCAGTATGTTGAGTCCAAAAGTGAACATCGTCGCCGTGTGCGCGCGATCCATGGAGAAGAAGATGGCCGTGTGCAAAGACATGCCGAGGACAAAGGCCGCGCGCCGCAGCGACGGCACCCATAGGCCGAACGATACGAAGCACTCGATTCCCGCGGTGAGCGCAGCTACGGCTGAGGGCAGCCAGGTCCCGTGGAGAAAACCGGGCAGCCGCGTCGCCCTTTCGATGGACTCTCCGGCCAAAAAATGCGGGTTTAGTTTGAAGATCCAGCTATAAAAGTAGACGATCGAAAGCTGCAACCGGGGCAGCAGCGTCGACCAACGCGCCACCTGCTGCGGGTCCTTGCGCCGAAGCCGCCGGTCGAGCGAGAACGAGCAGCCGGAATCCGCCACGGTCAGCAGAAGGATGATCCACATCATGAAGTAGGAATTGCTCCATTGCAGGTTCTCGTCCAGCGCAAGCTGATAGGCGAACATCGCAACCAGCAGCCCGCCGCTCAGGCGGCTGTGATAGCCGACTGCAAAGCAAACCGCGAGCAGCATCCAGGCAGCAATGAAGGCAGGAACCCATCCGGCCGGCAGGTCGGGCATCCAGGGAAACTGCTTCGCCCGGACGATGTAGCCGCTCATCAACAACCCGAGCAGATGGTACTGAATCGCGGCGCGGAGCAGCACCACGAAGCCCACGACAGCCCGCGCCACTCCCAACGGACGCGCGCTGGTTTCGGCGCTGAAAAACTCTCTTATGGACACGCGTACTGCTCCTCGGCCGCGGTGCGAACGCCGCGAACGATGATCCGTACCGGCTTTGGCGTTTCTGAACACAGATAGTTCCGGAGAGTGGCCGGGTTGACCTGCGAGCGTGGCAGGCGATTGCGGCCCGTGCGATTCCGGATCTCGGCTAGCGATTGGCGCGAACCGTCGGCGTAAACCAGGAAGATGTCGTGGCGCTCGCCGGATTCTGCGAACATGCTCCACCGGAACGTATTACTGTGACGGACGTATTGGATCGCGGGCACAGCCATTTGGACGGCAAGGTACAAGAAGAAGAACGTCGCCGAGGCAACCAGACGCATTCTGGACATGATAGCCAAAGGCGCGATGGTTTGGCGTCCCGACGGGGTTCGAACCCCTGTTATCGCCGTGAAAGAGGGCTCGACTCACTGCGTGTTGCGTTCGACGACCCGAGCCCATGCCTCGCCCATCGTCAATATGCGCCGTCGCTTGAATTCTCAGTCTTCCTTTGCTCATCAGCCAAAGGGGAGGACTCACGCACTATCGCGACAACCTTGGGGAAACAGGTTTCACAGAGGACTATGTGCTGGTCGATTCGTGCAACGAATTCATCGGAGCCTACGCGTTGCAATACTGACGGAGTTCACCATCATCTGGGTGGCTGTCTTGCACTGGGATGTCTCTTTCTGCAATCGAGAAGAAAGAGGAACCCGAGGAAGGGACCAGTGCGATGGCTCTTAGGAAACGACTGCACCGCAACTATAGCATGCTTTTGGGTTCGATTCATACCAAAGACGTACTGCGTCGCAGAACGGAGGCAACGAAAACGGCGCGGTAAGTTCCGTGAGAAATTTGGCGTCCCCAAGGGGATTCGAACCCCTGTTATCGCCGTGAAAGGGCGGTGTCCTAGGCCGGGCTAGACGATGGGGACTTGCCGGAAAGGAGCCTGCAGTCTTCAATGTAAC
>Ga0335071_10007153_pt1 | contig 11507 bp, 8 predicted proteins | sample Lox_Sample_15_FD_206724 | JGI IMG/M metagenome (GOLD analysis project Ga0335071, IMG submission 206724) | Soil microbial communities from Loxahatchee National Wildlife Refuge, Florida, United States - Lox_Sample_1.5 | ecosystem: Environmental > Terrestrial > Soil > Wetlands | place: USA: Florida...
GCCTCGAACAGCGCGTGCCCGGTGTCATAGTTGATGTTGGCGCCGGGCGCGATGCCGATACCGCCCACCTGGGCGGCGAGGGCGTCGGAGATGAGATCACCCGTGAGGTTGCAGCACGGGATGACGTCGAACTCGTCGGGCCGCGTGAGGATCTGCTGGAGGAAGGCGTCCGTGATGGCGTCCTTGACCAGGATCTTGCCCGCGGGCGGCTTGCCGCCGCAGTCGTCCCAGCCCACGAGCTTGTCCGAGAACTCGCGCTTGGCCAGCGCGTAGCCCCACTTCATGAACATCCCTTCCGTGTACTTCTGGATGTTGCCCTTGTGCACGAGCGTCACGTTGCGGCGGCCGTTCTCGACGGCGTAGCGCATGGCCGCGCGGATGAGCCGCTCCGAACCTTCCTTGGACACGGGCTTGATGCCGATGGACGAGGTCTGCGGGAAGCGGATCTTGTTGACCCGCATCTCCTTCTGCAGGAACTCCACGACCTTCTTCGCCTCGGGCGTCCCCTGCTCCCACTCGATGCCCGCGTAGATGTCCTCGGTGTTCTCCCGGAAGATGACCATGTCGATCTTCTCGGGATGCTTCACGGGCGACGGCACGCCCTTGAAGTACTTGACGGGACGGAGGCACACGTAGAGGTCGAGCACCTGCCGGAGCGTGACGTTGAGCGAGCGGAACCCCTCGCCCACCGGGGTGGTGAGCGGGCCCTTGATGGCGATCAGGTACTCGCGGATGACGTCGAGGGTCTCCTCGGGCAGGAGGTTCGGCGGGCAGTCGCTGCCGTACACCGCCTGCGCCTTCTCGCCCGCGTACACCTCGGCCCAGGCGATCTTCCGCTTGCCGCGGTAGGACTGCTCCACGGCGGCGTCGAGCACGCGCACGGACGCGGCCCAGATGTCCGGCCCCGTGCCGTCGCCCTCGATGAACGCGATGATGGGATGGTCGGGGACCTGCAGCTTGCCGTGGCTGATCGTGACCTTCTCGCCGGCCGGAATCTTCACGCGTGACGCCATTGTTCTGGTCTCCTCGGGAATGGTTAGCTCAGGGCATTCAGGGCGGAGCCCGCCTTGAACCACCCGATCTGCTCGTCGGTGAGCGTCTGCTGACACTGGATGGAGACGGTCTTGCCCCCGGGCTTGGTGATGACGACGGTCACCGGCTTGCCCGGGGCGAGCTGGGCGAGGCCGGGGACGCTCAGACGGTCTCCCTGCTCGATCAGGTCGTAGTCCGCGGGCTTGGAGAACGTCAGGGGCAGGATACCCTGCTTCTTGAGGTTGGTCTCGTGGATGCGGGCGAAGCTCCGCACGATGACGACCTTGCAGCCGAGGTAGCGCGGCGACATGGCGGCGTGCTCGCGGCTCGAGCCCTCGCCGTAGTTCTCGTCCCCCACCACGGCCCACGCCGCGCCCTTGGCCTTGAGCTCCCGGGCCATCTTCGAGAGGTTCTGCCCCTTCTCGCCCGTGAGGGGATTGGTCCCCTTCCCGCTCTCGCCCGTGAAGGCGTTGTTCGCGCCCAGGAACATGTTGTCGCTGATCTTGTCCAGATGGCCGCGCACGAGGAGCCACGCGCCCGCCGGGGAGATGTGGTCGGTGGTGGTCTTGCCCTTGGTCTTCACGAGCACCGGCAGCTCGGTGAAGTCCTTGCCGTCCCAGCGCGGGAACGGCTGCAGGAGCTGGATGCGCTCGCTGGTGGGCGACACGGCCACCAGCACCTTGTCGCCGTCGGCCGCCGGCGCCTCGTACCCTTCCTCGCCCTTGGCGAAGCCCTGAGCCGGCAGCTCCTCCGACTCCGGCGCCGTGAAGCGGAACGGCTTGCCGTCGGGGCCCGGAATCGTCCCGTGCACGGGATCGAACTCGAGCGAGCCCGCGAAGGCGAGCGCGGTCACGATCTCCGGGCTCGTCAGGAAGGACAGGGTCGCCGCGCTCCCGTCGTTGCGGCCGGGAAAGTTGCGGTTGAAGGACGACACGATCGTGTTCGTCTCTTCCTTGCCCACGTCCGAGCGCCGCCACTGGCCGATGCAGGGCCCGCAGGCATTCGCGAGCACGGTGCCGCCGATCTTCTGGAAGGTCTCCATCATGCCGTCGCGCTTGATGGTCTGGTAGATGCGCTCGGAGCCCGGCGTGACGAGGAACGGCGTCTTGGCCTTGAGGCCGGCTCTGAGCGCCTGCATGGCGACGTGCGCGGCGCGCTTCATGTCCTCGTAGGAGGAGTTGGTGCAGGAGCCGATGAGGGCCGCCTTGATCTGGGCGGGCCAGCCCTCCTTCTTCACTTCCGCCGCGAGCTTCGAGATCGGGCGGGCGCGGTCGGGGGAGTGCGGGCCGACGATGTGCGGCTCGAGCTCGGAGAGGTCGATCTCCACGATCTCGTCGTAGTACTTCTTCGGGTCCGCCAGGACTTCAGGATCTGCGACGAGGTGCCCACGATACTGCTGGGCCAGCTTCGCGATGTCCGCACGGTCGGTGGCGGAGAGGTAGGCCGCCATGCGGTCGTCGAAATGGAACAGCGACGTGGTCGCCCCCAGCTCCGCGCCCATGTTGCAGATGGTGCCCTTGCCGGTGGCGCTGATCGACTCCGCGCCGGGCCCGAAGTACTCCACGATCTTGTTGGTGCCGCCCTTGACCGTCAGCACGCCCAGGAGGTACGTGATCACGTCCTTGGCCGACGTCCAGCCCGCGAGCTTGCCCGTGAGCCTGACGCCGATGAGCTTGGGATCGAGCACCTCCCACGCGAGGCCCGCCATGGCCTCGCCGCAGTCGGCCCCGCCCACGCCGATGGCGATCATGCCGAGCCCCCCCGCGTTGGGCGTGTGGGAGTCGGCGCCGATCATGAGGCCGCCGGGGAACGCGTAGTTCTCGAGGATGACCTGGTGGATGATGCCGGCGCCCGGCTTCCAGAAACCGATGCCGTACTTGCGCGACACCGAGTGGAGGAAGTCGTAGACCTCGTTGTTCTCGGTGGCAGCGCGCTTGAGGTCGTCCGAAGCGCCGCTCTGAGCGCGGATCAGGTGATCGCAGTGAACGGTGCTCGGGACCGCGACCTGCTTCTTGCCCGCCTGCATGAACTGGAGCAGCGCCATCTGGCCGGTCGCATCCTGGAGGGCCACGCGGTCCACGCGCAGGCGGAGCTGCGCCTTGCCGCGGTTCCATTCCTGGGTGGCGAAATTGTCGGCGTGCGTGACGAGGATCTTCTCTGCGAGGGTGAGCGGCCGGCCGAAGCGCTTGCGCGCCGCGTCGAGCTTGGCCGCCATGGACTCGTACAGGCGCCTGATCTGATCTACCGCCATGGAGGGCCTCCTGACCGCCGGATTTCCGGATTGACGACCCCACACACACGTATCGCCTCCCGCCCATCAGGGCAGGAGGCGACGGACGAAAGACAAACGAAACGCTAACATAGCGATATCCCTAGGTCAAGGGAAGCGCTCCCGGCAACCTAGCGCTGGAATCCGAGGAGGCGGAGGACGGCGCGGCGGCGGAGGGCCAGGATCGAGTCGGTGGGCGAGATCTCCATGGGACACACGTCGGTGCAGTTGCCCTGGCCGTGGCACCGCGCGAGCACGTCCTCCCCGAGCAGCAGACCCCCGCGCTCGGCATGGGCCCCGTCCCGGCTGTCGCGCTGTAGCGTGAAGACCCGGTTGAGCGCGGCCGGTCCCGGGAACCGCGGGTCGTGGCCGACCATGGTGCAGGCCGACACGCACATGCCGCAACCGATGCACTCGATGCCGCCGTCGATCGCCCGCCGCTCGCGCGAGCCCGATCCCACCTGCGCGAAGCCGGCGTCCTCCGCGGCGCGCCGGGCCGGGACGAACACGGCCTTGACCGCGAGCACTTTGCTCTTGAGCGGCGTCATGTCCACGACGAGGTCGCGGATCAGCGGAAAGTTGTAGAGCGGCCGCACCGTCACCGCCCCGCGCGGTAGCCCGGACAGCAGCGTGCGGCACGCCCAGCGCTCGCGGCCGTTGATGACCATGCCGCACGAGCCGCACATGCCGACGCGGCACGCGTAGCGGAACGCGAGGGTCGGATCCGAGTTGCGCTGCACCTCCACGAGCGCATCGAGCACGGTCATCCCCTGCCGCGCCCGCACCCAGTACTTCTGCAGCCGCTCGCGTGTGCCCGGTCCCCAGCGGAAGACTTTCAGTACCATCGCCACTTCCACACGAGCGCAAAGGCGGCCGCGGCAGCCACCACGGCCAGGAGCAGCAGGAGGCGGTGCCAGCGCGCGGGCCAGCCGAAATCGAGCAGGATGGAGCGCAGGCCCAGGACTCCGTGGAACAACACGAGGCCAAGGAGCGCGGCCTGGACGGGCCGCGCGAACGGGTTCTGCAGGTGCAGCGCGATCACGGCGATGAGGCCGACGGCGGCCGCGCGCTGGAGCAGCCAGGCCCACATGCCGGCCTTGGTGTCACGCCACGCCTCGAGGGAGCCGGTGCGCCGCCGGAGCGTCTTCCTGTCGCGCATGGGAAGGTCTAGTCGCCCGCGTCGACCCCTGCGGGTTCCGGCACACCGTCGGGCGCCAGGCGGGAGAGGCGCACGGGCTCGGTCCATACCCTGAGCCCGGCCGACTCATCCGAGGCCACCAGCACGTTGTAGAGCTCGGCCCCACTCTCGGGATGATCGCTCCGGAAGTGAGAGCCCCGGCTCTCCGCGCGCTCGAGGGCGCTCCGCGTGATGAGCCAGGCCGCCGCCACCTGGTTCTGGAGGTTCAGCCAGTCCTGCCACGCGAGATTGTAGGCGGTGCCGCCCGGCACGGCGGCGACGGGGGTCCGCTGCCCGATCTCCTCGATCTCCCGGAGCGCCGTCTTGAGCCCGGAGGCATGACGGATGAGGCCCACGTGTTCCCACATGATGTCGCGCAGTCGCTGCTGGAGCTTGTAGAGGTTCTCTCCCTCCTGCCGCCCGAGCGGCGTGGCGAACCGCTCCGCGGCCCCCTCCAGCGCATGGTCCGCGAGCCGCGGCAGGGCACGCCCCATCACCCACTCCGCCATCACGTCGCCGGCGATGCCTCCGAACACGGTGGAGTCGGCCACGCCGTTGCCGCCCAGGCGATTCGCGCCATGCACGCCGCCGGCATCCTCTCCCGCGACGAAGAGCCCCTCCACGGCCGTGCGGCACGACGGGTCGATCACGATGCCGCCCATCATGAAGTGCGCCGTCGGGCCCACCTCGACGGGCTCGCGGGCCAGATCGCGCCCGAAGTCTCGGCAGCGGCGCACCATGCCGCGGAAATTCGCCTCGACCGTCTTCGCGCCCAGATGGGAGACGTCGATCCAGACGCCGCCGTGCGGGCTGCCGCGGCCCTCCTGCACCTCGGTGAAGCAGGCGCGCGCCACGAGATCGCGCGTCGAGCGCTCCAGGCGCGCGGGATCGTAGCGCGTCATGAACCGCTCGCCCTGGCCGTTCAGGAGCTTCCCGCCCGCGCCCCGCAGCCCTTCCTCGAGGAGGGCGCCCGACATCAGCGAGTTGGGCACCACGAGCCCCGTGGGATGGAACTGCACCATCTCCATGTCCTTGAGCGGGGCGCCGGCATGCAGCGCGAGCGCGATGCCGTCGGCCGCCTTGTCGGCGGAGCACGCGATCACGCGATACATGGTCGGGCCCCCGCCCATGGCCAGGAGCGTGGCCCGGCTCCGCACGGCCGTGAAGCCTCCGCGCCGGATGTCGAGCACGAGCGCGCCGCCCACGCGTCCGGCGCCGTCCACGAGCAGCTCGACCGCCCGGTGCTCCTCCAGGGCGCGGATCGAGCGGCGCGTCCAGACCTGCTCGGTCAGCCGGTTCATGATCTCGATGCCGGTGAGGTCGCCCTTGTGGATGGTGCGATCGTGCGTCTGCCCGGCGAACGGCTTCTGGTGGATGCGCCCATCGGGATGGCGATCGAAGAAGCAGCCGTAGCGGTTCTCGAGCTCGAGCACGCGCCGCGGCGCCTCGTTGACGAGCGTCCAGACCAGCTCCTGGTCGTTGATCCATCCGCCACCCGCCAGCGTGTCCACGAAGTGCGCGTCGATGGAGTCGGGCTCGGCCAGCACGGCGTTGTAGCCGCCCTGGACCATGCGCGTGCAGCCGGCGCGGCCAAGCAGACCCTTGACGACGACGGTCACGGAGAGATGCGGGGAGCGGTCCGCGGCGTGCAGCGCGGCGCAGAGTCCCGCGCCGCCCGCGCCCAGGATCAGGAGATCAGTCTCGAGGATGTCGATGGCCGGCCCCGGCGAGACTATAGCGCCGGGGCGGGACCGGACGCAACGCGGCAGCGGCGCGATCAGCGCGCCGGCGCCGCGAGCAGGTACTCGATCAGCTCCCTGGTGGGGCCCTCGTCCCACCCGCGGGTACCCCGGATGCGGCCGACCATCCGCTGATCGCGCCCGATGAGGTACGCGGTGGGGGTGGCGCGTACCCGGTAGATGTCGGCCACGACACCGTTCGTGTCGAGGAGGACGACGGGCGAGAGCCCGCGGGCCTGCACCCAGGGACCGACCTCCTCTTTCGTGTCCTTGATGTTCACGGCAAGCACGGTGAAATGCCGGTCCCTCAGCTCCCGCTGGAGCCTCTCGAGGCTGGCCGGCATCTCAAGCGCCGTGTAGGGCCCGCCCGTCGTCCAGAAATAGAGGAGGATGACGTGCCCCGTGAAATCGGACAGCCCGACGCGCCGCCCGTCCGGCCGCGCGAGCGTGAAGGGCGGCGGCTCCTGCCCGATCAGCGGCGAGAACCGCGCAGCCGCGAGCAGCTTCTCGAGCTCGCTCTTCGCCCGGGCCTGGGCGGGGGCCGAGGGCGGAACCGCGGCGATCAGCACGCCCAGCAGGGCGGACGCCGCGATGAGCCGCCGCCTCACGCGACCTTGACCTCGACCGCCGCCTCGAAGCGGCCGCCGTGCGTGTCGAAGAAGGTCACCTTGAGGGCACCGGGCTCGCTCGCCCGGAACGCGAAGCCAAAAGACGGGTTCTCGCCGATGGAGGTCGACGTCTCGAACTCCGAGATGGTCTGCCCCGCATAGCTCACGACGACGCGATTGACGAACCGGTAGTTCCGGTCGACGGCCTTGCCGTCCTTCCGCTCCACGCGCTCGTTGGGATGGATGAGGAGCGCCCGGGCGCGCGCCACCGACCCGCGCGCGACGGAGCCCGGCACCCGGATCCTCACCTCGCCCAGCGTGCTCATATGGCGCACCCCGCCACCACCACGCGCACGCTCCGCTTGACCATGAAGAGCGCACCGTCCTGCATCTCGGCCACCGCGCGCACGTCGCCGGTGTCGGCCAGGCGCAGGCTGGTGGCGACATAGGCCTGGCCGGAGGCCGGCGTCAGGTTGAACTTCGCGTTGAGGGGCCGAGGATTCCTGTCCGAGAGGACGTAGATGGCCTTGACGTAGCTCTCGCGCGTCATGGGCGACTTGACCTCGACCGTCATGGCGACGTTGCCGCCGTCCTCGGCGATGAGAGGCAGCTCGAGGTTGATCAGCGTCGCCCCGTCCCGGATGGGCCGGCTGCCGAAGAGCCGCTGCATCGTCCTGTCGACGGGCTCCTCGGGGGGGAGGCTGGCGAGCGTGCCCTGGGCGGCCACGTCGCGGGCACGCCACGCCGGCACCAGGCCGGCCGCGGCGGCGCCCGCGAGCAGCGCCCGCCGGGTCACGCTCAGCTTCGGCATGGAGCCATCATGCCGCGCCTCGAGGCCCGCGCCAAGCCTCAGGGCTCGAGGCGATAGGTGGAGTTGTCCGGCTTGAAGGCGCGCGGCAGCCAGAGCGGGCGGCGGAGCCCGCCGGGGCCGGGAGCCGGGCGCGTCATGCCGAGCCACTCGCGGTACACCTGATGCGACCGCTTCGTGTCCACCACGACGTCTCCATAGCGGTCTTCGGGATCGGGGCGCACCGCGCGCACCTTCTGATGCCAGCAGTGCTGCCCGCTCACGGGATCGGGATGCACGGGAAACGTCAGGTTCTGGTGCACGCCCGGGTCCTCCCACCACACGCGGGCGGAGTCCGGGTCGGCGCTCTCGAACGGCCGCACGCCGTGGCGATGCCGGAGCCGCCAGCGCCCGTCGTCCAGATGCTGCAGGTCCACGAGGGCCGTCGACCATCGCTCACCGCCCATCTCTTCCTGAAGGCGCCAGCGGCCCAGATGGTGCGAGCAGGCGATGACGCCCGGCCGGATGGACTCGGTGACCCAGACCTTGTCCACGAAATGGCCGATCTCCGTCTCGATCCGGAGCAGGTCGCCGGTGGCCACGCCGAGCCGCCGGGCGTCCTCCGGGTGAAGCCAGAGCGGATTCCGGTGCGAGATCTCGTAGAGCCACTTGGCGTTGCCGGAGCGCGAGTGGATGAGCGTGGGCAGCCGGAAGGTGGGCAGCAGCAGCATCTCGCCCTTCCTCCGGTCGATGCCGGACCAGTGCACGTGGCTCCGGCCGTAGCTCGGCACCGCGTGCTCGGGCCACTTCCAGTCCTTGAGCGTCGTCGAGTAGAACTCGAGCTTGCGCGACGGCGTGGGGAACCCCGCCCGCACCGTGCCGTCCACCTCCACGCCGGCCGCCGCGCCGTTCTTGCTGGCCACGCGCGTGACGGGATCCACCGTGGCGCCCTCGCGCTCGGACGCGGACAGCGGCGTCTCGTGGGTGCGGTAGACGCGGTCCTCGACGAGGAACGCGCCGTACGTGCGCATGTACTCGAGGGGGGTGAGCGACAGCCGCGCGGCGGCCTCGGGCAAACCCGGCACGCTCTTCTCGAAGATCCAGCGGTAGAGCTCCTCGATCCGGAGCTTCTCGCCCGGCCGGTACGGCGACTCGAAGTACTTCCGGATGCCGAGGGACCCGTCGGGATCGATGCGCCACGACAGCTCGATCCAGAACTCGTCCTCTTCCCACACCTGCCCCAGCCCGGCCGCTTCGTGCGCCTGCCATGTGAGATCGAAGGTGCGGCCCTGGCGCTCGAGGGCCACGCGCAGCACGGGCTGGCGGAAGCCGATCCAGCGCGCGGCGTGCGTTTCCTGGCTCATGAGGTCGTGGCGCTCGGAGGCGTGGCCCATGGGCAGCACGTAGTCCGAGAACCACGCGGTCTCGCTCCAGATGGGCGTGAGGCACGCGTGCCGCTCCACCTTGGCCTCGTCGGTCAGCATCTCGATCCACGACATGCCGTCGGGATTGGTCCACACGGGGTTGTAGACCCGGGTGAAGTACATGGCGAGCTTGCCGCGGCCTTCCTTGAGGAAGTGCGGGAGCAGGAAGCTCATCTCGAAGAACGCGAGAGGGTACTCGCGCGGCATGAGCAGCTCGCTCCACACCTTGGCGGGCGGGGGCATCATGGGCGGCGCGGGCACGGCCTTGTTCCACGCGCTCGGCGCCGTGCCGCCGGGCACGGCCACCGCGCCCATCAGCACCACCACGAGCTCGAGGGCGCGCGCCACTTCCCACCCGAAGAGATTGCCCGCGGCGGCGTTGCGCCAGACGTGGCTCGACAGGGCCCCACCTGCGCGGCCGATCTCGCGCGCCACCTCCTCGATGCGCGCGGCCGGCACCCCCGTCTCCCGCTCGGCGAAGGCGGGCGTGTACTCGGCGTAGATCTCGCCGAGGGCCCGCTCGAACTCCGCGAAGCTGACCGGCGTTCCCGGCCGCTCGTGGATCAGGTACTCCTCCCAGTTGACCCAGCGGCGGACGAACTCGCGATCCCAGGTGCCCTCGCGCAGGAGCACGTGCGCGAAGGCCAGGAGCAGCGCGGCCTCCGTGCCGGGCCAGGGCGACAGCCAGTAGTCCGCCATGGACGCGGTGTTGCTGAGCCGCGTGTCGACGACGCAGACCTTGGCCCCGGCCATCTTGCCTTCGATGATCCGCTGCGCGTGCGGGTTGAAGTAGTGGCCCGCTTCCAGGTGAGAGGAGAGCAGCAGGATGAACCGCGCGCGGCCGTGATCCGGGGAGGGCCGGTCGAACCCGTGCCAGAACGCGTAGCCTGCGCGGGCGGAGGCCGAGCAGACGTTGGTGTGGCTGTTGTGGCCGTCGATGCCCCAGGCGTGGAAGACCCGCTGCAGGTAGACGAGCTCGTGCCCGGGCCGGCCCAGGTGATACATGATCTCCTTCTGCCGGCCTTCCACGAGCGCGGCGCGGATGCGCCCGCCGATGTCATCGAGCACCTCGTCCCACGTCACGCGCTCCCACTTGCCCTCGCCGCGCTTCCCCGCCCGCTTGAGCGGATAGAGGATGCGCTCGGGGTCCTGCACCTGGTTGAGCGTGGCGGGCCCCTTGGCGCAGTTGCGCCCGCGGCTGCCCGGATGCTCGGGGTTGCCCTCGAACTTCTGGATCTTGAGCGTCTGCTTGTCCACGTAGGCGAGCAGCCCGCAGCCCGCCTCGCAGTTGAAGCAGATGGTGGGGATCAGCGTGAAGCGCCGCCGCACGCGCTTCGGCCACGCCCGGGCGTCGTACTCCTCCCAGTCGGCCCAGCGCTCGACGGGCGGATAGCGATTGAGGCCGGCCGGCGGCGGATCGAGATCGCGCGCGTGCGGGTGGAGGGGCTCCGCTGTCGTGTCGCTCATGTCTGCCTCACCGCCTCACGAGAGGGGGAGCGCCTGGCCCGCGCGGACCCAGAGATCTTCCCAGAGCCAGAGCCCGGCCAAGGCCAGGATGGCCGCGAGCGCCGCCGCCGGATAGAGGCCGCTCATGAGCAGGACGATGGGCAGCAGGATGCCTCCCACCATCACGCCCCACCAGAAGCGGGTGCGATACGGGCCTCGCGTGATCAGCCGCGCGGCCCGGGCCGCCTCGTGGCTCGCATGGCCGGTCAGCGTCTCCGCGAGGAGCACGAAGGCGCTCGCGAACAGCGAGAGCCAGAGCGCGAAGGCCAGGCCTTCCGCGACCTTCGGATCGGCGCCGATCACGGCCACGGCGAGCACGAGGCTGGCGCAACCCGCGGTCACCGCGGCCACGAGAAGGTGCGGGAGGACGAGCGGGCTCTGCCAGAGGTCGCGGCCCTCGGCCTGGCCGAAGAGGAACGCGCTGTAGCCCGCGGACGCCGCCGCCACGAGCAGCATGGGCCAGGCCAGCCAGTTGAGCCCGTCGAGCTCGTGCTGCCATCCGGCGATGAGCCACAGGCTGCCGAGGAGCCCGTGGGCCAGCAGGATGAAGCCGCCCCAGACCAGCCACGACCGCCAGTTCGGCTTGACGAGCAGGTAGAGGAAGCGCTCGGGCCGCTTGAGGTCGAGGACGAGGAGCGCCGTCGTCAGCGCGAGGAAGATCAGGCTGATCACCGGCGCCGCCACCGCGGCGACCGGGCCGGCGGCGGAGAGCCCGCCTATCGTCGCCAGCGCGCCCAGGAGGAGCGTGCCGGCGGCGATGGACTTCGTCCAGAGGTAGGTCGAGACCTTCCACCCCCACGGGCGCTCCGGATGGGCCACGTCGTAGACCGTTCGCGCGAGGCGCAGGAGATCGATGCCGTCGTCGCCGGCGATCCCCGACGCGCCCGCGACGTTCGCGCGGCCGGGCACGGGAATCGCGCTCTGCTCGGCGAACAGGTAGCTCTCGCCCCGCTCCTGGAGCGCGG
>Ga0335071_10007154_pt1 | contig 11507 bp, 11 predicted proteins | sample Lox_Sample_15_FD_206724 | JGI IMG/M metagenome (GOLD analysis project Ga0335071, IMG submission 206724) | Soil microbial communities from Loxahatchee National Wildlife Refuge, Florida, United States - Lox_Sample_1.5 | ecosystem: Environmental > Terrestrial > Soil > Wetlands | place: USA...
GCAATCTCCTGCTGCGGCGCGCGCAGGGCGTGCCGATGTTCGACCTGTTCGCCTGGCTGTGCCTTGCCTCCGCGGTGCCGTTGTTGGCGCTGGCGCTGGCGAGCGACGGTGTCGCACCGACCTTTGATGCGCTCATCCATATGTCGCTGACCGGGCTTCTTTGCATGCTGGCGCTCGGCGGCATCTCCACCTCGATCGCCTATTGGCTGTGGGGGCGCCTGCTGCGCGACTATCCGGCCGCCCAGGTCGTGCCATTTGCGCTGCTGGTGCCGTTCGTCGGGTCGGCCGCGTCAAGCATCGTGTTCTCGGAAAAGTTCGGACCCTTGCGGTTGGCCGGCATGGTCACCGTGGTTGGCGGCATCGCCGTGATGCTGCTCGCGAAGCGGCCGCGTCCTGTCGCGAAACTTGCCTGAGTGAGGCCAAAGGGATGGCCATGTCGCAATCGCTGCTACTTGCCTTCATCCTGTTTGCCATCGTGATGTTCTTCACGCCGGGGCCGAACAACATCATGGTGCTGTCGTCGGGGCTGACCTATGGCTTCCGCCGCACGCTGCCGCATATCGCCGGCATCACCATTGGGTTTGCGTTCATGGTCGCGGCGGTGGGGCTGGGCTTTGGCGCCATCTTCATCGCCTATCCCGTGCTGCAGACCGTGCTGAAATATGCCGGCGCGGCCTACCTGATCTATCTCGCCGTCGCCATCGCCTTCTCCGGGCCGCCCAGGCCGGGCGAGGCGGGCAGCCGGCCCATGACCTTCTGGGGCGCGGCCATCTTCCAATGGATCAATGTGAAGGGCTGGGTGATCGTGCTCGGCACCATCACGGCCTATGCCGCCATTGCCCGCTTTCCCCTCAATGTCGCGATCCAGAGCGGGTTGTGCCTGCCGATCGGCGTGGTCTCGACGGCGACCTGGACCCTGTTCGGCAGCGCGCTGCGCCCGGTGCTGAAATCGGAGCGGGCGGTGCGCGCCTTCAACGTCGTGATGGCGCTGCTCCTGCTCACGTCGCCTTATCCTGTTTTCACGGACGCATGAACGGGCCTCCCGCCATGCATCAAGAAGGTTTCTAAGGACTGCCAAATGCTCTAGACAACGCCCCGAAATTACACCCAAGCCCCGAAAATCCCCGATTTTACCGGCCGATACGGCCACGCCAAGAGGAACGACCCATGCGTGTTTATTACGATCGCGATGCCGACCTGAACCTGATCAAGGGCAAGAAGGTCCTCATCGTCGGCTACGGCAGCCAGGGCCACGCCCATGCGCTGAACCTGAAGGACTCCGGCGTCAAGGACGTCGCCATTGCGCTCCGCAAGGGCTCGGCCTCCGCCAAGAAGGCGGAAGCTGCCGGCTTCAAGGTGTTCGAAGTCGCCGAAGGCGCCAAATGGGCCGACCTCGTGATGATGCTCACGCCTGACGAGCTGCAGGGCGATATCTATCGCGAGCATCTGCATGACAACATGAAGAAGGGCGCGGCGCTGGTGTTCGCCCACGGCCTCAACGTCCACTTCAACCTGCTCGAGCCACGGGCCGATCTCGACGTCCTGATGATCGCGCCCAAGGGCCCCGGCCACACCGTGCGCTCGGAATATCAGCGCGGCGGCGGCGTACCCTGCCTGATCGCGATCGCCAAGGACGTCTCGGGCAACGCCCATGACCTCGGCCTGTCCTATGCCTCGGCGATCGGCGGCGGTCGCGCCGGCATCATCGAGACCACGTTCAAGGAAGAATGCGAGACCGACCTGTTCGGTGAGCAGGTGGTGCTCTGCGGCGGCCTGGTCGAGCTGATCAAGGGCGGTTACGAGACCCTGGTGGAAGCGGGCTACGCGCCCGAGATGGCCTATTTCGAGTGCCTGCACGAGGTCAAGCTGATCGTCGACCTGATCTATGAAGGCGGCATCGCCAACATGAACTACTCGATCTCCAACACCGCCGAATATGGCGAATACGTCACCGGCCCGCGCATCATCACCGACGAGACCAAGAAGGAGATGAGGAAGGTGCTGGCCGACATCCAGGGCGGCAAGTTCGCCCGCGACTGGATGCTGGAGAACAAGGTCAACCAGACCTCGTTCAAGGCGACCCGCGCCAAGCTTGCGGCACACCCGATCGAGCAGGTCGGCGAAAAGCTCCGCGACATGATGCCGTGGATCAAGAAGGGCGCGCTCGTGGACAAGTCGAAGAACTAGGGCTTGATCCACGTTCTTGTTTTGCGAGATCGCCCGAGGGCGATCTCAATGATCAAGAAGGGCGCGCTGGTGGACAAGAGCAAGAACTGAGGGCGCGGCTCTCTCGTCATTCCGGGGCGCGCGTAAGCGCGAACCCGGAATCTCGCGCCACAACCTCTAGATTCCGGGCCTGCGCCTTCCGGCGCATCCCGGAATGACGTGCGTAGTGCTCGAATTTCGTTTCAGATCAAGTGCGAGGGGTGACTTTCTCATCTTGCCTTTCACGCCTTGCGAGCTTCTCTTGAAGTACCTGAACCACGAGCCGATGCGATCTCATGCGCGCTCTTGGCCGGCCGCCGGCTCACCGCGAACACCTCGATCGGTGCCGCACGGCCGCGCAGCTGGGTCGGGCCCAGCGCTTCGACGATGAGATCGGGTCCCGGATTTGACAGCCGCAACAGCTCGCCCGAGACCAGCAAGTTGCGATCCCCGTCCTTGCAAAGCCCCTGCAGCCGCGCGGCGACATTCATGGTGTCGCCGAGATAGGCGACCTGGCGATGGGAATTGCCGCATTCGCTGACCACCACGGGGCCCGCATGCATGCCGGCGCGGAAGTCCGGGACCAGACCGAACTCGTTCCGGTACTGCCCGGCGCGAGCTGCGATCCGGTCCTGGATGGCAAAGAAGCAGTCCAGATAGCGGCTCTGCGGCTTGTCGGTCTTGACCCGCCAGCTCCCTTTGACTCGCCACGTCACGATCACTTCGTCCCCGACATAGGCGTGCACCTCGCCGCCATGATCGGTGATCGCCGCGTCGATGTCATAGAAGAAACGGGTGAGCAGATCCTGCACCCGCACTTCGCCCATCTCTTCGGCGAGCGCGGTCGAGCCGGCAAGATCCAGGAACAGCAGCACACGTTGCTCCCGGACCGGCCGCCGGTAGCGGCCGATCAGGAAGTTGAACAGCACCTTGCCGCCGATCAGTCGGGTCAGCTCGTAGGCGCCGACAATCACGAGCGAGGCGACGAAGGAGACGGCCATGATCCTGGGAAAGTCGTCGCCGAACCAGCCGCGCGGGATCCGCTCGTCGTAAAGCACGAACTGCAGGAAGGTGGCGACGCCGGCCACCAGCACCGCCATGGCAACCGAGCGGAAGACGAGCTCCAGCGCCAGCGGCCAGCGCGTCAGCCAGACGCTGGAGCGGGAGGTGAAATAGAGGTGTGCGGCCCAGATGGCGAGGGTAAGACCCGCGCCATGAATGCCGCTGCGGGCAAACATGGCGACGCTCGGGACGTCGTGCGTGTCGAAAACGGCGCGATAGGCCATGCCGATCACGATGCCCACCAGGGCCATGACAATGATGGACAGTCTCGCTCGCCGCACCTCGCCCTCCCGCGGCCTGGGCCTCTCGCATTGCACCGGCCCCTTGCGGTACTACATCAACTTCGCACAGCATCAAGGGGAAGCAAGACATGCGTTCAGTCGTCGTTACCGGCGCATCCACGGGAATTGGATGGGCCAGCGCCAAGCTTTTGCTCGACAAGGGCTTTCGCGTGTTCGGCAGTGTCCGAAAACCGGCCGATGCGGAGCGGCTCAAGGGCGAATTCGGGTCAAACTTCACCCCCTTGATGTTCGATATTACCGACGAGGCCGCGGTGCTGGCGGGCGCGCGCGAGGTGCGGGCCGCGCTCAACGGCGAGACGCTCGCCGGCCTCGTCAACAATGCCGGGATCGCGGTGGCCGGCCCCGTGCTCGGGCTTTCGGCCGACGAGTTCCGCCGCCAGATGGACGTCAATGTGATCGGCCCGATCATTGCGACGCAGGCCTTCGGCCCGCTGCTCGGCTCCGATCCGTCGTTGAAAGGGCCCAAGGGCCGGATCGTGATGATCTCGTCGGTGGCCGGCAAGAATGGCAACCCGCTGACATCGGCCTATTCGGCATCCAAGCACGCACTCGAGGGCCTGTCGGAAAGCCTGCGCCGCGAATTGATGCTGTTCGGCATCGACGTCGTGATCGTGGCGCCGGGTCCGGTGAAGACGCCGATCTGGAGCAAGGCCGAGGAGGTCGATATCTCCGCCTACCAGAACTCGCCCTATTTCCCGGCGCTGCAGAAGGTGCGCGCCTTCATGCTGAAGCTCGGCGAGATCGGCCTGCCCGCGGAAAAGATCGCCGAGACGGTCTGCGAGGCGCTGACGACGACCCGTCCCAAGGTGCGTTACCAGGTCACGCCCGATCCGATGCGGCACATCATGACCACCTACCTGCCCAAGCGCACGGTCGACAAGATCATCGCCAAGCGGCTCGGCCTGATGCCGCAGGGGTGAGCCAGGCAGCGGACGGTCAGCCCGCGCCGACCGTCTGCCTGTCCTTCGCGCCGGTCATCGCAATCAGCCGCAGCGCCAGCACCGCAAACAGCGGGATCAGGAACAGGCTGTAGAGCGGCATGGCCGGAATTCGTTTGCCGAACGAGACCATGAACTGCAGCAGCAGGTAGTAGCCGCCGATTCGATGCAGGAGCTGCCAGGCGCGCGGGCCGATCGCCGCCACCGCACCGTCAAAGGACGTTGCAGCCATCGCGATGATGACGACGTAGCCGATGCCGCCGAAAATGTAGGAGGCAAGGTTGGTTGCCATGGCAAAGCCGGCCGGGTCCATGCTGGCGAAGGCGATGATTGCGCCGGCATGCAGCGCATGGGAAGCTGCAAAGGTCAGGCCCAGGTAGCGGCGATTGCGCCTCTGCCAGCGCGTGAATGCATTGGGCACAAGCCGCGCCAGCGCCGCGGCCGAGAACGCCAGGCAGAAGAACAACAGCGAGGTGCGCGCGGTGAAGCGGATCACCATCCGCACGCCGTCGACCTCGAAGTGCCGCATTCCCGCAATCCAGACGCACAGGGCTGCGAGCACGAGGGTGAGCAGGGCAAGCAGGCGGAAGCCTTCGAACCAGGTGTGGCGCTGCGCTGATCGCATGGTGTCCTCCGGCTGGATGTAATCACCAGTTACATTCGCCTGGCGCGCGCAGGTCAATGGTGTAATCAGTGCTTACATTCACATTCGCTTGATGCTAGGCTGGTGCTCCATGGCCCGATCCCCTCGCCTGAAGCGATCCCCCGCCCGCCCGGCACCCGCGCCGAAGCCGTATCATCATGGCGATCTCAAGCGCGTGCTGGTTGACGCCGCCCTCGAGCTTGCCCGGGAGGGCGGGCCCGACGAGGTCAGCGTGCGCGAGGCCGCACGCCGCGCCGGCGTCTCGCCGGGCGCGCCGTTCCGGCACTTCGCAAGCCGCGAGGCACTGATGTCGGCGGTGGCCGAGGAGGCGCAGCGGCGGTTCCGTGCCGAGATCGCGCGCGCCATGGCCGATGCGCCGGCCGACGATCCGCTCGCCCGGTTTCGCAAGCTCGGCCTTGCCTATCTGCGCTGGGCGATGCGCAACCCCGCGCATTTTACCATCATCTCGAGCCGGGCCCATTTCGATCATGACGCCTCGATCGAGGTCTCCCGCGATAATGCGGAGCTGATCGCGCTGGCCGGGCAGCTGCTGGCCGAAGCCGCCGCCAAAGGCCAGCTGCGCGCCCTCGACCTCGCTGCGACCCGGATCGCGGCCCGCGCCCTGGTCTATGGCTTCGCGCGGATGCACATTGACGGTCACTTCCCGCGCTGGGGTGTCGCGGAAACCGAGATCGAGCACACCGCAGAAGCGGTGCTGGATCTGTTTATCGGCGGCCTCGTGAAGGTTCCGGCTTGATGCGCGTTCGGCAGGGCGCGTGGACGGTTCCCTGTTTTCCGGTCCTTGAGCAGGCCACTTCGAAGCTGCTAAACAAGCGCATCACGCTTTTGCCAGGTGGCGGCCATGGTGATGCGCTTGATTTCGCCGCAGTTCCTTTTGCTCTGGGCCATCATTGGGTCCGTGCTCGCGGTGCATTTCCGCGGCAAGGTGCGGCTCCGCTTCTGGCGCCAGGTTTCTGACCATTCCACCATCATGGCGCCCTACAATGTCCTGATGTACCTGTTCTCGGCGGTGCCGAACCGGCCGATTCTGCAGGTCGGAATGATCCCCGAGCTCGCCGCGCTGCGCGAGCATTGGCAGGAGATCCGCGCGGAGGCGCTGCATCTGTTTGCACAAGGCTCCATCAAGGCCGCCGACAAATACAATGATTGGGGCTTCAACTCCTTCTTCCGGACGGGGTGGAAGCGGTTTTACCTGAAATGGTATGGCGCTCCGCTGCCCTCCGCGCTCGCCAACTGCCCCAACACGGTTGCGCTCCTCAATTCGATCCCGAACGTCAAGGGCGCGATGTTCGCAAACCTGCCGCCTGGCGGCCGGCTGGTGCAGCACCGCGACCCCTTTGCCGGCTCGCTGCGCTATCATCTCGGCCTGGTCGTGCCGAAATCGTCCGGCGAATGCCGCATCTTCATCGACGGCGAGCCCTATTCCTGGCGCGACGGCGAGGATCTCCTGTTCGACGAGACCTATCTGCATTATGCGGAAAACACCACAAGCGACGACCGCCTGATCCTGTTCTGTGACGTCGAGCGGCCGCTCACCAGCAAGGCCATGACCGCGGTCAACCGCTGGGTTTCGACCCATATCGTCAACCAGAGCGAGACCCAGAACGAAGAGGGCGAGCACGTCGGCGTGATCAACCGCATCTTCGGTTATGTCTATCATGTGCGTCTGCTCGGCAAGCGCATGAAGGCCTGGAACAAGCGGGTCTACTACACGGTAAAATTTGTCGTGATCGGAGCCATCCTGGCAGCCTTCCTCGCCACCGCCTTTGCGTGAGGCCGCGCGCACTGCTATGTCTCGCGAGGACCCCCGCTGCACTGCTTGCGAGCGGGCCAGCATGACCGGGAGCTGCCAATGGCGTCGAGTCTCAAGCAGATGATGGAAGCGGCCAACGCCGCGGTGCCGAAGATCACCCCGCAACAGGCGCAGGAGATGATCGCCAAGGGCAAGGCGCTCGTGGTCGACATTCGCGACGGCACCGAGGTCGCGCAAAGCGGCAAGGTCAAGGGATCGGTGCATGTCTCGCGCGGCATGCTGGAGTTTCGTGCCGACCCGGACGCGCCCACCCACGACAAGAACTTTGGGCGGGACAAGACCGTCATCCTCTATTGCGGCTCCGGCGGCCGCGCCGCGCTCGCCGGCAAGCTGCTCAAGGACATGGGCTACGACAAGGTCTACAACGCCGGCGGCTTCAAGGATTGGGTCGATGCCGGCGGGGCGGTGGAGAAGGCGTGAGATCCAAACAGGTCGACGGCTTTGCGTGGGCACTACGCTATAGGTATGTAGACCTGTGGCCGCACAAAAGGATCGCCTCTCCCCTTGTGGGAGAGGCCGCCATCGCATCGAAGATGCGATGGCGGGTGAGGGGCTTGTCTCCGCGAGCGACACCCTCCGATCGAAGTCAGCTGCCGTTTCGAATCCGCTTGGAGATCGCGTGCCGAGCTCAAAGAGGAAGCCGTGCTGCAAGGAGGATGCCCCACAGGATCAGCACGACTCCGGCGCCGCGATCGAGACGCCAGCGCGCCGGCGCAATTTTCTCGCCAAGCATGAACAGCGACAGCGCACCCATCCACAGCAGGTTCATGGTGCCGAACACGAACATCAGCCCCATGAGTGCCCAGCAGCAGCCGACACAATAGCTGCCATGTCGCATGCCGAGCACGAATGCCGCCAGCTCGCCGTCGCGCCAATTGGCAAGAAAGAACGGGAAGGGTGACCGACATTGCGTCAGGCACGCATCCTTCAATGAGGTGAACTGAAAGCCGCCGGCCAACAGCAGCAGCGCGGTGCTGAGCAGAACGCTGGCGCTTTGCAGCGGCGCCGTGAGCGGCGATGCGCGCGACAGGGCCACTTGGCCCGCTGCCGCAAACAGCGCACAGGCCGTCCACACCGCGACATAGCCCAGCATGAACAAAGAGGTCGCAGGTGCCGAACCAATCGCCGACATGCGCTTTCGTGCAAAGCTGCCGAAGACGTCGACCGACCGCACCGCGGTGGGGAGCATCATCGCCACCATCATGACGGTCCAGATCAGGACCGCGGCAGCAAACTGCTCCAGCGGCGTGCCCGCCAGTCCCGGCGTCGTCGTGCAGATCATGCCGCCGAGGTCGCGCGACACGGTCATCTGAACCAGATAAAGCCAGCTCAGCGCGCTCACCGCAATGAGGCTGCCCATCGCAAGGATGCGGTCACGGCTCCACGAGGCCATGATCAGGCGTTGCTATAGGCAAAGTTCGAAAGGTAGCCGTTGCGGCCGGAAAGCTTCCAGTCATATCCATAATCCGACAGTCGGAAATGCCTGGAGCGTGCGACGGTCGCGGGCACGCCTGGGGCAACGCAGAGCGGATGGTTTTCGATCGTGATGGGCTTGCCGTCCTGGCCTTCCACGGTCTCGAGCTCGGCCTCGACGATGCCGGGAATCTTCAGTGTTCTGTTCTTGCCAATGCCCTCATACTGCATCGGGACTATCTTCGTGCCCAGGAGCTCGCCGACAAACGACGCCAGCACCGCGGGGTGACCGCCGGCCTGTCCGGAAAAAATCGTCAGCAATGTGCTCTTCTGGGGTTCGCTCGCGGCCTGATCGATATAGGCCGCCGCCTTCCATTTGCCGTCCGCCATGTTGCCCGTCGTATCCACCAGCAGGACGACATTGAGGCCATCAAGCGCAAGCTCGCCAAAGGCGCCATGATCGATGTGCCACGCCACGATCGCGTTGCAGAAGCCCTCGCTCGGCGCGCTGCCGAACGCACAGGGACAGCCGACCTCGCAATTGCACGTCTCGAAATAGGTGCCGGTGAGCGTCCATTGCGTCATAACACCCTCCGTATTGAGACAGGGTTAGCGCGGCTGGGGCGAATTTGTGCGAGAAAGCGACCGGTCGATCTTGCACGGTCGGAAAGCCTGATCAGTCTCTGCAACCGGCAAGGAAGCGTCAACGGCATTCCTCCCGGAGATCGCTGGGCGTTTTGCCTGCAAAACATTGGGCGCTGGACGCGGAGCCCGTCGACCATGATCCGCGCTGGTCCTCCTTGTTCGACACGGAAGCCAGGCAATTGCGCTTTCGTCTCCCATGCCTAATCCCCGGCGCGGGCGAATGCCGGCTCGCACCTTGAAGCTCGAAAACAACTTTTAAGAGCAATCCAGAGAATTACACGTAAAAGCATCCGGTAGTCGATGTAACCCTGTAGAACAATCTTAAGGAGTCACACTTATGGGTATCATCGGATTTGCGTCACAACCGGAACGAAATGCGGAAGCAGCGAGGGGGCATGGAATTGCAGCGCGGAGCGCCGGTGGCGGCAGCGACGACGTCGTCTTGTTCCATTCATCTGGCCGACGCTGGAGCATCGCCGATGGTGCTCTCGCTGCTGCGACCACACGCGGCCTTGATGGGCGTCGTCTGGCCGGTGTGTGTATTCGCTACGATATTCGCAAGCTTTCTGATCACACGGTTTGGCATCGCTGTCGACCACGCCAGCCTTCTCGTCGCACTCGGTGTGCTGGCATTCCTGCTCGCGGTTTACATCCTCTATGGTCGCTGGCGTGGATCGCCGATCTTGAGCAGCCTGTGCGGAGCGCTCGCGGCAATGTCCTGGTCGGCGGCCATGGCCGGAGTCATCAGCCTCGTGGGATTGCGCTATCAGGCACCGATGATCGACACCCAGCTGGCACAATGGGATCGAACCGTCGGGATCGACCTGCCGGCCATTGTCGCGTGGGCGGCTGATCACCCCGTCTGGTCCAACCTGCTCGCCACGGCCTATGACAGCTCTTTCGGGGTGCTGTTCGCGCTTGCCGTGCTGCTGGCAATATTACGGCGTTTCGACCAGCTTTGGCTGCTGACATTCGTGTTCGCTGTCACGATCGTGGTGTCCACGAGCATCTCCGTGGCGTGGCCGGCGGAGGGCGCGTTCGCCTTTTTCAACTATCCGGCGAGCCTGCTCGCGCGGCTTCCGCAGGGGGCAGGTACCTATCACCTCGTGAAGCTCGAGTACTTCCGCAACGACGTTTCGCCGGTTCTATCATTCGCCAATTTGCAGGGCGTGGTGACGTTCCCTTCCTTTCATTGCTGTCTGGCGCTCATGACCATCTTCGCGACGCGGGGTCTGCGATGGCTATTCCCGTTGTCGGCAGGCTGGAATGCCCTGGTCATCGTCTCGACGGTCCCGATCGGCGGCCACTACGCCATCGATCTCCCCTGCGGTGCACTGTTGTGGCTGGCTGCGACGGGCGCTGGTGTCGCGATGACGAGCTGGCGGCCCGGATCGTCGATATCGTTGCGGACACTCGACTGGGCGCAGGTGCGATCGCCGCATGTATAGACGCGTAGCTCTATCGCTGGTCCGCTTGCAGCGTCATCGAGGGCCTCACTGCATGCAACGACGCAACGACTAAAGTCTAAAAACCAAAGTCTGAGCCGAAACGGCCCACATTACTGACTTGTAATTGGCCTCGCCAAAATTTTTCACAACTCTGGCAGGAGTGTCGCGGCCGCCCTCGCGCTTGCTGCCACGGCGGTGGCGGCGCGGCACACACCTTTCGACTTGCTCAATTGCAGGAGTGTTGTCATGCGAGCGTCCGCTCTCGCCCCCCTTGCTCTCGCCATTTCCACGCTTTTGATCGCGCCCATGGCGCACGCCGCCGACGAGCACGATCCCAATATCAAGGGTCTTTACCTGATGACCGATTATCCCGCGGTCACGATCAGGCCGGGGACGACATCGACCATTCCGCTGCGTCTGCAGAATTATGGCCTCGCGCCCGATCGCTATCAGCTATCGGTCACGGGCGTGCCGAGCGGCTGGACCGCGACCATTCTCGGCGGCGGCCAGCCGGTCGCAGCCGCAATGCCCGCGCCGGACAAGGATGTCTCGCTGCAGCTGCGGCTCGACGTGCCCGCCAACACCAAGCTCGATGGCCAGATGCTCACCGTGAAGGCGGAAGGGCAAGGACAAGGACAAGGACAAGGACAAGGGCAAGCACAAGGGCAAGCCAACCAGGCGAGCCTGCCGATCCAGGTGGCGCTCGCCAAGGAACTGCCGGCCAAGCTCTCGGTGAAGGCGCAGTTGCCGTCCCTGCGCGGCAGCCCGAAATCGAACTTCGAATATACGCTGTCCGTCAAGAATGATTCCGGCCGCGACGTCACCGCGAGCTTCGAGGCGCAGGCGCCGGAGAATTTCGAGACCTCGTTCACGGAGGCCTATGGCACGCAGGAGCTGTCCTCGATTCCGATTCCCGCGGGGCAATCCAAGGACATCAAGCTGAAGGTGCGGCCGCCGAGCACGATCGATGCCGGCCATTTCCCCGTCAGCGTCACCGTGGAGGCGGAGGACGCGACC
>Ga0335071_10007155_pt1 | contig 11507 bp, 7 predicted proteins | sample Lox_Sample_15_FD_206724 | JGI IMG/M metagenome (GOLD analysis project Ga0335071, IMG submission 206724) | Soil microbial communities from Loxahatchee National Wildlife Refuge, Florida, United States - Lox_Sample_1.5 | ecosystem: Environmental > Terrestrial > Soil > Wetlands | place: USA: Florida...
TACGGAAGACGTAATTCTTGACGGTGTGCTCGCTCAGGCTCAGGCGTTCGGCGATTTCGCGGTTGCTGTAACCGTCCACGACAGCGTGTACGACTTCTTTCTCGCGCCGGCTCAGCAGCTTCATGCCCTCGGCATTCGCGAACTGCACCGGCTCGGTTTGCGTGAACGCGTCGAGCACTTGCGTCAATTGGTTGCTGTCGGCCCACACCTGTCCCTGATGGACGCGATGTACACACTTACACAGCGACTCGAAACTAAACGCCGATCGCAGGAACACGCCGCGCGCTCCGGCGCGAAAGGCGTCGAGTATCGCCTGCTGATCCCCGTTTTCCAGCAACATGACCGAGCGTACGCGCGGTGACCACGAACGTGTCTCGCGCAACACGTTCAGGCCGCCCTGCGGTTCGCCGGGAAGATCGGCACTGACCAGCGCCACCGTGGGCCGCACGCGCCGCATGAGTTCCAGCGTGGCGGATGAGTTCTGCGCAGATTCGGTCACGTGAAAACTTCGATGTTTGCGCAGGCGTCCGGCCAAAAGCCGGCACGCCAGCACATCATTATCGGCAACTACAACGTTGATCGGGTGGATCACTAACCGGTGCGACACGGGACCCTCTTTCTGATCAATGCCCGCCGACTGCAAGTGGTTGCTTGCTACCGATGCGAGCGCTTACTTAAACGCGGTATCCTACGCGAAAAACACCTTCCCGAACTTTTTGTTGCTGCAAATTCCGGATTTTAGAAATGAAACTTAAACAGGATTAAAGCAACGATTTGCCTTGACAACTCTGGTTGGCACGGTCACTTGCGGGAGTGTTTATAACGAAACGGCTTCGCTCGGTGGGAACCTGCCTCCGGCGTGTAGAATCCTAAGGCCACCATGAGTGTCGCGGTTCGTTGTCACAACCTTAGGAAGACTTACGACGGCAAACTGGAAGCTGTCGCGGGGCTCGATCTCGAGATCGAGTCGGGCGAGTGCTTCGGCCTGCTGGGCCCGAATGGCGCCGGCAAGACTACCACCATCGAAATCCTGGAAGGCCTGCTGGCGCCGACCTCTGGGGAGGTCGAAGTTCTCGGCAAGACCTGGCAGAGCCACGAGCGCGAGTTGCGCGAATTACTCGGCATATCGTTACAAGAGACGCGCCTCTCGGAAAAGCTGACGGTGCGCGAGACGATCGAGCTTTTCGCCAGCTTCTACAGCAATCCGCGCTCATCCGATGAAGTGATGGAAGAATTGCTCCTCACTGAGAAGGCCGACTCCTGGGTAGGCAAGTTGTCGGGCGGACAGAAGCAGCGACTCGCGGTTGCAACCGCATTAGTGGCAAATCCGAAATTGCTGTTCCTCGACGAGCCGACCACGGGACTCGACCCCCAGAGCCGGCGCCAGTTGTGGGACATCATTCGCGCTTTTCGCGCGCGCGGCGGAACCGTGCTGCTCACGACGCACTACATGGACGAAGCCGAGAAGCTCTGCAACCGTCTTTCGATCATCGATCACGGACACGTTATCGCGTCGGGATCTCCGGCTGAACTGATTGAAACGCACTGCGGACAACAGATGATCGAGTTCGATACCGAGCCGAAATCTCGGACGGATGGCGACCAATGGAAGTCGCTGCCCGGCGTGGAATCGGTTTTCCATGATGCCGAGTTGACGGTGTTGCGTTCCTCGCAACCGCACGAAACGATTCCCGCGTTGCTGGCTGAAATCGCGAAACAGGGCCTGCAACTCGAACACCTCACCACGCGGCAGGCCAGTTTGGAAGATGTTTTCGTCCAACTGACCGGCCGGCACCTGCGAGAGGATTGACCCAACGTGAGTGCCCTTGTGTCCACGCCTTCGCCTTCAACACCATCGTCGCCGCGACACCCAATGCGCACCGGACGCTGGTCAGGCTACGCGCATTTGCTGGCGGCGCGTTTGCGGGAACTCGCCCGCGAACCCGAAGTCGTCTTCTGGATCTTCATCTTCCCCTTGCTGCTCGCGTTTGGCTTGGGAATCGCATTCCGCAACAAGCCTGCCGATATCAGTCGCGTGGCCGTGGTCGAATCGCCGGAAGCTGGGCGCACGATGGATTTCTTGAAAGAGGCCCAATCACGTCACGCGGTGGAAGCGAAGGTCCTTCCGCGGGCGGAAGCTGAAAATGCTTTTCGCTTTGGGAAGTACGACCTGGTGATCGTGCCCAAGCCCGACGGCACGTACGAATATCTCTATGATCCGGCGCGTCCGGAAAGCAACTTCGCCCGCTATGCCGTCGACGACGCCCTGCAGTCGGGGGCGGGACGCAAGAATCCGCTCAGCGTTTCGACGACAGTGAACACCGCGCCCGGATCGCGCTATATCGATTTCCTCATCCCCGGATTGCTCGGCATGAACCTGATGGGATCGGGCATGTGGGGCGTGGGGTTCGCGCTCGTCGACATGCGCCAGCGCAAACTGCTGAAACGTTTTCTCGCGACGCCGATGCGCAAGAGCGACTTCCTGCTCGCAATCGCCAGCAGCCGCCTGGTGCTGATGATCGTCGAATTGCTCTTGATGCTCGCCTTCGGCATCCTGGTATTTCACATGCACGTGATGGGGTCGTGGTTGGCTATCCTCTTCATCAGCGCGGTGGGAGCACTGGCGTTCGGCGGATTGGGGCTGCTCACCGCCAGCCGCGCTCAGAAGATCGAAACCGCCAGCGGATTGATCAACCTGGTCATGATGCCGATGTGGATTTTCTCGGGGGTCTTCTTCTCGTACGAACGTTTTCCGGCAGCAGTTCTGCCCTTGATCCGCGCTTTGCCTTTGACGGCGCTCAACGACGCGTTGCGCTCGACGATAATTGAAGGCGCCAGCATCACGGCGCAAAGCGGACGCCTGCTAGTGCTCGCCGTGTGGGGAGGAGTTTCGTTCCTGCTGGCGGTGCGCTGGTTCCGCTGGAGCTAGGAATGCACAGGCCCTTGTAACGGCTTGGTTACGCTGGCATTACGACTTCGGCCGGCGCCGATTGCAGCCGGGCGAGTTTCTCCTTGTTGCGCGCGGCACGCAACGCCAGTTCCCCGACGGTATCCCGGCTGAGCACAGTCAGCATCGCGACTTGCGCTTCGGCCCAGACCGACTGCACCGGGCACCAATCCTTGCGTTCGCAGCAACCGTCTTCACCGAGACAGGCGTTCAGTTGTACCGGCCCGTCGATGGCCTCGACGATATCGAGGACGCTGGCCTGCATGCTGCTGGGAACCAGTTCGAAACCCCCATCGGGACCGCGGCGCGAGATCACTAACCCCCCGCGAACCAACGTCTGCAGCACCTTGGCGAGGAAGCTCTCCGGAACGGAAACGGCGAGCGCAAGGGTCCGCAGGCGCAAAGTGCTGCCTGCGGGCATTCCTGCCATGTGAACCATGACCCTGACGGCGTAATCGGCGGCACGAGTGAGTTGCATATTGGAAGCGGACCAGATTTGTCCTACTTATCGCTGAGGATAGAAAAATGCCGAAATCTTCGCAGTGACTTCCGGCACTCGGTTGCGTGACGTGGACTCCAGCAATGTCATTTTGAGGTTCGGAGGGTCGTTCCGTCAGATCGTGCGAAACTAGTAAGGATGACTTCGGTTCGCCTCGACATATGGCTTTGGGCCGCGCGCTTCTTCAAGACCCGGGCACTGGCGAAGAAAGCCTGCGAGCTCGGGCGCGTCCAATCGCAGAACATGCCAGCGAAGCCGGCGCGCGATGTCCGCGTCGGGAACATGCTGCGCATCACCAACGACGGTGGCGATTTTGAAGTCGAAGTATTGGGCCTGAGCGAAATTCGCGGACCGGCGCCAGAAGCCCAGAAGCTCTATCGCGAAACCGATGCCAGCCGCGAGGCTCGCCAGAAAGCCGCCGAGGAGCGCCGAGCCAATCCAGCGTTTTTTACTCCCGCGCCGCTCGGCCGCCCGTCGAAGCGCGACCGCCGCCGTATTATCCAGTTCCGCGGCCGGGGCTGACCTGCGCAGAACCTGTAACTTCCCATTAACAGACGTTTCCCAATGAGGTTCGGCACACGTTGGCGCTTGTCACCACGGTTGACAGGGACAGGATTTCGTCCCATATTTCCTCGTAATGGCTCACGCAGGGTGGGGAGAAACGCCGAAAATACCGCAGCCGCCGGGCAAGGTCAACCAGCGCCGCAGTGGTCGCGTGGTCGAAACCGTGCGCGTCAAAATCTCTTCGCTTTCGCCCGATGGCAAGCTTCTGGAGCGCGAAGCGGAGACCCTGGTGGTCAGTCGCAACGGCGCCCGCATCCATACCGATCTGCCGTTGCAACTGGGCTCGGCGATCAAGCTGGCTGTGCTCAGCACCGGAACCGTGGCCGATGCCGTGGTCACGTGGGCTTCGCCGGAATCGGATTTTGAATTCGGTATCGAGCTGACCCACGCCAGTGACATCTGGGGAATCTAGTCGCTTCGAGCTTGCCCGTGACTACCGCAAACAAAAGGGATGAGCTTGCGCCCATCCCTTGGAAGAAAGAAGATGCCTACCGCACCGCGTAGCTGCTGAGCACCTTTACGTAATTGGCACGCTCGAACGCCGACGGATGCCGCACCGCCTTGTGGCTCATCGAACCCTGCATCTGCTGGATCGACTCGTACTCGTGCTTGTCCAGCCAATCGTGCACTTCGGTCAGCACGAAGCGTAGGTAGTCGATGCCATTCTGCAACAGCGCCGAGGTGGTCATCGCCACGCGCGCCCCGGCCATCATCGCCTTGATGACGTCTTCAGCAGTATGAACGCCGCCGGTGATGGCCATGTCGGCTTTGATTTTGCCGAACAGAATCGCCGTCCAGTGCAACCGCAGGCGCAGTTCGTTCGACCGGCTCAGTTGCAGGCTGGGAATGACCTCGAGTTCGTCGAGATCGTAGTCCGGCTGATAGAAGCGGTTGAACAGCACCAGCCCATCGGCGCCGGCTTTGTCGAGCCTCGCCGCAAACGCCGACATGCTGGTAAAGAAAGGGGACAGCTTCACCGCCACGGGGATCGACAGGCCGCGCTTGATCTCTTTCACCAGATAGCTGTACTCATTCTCGATCTGCTCGGCGTCGATGTTCGGGTTCGTGGGAATAAAGTAAATGTTAAGTTCGAGCGCGCTCGCGCCGGCGTCCTGGATCAGCTTGGCATAGCGCGTCCAACCGCCCGGAGAGATGCCGTTCAGGCTGCCGATGATCGGCACATTCACGGCGGCCTTCGCCCGGACAATCTGGTCGAGATACTCGTCCGGTCCGAGGTGATAGTCGCCTGCCTCGGGGAACATGTCCATCGCCTCGGCCGACACGTGCTCTGCAGTCGAGAGGTAACGGTCGAGTTCCTCGCTCTCGATGTTGATCTGCTCCTCGAACAGCGAGTGCATGACGATGGCCGATGCGCCCGCGTCTTCGAGGCGGCGGAAGTTGTCGAGGTCCTGCGTCAGCGGCGAAGCCGAAGCAACGACCGGGTTCTTCAGTTTGAGCCCAAGATATTTGGTCGAAAGATCAATCATTGCCTGCTCCCTTCGTCGCCGCGACGGCCTCTTCCTTCTTCTCTGCTGCCGCTGGTTTTGCGCCGTTGCCGTTCGTCGGCATCGCCGCATAGGACTCATACAGCTTCCAGCGATCGTTCACGTCCTGCTGCGCACCCTTCAGCAGCTCCTGCGCGACTTCGGGGTTCGCGTGCTTCAGCATCGAGTAGCGCGTCTCGTTGTAGATGTACTTCTCGAGCGGAATGCTCGGCGCCTTCGATTCAAGAATGAACGGATGCTTGCCCTGCGCCTTCAGCATCGGGTTGTAGCGGAACAGCGGCCAGTGTCCGGACTGCACCGCCAGCTTCTGCTGGTCGAGTCCGTGCACCAGGTCGTAGCCGTGCGCGATGCAGTGCGAGTATGCGATGATCAGCGACGGCCCGTCGTACGCCTCGGCCTCGATGAATGCCTTCAGCGTTTGCATGTCGGAGCTGCCGAATGCCACGCGCGCGACGTACACGTTCTCGTACGCCACGGCCATCATGGCGAGGTCCTTCTTCGGACGCGGCTTACCGCCGGCGGCAAACTTCGCCACCGCACCACGCGGCGTCGACTTCGACATCTGCCCGCCCGTGTTCGAGTACACCTCGGTATCGAGCACGAGGATGTTCACGTTGCGCCCGGAGGCGATCACGTGATCGAGACCGCCGTAACCGATGTCGTACGCCCAGCCATCGCCGCCGACGATCCACACCGACTTCTTCACCAACACATCGGCGATGACGAGCAGAGCCTGCGCATCGGCCGACTTTATGCCGCCGAGCTTCTTCTTCAGCTCAACGACGCGAGCGCGTTGCTCTTCCAGTCCTTTCTCGGTCGACTGGTCGCCCGTGAGCAACCCGTTAACGAGATTGGAGCCGATCTCCACCGCGAGCTTCTGCACCAACTCGCGCGCGAACTCGGTTTGCTTATCGATCGAGAGGCGAATGCCCAAACCGAACTCGGCGTTGTCTTCGAACAATGAGTTCGACCATGCCGGGCCGCGTCCATCGTTGTTGAACGCATACGGTGTTGTCGGCAGGTTGCCGCCATAGATTGAGGAGCAACCGGTCGCATTACCAATCACGGTGCGATCGCCGAATAACTGCGAAATCAGCTTGATATACGGCGTCTCGCCGCAACCGGAGCAGGCGCCCGAGAACTCGAACAGCGGCTGCAACAGTTGCACGTCCTTGATCTGGCCCGTCGACAGCACCTTGCGATCGGTCTCCGGAATGTTAAGGAAGAAGTCCCAATTCTTCGCTTCCTGCTCGCGCAGTGGGATCTGCGGAACCATGTTGATGGCTTTGTGCTTCACCTCGGTCTTCGACTTCGCCGGGCAAGCCTCGATGCAAATCGCGCAGCCGGTGCAATCTTCCGGTGCGACTTGCAGGGTGTACTTCATCTCCTTGAAGTTCTGCCAACGCGCAGGCACGGCCTTAAACTTCTCCGGCGCGCCCTTCAGCTTGTCGGAGTCGTACACCTTGGCGCGGATGACCGCGTGCGGACAAACCAGCACGCACTTGCCGCACTGGATGCAGAGTTCCTCGTCCCACTCGGGAATTTCCAGCGCAATGTTGCGCTTCTCCCACTGCGCCGTACCCGTCGGGAAGGTTCCGTCGATGGGCATTTTGCTGACGGGCAACAGATCCCCGTCACCCTTAATGATGGGGCCAAGCACGTTCTTCACATATTCCGGAGCCGCATCAGGAACCGGCGGCTTAACATCGAAGTTACTTGTCGCCTTCGCCGGGACCTTCACTTCGAACAGGTTCGCCAGCGAGGAATCGACCGCCGCGAAGTTCTTCTGCACCACTGCTTCGCCGCGCTTACCGTAGGTCTTCTTGATGGCCTTCTTGATCGCATCGATCGCTTCTTCGCGCGGCAGTACGCCCGAGATCGCAAAGAAGCAGGTCTGCATGATGGTGTTGATGCGCTGCCCCATGCCGGTCTGCTTCGCGACTTCGTAGCCATCGATCACGTAGAACTTCAGCTTCTTGTCGATGATCTCCTGCTGCACCGTGCGCGGCAGGAAGTCCCAAACCTTGTCGTGGCTGAACGGGCTGTTGAGCAGGAAGGTTGCGCCCTTCTCGGCGCCCTTCAGCACGTCGATCTTTTCCAGGAACGTGAACTGGTGACAGGCCACGAAGTTCGCCTGCGTGATCAGGTAGCTGGAGTGGATCGGCTTGGGTCCGAAGCGCAGGTGCGAAGTCGTCAGCGAGCCCGACTTTTTCGAGTCGTACACGAAGTAGCCCTGCGCGTAATTGTCAGTATCTTCGCCGATGATCTTGATGGAGTTCTTGTTGGCACCAACGGTGCCATCCGCGCCGAGTCCGTAGAACAGTGCACGGACCGTCTTCGGATCTTCGGTCGAGAACGCGTGATCCACGTCGAGCGACGTGTGCGTAACGTCATCGATAATGCCGACCGTGAAGTGGTTCTTGCTCTTCGGCTTGGCGAGGTTGTCGTACACGGCCTTCACCATCGCCGGCGTGAATTCCTTCGACGACAGGCCGTAGCGTCCGCCAACCACCTTGGGCCGGAACGTCGGAGCCACTTCCGACTCGGTCAGCGCCGTGATCACATCCATATAAAGAGGTTCCGCGGTCGCGCCGGGTTCCTTGGTGCGATCGAGAACCGCGATCGCCTTCGTGGTCTTCGGCAGCGCGCCGATGAAATGCTCAATCGAGAACGGCCGATACAAGCGCAGTTTCAGCAGCCCGACCTTCTCGCCCTTGGCAACCATGTACTCGACGGCTTCCTGCGCGACTTCCGCGCCCGAGCCCATCATCACAATCACTCGCTCTGCATCCGCGGCACCGACGTATTCATAGAGCTTGTATTGGCGGCCGACGATCTTGGCGAACTTGTCCATCGCGTTCTGCACGATGGTCGGAACCGCGAGGTAATAAGGATTAACCGTCTCGCGCGCCTGGAAGTAAACGTCAGGATTCTGCGCCGTTCCACGCAGCACCGGGCGATCGGGTGACAACGCACGCTCGCGATGCTGGCGCACCAGTTCATCGTCGATCATGGCCTTCATGTCTTCAATGGTGAGTTGCTCGACCTTCGCAACTTCGTGCGAGGTACGGAACCCGTCGAAGAAGTGAACGAACGGCACGCGCGATTCGAGTGATGCGGCCTGCGCGATCAGCGCCATGTCCATGACTTCTTGCACCGAGTTCGATGACAACATCGCCCAGCCGGTCTGGCGAACCGCCATCACGTCCTGGTGATCGCCGAAGATCGAAAGCGCCTGCGCGGCCACCGATCGTGCCGCAACATGCATCACACACGGCGTCAATTCGCCGGCGATCTTGTACATGTTGGGGATCATCAGCAACAGACCCTGCGCTGAGGTGAACGTGGTCGCGAGCGACCCGGCCTGCAACGCGCCATGCAGCGATCCGGCGGCGCCGGCTTCGCTCTGCATTTCGATGACTAGCGGAATTGTCCCCCAGATGTTCGGCTTCCCTTCGGAAGACCACTGGTCCGACCACTCGCCCATGGGAGACGAGGGCGTGATCGGGTAGATGGCGATCACTTCGTTTGTCTTGTGTGCTACGTATGCGGCCGCTTCGTTGCCGTCGATGGTGACCTTCAACCTGCTCATGATGGCTGTCCTCTATGAAGGTATTCAGACTCATTATTCGCTCCTCCTCACAAACCGGCTGTGACGTGTGAACATCCAAGTGTGCGTTGCAAACATCGCGCCGGAAGCCCGGTTTCAGACTGCTTAGCGACCTGTTTTCAGTAGGTTTCGAGCAACTCAGGCGCATGTCGTAAACTGATGGTTAACTGGCGGATTCGTCTTCGGAGCGATGCCCGAGCCTTCGTCCCATCCCGATGTCCTGTCGTATTTCCAGCCTGCCGTGCGGCGGTGGTTTGAGGCGGTTTTTCCAGAGGCAACTCGCCCCCAGGTGCTCGGTTGGCCGGCGATCGCGCATGGCGATTCGACCCTGATTCTGGCCCCGACCGGGACTGGCAAGACCCTGGCGGCCTTCCTCTGGGCCATCGACCGACTGATGTTCTCGCCGGTGCCACCCGAAGATCGGCGCTGCCGGATCCTTTACATATCGCCGATCAAAGCCTTGGCCGTGGACGTCGAGCGTAACTTGCGTGCGCCGCTGGTCGGAATCGCGAACGAAGCCCGCAAGCTCGGCGTCGCCTTCCACGAACCGCAGATCACGATCCGCACCGGCGACACGCCCTCGGCGGAACGGGCGCGCTTTGCGCGGCATCCCAGCGACATCCTTATTACTACTCCCGAATCGCTCTATCTGATCCTAACCTCGAATGCGCGTGCGGCGCTGCACTCGGTGGAGACGGTCATCATCGACGAGATTCACGCACTGGTGCCGACCAAGCGCGGATCACATTTAGCGTTATCGTTAGAGAGGCTGGAGCAGTTGACCGGACGGCCGCTGCAACGGATCGGCCTATCGGCGACCCAGCGTCCGCTGGAAGAGGTCGCGCACTTCCTCGGCGGAGCGGATGTAGCGCGGACGCCCTCGTCCGCGCCCGCGCCGCTGGCGCGATCCTCCATAGACGGACACGCCGAAGTGCCGCAGGCACGATCTTCCGTAGCCCGGCACGTAAGTGCCGGGGAAGCTCCAGAGAACAACATCGAGTCCCGTCAGGGACGGCACACACCCGACGACCCTCTCACCGAATTTGAAGGTCCCTCCACCACGATCTCCTTCCGTCCTGTCACCATTGTTGACGCCGGCGAAAGAAAGAAGCTCGACCTGAAGATCGAAGTGGCGCTCGAAGACATGTCGCGGCTCGACGAACTCGAAGATATCCCCAGCGGCCCTGCATCGCAGGGGCCGGTGCGTCCATCGATCTGGAGCGCCATTCATCCGCAACTGCTGGAACTGGTGCGGTCGCACAACTCTACGCTGATCTTCGTCAACAGCCGCCGCCTGGCGGAACGAATCTCCGGCGCGATCAACGAACTCGCGGGTGAGGTGCTCGTTCGCGCACACCACGGGAGCGTGGCCGTTGCACAGCGGCAGGAGATCGAAGACCGCCTGAAGATGGGGACGCTGCGCGGACTGGTCGCAACGTCATCGTTAGAACTCGGCATCGACATGGGGGCGATCGATCTCGTCGTGCAGATCGAGGCGCCGCCGTCGGTCGCGAGCGGCATGCAGCGCATCGGACGCGCCAGCCACACCGTGGACGCGGTCTCCAACGGCATCATCATCCCCAAGTATCGCGCTGATCTCGTGGCCAGTGCCGCTGTAACGGCAGCGATGTACAACGGGCGAGTCGAGTCGGTGCATTATCCGCGAAACGCGCTCGACGTGCTGGCGCAGCAGGTCGTCGCCATGGTCGCGATGGATGAGTGGTCCGTCGATGACTTGTTCGCGAGGGTTCGGCGGTCGGCGCCGTATGCGGCGCTAACGCGTCCCGTATTCGAGAACCTGCTCGACATGCTGGCGGGAAGATATCCCTCGGATGAGTTTGCCGAATTGCGGCCGCGCCTGACATGGGACCGCATCTCCAACAAGCTGACCTCTCGTGCCGGTGCCAAGAACATTGCCGTGGTCAACGGAGGCACAATTCCCGATCGCGGACTGTTCGGCGTGTTTCTTGCCGGACAGGCGAAGGGCGCGCGCGTCGGTGAACTCGACGAAGAGATGGTCTTCGAGAGCCGTGCCGGCGACACCATCATCCTCGGCGCAACCACGTGGCGAATCGAGTCGATCGAGCGCGACCGCGTGGTGGTTTCGCCCGCTCCAGGCGAGCCCGGCAAAATGCCCTTCTGGCATGGCGACACGATGGGCCGTCCGTCTGAGTTCGGGGAAGAGATCGGGCGCATGACGCGCGAGCTGCTGGCGATGCCTCGAACGGTGGCTTACGCCAAGCTGATCGACGATCACTCGCTCGACGAGAACGCAGCCGAGAACCTGCTGCGCTATCTCGAAGAACAGCGCGCAGCGACGCAAGTCGTCCCGGGTGACCAGGACATTCTTATCGAGCGCGTTAAGGACGAACTGGGCGACTG
>Ga0335071_10007156_pt1 | contig 11506 bp, 11 predicted proteins | sample Lox_Sample_15_FD_206724 | JGI IMG/M metagenome (GOLD analysis project Ga0335071, IMG submission 206724) | Soil microbial communities from Loxahatchee National Wildlife Refuge, Florida, United States - Lox_Sample_1.5 | ecosystem: Environmental > Terrestrial > Soil > Wetlands | place: USA...
GGTCCAGCGCTCGAGCTGCTGGCCGGGCTGCGCTTCGGCCCAGTGCGCACCGATCCAGGAGCCGGCCGCGAACACGCTGCCGAGGACGAACAGGAGGACGGTCAGCGTCACCGACAGGAATAGCGGGGAGCGCAGATCGAACTGCCGCGCCCGGCCCTGCTGCCGGTTGAAGACGATGATGTTCATGGCCGTCGCTCCACGCACACCCTCCAGCGGGCCGACAAACGGGCCCGGACAGTCGGTCGAACCGTCGACCGGCCGCTGACTCGATCCCGGCGTCCCGGCCGGGAGGGGCTGGCCGGCAGCGCGGCGACAGGCCCCCTGGAGGCCACCGCGTGCCCGGCGCTCGCGGGCGGTGACGCACGGTGCACCGCCCCAGGGCCCGCTCGGAAACGGCCGTGAGACCAGTCCCGTGACCGCCCTCCGACCCCCGCCCGGACCATACTTCTCGTCATGACTGGCAACCCCGCTGTCGTAGCTCGCGCCGTAGACCGGTGGCTTTGCGTCCCCGCCTTTCGACGGGTTTGCCCTTGTGCAGCGGGCGGGACTATGCAACAAAAACCCTCGACGGAACAACCACTAAAGTGCGATTTTGGGACATAGATCCGGGGCCCTGGATGCGAAAAACGAAGTCGGTCAGCGAGTTACTGTCCGAAGGTAAGGCGGCACTCGAACGCCTCAAGGCGGGCGCCGAGGCGGCCAGCGGGACGCTTGTTGCGCTGCAGCGCACTTTGCCCGCGGACGTCGCCGGACACGTGTTTGGGGCGACGCTGGACCCCGAGGGGACGCTGACGGTGCTGGTCGACAGCGGGGCCATGGCGACCCGGCTGCGGTTCCTGATGCCCGAGGCGCTGCCGTCGCTGTCGACGGCCCTCGGGGGGGTGGTGATCGGCCGCGCCCGGATCCGGGTCCGGCCGCGCGGCTAGGGCCTAGTGGCCGACGGCGGCCGCCGCGACATACGAGATCGGGGCCTCGCTGCGGTCCCGGAAGGTGACCTCCTCCCAGGCGGAGGCGTCGGCCACCAGCGCCCGCAGCAGCCGGTTGTTGAGGGCGTGGCCGGACTTGTAGCCGCTGAACTCGCCGATCAGGCTGTGCCCGAGCAGGTACAGGTCGCCGATCGCGTCCAGGATCTTGTGCTTGACGAACTCGTCCTCGTAGCGGAGGCCGTCCTCGTTCAGCACCTTGAAGTCGTCGAGCACGATCGCGTTGTCGAGCGTGCCGCCGAGCGCGAGGTTGCGCGCCCGCAGCGTCTCGAGATCGCGCATGAAGCCGAAGGTGCGCGCCCGGCTCACCTCGCGCAGGAACGAGGTCGTCGAGAAGTCCATCGACGCGCGCTGCGAGTGGCGGCGGAAGATCGGGTGGTCGAACTCGATCTCGAAGTTGACCTTGAAGCCGTTGAACGGATCGAAGCGCGCCCACTTGTCGCCGTCCTTCACCTCGATCGTCTTGCGGATGCGCACGAAGCGCTTCGGCACGGTCTGCTCCTCGATGCCCGCCGACTGCAGCAGGAACACGAAGGGGCCGGCGCTGCCGTCCATGATCGGGATCTCGGCGGCGCTGATCTCGACGAAGGCGTTGTCGATGCCGAGTCCGGCGAACGCCGACAGGAGGTGCTCCACCGTCGCGACCTTGACGTCGCCGTTGTACAGCGTCGTGCCGAGCATCGTGTCGCCGACGTTCTCGGCGCGCGCCTCGACGTCGGCGGCGTCGGGCAGGTCCGTGCGCCTGAACACGATGCCGCTGTTGGGCGGCGCCGGGCGCAGCGTCATGTAGACCTTCTGACCGGAGTGCAGACCCACGCCGGTGGCGCGGATCGAGTTCTTGAGCGTGCGCTGGTTCAGCATTCGGGGATCAGCAACGACCATGTCGCCGGGGCGGGGGGCTCGGCAAGATGCCGGCACCCTAGCACAGGCTCCAAAAGCGCCACAAGCCTTTGAGTGGGTGGACTTTCCGCAGCTGAGACCTGCGACACGGCCGCGGCGCGCCCGGGCGCGCCGTCGCCGTTCGTGAGTCGCGGCTCCGCCGAGCGCCGGGCCCGCAGTCGCCCGCGCGCCAGCGCGTTCAAGCGCCTCTCGTCGCGCATCGTCCTCTCCTTCCGGCGCGGGTCCGGCCCGCGCCGCGTCCAGCCCTCAGTCCGCCTGGCGACGCAGGAACGCCGGGATGTCGAGCACGTCGTCGGCGTCCACCTCGGGCGCCCGCAGGCCGTCGCCGACCGCGCTCTTGCGCCGGTGCGCCGGCTCGCGGGCGAGGTCGTTGTAGTTCGGCGACACCGGCCCCTCGGCGCGCGGCTGGCGCGGCACGACCCGCATCCGGTCCTGGGCCTCGCCGGCGCGCAGGCCGGTGGGCGGGGCCTGCACCATCCGCGGCGCCGGCTTGTTGAGCCCGGTCGCGACCACGGTGACGCGCAGCTCGTCCTGCATCTCCGGCTCGATCACGGTGCCGACCACCACGGTCGCATCGTCGCTCGCGAACTGCTTGACGGTGTTGCCGACCTCCTCGAACTCGCCGATCGCGAGGTCCATGCCCGCGGTGACGTTGACGAGGATGCCCTGCGCGCCGGCGAGGTTGATGTCCTCGAGCAGCGGGCTCGACACCGCCATCTCGGCGGCCAGCCGCGCGCGCTCGTCGCCGGTCGCATGGCCGGTGCCCATCATCGCCATGCCGGTCTCGCTCATCACGGTGCGCACGTCGGCGAAGTCGACGTTGATCAGGCCCGGCCGCGTGATCAGCTCGGCGATGCCCTGCACCGCGCCCTGCAGCACGCCGTTGGCCGACGTGAACGCGTCCAGCAGCCGGGTCTTCGGCCCGAGCACCGACAGGAGCTTCTGGTTCGGGATCGTGATCAGCGAGTCGACGAACTTGCCGAGCTCGGCGATGCCGACCTCGGCGACGCCCATGCGCTTGTTGCCCTCCATCGTGAAGGGCTTGGTCACCACCGCGACGGTGAGGATGCCGAGCTCCTTCGCCACCTGCGCGACCACGGGCGCGGCGCCCGTGCCGGTGCCGCCGCCCATGCCGGCGGTGATGAACAGCATGTCGCAGCCCTCGATCAGCTCGATGACGCGGTCGCGGTCCTCCATCGCCGCCTGCCGGCCGACCTCGGGGTCGGCGCCGGCGCCGAGTCCCTTGGTGATGTTGCTGCCGATCTGCAGCGTCGTCTTGACCTTGGACTTCTTGAGCACCTGCGCGTCGGTGTTGAGGCAGACGAAGTCCACGCCCTCGATGCCCGCGAGGAGCATGTGGTCGACCGCGTTGCAGCCGGCGCCGCCGACGCCGAGCACCTTGATCACGGCGCTCTGGCTGTAGGCATCCATGAGTTCGAACATAGCAGTCTCCTTCCGGTGAAACGGGAATAACGACGAATCAGAAATAACCCTTGAACCAGGCCTTCATGCGCTCGAACAGGTTCTGCACCGTGACCGTGCCCGGCCCGCGCTCGCCGGGCGCCACGAACTGCTGCGAGCGCGCGTACAGCAAGAGCCCCACGCCGGTGGCGTGGATGGGATTGCGGACGACGTCGGCGAGGCCGGTCACGCCGTGCGGCACGCCGAGGCGCACCGGCACGTGGAACACCTCCTCGGCGAGCTCCACGGCCCCTTCCATCTTGGCGCTGCCACCGGTGATCACGAGGCCGGCCGCGATCGCCTCCTCGAAGCCGGAGCGCCTGAGCTCGTCGCGGATCAGGTTGTAGAGCTCCTCGTAGCGCGGCTCGACGATCTCGGCGAGCGTCTGGCGCGCGAGCCGCCGCGGCGGCCGCTCGCCGACGCTCGGCACCTCGATGGTCTCGTCGGGGTTGGCGAGCTGGCTGAGGGCGCAGGCGTAGCGGATCTTGATGTCCTCCGCGTACTGCGTCGGCGTGCGCATCGACACCGCGATGTCGTTGGTGACCTGGTCGCCGGCGATCGGGATCACCGCCGTGTGCCTGAGCGCGCCGCCGGCGAACACCGCGAGGTCGGTCGTGCCGCCGCCGATGTCGACCAGGCAGACGCCGAGCTCCTTCTCGTCGTCGGTCAGCACCGCGTAGCTCGACGACCACTGCTCGAGGACGATGTCCTCGACCTCGAGGCCGCAGCGCTGCACGCACTTGACGATGTTCTGCGCCGCGCTCTCGGCGCCGGTGACGATGTGGACGCGCGCCTCGAGCCGGATCCCGGACATGCCGATCGGGTCGCGGATGCCCTCCTGGCTGTCGATGATGTATTCCTGCGGGATCACGTGCAGGATCCGCTGGTCGGCCGGCAGCGCGACCGCCTGCGCCGCGTCCATGACGCGCGCGATGTCGCCCTGGGTGACCTCCTTGTCCTTGATCGCGACGATGCCGTGCGAGTTCAGGCTGCGCACGTGGCTGCCGGCGATGCCGGTATAGACCGCGTTGATCTCGACGCCGGCCATCAGCTCCGCCTGCTCGACGGCGCGCTGGATCGACTGCACGGTGGAGTCGATGTTGACGACCACGCCGCGCTTCAGTCCGCGCGACGGGTGCGAGCCGATGCCGATGACCTCGAGCTCGCCGTCGGGCTTGAGCTCGCCGACCAGCGCCACGACCTTCGAGGTGCCGACGTCGAGTCCGACGATGAGGGGCCGTTCGCTGCGCTTAGACATCTTGGTTTCGCTTCTGGTTCACGGGCGCGTCCTCGCCGATCGCCGGCCGCGCCTGCGGCGCGCCGGGCGTGCGCCAGCCGACGGTGAAGCCGTTGGAGTAGCGCATGTCGAGGAAGGCGATATCGTTCGGCCGGCTGGCGACCACGGGCGCGCCGACCTTGAGGAAGCGCTCGATGCGCTCCTGCAGCTGGCGGCGCCCGAAGCGCACGCTGACGCCGTTGGCGAGGTCGAGCTCCCAGGCGCCGCGCGGGTCGAGCCGCAGCGCGCTGATGCGCAGCCCGGCCTCGAGCAGGCGCGGCTGGACCTGGAACAGCAGTTCCGCGACCTGGCGCTCGGAGCCCTCCGGCCCGTCGAGGCGCGGCAGCTCGGGCGGCACGTGGCGCGCGTCCTTGAGGAACAGCTCGCCGCGCGCGTTCAGCAGCCCGGTCGCGCCCCAGCGCGCGCTGGCCGCCTGCTCGGTGACCTGCACCACCAGCGCGTCCGGCCAGCGGCGCTGCACGCGCGCGCGGTCCACCCACGGCAGCGCCTCGATCGCCTGCTGCAGCGTGTCGAGGTTCGCGGTCACGAAGCCGCCGCGCAGCCGGGCGCGCACCACGCGCTCGACGTCGAGCGGCAGCACGCGCTGGAAGGTGCCCGCGAACTCGATGTGCCGCACCGGCCGGTCGAGCGCGAACGCCACCGCCCCGACCAGCGCCGCGAGCGCCAGCGCGCCGAGCGCCGCCGGCCCGAGCCGCGCCCAGTCGACCCTCGGCAGCGACCAGCGGCGCGGCTTCTCGACCCGTGCGCGGTTGCGGGCGCGGCGCGGCCACAACTGCTCGAGCGCGGCGATCATCGCGCCCCCCGCGGGCCGACGCTGGTCTCGAGGATCCGCCACACGAGCTCGTCGAACTCGATGCCGACGGCGCGCGCCGCCTTCGGCACCAGCGAGTGGCTGGTCATGCCGGGCGTGGTGTTGACCTCGAGCAGCCAGTTGCCGCCGCGCTCATCGCGCATCACGTCGACCCGGCCCCAGCCGCCGGCGCCGGCGGCCTCGAAGGCTGCGAGCGCGAGCGCGCGCAGCTCGGCGTCGGCCGCCGGCTCGAGGCCGGGACACAGGTACTGGGTGTCCTCGGCGACGTACTTGGCGTGGTAGTCGTAGTAGGCGCCGGCCGGCACGATGCGGATCGACGGCAGCGCCTCGCCCTGCAGGATGCCGACGGTGAACTCGCCGCCCTCGATCAGCGTCTCCATCAGGAGCTCGCCGGCGTAGCGGCGCGCGAGCTCGGCCGCGGCCGGCAGCTCGGCGGCGGCGAACACGCGGCTGACGCCGACGCTCGAGCCCTCGAGCGAGGGCTTGACGATCAGCGGCAGCCCGATGCGCGCCGCCGCCGCCTGCACGTCGCCGCCCGGCGCCAGCCGCTCGTAACGCGGCGTCGGCAGGCCGGCCGCGATCCACACCTGCTTGGTGCGCACCTTGTCGAGCGTCAGCGCAGCGCCGAGCACGCGCGAGCCCGTGTACGGCACCGCGAGCGCCTCGAGCAGCCCCTGCACCACGCCGTTCTCGCCGGCGCCGCCGTGCATGATGTTGAACACCCGGTCGAAGCGCCGCGCCGCGAGCGCGGCGACCAGCGCGCCGACGCCGTCGACGGCCTCGGCCTTGACGCCGCGGCGCGTGAGCGCCTCGAGCACGTTGCGGCCGGAGTCGAGCGACACCGCCCGCTCGGAGCTGTCGCCGCCGAGCAGCACCGCGACGCGGCCGAAGTCGCTGGCCGCGGTGATGCGCTCCCGGGCGGGGCCGGCCGGCGCGCTCATGCGGGCTCCCCGACGATGCGCACTTCCGGCACGAGGCGCACGCCGTGGCGGCGCTCGACCTCCGCCTGGACGTGGCCGATCAGCCGCTCGAGGTCGGCGGCCGTGGCGGCGCCCTCGTTGATCAGGAAGTTGGCGTGCTTGTCGGACACCACCGCGCCGCCGATGCGGCAGCCCTTCAGGCCGGCGGCGTCGATCAGCCGCGCGGCGTGGTCGCCGGGCGGGTTGGTGAAGGTCGAGCCGCAGCTCCAGGCGCCGATCGGCTGCGTCTCGCGCCGTCGCACCAGCAGCTGCTTGATCGTCTCGGCGGTCGCGCCCGGCTGCGGCGCGAACTCAAAGCGGACCGCGACGAACCACTCGCCGGGCGCCGGCGCGTTGAGCCTGCGGTACCCGTAGCGGTACTCGCCGGCGGCGCGCGTGCGGCGCGCGCCGCCGCGGTCGACGACGTCGACCTCGACCACGTGCGGCCAGGTCTCGCCGCCCCAGGCCCCCGCGTTCATCGCCAGCGCGCCGCCGACGGTGCCGGGGATGCCGGCGAAGAACTCCGCCGGCCCGAGCAGCCACTTGGCGCACTGGCGTGCGACCCGCGCGCACGGCACGCCGGCATCGGCGTGCACGCGGGTCGGGCCGATGCGCTCGAGCCGGTCGAGGCCGAGGTGCAGCGAGACCACCACGCCGCGCAGCCCGCCGTCGCGCACCAGCACGTTGCTGCCGAGGCCGAGCCAGTGCACCGGGAACTCGCGCGGCAGCGCGGCGAGGAAGCGCGCCAGTTCGTCCGCGCTCTTCGGCGTGTAGAAGGCGTCGGCGGGCCCGCCGACGTGCCACGAGGTGTGCCGCGCGAGCGGCTCGTCGAAGCGCACGTGCGGCAGGAACTCGGCGCCGATCCGGCTGCGCAGCGCCGCGCTCACGGGCGCCCTCCCGCGGCGAGCCGCGCCGGCAGCTCGTGGGCGATCGCGCCGATGTGGCCGGCGCCCATCGTCACCAGCACGTCGCCGTCGCGCAGCAGCCCGCCGATCGCGGCATGCAGCGACTCCGGCTTGGCGACGAACACCGGCTCGACGCGGCCGCGGGTCCGCACCGCGCGGCAGATGGCGCGGCCGTCGGCGCCGCGGATCGGCTTCTCGCCGGCGGCATACACCTCGGTGACCAGCAGCACGTCGACGGTCGACAGCACCTCGGCGAAGTCGTCCAGCAGGTCGCGCGTGCGCGTGTAGCGATGCGGCTGGAAGGCCAGCACGATGCGCCGCCCCGGCCAGCCCTGGCGCAGCGCCTCGAGGGTTGCTGCGATCTCGGTGGGGTGGTGACCGTAGTCGTCGACCAGCGTCACGCGTCCGGCCGGCAGGGCGAGCTCGGCGACCACCTGCAGCCGGCGGTCGATGCCCTGGAAGTGGGCGAGCGCCTTCTGGATCGCGGCGTCCGGGATGCCGAGCTCGCTCGCCACCGCGATCGCCGCGAGCGCGTTCAGCACGTTGTGGCGGCCGGGCACGTTGAGCGTCACCGCGAGCGGCTCGGCGCGGTCGGGCCTGAGCACGCTGAACGTGGACCTCAGGCCGTGCCGCTCGACCGCGGTCGCGCGCACGTCGGCCGCCGAATCGATGCCGTAGGTCACGATCGGCCGGGCGACGCGCGGCAGGATCGAGCTCACCTCGCGATCGTCCAGGCACAGCACGGCGAGGCCGTAGAACGGCAGGTTGTGCAGGAAGTCGACGAAGCTGCGCTTCAGCGCCTCGAAGTCGCCGCCGTGCGTGATCAGGTGGTCGTTGTCGATGTTGGTGACGATCGCGATCATCGGCTGCAGGTGCAGGAACGAGGCGTCGCTCTCGTCGGCTTCGGCCACCAGGTAGCGGCCGGTGCCGAGACGGGCGTTGCTCGCGGCGCTCTTCAGCCGGCCGCCGATCACGAAGGTCGGGTCCTCGCCGCCCTCGGCGAGGATGCTCGCGACCAGGCTCGTGGTGGTCGTCTTGCCGTGGCTGCCGGCGATCGCGATGCCGACCCGGAACCTCATCAGCTCCGCCAGCATCTCGGCGCGCTGCACGACCGGCACGCGCGCGGCCAGCGCCGCCAGCACCTCCGGGTTGTCGGCCGGCACCGCGCTCGAGACGACGACCACGTTGGCGCCCTCGACGTGCGCGGCGGCGTGGCCGTAGGCGACCTGCGCGCCGAGCCCCGCGAGCCGCTCGGTGACCGCATTCGGCTTCAGGTCCGAACCCTGCACCGCGTAGCCGAGGTTGAGCAGCACCTCGGCGATGCCGCCCATGCCGCTGCCGCCGATGCCGACGAAGTGGATCCGCTGGATGCGACGCATGCGCGCGTTCACGCGGCCGCTCCCGCCGCCGCGAGGCACAGGTCCGCGAGCTGCTCGGCCGCGCCCGGAGTCGCCGCGCGCCGCGCCGCCGCCGCCATCGCCGCGAGCGCGCGCGCGTCGGCGCCGAGCAGCGTCTTCAGCTCGGCGGCGAGGCGCTCCGCCGTCAGCCCCTCCTCCGCGAGCAGCACGGCCGCGCCGCGGTCGGCGAGGAAGCGGGCGTTCCTGGTCTGGTGGTCGTCGACCGCGGCCGGGAACGGCACCAGCAGGCCGGGCAGCCCCGCCGCGGCGAGCTCGGCGACCGTCAGCGCGCCGCTGCGCGACACGGCGAGGTCCGCCCAGGCGTAGGCCGCCGCCATGTCGTCGATGAACTCGCGGACCTCGGCCGCGACGCCGTGCGCCGCGTACGCGGCCGCGACCGGCTCGCGGCGGCCGCGGCCGGTCTGGTGCAGCACCGCCGGCCGCTCGCCCGGCGCGAGCAGCGCGAGCGCCGCCGGCACCAGCCGGTTGAGGGCCGCCGCGCCCTGGCTGCCGCCGAACACCAGCAGGCGGCGCGGCGCGTGCGGCGCGCGCTCGCCCTCGCCCGCCGAGAGCGCCTCGATCGCCGGCCGCACGGGGTTGCCGACCGCGACCGCGCCGACGCCCGGCGCGAAGCTGCCGGGGAAGGCCTCGGCCACGGTGCCGGCGAAGCGCGCCAGGATGCGGTTGGTGAGCCCGGCGACCGTGTTCTGCTCGTGGATCACGAGCGGCCGGTTGAGGAGCCGCGCGGCGAGCCCGCCGGGCCCGGCGACGAAGCCGCCGAGGCCGAGCACGACGTCGGGGCGCGTGCGGCGGATCGCGCCGAGCGCGTCGGCGAGCGCCTGCAGGAGCCGCAGCGGCGCCGCCAGCCAGCTGGCCAGCCCCTTGCCGCGCAGCCCGGAGACCCGCACCCACTCGACCGGGATGCCGGCCGCCGGCACGAGGCGCGCCTCGATGCCGCGCTCGGTGCCGAGCCAGACGACGCGGCACGCGCGGCTCTTCAGCACGTCCGCGACCGCGAGCGCGGGGAACACGTGCCCGCCGGTGCCGCCCGCCATGATCAGCACGGTGGTCACCGCGCGCCACCGCGCAGCGCCAGCGAGCGCGAGCTCTGCGTCTCGTGGTGCACGCGCAGCAGGATGCCGATCCAGCCGAGCGTGACGACCAGGCTCGAGCGACCGTAGGACAAGAGCGGTAGCGTCAGTCCCTTGGTCGGCAGGATCCCCATGTTGACGCCGATGTTGATGAACGCCTGCAGGCCGAACCAGATGCCGAACGCGGCCGCGAGGTAGGCCTGGAACCGAAGCCCGGCCTCGGCGGCGCCGCGCGCGATCACCAGCGAGCGGTACACGAGCGCGAGCACCAGCGCGACCACCAGCGCGACGCCGGCGAAGCCGAGCTCCTCGGCCAGCACCGCGAACACGAAGTCGGTGTGCGCCTCCGGCAGGTAGTACAGCTTCTGGATCGAGGCGCCGAGGCCGACGCCGAACCACTCGCCGCGGCCGATCGCGATCAGCGACTGGGTCAGCTGGAAGCCGCCGTTGAAGGGGTCGCGCCACGGGTTGAGGAAGATGATCAGGCGCTGCACGCGGTACGGGCTCGCGATCGCGATCAGCGCGAACAGCGCCGGTGCCGCCGCGCACAGCGCCAGGAAGTGGCGCAGCTGCATGCCGGCGAGGAACAGCACGCCGATCCCGGTCGCGAGCAGCACGACGCCCGAGCCGAAGTCCGGCTCGACCAGCAGCAGCAGCGCCGCGAAGCCGAGCACCGCCAGCGGCTTCAGCACGCCGAGGATGCTGCCGCGCACCTCCTCCTCGCGCCGCACCGCGTAGCTGCACAGATAGATCAGCAGCATCACCCGCGCGGCCTCGGAGGCCTGGAAGTTGATGCCGCCGACGTGCAGCCAGCGGCGGCTGCCGTTGACCGGGTGGCTGAGCCCCGGCACCAGCACCAGCACCAGCATCACGATCGACGCCGCCAGCAGCACGAGGCTGAGCCGCTCCCACGCCGCGGTCGGGATCCGCAGCGCGACGGCGCCGCAGCCGAGCCCGACCAGGGCGAACAGCAGCTGGCGCTCGGCGAAGAAGAACGGGTTGCCGTCGCGCGCCGCGATGGTCACCGACGCCGAGGTGACCATGACGAGCCCGAGCAGCAGCAGTGCGGCCACCAGGCCGACGACGACGAGGTCGAGCTGCAGCCGGCCGCGCGCCGCGGGACGCATCGCGATGGCGGCGGCGCTCATGCGTCGAGCCTCTGCGCGGCGCTGGCGAAGGCCTCGCCGCGGGCGGCGTAGTCGCGGAACATGTCGAGGCTCGCGCAGGCGGGCGACAGCAGCACCAGGTCGCCGGGCCGCGCGGCGCGCGCCGCGGCGGCCACCGCCGCGTCCATGTCGGCGGCGAACTCGGTCGTGCAGGCGCCCGCGAGCGCGGCTGCGAGCCGCTCGCGGTCGCGGCCGATCAGCACCGCGTGCCGCACCTTGCCGCGAAACGCCGCGGCCAGCGGCGCGAAGTCCTGGCCCTTGCCGTCGCCGCCGGCCACCAGCACCAGCGGCCCGTCGAGCCCGGCGACCGCGGCGAGCGTCGCACCGACGTTGGTGCCCTTCGAGTCGTCGACATAGCGCACGCCGCGGCGCTCGGCAACCAGCTGGCCGCGGTGCGGCAGACCGTCGAAGCGCTCGAGCGTGCGCAGCATCGGTGCGAGTTCGAGCCCGATCTCGGCGCCGAGCGCGAGCGCGGCGAGCGCATTGGCGGCGTTGTGGCGGCCCGGCAGTCGCAGCGCGCCGAGCGGCAGCAGCGG
>Ga0335071_10007157_pt1 | contig 11504 bp, 9 predicted proteins | sample Lox_Sample_15_FD_206724 | JGI IMG/M metagenome (GOLD analysis project Ga0335071, IMG submission 206724) | Soil microbial communities from Loxahatchee National Wildlife Refuge, Florida, United States - Lox_Sample_1.5 | ecosystem: Environmental > Terrestrial > Soil > Wetlands | place: USA: Florida...
CAAGGCGATCGCGATCGCCGACAACTCGAAGACGCAGCGCTACGGCACGTGCAACACGATGGAGACGCTGCTCGTGGCGCATCCGATCGCCGCGCAGGTGCTGCCGGAGATCGGCAGGATCTACGCGGGAAAACGCGTCGAGATGCGCGCCTGCCCCGAGTCGCGCGAGATCCTGAAGAAATCGGGCGTGAAGGGCGTGAAGGCCGCGACCGAGGAAGATTTCTACGCCGAGTATCTCGCCCCCATCGTCTCGATCAAGGTGGTCCCGGGCCTGGACGAAGCCATCGCGCACATCGCGAAGTACGGCTCGCAGCACACCGATGCCATCGTCACCGAGGACTGGTCCCATGCGCAGCGGTTCCTGCGCGAAGTCGATTCGAGCTCCGTGATGGTGAACGCGTCGACCCGCTTCGCCGACGGCTTCGAGTACGGCCTGGGCGCCGAGATCGGCATCTCCACCAACAAGCTGCACGCGCGCGGTCCCGTGGGGCTCGAGGGCCTCACCTCGCAGAAATGGATCGTGCTGGGCGACGGTAACGTGCGTTCGTAGCTCGCTTGCCGCGCGACGCCGATTGCCCCCATCATGGCGGCAATGGCGCTCGGACTCTTCGGCGGCACCTTCGATCCCGTCCACTTCGGCCACCTGCGGCTCGCCACGGAGCTCGCGGAGGCGTTCCGTCTCGACAAGGTCGTGTTCCTGCCCGCGGGGCTGCCCTACCACCGCGGCCGCGACGCTCACGCCACCAACGACCAGCGCCTCACGATGTTGAAGCTCGCCACGCAACGCGACGCGCGTTTCGACGTGGACGACCGCGAGCTCAAGCGCCAGGGCAACACGTACACCTTCGACACGCTCTCGGAGATCCGCAAGGAGCGCGGCCCCGACGTGCCGATCGTGTTCCTCGCGGGAACCGACGCCTTCGCGAAGATCGACACCTGGCATCGCTGGACCGAGCTCTTCGACCTCGCGCATTTCGCCGTGGCGGTGCGCGCCAACGACCCCGACTGGTTCGCCAAGGGGCCCGGCACGATCCCGAAGAACGCATGGCCGCGCATCACCCTGGACCCGAAGGAGCTCGCCTCGAGCCCCGCCGGCAAGATCATGACCTTCGCCATGACGCCGCTCGCGATCTCCTCGACGGCGCTGCGCACGCTCGCGGGCGAAGGCTCCTCCATCCGCTACCTCACGCCCGATCCCGTGGCCGAGTACATCCGCTCCCACAACCTGTATTCGAGATGAAGAAGCCCACCACCCCCGCCAAGAAGAAGCTCGTCATCGCAGCGCTCGAGGACATCAAGGCGCGCGACATCCAGGCGATCGACGTGCATCGCATCACCTCGATCTGCGACTGGATCGTCGTGGCCACGGCCGAGTCCGCGCGCCAGACGAAGGCGCTCGCGCGCCACGTGCGCGATGCGCTCAGGGCCGCGGGCGCGACAATCGTCGGCACCGAAGGCGAGGAAGCGGGCGAGTGGATCCTCGTGGACGCGGGCGACGTCGTCGTGCACGTGATGCAGCCGGCGGTGCGCGAGTACTACGCGCTGGAAGAGCTCTGGGGCGAGGGCCGCTTCGACAAGGTGGTGAATTCGAGCGCGCCCGTGGCGGCGAAGCGTCCGCCGGCGAGGCGCCGCAAGGCCGCGCCACGCAAGGGCTAGGCGATGCGCGTCACGATCCTCGCGATCGGCCACAAGATGCCCTCGTGGATCCAGGAAGGATTCAACGAATACACGCGCCGCATGCCGCCGGAGATCCGCGTGGAGCTGGTGGAGCTGAAGCCCGGCAAGGACAGGAACGAGGAAGGCAAGCGCATGCTCGACGCCCTGCCCGACGGCGCGACGCTCATCGCGCTCGACGAGCGCGGAAGGGCCGTCACCACGCAGGGCCTCTCGGTGATGCTCTCGGAATGGATGCGCGACGCGAGCCACCCGGCGCTCGCGATCGGGGGCGCCGACGGGCACTCGGACGCGGTGAAGGAGCGCGCGGCGAAACTGATCTCGCTGTCGGCGCTCACGCTGCCGCACCAGCTCGTTCGCGTCGTGGTGGCCGAGCAGCTCTATCGCGCCTGGACCATCCTCGCGCGCCATCCCTATCATCGCGAATGAGCATCTACCTCGCCTCCCGCAGCCCGCGCCGCCGCGAGCTGCTCACGCAGATGGGCGTGAAGTTCGAGCCCCTGCTCTTCCGCGAGGGCGCGCGCGCCGACGCCGACACCGACGAGGCCGTGAGGCCCGGCGAATCGCCCGACGATTACGTGCGGCGCGTGACGCGCATGAAGGCCGAAGCGGCGTGGCAGCGCGTGGTGATGAGGAAGGGGCTGCAGCGAAAGCCGGTGCTCTCCGCCGACACGACCGTGGCCCTGGGCGGCGAGATCCTCGGCAAGCCCGCCGATCGCGCCGATGCCGAACGGATCCTCAGGACGCTCTCGGGCACGCGCCATCGCGTGCTCACCGCGGTGGCCCTCGCCTTCGAGGAGCGCTTCGAGATGGCGGTGAGCGAGTCGCTCGTGACCTTCGCGCCCCTCGACGCCGAGCGCATCGCCGCGTACGTCCAGTCGGGCGAGCCTTTCGACAAGGCCGGCGCCTATGCCATCCAGGGTCGCGCCGGCGCCTTCGCCGAGCGCATCGAAGGCAGCTACTCCGGGATCATGGGGCTGCCCCTGTTCGAGACCGCCGGCTTGCTCCGGAAGTTCGGAATTGTCGTACCCTAGGCGTAACTACGGCTTTGGAAACGCCGATGAACGCAGATAAACGCAGATTCTTCCTGACTCGATGGGGGGCTAGCCCCGCTTAGTCCAACCCCCATGGAACGGGCGACCGAGGCCTCGAGCAAGGCATCGGCGTTTACCTGCGTTCATCGGCGTTCACGGGTTGCTGCATTCACGTGAGACGATGAACGAACAGATCCTCATCAACGTGACGCCCCAGGAAACGCGGGTGGCGGTCACCGAGCAGGGCGCGGTGCAGGAGCTGCACATCGAGCGCGACTCGAGCCGCGGCATCGTGGGCAACGTGTACCTCGGCCGCGTGTGCCGCGTGCTGCCGGGCATGCAGTCGGCGTTCGTCGAGATCGGCCTGCCGCGCGCGGCCTTCCTCCACGTTGCCGACATCTGGGCCGCGCGCAACGGCAACGGCGAAGCGCGCCCCATCGAGAGGATCCTCTCCGAAGGCCAGACGCTGCTCGTGCAGGTCGTGAAGGACCCCATCGGCAGCAAGGGCGCGCGCCTTTCCACGCAGGTGTCCATCGCGGGGCGGCTGCTCGTGTACCTGCCGCAGGACCCGCACATCGGCATCTCGCAGCGCATCGAGGACGAGGCCGAGCGCGAGCACCTGCGCGAGAAGGTCCACTCGCTCATGCCCGCGGGGGAGACCGGCGGCTTCATCGTGCGCACCGTGGCCGAGGCGGCCACCGACGCCGAGCTGAACGCCGACATCGAGTACCTCGTCACGCTCTGGAAGCAGATCCAGCTCGCCGCGCAAAGCGCCGCGCCCCAGGAGCTGCTCTACCAGGACCTGTCGCTCGCCACGCGCGTGCTGCGCGACCTCGTCGGCGACTCGACCGAGCGCATCATCGTCGATTCCCGCGAGACGTTCGCGAAGATGCAGGAGTTCGCCAACAAGTACACGAGGCAGGCGCTTCCGATCCTCGAGCACTACCAGGGCGAGCGGCCGCTCTTCGACCTCTTCGCCGTGGAAGACGAGATCGAGAAGGCGCTCGCGCGCCGCGTGGACCTGAAAAGCGGCGGCTACGTGATCATCGACCAGACCGAGGCGCTCACCACGATCGACGTGAACACGGGCGGCTTCGTCTCGGGGCGCTCCTTCGACGACACCATCTTCAAGACCAACCTCGAGGCGGCGCAGTCCATCGCGCGCCAGCTGCGCCTGAGGAACCTGGGCGGCATCATCATCGTGGACTTCATCGACATGGACTCGCAGGAGCACCGCGACGCCGTGCTGAACGAGTTCCGCAAGGCGCTCGGCCGCGACCGCACGCGCGTGGCGGTGAACGGCTTTTCCCAGCTGGGCCTCGTGGAGATGACGCGGAAGCGCACGCGCGAATCGCTCGCCCACGTGCTGTGCGAGCCCTGCCCGGTGTGCGAGGGCCGCGGGGAGCTGAAGACCCCGCAGACCGTCTGCTACGACATCCTGCGCGAGATCCTGCGCACGGACCGGCAGTTCGGCGCGAAGGAGTACCGCATCCTCGCCTCGCAGAAGGTGATCGACCTCTTCCTCGAGGAGGAAAGCGGCAGCCTCGCGCAGCTGGGCGACTTCATCGGCAAGCCCATCTCCATGCAGGTCGAGACCGCGTACATGCAGGAGCAGTACGACGTGATCGTGGTCTAGACGCCCAGGAAGCGGTGCAGCACCTCGGGGTTGGAGCGGATCTCCTCGACGGTGCCCTCGTGCACCATGTGCCCGTTGTTGAGCATGTACACGCGGTGCGAAAGCGCAAGCGTGGCCGCGATGTTCTGCTCCACCAGCACGATGGTCTGGCCGGCGGCGGCGAGCGTGCGGCACGCCGCCATGAGGTCCTGGACGATCACGGGGGCGAGGCCCTCGAAGGGCTCGTCGAGCAGGATGATCTTCGGGTCGCGGATGAGCGCCCGCGCGATGGCGAGCATCTGCTGCTCGCCGCCCGAGAGGTCGGTGCCGCGGTTCCTGCGCCGCTCCTTCAAGCGCGGGAACATCTCGTAGACGCGCTCGAGCGGCCAGCGCGAGTCCGCCGTGAGGCCCGCGAGGATGAGGTTCTCCTCCACGTCGAGCGCGCCGAAGATGCGCCGGTCCTCGTGCACGAGCTGCATGCCCGCGCGCGCGATCTCGTAGCTCTTGCGCCCCGCCATCTCGACGCCGTCGAGCTTCACGGAGCCCGCCTGCGGCGTGACCACGCCCATGAGGCTCTTCAGCGTCGTGCTCTTGCCCGCGCCGTTGCGGCCGAGGAGCGCCACCACCTCGTTCTTCTCGACGCGCAGCGACACGTCGAAGAGGATGTGCGAATCGCCGTAGTAGCTGTTCAGTCCCGAGACTTCGAGCAGGCTCATGGCGCGGCCTCCTCGTGCACGCCGCCCAGGTAGGCCTCCTGGACCTGCGCGTTGCCCTTGATCTCGGCGGGCGTGCCTTCCACGAGCACGCGCCCTTCCTGCAGCACCGTCACGCGCTCGGCCAGCTCGAAGAGCGCGTCCATGTCGTGGTCGATGATGATGAGCGTGCGCCCGCGCGCGATCGAGCGCAGCAGGCTCACCGTCTCGGCGCGCTCCTGCGGGCTCATCCCCGCGAGCGGCTCGTCGAGCAGCAGCAGGCTCGGCGACGAGGCGAGTGCCAGGCCCACCTCGAGGCGGCGCTTCTCGCCGTAGGCGAGCTGCGCCACGGGCGTGTCGATGCGCCCCGTGAGGTGCACGAGCTCGAGGGTATGCATGACGAGCTCGCGCAGGCCCGCGATCGAGTCGGGGCTGCGCAGCATGTCCAGGCGCATCTTGCCGCGCAGCTCCGCGAGCGCGGCGATCGTGATGTTCTCGCGCACCGTGAGCTTGTTGAAGAGCTGGTTCACCTGGTAGCTCTTGGTGAGGCCCAGCTGGCACACGTCGGTCACGCTCATGCCCGTGATGTCGCGCCCCTCGAAGACGATCGATCCCGAGGTGGGCGGCACCTCGCAGGTGAGCATCTTGAAGAACGTGCTCTTGCCGGCGCCGTTGGGCCCGATGATGCCGCGAAGCTCGCCGCGGTTCACGGTGAAGTTGATGTCGGAGTTCGCGATCACGCCGCCGTAGTGCTTGGTGAGGCCCGTGGCCACCAGGATGGGGCCGGAGTACGAGGCGTTGGCGTGGTGCTGCGCGGGCATGGCGTCGGCGATCTTCGCCGCTTCGGCCTCGGTGATGTCCCCGCTGCCGGCTCCCGCGGCCGCAGGCGCGTTCGCGGCCGTGCGCCGCGACCGGCGCATGACGAGGTCGCGCACGCCGCCCACGATCCCCTGGCGCAGGAAGCACACCAGCAGCACGAACACGAGGCCCAGCACGAGCTTCCACGTGGCGCCCAGCTTGAGCGTGGCCTGCAGGAAATCCTGGAGGAAGAGCCACACGCCGGCGCCCACGAGCGGGCCGATCAGCGTGCCGCGCCCGCCGATCACGGTCTGCATGACGAGCTGGCCCGACGTGTCGAACGTGAAGGCTTCCGGCGGCATGAAGGCCTGGAGCACGCCGAGCAGTCCTCCCGCGAGGCCCGCGTAGGCCGCGGCGATCACGAACGCGGCGAGCTTGTAGCCGTGGATGTTGTGCCCGACGGCGGCCGCGCGCAGGGGATTTTCCCGGATCGCGCTCAGGATCGCGCCCACCGGCGAGCGCACGATGCGAAGGCCGATCACGATCCCCACGAAGTAGCAGAACGCGATGAAGGGATAGAGGTGCCAGCCGGACGTGAAATCGATGTTGATGAACCCGAGGTGCAGGCTCGGCGTCGGCACGCCGGGCAGCCCGTTCTCGCCGCCCGTCCAGTCGGAGAGCGGGTTGAACTCCACGAAGTAGAAAACCTCGCCGATCGCCACCGTGATCATCGCGAAGTAGATCCCCGTGCGGCGCAGCGCGATGAGGCCCACGATGCCGCCCACCACCGCGGCCGACACCATGCCGATCACCAATGCGGTGATCACGTGCGGGAACCCGGCTCGCGTGAGCAGGTATGCGGTCACCATGCCGCCGGTGCCATAGAAGGCCGCCTGGCCGAAGGAGAGCAGCCCCGTGTAGCCGAACAGGATGTCGAAGCCGATGCCGAACAGGCCCCAGACGAGGACGCGGTTCACCGTGTTGGGCGCGGAGTCCAGGAGCGGCAGGACGAAGGGGATCGCGACCAGCACGATCGCGATGACGAGCTCGACCAAGCCCCGGCGTTGGCGAACGAGCATCTAGTCCCTTCCGCGGGCGCCCAGCAGCCCGTGAGGACGCACCATCAGCACGAGGGTCATCGCGGCGAACAGCATCACGTACGCGTAGCTCGGGTTCACCATCGACGTGAGGCTGATGATCTCGCCGGCGATGAGGCCGCCGATCACGGCGCCCGGGAACGAGCCCACGCCGCCGATCACCACGACCACGAAGGTCTGCACCAGGATCATCTCGCCCACCTCGGGCGTGAGCGAGACTACCGGCGCGTTCACGATCCCGGAGAACCCCGCGGCCATCGCGCCGATGCCGAACACCACCATGAAGATGCGCTGGGTGTTGATGCCCAGGGAATCGACCATCACGGAATCCTCGATGCCGGCGCGCACGATGAGGCCCAGGCGCGTGCGGTAGAGCACGATGAAGAGGACCGCAAGCGCGACGGCGCAGATGCCCACGACCGCCAGCCGATACGTCGGATAGAGCATGAAGCCCATGTTGGTGATGCCTGCGAAGATCTTCGGCGCCGGCACCACCAGCGACTGGCTGCCGAAGATGAGGCGGATCGCCTCGACGAAGCAGATGGCCAGGCCGAAGGTGACGAGCAGCTGGTCCTCGGGCGGGCGCGAGTAGAAGTAGCGGATCACCACGCGCTCCATCAGCACGCCGAGCACGAGCAGCGTGAGCGTGCCCGCGATCACGGCGACGGTGTAGGAGCCGCTCCACTGGTAGGCCGCATAGCCCGCGTAGCCGCCGATCATGAACATCGCGCCGTGCGCGAGGTTCAGCACCCCGAGCGTGCCGTAGATGATCGTGAGCCCCGAGCTGATCAGGGCGAGCAGCGCCCCCAGCGCTAGGCCGTTGAAGAATTGCGAGACGAAGTTCGACCAGGTCAGCATGCAAAAATTCGGCGCCGCGGGCGGTCGGTACCGCCGGCGACGCCGAGATGGTTACCGCGAAGTGCTAAGTATAGTCGCCGAGGTTGCAGCCGAAAGCATCGGGCTTCTGCATGAGCCCGGCGCCGGGAACGACCTCGAGCACGGTCCAGTAGTCCTCCTTGTTCTTCATCTCGGAGGGCTTCTTGCCCTGGACGATGATCACGGGGCGCACCAGCTGGTGGTCCTCCTTGCGGAAGTACACCTCGCCCACGGTCGACTGGATCTTGCGGCCGGCCTCGAAGGACTTGATCACGTCCGGCGGATAGAACGTGCCGGCGTTCTCCACGGCCTCGGCCCACAGCGCGAAGGACATGTAGGCGTTGTTCGCGCCCCACTCCGGCTTGTAGCCGTACTTCTTGTCGAAGGCCTCGACGAACATCTTGGCGAGCGGGAACTTGTCCTCGAGCGTCCACCAGAAGTCCGTGGCCGCGTACACGCCGGCCGTGAGGTCCGGGCCCGCCTCGCGCGCGAGGAACGGGATCTGGTACGGGATCACGAGCTTCATCTTGTCCAGGATCCCGAACTGCTTGGCCTGCTGCGTCGAGAGCACCGCGTCGTGGCCCCAGTTCACGTTGATGAGCACGTCGGCGCCCGAGTTGGCGACGTTGAGCAGGTAGGACGAGTAGTCCGGCGCGCCCAGGGGGGCGACCTGGTCGGTAGTGGTCGTCCATCCCGCGGTGGCGAGGTAGTCCTGCATCGACTTGGTGACCGTGTGCCCGTAGGTGTAGTCGGGCGTGAGGTAGGCCGCCTTCTTGTTCTTGCCGTAGGCCTTCACGATCACCGGGCCGATGGCCGCGGCCGCGGTCTGGCCGTAGAAGCACTGCCGGAAGCCGTAGCGAACGCAGTCCTTGCCGGTGGTGTCGTTGGAGCCGGAGATGCCCGTCACGTAGAGCACCTTCTCGCGCTGCGCGAGCTTGTTCAGGGCCACCGCGACGGCGCTCGAGGTCGAGCCCGTCATCAGCACGGCCTTGTTCTCGGAGATGAAGCGCTGCTCGGCCTGCACCGCGTCGTTCGGCTTGGCGGCGGAGTCGGCGACGCCGAACTTCACTTCCTTGCCGAGCACGCCCTTCTTGGTCTTGGGCGAGATCTTGCGGATGAGCTCGTTGCCCTCGTTGATATGCTCGACGGCGAGCTCCCAGCCCTTCAGCTCATCCTCGCCCTGCACCGCGTAGGTGCCCGTGCGGGGCACGGCGATCCCGATGAAAACCGAGCTGCCCGACGAGCCCGCGGGCCAGGTGCCGATGGGCGGGTGGTCCGCCGCGAATGCGAAGCGCCCGGGCAGCATCAGGCCGCCGGCCGCGAGGCCCAGGCCCGTGCGCACGAATCCGCGCCGTCCGGGATTGAGGGAATCCTTGGGGTTCTTCATGGCATCCTCCTTCGTTGTTTGGTGTTTATATCGTGACACGACATATTCAGCCCTATCGGATTGCGATATTACTCCCAAGCCCGCGAGCCTGCCGGGGAGCGATTCGAGGCTACTTGGGGTTGATGTTCTGCAGGATGCGCTTGGCTTCCTGCAGCTTCCAGATGGAATCGTCGAGGCGCTGGGTCTGCTCGGCGCCGGGCGCCGGCGCGTTCGGGTCGGCCGCCTTCTGGGCCGCGTTCGGGTCGAGCTTCTGCGTGGTCACGTGGGGCGCGTCGAGCTTCTGCGTGGCTTCGGGGCGGAAGTTCGGGTCGAGCTTCGGGATCTGGACGGTCTTGTCGCCGCCGTCGGCGCGCGCCGCGGGCTTCGCGGCGGGCTTGGGCGCGGGCTGCGCATCCAGGCGCGTGGTGCGTTGCGGGTCCTGCGCGTCGAGCCTCGTGGTGCGTTGCGGATCCTGGGCGTCCATGCGTTGCGTGCGCTGGGGATCGGACGCCTCCATCTTCTGCGTCTTCATCGGATCGAACGAGGGCGCTGCGGCCGGCGCGGGCGCCTCGGGCTTCTTCAGCATCGAGGCGAAGGCGTCGTCGCCGATGAGCGGCGCCGCCTGCTTGGGCGCGGCCTCGGTGACTGTCTTCTCCGGCTCGAAGGCCGCGACGCGCGCGGTCTTCATCATGTCCGCGGGCTGTGCGGGCCTCGCGGCAGGCCGCGCGGGCGCGGCCGGCGCCTCGGTCACCTTCTCGTACTGCGAGACGCGCGTGATGAGGCTTTCGATCATCTCGCGCTGCTTCTTCAGGTCCGCCTCGGCCGCCTTGAGGATCGCCATCTGCTCGTTGATCGACGTGGTCTTCTCGTTGATCTTGGCGAGGTTGTCCAGGCGCGACTGCAGCTGCGCCTTGTGGTCCTTGATCTGCACTTCCAGCGGCAGGACGACGGCGGTGACCCAGCGCTCGGCCTGCGTCTTGGCCGAGGAGAAATTGGAGCGCGCTTCCTTCACCAGCGTGTTGTAGAAATTCTTGACGACGAAGTGCTTCTCCTTCACCACGATGTTGACCGGGTCCTTCACGAACTGCTCGGTCTGCATCACCAGCAGCTGCAGCTTGGTGCGCTGGGGATCGAGGTCGAGGGCGGGAATCGTCATCTTCTGGAAGCCGAACTTCTCGATGAACGTGTTGTACACGCCCTGCATGAGCTTCTTGATGTCCTCGGAGGCGGAGAACACCTGCTCGAAGCTCCCGCTCATGTCCTTCACGAGGGAGCTCATGCCGCGCTGCAGGCCCACCGTCGTCCACGAGTCCTCGATCGCCTGGGCGCTCTTGGCAAGCGTGGCGTCGAGCTTCTGCGAGTTGAGGAGGTCCAGCAGCGCCGCCTTCTTCGCGCTGAACTGGCTGTGGTTCACCTTGTACTCGGCGAGCGCGGCGTTGTAGGCGTTCTTCTCGGCGGTGATCTTGGCCCAGAGCTTCTGCACCACCTCGCGGCTCTTGCCCACGAGGCCGTTCAGCTCCGCGACTTCGGCCTGGTTGGCCTGCTGCTTCTTGCCCACCAGCGCCCGCGACGACATCATCATGCCGCCGATCTCGTTCACCACCGCCTTGCACAGGATCGTGCGCTTCATCGGCACGATCTCGTCGGCGAGGAACTTCTCGAGCGCCTCGAGGCCGCTTCGCTTCACGAGAGCGGGATCCTCCTTGATGCGGCCGAGCAGCCCCTTCTGCGCCGAGATCGGGAAGATGCGGTTCTTCGGCAGCTGCAGGTGCTGCGAGGTGGTCTCGACCATGCGGGCGATGGCCTTGTCGATCTCGGTCTCGGTCTTGAGCTCGTCCCACATGAGGTCGATCTTGTTGAGCACCGCGATCTTCTGCGGCAGGCCCACCTTCACGTAGCGGTCCCAGATCTCCATGTCGCTCTTGGTGACGCCCGTGTCGATCGAGAGCAGGAAGAGGATCGCGTGCGCGTTGGGCACCGTGCTCACGGTGAGCTCCGGCTCCATGCCCAGGGCGTTGAGGCCCGGCGTGTCGAGGATCGAGATGCCGTTGGTGAGCAGCGGGTGCGGGTAGTTGATCATCGCGTAGCGCCATGCCGGCACTTCCACGAGCTCTTCCTCGCCCGGGACCTCGCCCTTCTCGTTCACCATCGGCGAAAGGCCCAGCATGCGCGCCTCGAGCGCGTAGACCTTCTTCGTGTCCGCGAGCGCCTTCAGCGACTTCTTCATGTCCGCCGCCGAAGAGGTGTTCAGCCGGATCTTGCTCCACTCGATCGGCATGTTCTTCAGCTGCGAGATCGACTCGTCGCGGTAGCGCGTCTCCACCGACAGGAGCTTCAGGTACGGCTCCTCGT
>Ga0335071_10007159_pt1 | contig 11499 bp, 15 predicted proteins | sample Lox_Sample_15_FD_206724 | JGI IMG/M metagenome (GOLD analysis project Ga0335071, IMG submission 206724) | Soil microbial communities from Loxahatchee National Wildlife Refuge, Florida, United States - Lox_Sample_1.5 | ecosystem: Environmental > Terrestrial > Soil > Wetlands | place: USA...
CCCCGCCTTCCGGCGGGTCGCTCCAGCTCGGGTCCTTATGGACCCCGGGTCGCACCCCGCCTTCCGGCGGGTCGCTCCAGCTCGGGTCCTTATGGACCCTCGCTATCCGAACCAGCTTTTCTCCGGCGGGGGCGGCCCGCGGGGGATCACCCACCGCATCCCGCCGTGGTGGCCCTTCGAGTCACCCCTGTACCGGGGGATGACATGGAAGTGGAGGTGCATGATGGCCTGGCCGGCGTACCTCCCGACGTTTGTGCCGATGTTGTACCCGTCGGGGTGATGGCGCTCTTCGATGTGCCCCTTCGCGAGAATGATGAGCTCCGTGATAGCGGATCGCTCGTCGGCCGTGGACTCGAAGAACGACTGGTAGTGCCGGAACGGGATGACGAGCATGTGGCCCCGGGCAATGGGGAACCGGTCCATCCTCGCGTAGGCAAGCTTGTTCCTTGCCACCACCTCCATTTCGGGAGGGTTGCAGAACGGGCAGCCCGGCTCCGTTTCGGGTGCAGGGGTCATTCCGTTCCACTATCAGGGATTTCTCCCAGAAAAAGGTAATGGGCCGCCGTCGCGCTTCCGGCCCGGGGGGGGCAGGCCCGTGTTCAGAGCTGCTTTCCCTTGTTCGCCCGCCGGCTGCAGATGTGGGAGTTGTACTTCACCTTCGGGTTGAAGGTGTCGAACTCGGCCCCGCAGACCGGGCATGTCTTGTGGAAAATCTTGTGGTAGGACTGTTTCTGCCGTTCGGAGAGCATGTATCGTTTCCCTCTTCTCCGCAGATATTGGGCCCGAAGCTTCTTGAAGGTGTGGGTGGGGGGCACCTTTCCCTCACCCCCCATGGTTTTATACCAGATCGGGTGATAGTGAGCCTGTGGCATGGCAGGACTGAGCCAGTACAGCGCGGTGAACCTCGTCGGCGAGGCCGGCGTGGACCCTGCCCGGTGGAACCGGACGCCGCCGGAGGCCGAGGTGGCGGAGACGATCTATGCCGTCGGAAAACGGGGAGTCCCGGTCGTCAGGGCGCGGGATCGTGCGGGGGCCCTCGAGGCCCTCACCCGCATCGTGCCCCGGGGCGCCGAAGTGATGAACGGCTCCTCGACCACCCTCATCGAGATCGGGTACGAGGCGCTCCTTGCATCAGGGAAGGCGGGCTGGGTTGATCTCCACGAACGGATCACCGCAGAGAACGACAACCGGAAGCGGGGAGAGCTCCGGCGAAAGGCGGTCACCGCGGAGTACTTTTTTTCGGGCGCAAACGCCATCGCGATGACGGGGGAGATCGTCGCCTGCGACCGGACCGGGAGCCGGGTCGGGGCCTGGCCGTTCGCCGCCGGACACCTGGTCATCGTGTGCGGCACGAACAAGATCGTCCCCAGTCTCGACGATGCGCTCCGACGGGTCCGCGAGTACGCCTTTCCCCTCGAGAACGCCCGGGCAAAGCATGCGTACGGGACCCCGAGCCGGATCGGGAAGTGCGTGATCCTCGCGAACGAGGAGACCGAGGGCCGGGTGACCCTGGTCCTTGTCGACGAGGCCCTGGGGTACTGAGGGGATCACCATGCCTGAAAGTCCACCCGACCATCTGAAGGCCCTGATCGGGAGGTACACGGTCATCACGTTCATCCCGGATATTGACCGGTACCGGCAGATAACCTCGCCGAAGGAGGGGAGGTGCATCTTCCGGGGATGCCCGGAGCCGATCGCATGGGAGGATGCCCGGGGCGGGAACTTTCTCTGCGAAGGGCACTACCAGGTGATACGGCAGTGGATCGAGGAGGCGCGGAGGGGCCTCCTCCCTGGAGGGCACGGAAGCGCCATCTTTACGGAGGGAGGGGAGGATGCCCGACGGGTATGACCTGGTAATCATCGGGACAGGTGCAGCCGGCACTTCTGCCGCGACGAGGGCTCACCACCTGGGCGCCGGGCGAATGGTGATGGTGGAACAGGGGCCGCTCTGGGGGACCTGCGTGAACAACGGGTGCATCCCGAGCAAGTTCCTGCTCGCCGTCGGGGAGATCCACCGGTACCGGAACTATGGCCATGCCGGCCTCCGGGTTGGGAGCAGCCTCGACATGCACGAGGTGATCCGGGAGAAGCGCGACCTTATCCTGCGCCTCCGCGAGAGGAAGGCCCGCCGGATCTTCGGGGAATTCGGGATCGAGCTCATGGAGGGCGCCGCCCGGTTCCTTACCCCGCATACCCTCGACGTAGGCGGGCGGACGCTGTCGGCGCGCAGGTTCATCATCGCCACGGGCTCATCCCCCTTGGTCCCGGCCGTGGACGGTCTCTCCGGGGTCCCATTCCTCACGAGCCTCGGGGCCCTGGAGCTCGAGGAGGTCCCGGAATCGGTGATTGTCCTCGGTGGAAGGTCACTCGGGCTCGAGTTCGCCCAGATCCTCGCGCACCTGGGGTCGCAGGTCACCCTCCTCCAGCGGAGCCCCCGTATCATCCCCGGGGAGGAACCCGAGATTTCCGCGGCAATGGAGGATGCGCTCGCGGGCGAGGGCATCGCTGTACATACGGGCGCAGAGCTCGTGAGGGTGCGGAACGAGGAGGCGGGAGCGGTCAGCGTCACCGCCCGGGTGAAGGGGAAGGGTGAGAAGTTCGCCGCCGCACGGCTCCTCCTTGCCACGGGGCGCGCCCCGAACACCGGGGAGCTCGACCTCGCGGCCTGCGGCGTCGCGGTCGACCGGAAGGGCGCCATCATCGTCGACGATACCATGCAGACCTCCGCCCCCCATATCTGGGCGGCGGGTGACGTGACCGGCGAGCCGATGCTCGAGCCCCGGGCAGGGGTCGGGGGTGCGATCGCGGCAGAGAACGCGATAACCGGGAAGGGGAGGCGGATCGACACGAGGGCCCTCCCCCACGCGATCTTCACCTCCCCGCAGGTGGCCTCGGTGGGGATGACCGAGAGCAGGGCAAAAACCTCCGGAATCGCGGTGATGTGCCGGTCGGTATCCCTCGAAGGGATATCCCGGGCGCTCATGACCGGCGATTCCCGCGGCCTCGTGAAAATCGTCGCAGGGGAAGGGACCGGGACGGTGCTCGGGGTCCACGTCTGCGCCCCGCTCGCCGCCGAGATCATCGGCGCGGGGGTGCTTGCCGTGAAGCACGGCCTCACCGTGCATGACCTCGTCGACACCTTCCCCGTGTTCCCGACCATCGCGGGCGCGATCCAGGACTGCGCGAGGATGTTTCTCAGACCGGCCCACGGATAGAACGGTCCCGGGCTCCGTTTCGGGCCGTTCCCCCCGGAGGAGTCCCGTTTTTCCCCGTTGCCCTCCACCAAGATTATTTGAGAAGAGATGCATTATCTATGGGAACAGGCCGACGGAAAGCCGATTTTCCACCGAGCGTGAGAGGATGCCCCGTACACTTACCCACGACACCGGGAAACTGAAGGCGATTGCCCGGGAGGTCCGCGAGGACATCCTCTCCATGACCGCGGCGGCCGGGTCCGGCCATTACATGAGCTCCCTCTCATCGGTGGAAATCCTCGTCTCCCTCTATTTCGGCGTGATGTCCTATGAACCGAAGGACCCCGGCTGGAAGGACCGGGACCGGTTCGTGCTCTCAAAGGGGCATGCCTCGCCCTGCCTCTACTCGGTGCTCGCCCGGGCAGGGTTCTTCCCGGTGAAGGAACTCGCGACGCTCCGGAAGATCGGGAGCCGGCTCCAGGGCCACCCGGTGAGCCACCTCCTTCCGGGCCTCGACGCATCCTCGGGCTCCCTCGGGCAGGGCCTCTCCACCGCCGTGGGGATGGCCCTTGCCGCCCGGATGGACGGGAGGCCCTCGCGGGTCTACGTCCTCCTCGGCGACGGTGAGCTGCAGGAGGGGCAGGTCTGGGAGGCCGTGATGTCCGCTTCGAAGTTCGGGCTCGGGAACCTGACCGCCATCGTTGACAGGAACGAGCTCCAGGCGACCGGGATGGTGAGCGAAATCATGCCGGTTACAGACCTCGAGGGGGTGTTCCGGTCCTTCGGCTGGGAGGCACGGGAGGTGGACGGCCATGACTTCGGGAGCCTCCTCGAGGGCTTCCGGGGCACGGGCAATCCCGGCGGGAGGCCAACGGTCCTCGTCGCCCGGACGGTCAAGGGCTGCGGGGTCGACTTCGTCGAGAACAACCTGAAGTACCATTCCCTCCCGCTCACTCCCGGCGAGCTCGAGCGGGCGATGGGGTGCCTGAAATGAGGGCGGTCCGATGAAGTACGACCTGGACCGGTGCACCCATACCCGGGAAGCGTACGGCGATGCGCTCATCGGGGAGGCAAAGAGGAACCGGGACATCGTGGTGATCGACGGGGACGTGTCCAACTCCACGAAGACCGACCGGTTCGCCCGCGAGTTCCCCGACCGGTTCATCAACGTCGGGATCGCCGAGCAGAACATGGTGAACATCGCTGCCGGGCTCGCGCACTCGGGAAAGATCCCCTTCGTCTCCACCTTCCCCGTCTTCGGGTGCGGGCGGGCCTGGGAGCAGATCCGGAATACCGTCGCCCTCGACAGCCTGAACGTGAAGCTCGTGATGACCCACGCGGGCCTCTCCCTCGGGGGAGACGGGGCGACCCACCAGGGCCTCGAGGACATCGCTATCATGCGGGTGATCCCGAACATGGAGGTAATCGTCCCTGCCGACGGTGCCGAGGTAAAGGCAGTGATCCGGCACACCGTTGCCAACCGGGGCCCGGTGTATATCCGGCTGTCGAGGCGGCGGTCGATCGTCCTCTTCGACGATGATTACCGGTACGACCCCCGGGAGTACCCGGTGATCCGCGACGGGGACGATGTCGCGGTCTTTGCGAGCGGGTGCATGATCCGGGAGGCCCTCATCGCAGCGGAAAGCCTCGCGAAGGCGGGCATCTCGGCCCGGGTAATCGACATGCACACGGTAAAACCCCTCCCCCGGGACTGCGTGCTCGCCCATGCACGGGAGACGGGCAGGGTCGTCTCGGTCGAGGAGCACAATGTCCTCGGCGGTGCGGGGAGCGCTCTCGCCGAGCTGCTCGCCGAGGAATATCCCGCCCCGATGCGGCTCGTGGGGGTCCGGGACCGGTTCGGAAGGTCCGGGCAGGTGGACGCCCTCTTCGACCTGCTCGGGATATCCTCCCGGTATATTAGTGAGGCCGTGCAAATCCTGATCAGAACGGAGAGGAGCTGACCTCGGTGGAGATCTTTCTCGATACGGCGAACCCCGACGAAATCAGGAGGTACGCCTTCATCCTGGACGGGGTGACCACGAACCCGACGCTCGTGGCCCAGGAAAAGGACCGGTACCGGTTCCAGGAGCTGATCCGGGAGATCACGAAGATCGTCGAGGGTCCGGTGAGCGTCGAGGCGGTGACCGCGACCGCGGACGAGATCGTGAAGGAGGCAAAGGGCCTCGCTTCCCTCTCGCCGAACGTGGTGGTCAAGGTCCCGATGACCCTGGACGGCCTCGCGGCGACAAGGAAGCTTGCAAAGGCGGGGATCAGGACGAACGTCACCCTCGTCTTCTCGGTGAACCAGGCTATCCTCGCGGCAAAGGCAGGGGCGACCTATGCGAGCATCTTCGTCGGGAGAATGGACGACATCGGCTGGGATGGCATCGCGGTCGTCAGGGACACGGTCCAGGTATACGCGAAACACGGGTGGCCGACGAAGGTGATCACCGCGAGCGTCCGGCACCCCCTCCATGTCACCGCTGCGGCGATGGCCGGCACCCATGCCATCACCATTCCCCCGAAGGTCCTCGGGCAGATGGCGGCCCACCACCTGACCGACGCGGGCCTCGCGAAGTTCCTCGAGGACTGGAAGAAGGTCAGGACATCCTGAAAAGAGGTGATCGGGTGAAGGATCCCATTCCCAGGGAAATTCACGAGCACATCGCGGTGATGGAGGCGATCGCCGCCGACCGGGATCTCCAGGCCGGCGTCAGGCAGGTTGCCGACCTGATCCTTGCTGCGTTCCGGAAGGGCGGGCGGCTCTACCTCTTCGGGTGCGGCGGGTCGGCCGCCGATGCCCAGCACATCGCCGCCGAGTTCGTGAACAAAATGCACAGGACGAGGGCAGCCCTTCCTGCTGTCGCGCTCACCACCGACAGCTCCGTCCTCACCGCCATCGGGAACGACGACAGCTTCGACCATGCCTTCAGCCGGCAGGTCGAGGCCTTCGCAGGGAAGAGCGACGTCGTGATTGGCATATCGACGAGCGGCACCTCTCCGTCGGTATTGAACGGGCTCCGCGCGGGGAGGGAGCTGGGGGCAGGGACGGTCCTCCTCACCGGCGGCCGGGGGGATGAACCCGGGGACGCTGCCGGCCTGGTGATCCGGGTCCCGTCCACCTCCACGCCCCGCATCCAGGAGGCGCACATCGCCATCGCGCACATCATCTGCACCATCGTTGAGGAGGAGGTTCTCCATGCCGGCGGTCGCTGAGCGGCTGAGGGGGATCCGGCTCCTCGCCCTCGACTTCGACGGGGTCTTTACCGACAACCTGGTCTGGGTTGACGATACCGGGAGGGAGATGGTCGCCTGCGACCGGGCCGACAGCCTCGGGCTCAAACTGATCCGCGAGCGGAGGCCGGAGATACGGGTCGTCGTCATCTCGAAGGAGACGAGCGGTGTCGTGAAGGCCCGGTGCGACAAGCTGAAGATCCAGGCCCTGACCGGCATCGACGAGAAGGCGAAGGCCCTCTCCGATCTCATGGCCCGGGAGGGGATCCCGGCAGCCCGGGTTGCCTTCATGGGAAACGACCTCAACGACGTGGAATGCATCTCCCTCGCGGGCATCGGGATCGCGACCGCCGATGCCGTTGACGAGGCACGGGATGCGGCGGACTATGTCACCGCCCGGAGGGGCGGGCATGGCGCGATCCGCGAGGTCACCGATCTCATCCTCGGCATACGGAAAAACCCCGACGGGGCGGGGAAGGGAGCGTAACATGGCAGACATCCGGGTCATCGCCGAGATCGGCATCAACCACAATGGGGACATCGGCATCGCGAAGAGGCTTATCGACGTTGCAAAAGGCGCGGGGTGCAGCGCCGTCAAGTTCCAGAAACGGACCATCGACATTGTCTACACGAAGGAGGTCCTCGACTCCCCCCGGGAGAGCCCCTGGGGGAAGACCCAGCGCGCCCAGAAGGAGGGGCTCGAGTTCGGCAGGGAGGAGTACGACGCCATCGATGCGTACTGCCGGGAGAAGGGCATCCCCTGGTTTGCCTCGGCATGGGACGTGCAGAGCCAGCGGTTCCTGGAGAAGTACGACCTCCCCTTCAACAAGGTCGCCTCGGCGATGCTTACCCACCGGCCCCTGCTCGAGGCGGTCGCCGCTGAGAAGAAGCCCACCTACATTTCCACCGGCATGAGCACCTACGGGGACATCGATGCCGCAGTCGCGATCTTCCGGGGAAAAGGCTGTCCCTTCACGCTCATGCACACCGTTTCCACCTACCCGAGCGAGGACAGCGAGTGCAACCTCCTCGCCATCCGGTCCCTCGCGGAGCGGTACGGATGCCCCGTCGGGTACAGCGGCCACGAGCGGGGGACCCTCCCCTCGCTCCTCGCCGCGGCCCTCGGCGCGGTCGCCATCGAGCGGCACATCACCCTCGATAAGAAGATGTACGGCAGCGACCAGTCCGCGTCCCTCGAACCGAAGGAACTCGGCGAGCTCGTATCTGCCCTCCGGGCAATCCCCGGGATCCTCGGTGACGGTGAGAGGAAGGTCTCGGAGAAGGAGGCGGCGGTTGCAAAGAAACTACGGTACTGGTGAAACCGGGGCGAGAGGAACCGGCTGACATGACGGCGTGTGCCCTCTGCGGGAGCAGGGATCTCAGGAAACTCGCGGGCCGGCTCAGGCATGGGCCGGGCGCGGTGCTCGTCTGCGACTCCTGCGGCCTCGGGATGCTCGAGGCGGGTTCGGGCGACCTCAGGGAATTCTACGACGGGGACTACCGGAAGAAGTACGGTCCCGAGCTGAACCGGGCTTCCGATTACCGGGAGATCTTCGAGGCGTACGCCCCGTTCCAGGCACACCGGATCGAGCTCCTCAGGCCTTTCCTCGGGCCGGAGACCCGGCTCCTCGAGGTGGGCTGCTCGACCGGCCATTTCCTGTACCATGCAAAGGACCTCGTCGGCGAGGCCGTCGGGGTTGACTACGACTCGGGCGCCGCGAAGTACGCGGCGGAACGATGCGGGATCACGACATACGGATGTGACCTCCGTGAAACCCCGCTCGAACCGGGTTCATTCGACGTGGTCTGTGCTATCCAGACGATGGAGCATGTCCCTGATCCCGTCGGGTTCGCGCGGACGCTCGGCAGGTACCTGAAACGGGACGGGACCCTCTATATCGAGGTGCCGAACCTCGCCGACCCGCTCATGGCCCTGTATGACAACCAGGCGTACCGGGACTTTTACTTCCACGAGGCGCACCTCCTGTATTTCACCGGGCGGTCCCTCGCCACCGTGATGGAACGGGCGGGCTTTGTCGGAAGAACGGTCTTTTTCCAGGACTACAACCTGATGAACCACCTCCACTGGCTCTTCCTCGACCGCCCCCAGCCCTCATGCGCCGAGGGACTGGGGCCTGCACGCCTCCCGCTGAAGGTTCCCCCGGACCAGCCGGTCCGGGAGGACCTCGACGCCTTCGTGGAGCGGGCCGACCGGGAATACCGGTCCATCCTTGCCAGCCACGGGTACACCGACAACATGGCATTTATCGGCGGGTTCAGTCCGCGGAAGGGGGCGTGAAATGGCCCGGAAGGGGGCAGGCGTTGTCGCCGTGATACCGGCGCGGGGTGGCTCGAAAGGAGTCCCGGGGAAGAACCTCCGGCCGGTCGGGGGATACCCGCTGATCGCCTATTCCATCGCTGCCGCGGAACTCACCCCGGGTATCGACCGGGCAATCGTCTCGACGGATTCCCCCGAGATCGCCGATATTGCGGGCAGGTTCGGCGGCGAGGTGCCCTTTCTCAGGCCGGGGGAATTCGCAACAGACCGGTCCCCGGATATCGGTTTCGTCCTCCACCTTACCGGGTGGCTGAAGGAACACGAGGGTTCCGAACCGGAATACGTGGTGAACCTCAGGCCCACCACGCCGCTCCGTGACCCGGCCGTCGTGGATGCAGCGATTACCGCCATACGGTCGAGGCCCGATGCGACCTCCCTCCGCTCGGTCCAGCCCCTGCCCGAGCCCCCCCAGAAGATGATGGGGATACGTGGCGGGTTCCTGACCGGGCTCTTCCCTGACGACCCGCGCCCCGAGTACTTCAACCTCCCCCGCCAGGCCTTCCCGCCCGCGTACCACCCGAACGGGTACGTCGATATCTACCTCCCGATGCAGGCCGCGACGGGCTCCCTCCACGGGCCGAGGATCCTCGGGCACGTCACCCCGACGGTGACCGAGATCGACACCCCGGAGGACATGGCGTTCCTTGAATATACCCTCGGCCGGTCCGGCCATCCCCTGCAGGACTACCTGAGAGAGAAGTTCGGCCGGCCCGGCAAAGGAGAGAAGCCTGCCAGGGCCCCGAAGAGGTAACAGCATGTCGTGCTTCAAGTTCTCCCGCGTGCCGGCCCGGGTCCCCCGGATCGAGACCCGGTTCCGGCGTATCGCCACCGACCTCCCCGTCCCGGAATCCCTCCCGGTCTTTGCCGACCTCGACCGGTACGAGTGCCGGTCGATGCACGGCCAGTACCCCATCGTCTGGGACAGGGCCCGCGACTTCCAGGTCTGGGACCGGTACGGGAACTGCTGGATCGACTTCACCTCGACGATCTTCGTCACGAACAGCGGCCATGCGAACCCGCTCGTGACCGCCGCTTTGAGGGAGATGCTCGACCACGGCCTTCTGCACAGTTACACGTATGCGACGGAGATCCGGGCGAACTACCTGAAGCGGCTCATCGGGGCGACACCCCCGCAGCTGGAGAAGGCCTTCCTCCTCTCCTCGGGGACGGAGGCGGCCGAATGCGCTCTCAAGCTCCTCCGGATGCGCGGGCAGGTACAGGGGAAAAAGCACGGGGGCATCATCTCCTTCGAGGACAGCATGCACGGCCGGACCCTCGGGGCCCAGATGCTCGGCGGGAACCCGGGGTCGCGGGGCTGGATCGGGTACGAGGACCCGCACATCCACCGGCTCCCCTTCCCCTATCCGTGGACCGCAGGGGCAGAGGGAGGGAAGGCCTCCGGGGAGGACCGGTTCCATGCCGACATCGAACGCCTTCTCGCGCAGGGGGTGGACCCGGATGCCGATCTTGCGGGGTTCATCCTCGAATCGTATATCGGGTGGGGCGCGGTCTTCTTCCCGGTCGACTACGTGAGAGCCCTGTTCCGGTGGGCGCGCCGGCACGACCTGCCCGTGGTCTTCGACGATATCCAGGGCGGTTTCGGGAGGACGGGAAAGTTCTTCGCGTACCAGCATTACGGCGTCGAGCCTGACATGGTCCTCTGCGGGAAGGGGATCAGCTCCTCCCTCCCGCTTTCGGCGGTGATCGGAACGTCGGCCCTCATGGACCTCCCCGACGTGGGCTCGATGTCCTCCACCCACTCGGCAAACCCCCTCGCCTGTGCGGCGGGGCTCGCGAACCTCGAGGCCATCGAATCGATGCATCTCGTCGAAGAGACAGCCCGGAAGGGGGAGATCCTCTTCCGGCAGCTCGGGGATCTGCAGGCCGAATCCGGTGGCCGGATCCGGTGGGTGCTCGGGAAGGGCCTCGTCGCCGCGCTCATCGTGGTCAACCCCCGGACCGGCCAGCCCGACGGCGAGACCGCGAGCCACATCTGCGAACGTGCGATGCAGAAGGGGCTCCTCCTCGTCCACACGGGGAGGGAGTCCATCAAGATCGGGCCGCCCCTCACCATCAGCGACGATGCCCTGCTCGAGGGGCTGGACGTCCTCGGGGAATCCGCGCGGGAGGCCTGGCGGTGACGCCCGGGAAGGGACAGGCACGGAACCTCCGTCACCTCGGCATCGTCGTCAGGGACATGGAGAAGTCCCTCGCGTTCTACCGGGACCTGCTGGGGATGAAGGTGACGAGCCGGCGGGAGGAGACGGGCGCCTACCTCGACACCCTGCTCGGCGTGAAGCATGGGAAGATCCAGACCGTAAAACTCTCCGCCGGCGGGGGGGCGACCCTCCTCGAACTGATCGAGTTCGAATCGCCAGAGCCGGGCGCCGACCCGGAGAGGCAGGTGAACACCCCCGGCCCGACCCACATCGCCGTCACCGTCGCCGACGTGAAAAGGCTCTCGGCAGCGCTGAAACGGAACGGCATCCGCTTCGTCTCGGAACCGCTCACCTCTCCCGGCAGGAGGGCGCGGCTCGCATTCTGCCGGGACCCCGAGGGTAACCTCGTCGAGCTCGTCGAGGAGCGCCCGAACCCCTGATATGAACAGGATCGGTATCATGCAGGGCCGGCTCTCACCCCCCCGCGACGGGAGGATCCAGTCGTTCCCTGTCGAAAGCTGGGAGGAGGAGTTCCCGAGGGCGAAGGAGGCGGGCCTCGACTGCATCGAGTGGA
>Ga0335071_10007163_pt1 | contig 11492 bp, 8 predicted proteins | sample Lox_Sample_15_FD_206724 | JGI IMG/M metagenome (GOLD analysis project Ga0335071, IMG submission 206724) | Soil microbial communities from Loxahatchee National Wildlife Refuge, Florida, United States - Lox_Sample_1.5 | ecosystem: Environmental > Terrestrial > Soil > Wetlands | place: USA: Florida...
CTTGACGAACGGGACGGCCAGCGAGTCAGCCACATCGTTCGGGCACTTGGGGCCGATGGTCAGCAGGCGGTTGAGCTGGGCAGCATAGACCGTGGCGGTCAGGGGCGTGCCATCGCCGAACTTGATGCCGTCCTTCAGGGTGTAGGTGTAGGTCAGGCCGTCGGCGGAGACAGTGCCCATGTCGGTGGCCAGGTCCGGCACCAGGTCGGTCGTGCCGGGCTTCCAGGTCAGCAGGCCGTCGCTGATGTTCTTCAGGATCTCCCAGTCATGGGTGGAATAGGCGTCGGCTGAATCGAGGCTGGCGACCTTGTCCGTGGTCCCGATGATGATCGTGTCGGGGTTGGAGGCGGCCGTCGTCGGGGCAGCCGTCGCCGGGGCGGACGTCGCCGGAGCGGACGTCGCCGGAGCGGACGTCGCCGGGGCAGCGGTGGGGGTGGCCGTGCCGCAGGCGGCAAGGATCATGCTGGCCATAATCACCGCGGAAACGAAAATGAACATTCTCTGGCGTTTCATGCTTACTTTCTCCTCTTTGTGACTCTCTGATTGGTTGGACAATGAGCTAAAGGCATTCGGCGTATTTGGTCCGACATCACCTCCTTTTTATAAATTACAATTCAGATGGGAGTAACATGATTATACGCTCCAATGAAGGGGTGTCAAGTCGGCACCGTAACCACTCGCGGGTCTGACCGGCAGTCGGGCGGGGAGACAGCTTCTGAGAAAAGATCGTATCCGCATCGGATGCCCATGACAACCCTCCCCGGAAGGGTCCTGCACCCCCACTGGGAACAGCTCGCCTGCCACTTGACTGGAACGGCAAATCTCCTATACTGTACCTATCCAGCGGAATTATTCCGACGGAGCCTGCTGACATGAGCCTGCCACCGATGCCATCCGCTTCCCCCTTGAAATTCCTCCAAGGCCTGGCCTCCCGGCTGGAACGCTGGCTGGTCAGCCCCTCCCAAAAGATCGTGGGGAAGACCCGCCGCCGCAATGCGCGCCTGCTGTCCATCTTCCTGCTGTGCCTGTTCCTGCTGTTCCTTTCCATCAACCTGGTCTACCTGTTCAGCGTCCCCGGTTACCACATCCCCGCCGCCGACCTGATCGGCTACGCCTTCATGCTGCTGACCTACCTCATCAGCCGCACCCGCTTCACCGGCGTGGCCCTCGTCGTGCTGCTGGTGATGTTCCCCATGAACGTCTTTGACAACGTCCTGGAGGGCACCAGCCTGAACCTGATGGCGACGCTGTCTTTCCTGATCCCGAGCTTCATCCTTGCCAGCATCTTCCTCAATCCATGGGCCACCGCCGCGTACGGGTACGGCATCAACGCCCTGGTCCTGCTCCTGCCGCTGCTGGCGCCCCAGCGGGTGAGCACCTTGTCGCAGGTGCTCGGCTCGGTGTCTGTCGGGACGGTGGTGGTCACCCTGTGCATCATCTGGATCGTCCACCGCAACCGGATCGAGCGCGATCACCAGGTCGAGCTGAAGGCAGTCTACGATGCCACCCTGGAGGGCTGGTCGCGCGCCCTGGAGATCCGCGACCAGGGCACGGAAGGCCACTCCCAGCGCGTCGTCGATCTGACCCTGCGCCTGGGCCGCGCCTCCGGCCTGCACGGCACGGACCTGGATGCCCTCTACCGCGGCGCCCTGCTGCACGACATCGGCAAGATGGCCATCCCTGACGCCATCCTGCTCAAGCCCTCCGCCCTGGACGAGGCTGAGTGGAAGGTCATGCGCACGCATCCGACCATCGCCTACAACATGCTGGCGGCGATCGCCTTCCTGCGGCCGGCCCTGGTCATCCCGGCCTGCCACCACGAGTGGTGGAACGGGCAGGGCTATCCGGGCGGGCTGAGCGGGGAGCAGATCCCGCTGCCGGCGCGCGTCTTTGCCGTGGTCGACGTCTGGGACGCGCTGCTCTCGGATCGGCCCTATCGCCAGGCCTGGACCCGGGAGGCGGCGGTGCAGTACCTGCAGGAACAAAGCGGTAAGCAGTTCGACCCGCAGATCGTGGAGCGCTTCCTGGCTTTGAACCCGTGATTCCCTGCCCCGGCGGATTGACGTTTCCCCCTCTCGGGCATACAATACTGTCACAATTGAAACCCTGATCTGGGTGCCTAACCCCTCGGAAGGGAAGGCTCAAAGGCGAAGCCGGTTCAAGTCCGGCGCTGTCCCGCAACTGTAAGCTCATCAGAGCAAGCCAGGACGCCCGCCCCGATCAGTTCACCCCCGAAGTTTGGGGGTCACCCCCGCTCTTCGGGGGTCGCCACACTCTCGCGGTCAGGAGGTGGGAACGGCCCGGCTGGATTGCCTCTCCCCCTCCCCTGTCACACGACAGGGGATTTTGATTATCTCGATTCACGAAGGAGAATGCCATGTCTCGCAAACTTGCGGTTGCACTGTTCGTCCTGATCCTGCTGGCGGCCTGCGGACCGGCCGCCACGCCCGCCCCAACCTCGGTGCCCCCCTCACCCACCCCATCTTCGGTCCCCGCCAGCCCGACTTCCCCGTCCATCAGCCTCACCGACGGGCTCGGCCGCAGCGTCACCCTTGCCGGCCCGGCACAGCGCGTGGTCTCGCTGGCTCCGTCCAACACCGAGATCCTCTACGCCGTCGGCGCCGGGGCCCAGGTGGTCGGGCGGGATACCTTCTCGGATTATCCAGCCGAGGCCAAGTCCCTGGCCGACGTCGGCGGCTCGATGGGCAGCTACGACACCGAGGCGATCGTGGCCCTGCACCCCGACCTGGTCCTGGCGGGCGAGATCAACACCCCCGACCTGGTGGCCGCGCTGGAAAAGCTTGGTCTGACGGTTTACTACCTGAAGAACCCGGCCACGCTGGAGGACATGTACGCCAACCTGGCGACGGTCGGCAGCCTGACCGGCCACGCCGCCCAGGCAGCCGACCTGGTCAGCTCGCTCAAGGCGCGCGTCGCCGCCGTGGACGCGGCCATCGCCCCGCTCAACTCCCGCCCGACGGTCTACTACGAGCTGGACGCCACCGATCCGACCAAGCCCTATACCGCCGGACCGGGCACCTTCGTCGACCTGCTGATCCAGCGCGCCGGCGGCACCAACGTCGGCAGCGGCCTGACCAGCGCTTACGCCCAGATCAGCCTGGAGCAGCTGGTGGTGGCCAACCCTCAGGTGATCATCCTGGGCGATGCGGCCTACGGCGAGTCGGCCCAGACCGTCGCCGCCCGTGCTGGGTGGAGCGCCCTGGCGGCGGTCCAGTCCGGGCAGATCTACCCGTTTGACGACAACCTGGTCAGCCGGCCGGGCCCGCGCCTGGTGGACGGGCTGGAAGCGCTGGCCAAGCTGCTCCATCCGGGCGTTTTGAAATGATTGGGTACGGGCGAAGCACGCTTCGCCCGTACATATTTTCCATGCGCCGCCTCACACCCTTCCTGGCCGTCCCCGCCTTCCTGCTGGTCGCGATCCTGCTCTCGATCGCCATCGGCTCGGTCTTCATCCCGCCCGCCGACCTGGGGCGCATCCTGGCCGGCTGGCTGGAGGGGGCGGCCCTGGCCGAGCCGCTCAAGACCTTCGCCTTCATTCTCCTGTCGATCCGTATGCCGCGCACGGCGCTGGTGGCGCTGACCGGCGCAGCGCTGGGCGGCAGCGGCGCCGCCTACCAGGGCCTGTTCCGCAACCCGCTGGCGGACCCGTATCTGATCGGGGTGGCCTCCGGCGCCGGGCTGGGGGCGGTCCTGGCGATGAGCTTCCACTGGCCGTACTCGACCCTCGGCCTGCTGGCCGTCCCGGCCGCGGCCTTCCTGGGTGCGCTGGCCACGGTCTTCCTGGTCTACGCCCTGGCGCGCGTCGGCAAGACCCTGCCGACCACCAACCTGATCCTGGCGGGCGTGGCCTTCAGCTCCTTCGCCTCGGCCCTGACCTCTTTCCTGATGCTGCGCTCGACCGGCGAACTGCAGCAGGCCATTGCCTGGCTGCTGGGCGGGGCCACCCAGGCCGGCTGGGGCCCGGTGCTGACCGTACTGCCCTACCTGGCCATCGGGCTGGGCGTGCTGGTGCTGAGCGGACATGCCCTCAACCTGCTGCAGTTCGGCGACGAGCAGGCCCAGCAGCTCGGCCTGCCGGTGGCGCGCACGCGCACCCTGATCCTGCTGGCGGCCTCGCTCTCGACCGCCGCGGCGGTGGCCTTCTCGGGCGTGATTGGCTTCATCGGCCTGATTGTCCCGCATGTGATGCGCCTGTGGTTCGGTCCCGACTACCGCCGCCTGCTGCCGCTCTCGATCCTGGGCGGGGCCGGGGCGCTGCTGGTGGCCGATGTGATCGCCCGCTCCGTGCTGGCGCCCCAGGAGCTGCCGGTCGGGATCGTGACCGCCCTGGCGGGTGCGCCGTTCTTCCTGTGGATCCTGCGGCGCTCCAAAAACCAGGGGTACTGGTAGGGACGCAGCGGCGCCCGGACACAATGCGAATGTTAAAGATTGAGAACCTCTCCGTCTCGTACGGCCCGCGGCGGGTGCTGCGTGACGTCTCCCTGGAGGTCGCCTCCGGGGAGGTGCTGGCGCTGATCGGCCCGAACGGGGCCGGCAAGTCCACCCTGGTGCGCGCCGCCAGCGGGGTCCTGGCGCCGTGCAGCGGGACAGTGCGCACGAATGGTGACGACCTGCTGGCCCTGCCGCCTGCGCGCCGGGCGCGCTTCCTGGCGGTGGTGCCGCAGGCGCTCTCGCTTCCGCTCGCTTTCACCGTCTGGGAGACGGTGCTGATGGGCCGGACCCCCTACCTGAACTTCCTCGGCCAGGCCTCCACTGGCGACGGCGCCATCGTCCGCCAGGCGCTGGAGCGGGTGGACGCCCTCGGCCTGGCGGGGCGGCGCGTGGGCGAGCTCTCGGGCGGCGAGCAGCAGCGCGTCCTGCTGGCGCGCGCCCTGGCCCAGTCCACCCCGATCCTGTTGGCCGACGAGCCCACCGCTCACCTGGACCTGCAGCACCAGGTGCACCTGATGGAGACCCTGCGGACACTGGCTCACCGCGACCATCTGGCGGTGTTGGTGGCCCTGCACGATCTGAACCTGGCGGCGCGCTACGCCGACCGGGTGGCGCTGCTGGTGGCGGGCGAGCTGCGCGCCGCCGGGACGCCGCGCGCCGTGCTCACCCCCGCGTTCATCTCGGAGGCCTACGGCCTGCCGGTGCAGGTGGTGGCGCATCCCTTTGCCGACGTCCCGCTGGTCCTGCCGGATACGAAGGAAGATTAAATACGAAGGACACGCAGGTGCACGACGAATAGGACGTCGTCTTCCTGCGTGTCCTTCGTGTCGGTGGAACCTACACCTGGTCCCACCCGGGCGGCAGCGTTGGGATGGTCCACGCCGCGGGCGGCAACCAGCACTCCCAGCCGTCGCAGAAGGGGGAGGCATTCGCCTGCAGCGTCCGGAGCACGCCTTCCCCCTCGGCACGGATGGCGTGTGCCTCCGCCTCTGAAAAGACCCCCGCCACGACCATCGCCTCGAAATTTTGCTCGTCCTTCCAATGCCACCCGGACCGGTCGGGGCGGATGACGATGTCCAGTTCGTGGTCCATGATATCGAAGCCGAGCGCCGTCCGGCGGGCGGGGGTTTCCAGGTTGACGTACCAGCACTCCAGGCGGCGCTGACCGGCCGTCCACATCAGCCAGATCGAGTGCGCCTCTCCCGGGTTTTTCAACAGCAGCACGTCCGTGCGGGTCCAGACCAGGTCACGCAGCTCGACGGTTTCGAGATCGAGGAATTCCCCGCCCTGGGGATGCCGGCCGACGTCCTTCCAGCGGGTGCCGGAGCGCCAGTAGAGGCCCAGCAAGCCCGGCTCGTCCAGGACCACGCGGCAGGGCATGGCCCACCACACGTGCCCGAAGCCGGCGCCGCGCAGCACGACCGTCTGACCGGGATTCCAACGCGAGATTTGCTCCATAAGGCTCTCTTGAAACACGAAGGACAACAAGTGCACGACGGCATCCGTTCGTGTTCCTTTCTATCCATCGTGTTTTGATATTCGCTCAGATCTCGAATGTCCCGCCCGGCTTGAGCACGTGGACCTTGGTGTTGGTCTCCTTCTCGACGCGGGTCGCCCAGGCGGCCGGGTCCTGGGCGATCAGCTCCCAGGTGCCGTAGTGGTAGGGGATGACGTGCCTGGGCGAGAGCAGCTTGACCGCCCGCAGGGCGTCGTCGGGGCCCATGGTGTAGTTGTCGCCGATCGGCAGCACTGCCAGGTCGACACCCTCCTCTCCAATCAACCGCATGTCGCCGAACAGGCCGGTGTCGCCGGCGATGTAGAGCTTCTTCCCGTCCACCGTGGTCAGCAGGAAGCCGGCCGGGTTGCCGCCGTAAGTGCCGTCGGGCAGGCCCGAGCCGTGCAGCGCCAGGGTCAGCTTGAGGTAGCCGAAGGGATAGCGGTGCCCCCCGCCCAGGTGCTGGGCGTGGGTCTTCAGGCCCTGCTTGCCCAGCCAGGAGGCGATCTCGGCGTTGCTGATCACGGTCGCGCCGGTGCGGCGGGCGATCGAGAGCGTGTCGCCCAGGTGGTCGCCGTGGCCGTGGGTCAGCAGGATGTAGTCGGCCGCCAGCGTCTCGGCCGCGGCCGCGGCAGCCGGGTTGCCGCTCAGGTAGGGGTCGACCAGGAGTTTTTCGCCGGCCGTCTCCAGTCCGAGGGCGGCATGCCCGTACCAGGTCAGTTTCGTGGTCATGCGTGCTCCTTTCTGCAACTGTCCCCAGTATAGGACGAAAAGGGGGTGCAGGTCAATCGGCGCCGGCGCGGGATTACGGCTATAATTATCCATCTTAAATTTCCCGGAGGCAGTATGGTGGACAAACCGAGCTGGCGGCAACGCTTCCACTATTGGTTCGACAACAGCTTTGCCGGCGGGCCGCTGGTCCTGATCGGCTGGCTGGGACTGGGCACGCTCCTGCTGGTGGCGGTGATGACGGCCGTCTCCCTGATCCCCGGCATCACGCCGGACGGGCAGAACCTGAAGACGCTCTTCTGGAACATCCTGTTCCAGTCGCTGACCCCCAACCCGTTCGACGCCAGCGCCAACTGGCAGTTCCTGGTGGTCATGCTGCTGGTCACGATGGGCAGCATCTTCATGGTCTCCATCCTGATCGGTACCCTGACCAGCGGCATCGAGGCCAAGGTGGACGAGCTGCGCAAGGGCCGCTCGCGCGTGATCGAGAGCGGGCACACCATCATCCTGGGCTGGTCGCCGCAGATCTTCACGATCCTCTCGGAGTTGATGATCGCCAACGAGAACCAGAAGAACGCCCGCATCGTCGTCCTGGCCGACAAGGACAAGGTCGAGATGGAGGACGAGATCCGCGCCCGCGTGCCGCACCGCGGTTCCACCAAGATCGTCTGCCGCTCGGGCAACCCGATCGACCTGACCGACCTGGAGATCGCCAGCCCGCACACGGCGCGCTCGATCGTGGTCCTGCCGCCCGAGACCAACGACCCGGACGCGGCCGTGATCAAGACCATCCTGGCGCTGACCAACAACCCCAACCGCCGCGAAGAGACCTACCACATCGTCACCCAGATCAGCGACCCGAAAGACATGGACGTGGTCCGGTTGGCCGGCGGGCACGACCAGGTCCAGGCCGTGCTGGTCGGCGACCTGATCGCCCGCGTGATCGCCCAGACCTCGCGCCAGTCCGGCCTGTCGGTGGTCTACACCGAGCTGCTCAACTTCGACGGCGACGAGCTGTACTTCAAGAACGAGCCGGCCCTGGTCGGCAAGACCTTCGGCGAGACGCTGTCGATGTACGAGGCTTCCTCGGTGATGGGCATGCGCTTCGCCGACGGGCGGGTGGCGCTCAACCCGCCGATGGACACCCTGCTCAAGCCGGGCGACGAGATCTTCGCCCTGACCGAGGATGACGACACGATCGTGCTCTCCGGGATGAGCTCCGTCCCGGTGGATGCCGGTGCGATCGTCAAGGGCGCCCGGCCGAGCAAGCCCGTCCCCGAGACGACGCTGGTCCTGGGCTGGAATCGCGCCGGGGCGGTCATCGTGCACGAGCTGGACGCCTACGTGCCCAAGGGCTCGCGCCTGACCGTGGTGGCCGACCGGTCCATCTCGGACGAGGTGGCCGAGGCCACCGGCCTGATCAAGGACGTGGCACGCGGCCTGCACAACCAGAAGCTGACCTTCCTGGACGGCGACACCACCGCCCGCCCGCTGCTGGACAGCCTGAAGATCGCCGACTACGACCATGTCATCGTCTTGAGCTACGCCGGCCTGGACGTCCAGGAGGCGGACGCCAAGACGCTGGTCACGCTGCTGCACCTGCGCGACATCGCCGAGCGCGACGACACGCCCTTCTCGATCGTCAGCGAGATGCTCGACCTGCGCAACCGCCAGCTGGCCGAGGTGACCCACGTGGACGACTTCATCGTCAGCGACCACCTGGTCAGCCTGATGATGTCACAGCTCTCCGAGGACGCCGCCCTGCACGACATCTTCACCGACCTGTTCGACCCGGAAGGTTCGGAGATCTACCTCAAGCCGGTCGCCGACTACGTCCAGACCGGCAAGCCGGTCAGCTTCTACACGCTGGTCGAGGCGGCGCGGGCGCGCGGCGAGATTGCCATCGGCTACCGCTTCGCACGCAAGGCGGCCGATCCCTCCTACGGGGTGCACACCAACCCGAAGAAGTCCGAGCTGGTCACCTTCGCTCCCGATGACAGGATCATTGTCGTGGCGGAAGACTGAGCGTCAAGCCTCCGGGCGGCAGCGATTGCCGCCCGGATTTTTCCCGCCCGCCGGGTGGAGCGCAACGCGGGCCGTCCGGGAACGTAAATAGTATTGTGAGTCTTTCGGAAAGGAGACCCTATGTTTGCATTTTTTACAACGCCGACGGGGCTGTTCGTGGCATTTCTCCTCGCCATCCTGGTGCTGATCATACTGTCCGGCATTCGCTTCATCCCGAACAACCGCATCGGCATCGTCGAGAAGCGCTGGAGCTTCCTTAAGGGCTCGGTCAAAGGCGGCCTGATCGCCCTGCACGGCGAGGCGGGTTACCAGCCTCAGATCCTGCGTGGCGGCCTGCACTACCTGATGCCGATCCAGTTCGTCGTCCATACCGCGCCGCTGGTGACCATCTCGCAGGGCAAGATCGGCTATGTCTTCGCCCGCGATGGCAAGCCGCTCGAACCGGCCCAGGTGCTGGCTTCCAATGTGTCGGCCAGCGATTTCCAGGATGTGGTCGCCTTCATGACCGGCGGCGGCCAGCGCGGCCCGCAGCGCCGCATCCTGCGGGAAGGCACGTATGCCTTCAACCTGGTGGAGTTCATCGTCATCACCGAGGAGCGCGTCTACGCCCTCTCGCTCAGCAAGGAAGAGGCCGACACGGTGCGCAGCATGGCGAGCGTGATTGCCGAGCGCAGCGGTTTCCGTCCGGTGGTGATCAAGGATACCGACGACATGGTCGGGATCGTCACCGTCCATGACGGGCCGTCGCTGGTCCAGGGCGAGATCATCGCCGCGGTGGTCGGCGACAATTCCAAGCAGGCCGACACCTACCACAACAGCTTCCAGGACGCCGACCACTTCCTGGCCGCGGGCGGCATGCGCGGCCGTCAGCTGCAGGTCCTGGTGGAAGGCACCTACTACATCAACCGCCTGTTCGCCACGGTCGAAATGATCCAGAAGACGATCATCGAAGTCGGCAACGTGGGCGTGGTGGTCTCGTACACTGGCGAGATGGGCGCCGACCTTTCGGGCAAGGAATACCGTCACGGCGAGCTGGCCTCCAAGGGCAACCGCGGCGTGTGGAGCGAACCGCTCCTGCCCGGCAAGTATGCCTTCAACAGCTATGCCGGCAAGGTGATCATCGTGCCGACCACCAACTTCATCCTGAAGTGGATCCGCAGCGAATCTGGCGCGCATCACTACGACGATAACCTGACCGAGGTCTCGCTGATCACCAAGGATGCCTTCGAGCCTTCCCTGCCGCTTTCAGTGGTGGTGCACATCGACTACCAGAAGGCGCCGCTCGTGATCCAGCGCTTTGGAGACATCAAGAAGCTGGTCGAGCAGACCCTTGACCCGATGGTCTCGGCTTACTTTAAGAACATCGCCCAGACCCGCACGCTGATCCAGCTGCTGCAGGAGCGCAGCGCCATTCAGGGGCAGGCCAGCTCCGAGATGAAGGAAAAGTTCGAGCACTACAACCTGGAGCTGGAAGAGGTCCTGATCGGCACACCCTCCTCCCCGGAGGGCGACACGCAGATCGAGACCATCCTGACCCAGCTGCGCTCGCGGCAGATCGCCACCGAGCAGGTCGAGACCTACGGGCGCCAGGAGACGGCCGCCGTCAAGGAGCGCGAGCTGCGCGAGGCCGAGGCGCGTGCCCAGATGCAGACCAGGCTGACCGAGGCCGAACTGAATATCAACATCCAGACCGACCAGGGCAAGGCCGAGTACCAGCGCTCCATTCAGCAGGCCGCCCAGATCCGCGCCCTGGCTGCCGCCGAGGCCGAGAAGGTGGCCCGGGTGGGCATCGCCCAGGCCCTGGCGACCGAGGAGCAGGTGCGCGCCTACGGCGGTCCGCAGTTCCAGGTGACCCAGCAGGTGCTTAACCGCTTCTCGGAGGCGATCGAATCGTCCCAGGTGGACGTGGTGCCGCGCGTGCTGGTCACAAGCGGCGAGGGCGACAAGACCGGCACCTCCGGCAATGTCATGGAAGCCCTGCTGACCATGCTGCTCTCCGACCGTTTCGGCGCCCTCGCCAACGCACCGGAGCAGGCGCCGCGCTCGGCGGAGGCCGAGGAGATGCTGGCACAGATCCGGGCCGACATCCAGAAGAAGATCAACCCGGAAGGCAGGGCCGCCGAGGCCAAGTCGCCGGAAGCCAAGAAGAAGTAGTCCGGGAACGCAAACGGGGACGGCACTCGCCGTCCCCGTTTTTTATCCGCCGCCGGGATCCTGGCGGGCGTTTTTTTATTTGACCGCCGCGCAGTTGCGGCCGGCCTGCTTGGCCAGGTACATGGCCTGGTCGGCGCGGCTGATCAGCTCCTGCAGGCTGGAGGTCTCCGGGCTGAGCTCGGCCACGCCCACGCTGAGCTGCACGTGCAGCTCCCCGGCCTCGGTCGGGATGGGTGTATCCGCCACCCGGCGCAGCAGGCGCCTGGCAACGCGCTCGGCGGTCCTGGCGTCCGTCACCGGCAGCAGGACGGCGAACTCCTCGCCGCCGTAACGCCCGAGCACGTCGCTGTCGCGCAGGCTCTCCTGAAGCAGGCGCGCCACCTCCCGCAGGACCTGGTCGCCGGTCAGGTGGCCGTAGCGGTCGTTGAACTGCTTGAAGTGGTCGATGTCGGCGATCAGGGCCGAGAGGGGATGGTCGTAGCGCTGCGAACGGCTGAACTCCTTCTCGGCCTGCTCGAAGAAGCGCCGGCGGTTGTAGATGCCGGTCAGTTCGTCGGTGATTGCCAGGCGCTGCACCTCGGCCAGCAGGCGGGCGTTCTGGATGGCAATGGCCACCTGCCCGGCGAAGAGCGACATG
>Ga0335071_10007164_pt1 | contig 11491 bp, 12 predicted proteins | sample Lox_Sample_15_FD_206724 | JGI IMG/M metagenome (GOLD analysis project Ga0335071, IMG submission 206724) | Soil microbial communities from Loxahatchee National Wildlife Refuge, Florida, United States - Lox_Sample_1.5 | ecosystem: Environmental > Terrestrial > Soil > Wetlands | place: USA...
GGCTGCAACGTGTGCAGAACACGTTTTGCACCTGTTCGAGTCCCTGCAACCTTCGGACCCGCGGCCTCGCCGGGCGATCGCCCAGGCTCGGGCATGGGTGCAGGGCGAGATCACGATGACGCAGGCCCGAATTTCGGCCGGTCACGCCATGGCAGCAGCCAGGAAATTGCACGGAGCTGCAAGGGAGGCGGCCTATGCAGCCGGACAGGCTGCGGTAGTGGCGCATGTTGCGGCACATGAGCTGGGCGCCGCCGCCTATGCAATCAGGGCTGCACGGGCAGCCGTTGTGGAAAGTGAGCGGGACAAGGCAGGTCGCATGGAGTGTCAATGGCAGCGTGAGCAGCTGCCGGATGCGATTCGCGAGCTTGTGCTGGACGACCAGCGGTTGCGAAACGAAATCTGCTGGTTCGTATTTGATTGCTGACTGTGTAACCCGGCACGCTTCATCTTCCCAACAAAAACGTGCCCGTGGCGATGGGGATCCTGCGCGCATCCCAGGCCTTTTTCACGCCATAGCCTTTTTCTGGTCGGACGCCTCCGCCGTCCGTCCGCCCTAGCGCCGGCGAGGCGTGCCGTTATGGAACCATACGATTGATCGCATCCCGTTTCCCCCGATCGGTCCTTTCAAGCCGGCTCGTGATGCGCCAGGCGGGTGCGTTAGCTAGTTGATAAAGTCCTAATAACGATTGGATCGTTATGGAATCAAAAGCACCGCCAACGATAACGGCCGCTTTTGGTTGCCAGGGCGCGAAATTACCATTTCAGAGTTGCAAACGAAAAGGGTGTTCTTGGGGGTCGTCATTTCCATTCAACGTTGACGGCCTTCTGAACACCCGCGTACGATAGTGCCCCCATGGAGATTCGAACTCCAGTTTTGGCCTTGAAAGGGCTACGTCCTGGGCCACTAGACGATGGGGGCGTGCAGAGCGGCAGGATTTTACCATCCCCGTCCCCCCCGGTCAAGCAAATCCGGCGGAGGAAATCCGCCGGACGAGGATTGCGTGCAGGGCAGCGCGCCGGGTCAGCTTTTCTCGGCGCCTTTCTTGTCGCTGGCCAGCGCCAGCAGGTCGACCTGCTTGCGGTTGAACAGCACCGCCGGGCTCTCGATGCGCAGCTGCGGGATCATGATGGCGGTCAGGGTGGCGTCGTAGAGCGGCACGAAGTCGCGAATGCCCTCAACCATGATGGTGGCGAAGTCAAAGCGCCCGGCCCACTCGATCACCCCCTCCAGCTCGTAGACCTGGGTGGTGACCTTGATCTTGTACTTGATCAGGTTCTGGTAGCCGCCGCGCGCCAGCGCCTGCGGGCCGACGTCCTCGCGGCGGGTCAGACACACGGCGAAGACGTTGCCCTTGACCAGGTCGACGACCTCGTACTCGCCCGCCAGCTTGGTCGGCATGTGCACCCGGGCCAGCTTGGCCTCCAGCACCTCGATGAACGAGGTGGTCGTATCATTCAGCATCCCGATCATGCCGGTCCCGGGGACCATCAACTTGCCGACGACGCGGTAGCTCGGGGTGAGAAAGTCGGCGGCGAGCATGCGATGGGTGACGTTGGGTTCGGGCATGGGCGTGCTCCTGGGGGAGGGATGGCGTTATTTGGTCAGCGGTCGGGTGGAGTCGCGTTTCTTGACGGGCGCGTGCGGCCGGCGCGGGGTCGAGCTAGGCTTGCCGGTGTCCGGGTTGAGCAGGGTGATCAGCCAGGCGATCGCCCGCGTATCGTATTCCCGCCGTCCGCACACGTCGCAGACCCAGGCGGGGAAGCTGGGCACGGTCACGAGCTCCTCCCCGAGCCAGGTGAAATAGGTCAGGTGCTGCAGGTGCATCACCCCGGCCTGGCATTCGGTGCAGGGATAGACCTCCTGCGGTTCGTCGATCATCATGAATAATGACTCCTGATCCTGCGAGGGATAAAACCAGCCAACGTTAATGGGCCGCCAGGGCGGCCGGCACGTGCAGGATGGTCCAGTCCGAGAACGGCCAGTAGACCAGGATCGCCTTGCCGAGCACATTGCCGATCGGCAGGTAGCCCCAGCTGTGGGAGTCGGACGAGTTGTTGCGGTTGTCGCCCAGCACGAACAGGTAGCCCTGCGGCACCTGCCAGGTTCCGGTGTAGTTCGGCGGCTCGGCGGTGTAGTTTTCGTCCAGCGCCACTCCGTCGATGTAGACCTTGCCGCCGTCGACGGAGACCGTCTCGCCCGGCAGCCCGATGACGCGCTTGATGTAGTCCTCGTACAGGCTGGGCTGGCCGAGCAGGCTGTGCAGCCAGTCCTCGGGCGGGTACATCGGTGGGCGGAAGACGATGATGTCGCCGCGCTGGTAGCTTCCGGCCAGGCGGTTGACGAGCACGTACTGGTTGTTCTGCAGGGTCGGCAGCATCGAGAAGCCGTCCACGCGCACGCGCGCCGAGACGGTGTTGATGGCCAGGAAGAGCACGATCGCCAGCCCGAAGGTTTCCAGCATGTCCAGCAGGAATCGCCGCAGGCTGTCGGTCTGCTTCCGGGGGATGGGTTGGGTGGTCGGTTCGGGGAGCTGCTCGGTCAAGGAAACCTCCGCCGTCATTATAACGCGTCTTGACCGATTCCGTGCTCGGGGCGGCTGCAGGGGCTGTCAGACCCGGGCAAAGCCCGTCAGGCCCGGGCAAAAGCATAAAAGGTGGGGACGAAGAGCACGCGGCTGCCATCAGCCCAGGCCTGGCGGTCCAGCTTCCGCCAGCGGGCCAGCTCGGCAGGCGGGACGGAGCCGGCCAGGTCGGACTCGAGCACGGCCCATTCCAGGGCGTGCGTTTGCGGGGAGGGCGGGAGCTGCGCGCCCGGCCGCAGGCTGCCCGCCTCGACGACCGGCAGTCCCGCCCGGGCGAACAGTTCGGCCAGCCGCCCGCCCAGGCCGGGATCGGCGCCCTGGCGACGCAGGGCCTCGGTCTGCAGGCGGCCGAGCGGGGCGAGCGCCGCGGGCCGGTCCAGGCGGGCGCTGTGATCCGGCTCGGCCAGTGCCAGGACGGCGCCCCCCGGCCGGGTGACGCGGCGCATCTCCGCCAGCGCGGCGATGGGATCAGCGACCCACAGCAGCAGGTAATGGCAGCAGACCAGGTCGAAGCTCCCCGGGGGATAGGGCAGGCTCCGGGCGTCGCCGCAGGCCAGGCAGGCGGACGGGGCGTGGCGGCGCGCTTCGGCCAGCCGCCCTGCTTCCCGGTCCAGGCCGTGCAGCTCCCGGCCGGGCCGTTCCAGGCTCATCAGGATCGCCCCCGTCCCGCAGCCGACCTCCAGGACCCGCCCGGCGCGCTCCAGCCCGGCCCGGCGGAAGAGGTAGTCGCGCAGCGCTTCCGTCCAGCCGGCCTGCTGCACGTAGCGGGCGTGCCAGTCCATCAGGCCTTCCAGTCGCGCACGAAAGCCACCTGCCGGCCGTCCTCCGGTGAGCGCGGCGCAAAGGCGCTCTGCAGGCTGGCGGCGTACAGGCGCGCCAGCTCGGCCAGCGCCTGGTCCCCGCTGCGCCCGTGCCGGACCAGGTAGCAGCCGACCGCCGTGCCCGTGCGCCCGATGCCCGCCACACAGTGCAGGTAGACCCGCTGCCCCCCATCCAGGGCCGCGTCGAGGGCGTCCAGGACGGCGGTCATGACGGCTGGCGCGGGGATGCTGAAATCGGGGAAGGGGAACTGCAGGTGGCGGATCGACCGGCCGTAGGCGGCGGCGTCCTGCTCAAGCAGTGGCGCGTACGCCAGCCTCTCGCCGGGGTTGGTCAGGTCGATGAAAGTCTCGAAGCCGAGGTTGAGGAAGGCGGTCAGGCGCTGGCGCGCCCGGGCCTCGTCCCGGTGGGACGGGTACTCCCCGGCCAGGAACTGCCCGGGGATCACCCAGTAGGATTCGGGGATGGGCCGGTCGGGCAGGCTCACGGCTGCTGCGAGGCGACGCACAGCGGTCCCAGGATCTGAGCCCGCAGGCTGACCAGCTCGGGGAAGTCGTAGAAGAACAGCACCTTCTCGTTGGCGATGGAGGTGTCCGCCGGCTTGGGACCGAAGATGAAGAACATCCAGCTCTCAGCGATGTCCTCCTCCGGCGAGGTGGCGGCGTATTCCGAGACGAACTGGTCGGAGTACTTGTTGTAGAAATCGTACGTATCCTGGTCGAGCTGGTCTTGGTTGGTCTCCCACTGGAAGGTCTGCCACTCCGCCAGGATCGGGCTCCAGAAGCGCTGGACAAAGCGGTTGAGGTAGGAGTCGCTGTGGGTGCAGCCCTCGAAGGTGAAGTAGTCCGGGCAGCTGGCTGCCTCCTGCTCGAAGATCGACTGGCTGTCGGGGTTGTTGAAGACCGGTATGTCGGTCGTGATCTGCGAGTCGTTGAGGGTCAGCAGGTGGCCGAATTCGTGCACCAGGGTGGTGGAGGTGTCCGTGAAATTACCGGAGTCCTGGATGTCCATCTGCAGGATCCAGTCGCGCGGGTCGTCGGACTGGAGCACCGAACCGAGGTCGCCGCCCTTGCCGTCGGTGAAGATCTCGAAGGAGGTGACCTCGCTGCGCTGGTCGGCCGGGATGATGGCGGTGAACAGGTCCCAGATCTTCTTCTGGTCGGTCAGGTCCTGCTGGAAGCCCGTCAGGTCCGAGGCGACCTGGGTGAAATCCGGGCTGGAGAGGCTGTCCCCTCTGACCTGGTAGGTGACCAGGGTCTGGTCGTTCCCGGTGCCTTCGCCGGCCGACTCTGACTCGGAGGTCAGCACGTCCGAGTCGAGGCGCTGGGCGCAGGCGGCATCCACCGTCTGTGGAACGACCGGGACGGTCGCTACCGGCGCGAGGGTGGCGACGGGAGCACCGGTCGCCACGGGGTTGGTGGAGATGACGGTCGGGGAGCTGCGCGGCAGCAGGAAGTAAAGCGCGCCGAAAACGGCCACGCAGGCGCACACCAGGACCGCGCCGCCGACGACGACCAGCGCCAGTACGATCAAACCAGACCTTCGTTTCATAGACTCTCCAGGAATAAGAAACCGGCCGGGGCGGTCCTTCCGGACCCGTCCGGGCCGGGTGGATTGAGGCAAGTTTATTCTTCCATCATGGCGGCGGTGATCTCGGCTGCCGTGCGGATCACCGCCGGGCAGACGCTCTCGAACACGCCGCTCTGCCTGGCGGCCTGCCATTCCTCCGGGGTGCGGATCGAAGCCCCCAGCAGCGCGCGGCAGGTGACGGCGGGGTGGCGCTCCCGGAAGCGGCGCAGGAATTCCTGGCCCATGCGGTAGGTGGCGTCCTTGCCGGCCGGGGAGTCGGCGCCGCGCGCCAGGCCGAGCGCCAGCAGCGCGCCGGTCAGCGCGCCGCAGATCTCTCCCTGGCGGGCGACGCCGCCGCCGAAAGGCGAGGCCAGCTTGAGGGCGGTCGCCTCGGGCAGGCCCAGCTGCGGGGCGAACGCGGCCAGCACGGACTGGGAGCAGTTAAACTTGCGCTCGTGATAGGCGAGGGCGCGCTCGGCGGTTTCGGTCATGCGGTACCCTTCCAATCCTTTCAAGTGTGGGGGTAGATCTTGTCGAACGGGTCGGTCAGCAGGTTGCCCAGGACCTTGTCGGCGTCGCCCTGGGCCGGCAGCACATCGCCGTCGGGCTCGACGTACAGCCAGGTCTTGCCGGCGCCGCTGGTCACCACGTCCTTGGCGGTCTCATGGGCCACCGGGTTCTCGGCTGAGTAGGGCACCGGCAGGTCCCAGCGCAGGGTGATGCCCCGGCCGGGCACCTTGGCCTGGATGGACTGCAGGGCCGGGCGGACCGAGACGTCGGCGGCGCTCAGCGAGAGCGACTTGACCTGCATCTTCTGCAGGTCCTGCAGGATCGAGTCGGCCATGCCGACGGTTTCAGGCGTGACGGTCCAGTGGACGGTGACGAACAGGTCCACGGCCAGGACGGCTTCGAGCGCCTTCCAGGAGAGGTCGTTCTTCGGCTCGAGCAGGAAGAGCAGGTGGTCGAGCCCGGCCTGCAGCAGGGACTGCAGGTAGGCCTTGTCGGCCAGCCTGAGGCCGTTGGTGAGCAGCCCGCTGACCTGCCCGATCTCCTGGGTGTGGGCGATGAGCGCGGCCAGGTCGTCGCGCAGGGTCGGCTCGCCGCCGGTGAACGTGACGTGCGGGACGCCGGCCGCCCAGGCCTTGTCCAGGATGGCGGTCCATTCTGCGGTGGTCAGCTCGCGGTCGACGCGTTTGGTCGGGGCGTAGTCCGCCTGGGTGGCCTCCGGCAGCCGGTAGGTCAGGGCACAGTCCAACCGCAGCGGAGCCGAAAGCTCGACCGAGTGCGGGTCGACGCGCTCGAAGTCCAGGTAAGCGGTCGGGTCGAGACCGGGCGTGTGGATCATGGTCTGGACGCGGTCCCGGAAATCGAGGTAGTCCTTCTGGGCCGTCGCCCGGTTGATGCGGTAGCGGCTGGCGACCGCCTTGGCGGCCTGCTCGGGCGTGCTGCCCTTGATCATGTGATAGGCGAACTCTGCCGCGCTCGGGTTGAGGTGCAGCACGGTGGCGGCATTGACGATCAGCAGCCCTGTGCCGTCCTTTTCCAGGCGCAGGTGCAGGCGGTAGGCGGGCTCGTCCGGGCCGGACTGGTAGTGATGGGTCTCGGCGGTCAGGGGTTCGACGCGCTTGAAGAAGTTCTTGACTTTATCGACGATTGAAGCCATGGCAGTCTCCTCTCCGAATGGGGATTACTCGCGCACGAAATGGGGCAGCTCCCCGAACGGGATCTCGAGCGAGATCTCGACGAAGCCGGCGTACTGGCCGTCACGCGTCCAGGGGGTCTGGTAGATGATCTTCTTCACGCCCTGCTTCTCGATGGTGTAGACGTTGGTCGCCCGGCGCGCCAGCATGTCCACGAGCTTGGCGCGCGAGGCCTCCGAGTGGCAGTCAAGCAGGTTCTTGCCGATCAGGGCATAGCCCCCGTCCTTCTCGAAGGTCCGGGCGGCCTTGTCGTTCATGTCGAGGATGACGCCCTGCGCGTCGCAGACTGTGACGGCACCGGGGAATTCCTTGAGCCAGGCGTGATTGGTTTCGCTCATGGGCCTCTCTCTGATCCGGGTTCCGGTCCCGCGCCTAGCGCACGGCGCGGAACTCGATGAAGAACAGGATGAAATAGCCGACCAGCAGCAGGATCCAGCCGGCCAGCTGGACCGCCTCCAGGAAGCCCGACCAGGTGACCGAGAAGTTCTCCTGGATCGAGCGGGCGATGCTTTCCAGGTTGTCGAGCTTGGCCTTGACCGTCTCCTTCCAGGTGTCCAGGTAGAACTGGTCCTGGATGACGTGGTAAAGCCGGGCGGAGTACCAATCGCCGATCAGCAGCAGGTTCTGGTCGGTGCGCTCGAAGTCGATCATCAGCTCCAGGCGGCGCGAGATGATGCGGCGCAGGGAGCCGCGCGTCGGGCCGAAGAGCGAGCGGCGCCGGTCGGCGTGGAACTCACGGTTCAGGCCGGACAGGTCCTGCTCGATCGAGCGATCCAGCATGCGGTAGCGCAGCAGCTGGTAGTTGCCGATCTTGAACAGCTCGATATCGGACTGGTAGTTGCCCTGCGGCGCCACGATCAGGGCGCCCTCCCAGTCCACCAGGGTCAGGTCCTGGCGGGAGTAGCGCACCCGGGCGGAGAGGATCTCGTCGATCTCGGGCTGGTCGAGCACCTCGTGCTGCGAGCGGATGAAGCGTGCCAGCTCCTGGGCGTTCTGGTCGACGAACTCGTCCGAGGTTGGCTCGGCGGACTGCGTGCACAGGATGACGTACTCCTCGAACAGGCCGGCGCTGCGGGCCGACTCGGGCAGCAGCATCTTCTGGAGCAGCATGCGGACCCGGTCGCGCTGCTGGATCGCCGGGGCGGTCAGCGCCCCCGGCAGGCGGAAGTGCGCCTCGACCACACGCACGCGCGAATCGAAGCGCTGCGAGAGGAGCGTCACCGCCACGCCGTCGAGCGTCAACTGCTCCTGCCCGAGGGTCAGGACGCGCACGTCCACCGGCTGGAAGTAGGGCGCATCCTTGAGGCCTTTGATGGTCTCGTCGGGCAGGGCGCGCTCCGGAACGGGGTCCGGGAAGACCAGCAGGTAGCACAGCTCGGCGTCTTCCAGCATGGCGGCCTACGGAACGGTTGTTAAGGTGGTGGCGGCGGGCAGGCTCGCGGTCTCGTCGAACTGCAGCGGGCAGCCCCCGCCGCACTCGGCCAGGAAGGTGCAGCCGGTGCACTTCGCCGGCAGGCCCTGGCGCTCGCGCAGGCGCATGGCCAGCGGGGCGTTCCAGATCGACTCCCAGTCGTCCGTGAGCAGGTTGCCGAGCGGCTGGTAATACGACTGGCAGGGCAGGACGCCGCCGTCCGGCTCAACGCACATGTTGTAGAGGGCGGCGGTGCAGCCCTTGACGCCCAGGTCGAGCGTCATCGGATCAAAGTTACAGTACTGGGTGGGCGTATACCAGATCAGGCGCTGGCCGGCCGCCTCGGTCTTGCGGCGGGCGGTCTCCAGCAGGGCGGTCAGCTCGGATTCGGGCAGGCCGTTCCCGACGCTGGCGCCGCGCCCGGAGTGGATCAGGGCGTTCAGCCCGACGGTCGGCACGCCCACCTCGGCCAGGAAGTCCAGGGTGGCCGGGATCGTGTCGACGTTGGTGCGCAGCATGGTGGTGTTGGTCATCACGTACAGCCGGCTGGCCAGGGCATTCTTCAGACCGTTGATCGTCTGCGGGAAGGCGCCATTGGAGCGCACCATGCGATCGTGGACGGAGGCGTCGTGCGACTCGACCGTGATCTGGACGTGGTCCAGCCCGGCGGCGACCAGCTTCTCGACGTAGCGCGGGTCGTTCAGGCGCCGGGCGTTGGTGTTCAACCCGGTGATCTGGCCGTTGGCTTCGGCGTGGGCGATCAGCTCGGGCAGGTCCGCGCGCAGGGTCGGCTCGCCGCCGGTGAAGATGATATGCGGGATGCCCAGCTCCCAGGCCCGGTCGAGGACGCGCATCCACTCGGCGGTGCCCAGCTCGGGCAGGACGCGCCCCTCGACGTTGTAGCAGTGGGCGCAGTCGTTGTTGCAGCGGTAGGTCAGCGCCAGGTCCAGGCGGTAGGGGGAGGTGGGCCGGGCCGAGAAGGGCATGACTGTCTCCAGGCCCATCTCGTGGATCGGGCAGGCGCCGTCCGGCCGGACCAGCTCCTCGAGCTGGAGGCGGATGGCGGCCAGGTCGGCACGCGCCTGGGTCGTTTCCACCCGGTACTGGCGGCGGATGCCGGCCACGGCCGTCTCGTCGGGCAGGCCCTCCAGCACGAAGTAGGCCATCAACCCGGCGGTCGGGTTGAGGTGCAGGATGCGGTTGGCGTTGACGATCAGCGTGCCGTGGCCGTCCGGGTCGAGGCGCAGGTGGATGCGGCTCTTCTCGTCGCCCGTCTCCCGGCGGTAGTGGTACACGCCGGGCTGGGGAGCCGAAGCTCTGGGTTTGCGTTGGAAGATCTTACCGACAAAGTCCATGCGACACCTTTAAATTCGGGGCCGGGTACGGACGGGCTAGCGTCCGCCGCCGGCGCAGGCGCAGGCGCAGCCGGCGCAGGCACAGGCGCAGGCGCAGTGCCCGCCGCCGCCCGAGGAGTGCCCGCTGCTGGTCGAGACCGGAACGGGGTTGGTCTTGTTGGTCACGGCGGAGGTGAAGCCTTGCACGTCGCCGATCACCTTGCTGGAGAAGCCCTGCACGCCGGTGACCACCGAGGCGGCGAAGGCCGAGCCGGGGATGCTCACCCGCCCGCCGCTCGAGCTGCTGCCACCCACGCCGGACTTGCCGATCGAGGTCGAAGCGGCCGAGGTATTGATGGTCGGGTCATAGCGGCCCCACCACAATGGCATGATGACCGGGCCGGTGAAGACGCGGCGGGTGCGCTCGTCGTAGTTGTGGTCGAGCATGGTCCACTCAAGCGCCTCGTCGTACATCTGGCTTTTGACCTCCGGGGTGCCGGCGGCTTCGATCTGCTGCCAGGCGCGCTCCATGATGTCCTTGTAGTAATCGACCGTTTCCTTGCGGCTGAAGCCCTTCATCTTGTCCGAGACGCCGTTGACCAGCTTGATGGTCATGTCCTGCAGGCCCCGGCGGCGTTCTGCCGGGTCGCTCTTGTCCATGGCCTTCAGAAAGTCCGTCTCGTAGTCATGCAGATCGGCCGGCAGCGGGATGGCGTTGGCCAGCTTGAGCGGGTCCTTGGCGAGCACGGTGGTGGCGTTCTTCTTGACCGCGCCGAACAGGATCATGGTCATGACCTTGTCGAGCGGCGTCTCCATCAGGATGGCGGCCTCGACCGCGGTCAGGCCGCGCTTGATGCCGTGCCCCTCGATCGAGATCTTCGGCGGCAGGTACTGGAGCTTGCGCCGGTTGGCGCTGATCGCCGACCAGATCGGGATGCCGACGAAGATCAGGACGAAGAAGCCGATGCAGCAGAAGGTCTGCAGGCTGCCGCCGATGGCGCCGAGCAGTCCGGCGAAGTCGAAGGCCGGCGGGACCACGATCGCCGTCGAGGGGATGTACTGGTTGGGGAAGGATGCACCGAAGGTGTACTGGCTGGAGCCGTCGGCGGCGGGGCTTTCCCAGGTGTAGGTCACGCGGTTCTGGCTGTCGAGGGCGGCCGTGGGGGTCTGGGAGCCCGGCCAGTTGCTGGAGGGGGTGTGGTAGCGCCCTTCGGTGGGCTGCACCCCGGGCGGCAGGTGGAAGACGACCGTCAGGTCGGTCGAGCCGTGGACGTATTGCGAGCCGAAGGTCAGCGGGGCAAAGTCGGCGCTGGCGTAGGTATCCGGATTCGAGGTGTCCTTGTAGAGCACCCCGGTGATGCTCCCGACCACCACGTGCACGGTGCCGTACCCGCCCGGCTGGATGGTCTGGCTGCCCATCACGACCGAGAAGCCCGAGCCGCTGCCCTGGTAATCCGAGGTCGAGGTGTCCACGCTGGTACCGTTGACGTCGGCCGAGACCGTGGACATGTCGAAGTTGCTGTTGGGCATGCCCATGTCGACGTAGTCGATCGGGTGCGCGCCGGCATCGTTGGCGAACGTCAGGGTGTAATCCAGCGCCTCGGTCCCGTCCGAGTTCCAGTAGACCTGGACCGTTTCCTTCTGCAGGTTGAACGAGTAACTGGACTGGGCCGCGGCGTTGGCCGACACGGCGAAAATCATCCCCACGAGCAGGAACAGGCGAATCAACCGGAGTTTCATGGTGCCTCCTCTTTGTCTGCGGTTACCGCTTCCGGATTGTTTGCGTATTACTCTTTACCACTTCGGCTCTTCGGTCAGTTGGTAGACCGTGTTGCAGAAGGGGCAGGTGACCATCGGTGCGCCGTTGACCAGCTTGATGTTGTCTGCCGTCAGCGAACCGCCGCAAGAGCGGCATTTCATCTGCTCGATCTTAGTCTCGCCGGGCAGGTCGACCTTGAGGGTCACGTTCTGGGCGGCCTCGGCTTTGCCCTTACGGGCGCCGACGACCATCAGGACGACGCCGACGATCAGGGCCAGGAAGCCCAGCAGCACGCCGACCGTACCGATCCCGGTCAC
>Ga0335071_10007166_pt1 | contig 11490 bp, 7 predicted proteins | sample Lox_Sample_15_FD_206724 | JGI IMG/M metagenome (GOLD analysis project Ga0335071, IMG submission 206724) | Soil microbial communities from Loxahatchee National Wildlife Refuge, Florida, United States - Lox_Sample_1.5 | ecosystem: Environmental > Terrestrial > Soil > Wetlands | place: USA: Florida...
GACGCGGACGGCGTCGGGCGTGGACCGCGAAGCCCCCGATCCCCGGGTGAAGAAGTTCTCCTTTTCGCTGACCCGCTCCGTGCAGACGAAGAACAGGGCCATCCCCTTCACGGCTTCGCAATATTTCGCCGTCGCCTCGAGGACGGCGGCGAGCGTCGCCTGGCGGGGCGTCGACGGGGTTTGACCGGCTGGCCACGCCGCCGACGATCGTCCGAAGGACAGGGAAACCAGCGCCAGGGCCCATCCCGTCCCGAGGATCGATCGGCGCCGCATCGCGTTTCTTCGATACGCCGCGGCCGCGCCTAGATGCCCATGGCGCCCAGGGCGTTGATGATCCGGTTCATGAGGGAGGTGAGGGCGGGATGCGAGAACTCGAAGTGCTTTACGGAATCCTCGAGGGTTCGGCGAAGGGTCGTATGGTGGCTATCGGGCGCGTCCCCGGAATTCTCGAGGATGTGCCGGATATCCTCATCGAGCCTCTTGAGGAGCCGGTTCGAGGCCTCGTCAACCCGCCGGACCTTGTCCAATTCCGAATGCAGGTGCGTCAGGGAATCGCGCAAATCCTCGTTCTTCATCTCAGGACCCCTTTCCGTATTGTAGCATGAAAGGCGGGGAATCGGAGCGATGTCCTATTTCAGCGTGACCGCCAGATAAGCCGAATACCGCTCGTACGATTCGTAGAAGGGTTTGAGGACCGCGTCCCCGGCGCTGAACCGGAGGGTGGCGGGATCGCCGCTGATCGATCGGCCGATATCGGCGATGTCGAGGGTGACGGGCCGCCAATCGGTCCGCGGGCCGGATTCCTCGGCCGCGAGCAGGACCGGGCCGTAGAAGACGCTGGCCAGGTTGGGCCGGTCCATGACCGGGTCGAGCGAGAAGCCGAGGGGCATCCGGATCTCGATCGCGTCCTTGTCGCCCCAGTCGCGGCTCAGGGTGAGGTACGAGCCGGGCACGGCCCGGACGGTCTGCGGGCGGCCGTTGATCGCGACGAAAAAGCCGCGCGTCGCCCAGCCCGGGACGCGGACCTTGACCTCGAAGCGGCCTCCGCCCGCGATCTCCAGCCGGGTGGTATCGGCGTAAGGAAAATCGGTCCGCTGGCGGACGACCGTCTTCCGCTCGGTCCAGTTCAGCGTGGACGGCACGAAGAGGTTGACGTAGAGGGTCCGCTGGTCGCCGCTCCGGAAATAGATGGTGTCCTGGAGCTTGGTGTTGCTCTCGAGGGCGGTGCCATTGCAGCAGCTGAAGCCGTCCATCTCGGCGTTCTCGAACTGCTTCCGCGCGCCGGGGTTGAGCGGGACGTGGTAGGTGTTGCCCGGGTCGTGCTCGGCCACGGAGGCCAGGATGTGGTTGTAGAGCCCCTGCTCGTAGTGGTCCATGTAAGCCGGGTCGGCGGCGAAGAGGAAGAGCTGCCGGTCGAGCTTCAGGAGGTTGTAAGTGGCGCAGGTCTCGCACTGGCCGATGGGCGCGAAGCCGTTCTCGTAGAGCGTGTCGGGCTCGGCGGTGAAGCACTCGGCGTTGTTCGGGTTGCGCGCCCCGGCCACGCCCCCGATGCTGTACATGTAGCTGCCGGTCACGATGTGCCAGAAGTTGTCGGCGATCCGGAAGTAGGGGATCTCGGCCGTGTCGCGGTAGGTCTCGACCGCCCCGATGATCTGGGGGATGTGCTGGTTGGCGTGCCGGCCCCGGATCGTGTCGACGTTCTTGGCCAGGCCGTGGTCGTGGTCGGCGTCGCCGAAGAAGAAGTTGATGTTGTCGAAGAGCCGGGCCGTCGCGAGGAAGGTCCGCTCGCCGGTGAGGCGCGAGAGGCGGGCCAGGACCTCGTTCATTCCCCCGAACTCGCCGGCGATGTACCGGTTCCACATGGCGATGCGGGTCGCTGCCGGGACGATGCTGAGGCGGGCGTGGATCCAGCCGGCCATGCCCTTGGCGACCTCCAGGGCTTTCGCGTTGCCGGCGAGCTCGTAGGCGTCGAGCAGGCCGGCGAGGATCTTGTGGAGGGTGTAGTAGGGGGCCCAGATCTGGGTGTCCTGGGAACCGTAGGTCGCGCCCTGCTCGAGCATGATGAACTGGTCGGGCGGATAGGCGCTGATGAACCCCTTGCCCCAGTTCCAGCAATCCGTCCGGAGGGCCCCGGCCCGGAGGTTGGAGTCATAGCCGGTGCGGCCCGGGCCCGGAGGGACCGCCGTGGGGTCGGCGTTGAACGGCCCGCCCTCCTGGACCGGCCGGCCGGATTTATGGGCGAGGTCGGAGAGCGTGTCGACGAGATAGTTCAGCTTGCGGAGGAACTCCGCCCGCAAGGCCGGGTCGTATCCCGTGCCGGCGTAGGCCTGGGCGATGGCCGAGAGATAGTGGCCCGTCGCGTGGCCGCGGAGGCGGGTCGTCTGGCTGTCCCATCCGCCGAGCGGCTTGACGCCCTCGGGCTGCTTCTGGCCGAAGGCGTCCCGGAAGTTGTAGAGGAAGCGGTCGGGATCGGTCGCCGCCAAGCCGCGGAGGAATTTATCCCGGTTTTTCATGAGCGGGGTGTCCCGATCGCGGTTGTCGCGGTCGAGGACGACCTGTCCGAGGCCGAAGGGCTCGATCAGGCGGATCGGTCCCGGCGGGATCTTCCCGGCGGGTTTCACGGTCACCGTTGCCTTGGGCTGGAACGGCGTGCCGGGGACCTTCCCGGCCACGGTGTAGGTGCCCGGCTCGAGGGCCTGGGCGTTGTCCTTGGGCGACGGCCAGATCACGCGGACGTCCGGTCCCTTGGCTCCGCCCTGGTAGACGGCGGGAATGGTCTTCGGCAGCCGGGGCAGCTCGCCGACGACCGTCTCGGCCTGGATGTCCGGAACGCTCGCCAACGGGACGGCCGTGTAAAGGACGGCTTCGATCGCGGGCGGGGGAGCGGGGGCCCGACGCGCCCCGCTTCCGGTCTGGCTCTGTCCGGATTCGGTGGATGTGGCGGGAATCGTGAACATCAAGGCGATCAGGGTCAAGGTGATATGCGTTCTTTTCATGAGAGGTGACCTCGTCAAGGGCGCGATGAAGCGGAGGCGCTTCCGGCGATGGGATGTGCGTTTCGGCGCATGGCGGATTTTCATTAGTAACACAAGGGCGGGCCGGGAGTCCATATCCATCTCCGGGTGGAAGGCCCTCTTTGAAAATCTCCCCCTTTTGTTATAGGCTTCCCCTAGCCCGAAAAGATAAGGAGATCGCCCATGTCATCGCCCCTCGTCCGTCCGCGCCGTTTCCTTGCCGTCGCGCTGCTGGTCTGCGCGGCCTTTGCCGCGCGCGGCTTGTCCGCCGACCAAGCCGCGGCCCCGCGCCCCGTGACGGCCGCCGACTACGCGCGCGCCGAGAAATTCCTGGCGCCCGCCCTGTCCTCCCTCGTCGTCGGCGGCGCGGAGGCGGTCACGTGGCTTCCCGACGAGCGCTTCACCTACCGCCGGACGACGGCCGACGGGACGGAATTCATTCTCGTCTCGCCGGGCGCCAGGACGCGCGGCCCCGCGTTCGACCACGCGAAGCTCGCCGCGGCGCTGTCCGCGGCCACGGGCAAGACGTACGATCCCAAGAAGCTGCCGTTCCAGGCGATCACGCTCTCGCCCGACGCCAAGACGGTCTCCTTCGATCTCGAGGGCAAGAGCTGGTCCTATGACGTGAAGAGCGCGAAGTGCGTCGCGACCGGGGAAGCCCGCGGCGGCGGATTCCCGGGCGGCATGCGGGGAGGCCGGGGCGGCGGCGCTCGCGGCGGCGGCGCGGGCTCGTCGGTCGCCTCGCCCGACGGCAAGAAGGCCGTCTTCATCCGCGACTGGAACCTCTGGGTGCGCGACGTCGCGACGAACCAGGAGAAGGCCCTGACCACCGACGGCGTGAAGGACTTCGGCTACGCGACCGACAACGCCGGCTGGGCGTCGAGCGACCGCGCCATCGTCCTCTGGTCGCCCGACTCGAAGAGGGTCGCGACCTTCCAGCAGGACGAGCGGAAGGTCGGCGATATGTACCTGGTCGAAACCAAGGTCGGCCACCCGGCGCTCCGCGCCTGGAAATACCCGCTCCCCGGCGATCCCGTCGTGGCGATGCTGCACCGCGTCGTGATCGAGGTCGAAACCGGGACCATCGTCCGCTTCCAGATGGACCCCGACTACCATCGGGCGACGCTCGGCGACAACTTCAGCCTGAGCGACATGCAGTGGAGCCCCGACGCCAAGCAGCTGGCCTTCGTCTCGACGTCCCGCGATCACAAGAAGGCGACCTTCCGCGTCGCCGACGCCGCCACCGGAGCCGTGCGGACCGTGTTCGAGGAATCGGAGAAGACCCAGTTCGAATCGAGGACGGGCTGGCGGGTGCTGTGGCCGACGAACGAGATCCTCTGGTACTCGCAGCGCGACAACTGGGGCCAGCTGTATCTCTACGACCTCGTCAAGGGGGCGCTGAAGAGCCAGGTCACGTCCGGCGAGGGACCCGTGACGAGGATCGTCAAGCTGGACGAGAAAACGCGCCAGCTGTGGTTCATCGCCATGGGCCGCGAGAAAGGCCAGGATCCCTACTTCCAGCACCTCTACCGCATCGGCCTCGACGGCAAGGGCTACGTTTCCCTCACTCCCGACGACGGCGATCACGCGCCGCAGCTCTCGCCGTCCGGCAAGTACGTCGTCGACCGTTACTCGACCTGCGTCGTTCCTCCGGTGGACGTCCTCCGGGACGACAAGGGGCGCATCGTGATGCCCCTCGAGAAGGCGGACATCTCGAAGCTCCTCGCGACCGGCTGGAAGCCGCCTGTCCCGATCGTGGTGAAGGCGGTCGACGGGACGACCGACCTGTACGGCCAGATGTTCGTCCCGACGAATCTCGAGCCCGGCCGGACGTACCCCATCATCAACAACGCCTATCCGGGCCCCCAGTCGGGGAGCGTCGGAGGGCGGTCGTTCGCGGCGGCGCACGGCGACAAGCAGGCCCTTGCCGAGCTGGGCTTCGTGGTGGTCTCGATCGACGGCCGCGGCACGCCCGGCCGCTCGAAATCGTTCCACGACGCCTACTACGGCGCCATGGGCCGGGACAACACCCTGCCGGACCAGGTGGCCGGGATGAAGGACCTGGCCAAGAAATATCCTTACATCGACATCGACCGAGCGGCCATGTGGGGCCACTCGGGCGGCGGGTTCATCGCCGCCGACGCGATGTTCCGGTTCCCTGACTTCTTCAAGGTCGGGATCTCCGAGTCGGGCAACCATGACCAGCGCGAGTACGAGGACGATTGGGGCGAGCGCTACCAGGGCCTGCTGACGAAGAACGCCGACGGCACCGACAGCTATGAGGCGGAGGCGAACCAGAGCGCCGCCAAGAACCTCAAGGGGCATCTGCTCCTCGCCCACGGGACCATGGACAACAACGTGCCGCCCTACAACACGCTCCTCGTCGTGGACGCGCTCATCAAGGCCAACAAGGACTTCGACCTCCTCTTGTTGCCGAACCAAGCGCACGGCTACGGCGGCGAGTCGAATTACATGATGCGGCGGCGCTGGGATTATTTCGTCAAGTACCTCCTCGGCGTGGAACCGCCGAAGGAATACCTGATGACGCCCCCGCAGATGCCGGGCGGGCGCGGCGGGGGGAATTAAGAAGGAGTTTTTCTAGATATCCCGGTCATCGGGTCAATAGGCCACGGCCGCGCTGTTGTGCCGGTTGGAGGACGCCGCGCGCAGATCGCCGGTCTTCGGATCGCGGCTGATAGCCACCCACAGGCCTTCTCCGGTGACGCGGGCCTCTCCCGGCACGATCTCCTCGTAGGCGTAGCCCATGCCCTTCAGCACGGCCTCGGGGAACCGGCCCTTCGGCACGTTCACGATCCCCAGGGTGGTCTTGGGGTCGACGGTCGGAGCGAAGAAGTCGGGGGAATCGATGGCCTGGTCGACGGTCCAGCCGAACCGCATGAAGCCGAACAGGCACTGGAACGTCCGCTGATGAAGGCCGGAGCCCATCGAGGCGAAGCCCAGCACGGGCTTCCCGGCCTTGTCGATGCAGACCACGTTGTCGGAGTGCTTCGGGCCTTCGGCCATGTGGAAGGGCACGGCCCCTTTCTTCATCCGCTCCCATAATTCCTGGGCGTTCATCGTCGACACCTTGCCGCTCGCGGCGTCGTAGTAGACGAGCGACATGATCCCGAAGTAGCTGATCGGAGCGCCGGCGGTCAGCGCGACCTGGGCGAGGGCGGTCGTCATCGCCCCGTCGATGGCGCTGCCGCCCTTCTTCAGGGCTTTCAGGCCGGCCCGGGCCGCCAAGCCGTTGCCCGCCACCGTCACCGCGCCGTTGCGCCCCACGGCCACGCCGGCCCGGTCATGATCCGTCCCCTAAATCTGCAGGAATCGATCGTACCCTCCGACGTGCCTGATTAAATATACGGCCTTTGAAAGAAAGCGTTCAAAATTGGACCAGCATCCGGGGAACCGATCACCGCCTCTCAACGGCCGTAGACCAGCAGCCGGAACGTTCCGGGAATCGGCACCGGATTCGGATGAGGGCGAGCCGCAGTGGGAGCGGGCGGCGGATTGAAATCCGAGGTGGTCAGGAAGAGGTGGTGCGTCTTGGGATCGAGGGCCATCGTCTTGGCGCCCACCTCGGTCGTGACGGTCTGGACTTCGCTGTAAGCGTCGGGCGTGTCCTCGTGGAAGATATGTATTTTGCCTTCCCGCGTGGACGTGAAGATCAGACCGGTATCGGGCTCGAAGATGGTGGCGTCGGCGCCGGCGCTGAGAGGGAAGGATCTGATGACTTTGCCTGTGTCGGCATCCATGATGACCAGGGCTTGGGGATTCCGGCCCGCGGAGAACAGCCGGCGGTGCGCGGTATCCATCGCCAGGGACGTCGGCCCCCCCGCGGGCGCGACCGGCCAACGGGCCTTGATCGCGAGCGTCGTCGCGTCTATGACGACAACCTCGTTGGTTTCCTCGTTGTTGTCAAACACGAGTCCCTTGCCATCGGCGACACCGTTCTCCGGGCCCCCACCGAGGGAGATGGTGCCGACCACGGCGTCCTTGGCGGGATCGATCACCGTCGCGTTCTTGGCGTTCCCATTGAACGAGAAAATCCGTCTTGAGGCCGGGTCATAGACGATGGCGTCCGCATCGGGCTGGGCTTTGATCTCGCCCGTGATCTTCAGGCTGGCCATGTCGAATACGATCACCTTCCCCGCATCGCCGTCCGTGATGAATCCTTTGTGGAGGTCTGGGACCAACATGATCCCGTGGCACCGCTGCAAGCCGGAGATCGTACCGGTCACGGCGAACGTATCGGCGTCGACCACTTTGACCTCGGTCCCATGCGAGAGGTATAGACGGCGGGCGGCCGTATCCATCGTCAGATAGTCGAAATACTCCCTCCCGCCCGGCGCTGCGCCCAGCGGGATCTTCTTGACAAGCTGATAGTGAACGGCCGACGACGCAGAAAAGGCCGGGGCGGATGACAGGATAAGAACCAGAGCCGTCCAAGCCGCAAAGCGCTGGAAAAGCGAAGTCTTCATCGTCTCTCTCCTTTGCCTCATTAAGCTTTGGTGAGCTGATTTTTCCAATGTACTCCTTCCGAGAAGCGCTAATCAAGCGCCGCTGAGGGGGAGCTTTGTTCAGAGAGGTGGGGTCCCTCAAGGAACGACGCCATAGCCCGGATCATTGATCAATTTGTCAATTATTTGAAGCCGAATAGCCAGCACCCCAAAAAATGATAGAATGATAAACATCGCGTATTGACTTCGATTCCCGGGATGAGAATCTTAATCTGCCCTTTGGATTGGGGCCTGGGGCATGCATCGCGATGCGTGCCCGTGATAAGGGAGCTGCGAGCGCGGGGGCACGAAGTTGTCCTCGGCAGCTACGGCCGAAGCAAAGAATTCCTGAAGAGAGAGTTCCCCGACGTCGAGTGCTTGGATTTCCCTGGAATCTCCATGCGGGTTTCCCCGGGGAAAAGCGTTTACTTTTTCTATGCCGCCAAGATTCCCGGTTTCCTTTGGAAAACATCGCAGGAACATCGGCGGTTGGGGAAATCGATCCTCTCCCGCAGATTCGGAATGGTCATATCGGACAGTCGATTCGGTCTGTTTACGCGGCTGTGTCCGTGCGTCTTGATTACCCATCAGCTCCATACGAAGTGCCCGGAACTTGAGTTCGCCGGACACCCCTGGGGACGATGGCTCGAGACGGTCGTATATTGGATTTTCCGCTTGTTTTTCCGGCGTTTTGACCAAGTATGGGTGCCCGATTTCGCCGGACCCCTCAATCTCTCTGGCGAACTGTCCCATCGCAAGACCCGTTTGAAAAACGTCCGCTTCATCGGCCCGCTAAGCCGTTTCACCACGGCTCCCCCGACCGGGCGATGGCCGCCGGCGGTTCGTTGTTTGGCCTTGGTCTCAGGACCAGAGCCCCATCGATCGATCTTCGAAGAGAAGATCCGGTCCGTTCTCGCCGATCTCCCGGGCTGCCGGGTCATTGTCCTCGGGAAGCCGGAGGAAGCGCGGTCCCTGGCTCCTTTACGCATGCCCGAGGATCAGCAAAGCGGACTATTCGTCGTTCCCCATGCCGACCAAGAAACGCTGGAACGGCTGATATGCATGTCGGACCTCATCATAAGCCGGCCCGGCTACACGACGATCATGGAGTTGGCCGCCTTGAATGCCCGCCGGGTCGTGTTCGTCCCGACCCCGGGGCAGCTGGAGCAGGTCTATTTGGCTCGATATCTGGAAAAAAACGGCGTCGCACCGTGGAGAGAACAGGACTGCCTCCGCGCCGAGGATCTGGGATTCGACGAGCTGATCTATAGAGGTTTCGCGGATTTCCATCATCTCATGACGACCGGCTCGAAGATATCCATCGCGAGATATATGGAGTTTGTGTCAGGCAAAAAAAACGGCCCTCGTTCTTAGGACGCGGTTCAGGGCAACCTATTGAATGATATGGGATATAGGGTGGGGTAACATAATATTAGAGTTTCGAACGGCTTTAAGGACAACCCGTCTCTCCGACTGCCGATGTCGGACGGATCAGTCTTTGAAGAGCATCTGAGCGAACTCGCGCAGGCTGCGGCGCCAGCTCAAGAATTCGTGGGCCGTGTTCGGCGAGACATAGAAGGCGCTGTTGATCCCTGCTTTTTTCAAAGCGTCCTCATTCGCCTTTGGGTCGCCGCCAAACATACCCCGCCCGCCTCTCGGGTTCTCGATCTCGTGGCTGCCGAAGCTGACGAAGACCAGCTTGACCTTCTGCCTGAATCCGGGCGTCTTGTCGACGTCCTCCAGGGAGAACGTTCCGCCGCTGAAGAGCCCGATGTGCGAAAATATGTCGAGGTTGGCCAAAGTGATCGTCTTGGTTTCCATGCCGCCCATGGACAGGCCGGCCATGGCGCGGTGGGCTTGGTCGGAGAGGGTCCGGAAATTGGCGTCGATATAGGGGATCAGCTCATCCACGAGGACGGTCTGGAACGGCTTGATGTCGAAATCCCTGAGGCCGCCGAACTTGACGTCGTTGGTCAGGCCATAGGCCATTACGATGATGAAGGGCCTGATCGCGCCCGCGGCGAGCAGGTTGTCCATGATCAGGTTGGCGCGGCCCTGCTCGCTCCAGGCCGTCTCGTCCTCGCCCCAACCATGTTGAAGGTAGAGAACGGGATAGCGCACTTTCGGGTCCTTATCGTAATCGGGAGGAGTGTAGACGAACGCCCGAGGGCAGGTGTTCATGCTTTTCGACGGGAACAGGACCTTCTGCACCCGGCCATGGGGGACGTTCTTGAGGGCGTAGAAATCCTGATCATGAGCCGGTATCTCGATGCCGCTTTCCCAACGGGTGGAACCGTAGAAATTCAAAGTGCCGGGATCGTTGAACGTCCCCCCGTCGATCGTGAGATGGTAGTAATGGAAGCCCTCATCCAGAGGTGCTTCGGTCGTCCCCGTCCATGTTCCGCTCTCGGATCTCGCCAGCGCGGTGCCGCCTCTGCCGCCCAGGCCGACGCTCACGCTTTGGGCTTGGGGCGCCATGATCCGGAAACGGGCATAGCCCTGGGAGTTGACCTGCGGGTATTCCTGGCCGGGTTGGTTCAGGGACGACGGTTTGAAATCGTCCTTGATCGCCGGCTGGTCCGTTTGGGCCAAGGCCGACGCGGCCATCGATACCAGCCATAAGGCCGTGAGACCGAACAGGCATCGTTTCATGATCATCCTCCTGTCTTGGGGCCTATTATAGCCCTTAAGTTCAAAGAGGCGCGATGATCCCGATCTCCATTAAGGATTTCCAGCGGCATCTTGCAGGGGCCGAACGGAGAGTGGGGTGAGTGAGGGGACTTGAACCCCCAACCTTCGGATCCACAGTCCGATGCTCTAACCGGTTGAGCTACACTCACCGTCGGGAAAAAGGGTGACTGATTTTCGCACGGCGGGCCTGTAAAGTCAACAAAATCCAGGGCTCCGGGGGGATTCGGGCGGAGAAGAGGGGATTGCTTCGTCGTCCCAGCCCGCGGCGCTTCGCTTCGCGGCGTGGGGCTCCTCGCAATGACAGGTCAACCCAGCTCTTTCTGCCCCTCGATCATGTCGAGGACGTCGGCCTGGTCGCGCCACTCCTCGCGGACCTTGACCTGGAGGTCCAGGTAGACCTTGCGCTCCAGGATCTCCTCGATCTCGCGGCGGGCCTCGATCCCGATCTGCTTGATGAGATGAGCGTGGCGGCCGATGACGATCTTGCGCTGGCCTTCCTTCTCGACGAAGATGCTGGCCTTGATGACCGCCAGGGGCCGCTTCTTCCGCGGTGTCGGCCCGACGCCTGGCATGTGATCGGGATCGGGTCTGCGCGGCGGGGCGGCCGGGCCGCCTTGCGCAGCGGTCGCGGCACCCTCTTCGCCCGTTCCACTCGGCGTGGCCGACTCCTCGTCGACGTCCCGCTTCTCGATCATGTCGATGTAGACAGCGGTCGCCCAGGGCAGCTCCTTCTCCACGTACTTCAGCACCTTTTCCCGGATGATCTCGGCCAGGAGGAACTTCTCGCTCTGGTCCGACACGTCGTCGTCGCCGTAGAGCTTCTCGGCCACGGGCAGGTTCTCGAAGAGCAGGCGCTCGAGGACGTCGAGGTTGACGCCGGTCAGGGCGGAGATGGGGATGATCTCCTTGAAGGCCATCAGGTCCTTGTATTTGTCGATGAGCAGGAGGACGTTGCCCTTCTTGACGATGTCCACCTTGTTGATCAGGAGAAAGACGGGGCATATCACGTTTTTGAGCGTCTCGAGGGCGTATTCGTCGCCGTGGCCGAACTTCTCCGCGGCGTCGATCAGGAGGCAGACGACGTCGGCCGTCTGGAGCGAGCTGAAGACGAAGTTCATCATCCGCTTGTTCAGCTTGTGGAGCGGCTTGTGGATCCCCGGGTTGTCGATGAAGATGATCTGGCCCTTCTCGGTGGTGTGGATGCCGAGGATGCTGATGCGCGTCGTCTGGGGCTTGTCGGAGATGATGGCGACCTTCTGGCCGAGTATCTTGTTGATAAGGGT
>Ga0335071_10007167_pt1 | contig 11488 bp, 11 predicted proteins | sample Lox_Sample_15_FD_206724 | JGI IMG/M metagenome (GOLD analysis project Ga0335071, IMG submission 206724) | Soil microbial communities from Loxahatchee National Wildlife Refuge, Florida, United States - Lox_Sample_1.5 | ecosystem: Environmental > Terrestrial > Soil > Wetlands | place: USA...
CACGATCTACCCGGCCCTGCACCGCCTGGAGAACCAGGGACTGCTGGCCAGCAATTGGGACGAGGCAGGGCCGCGCCGCCGGCGCATGTACGAGCTTACCGCCAGGGGCGTCGAAGCCCTGGCCCGCTCCCGGGGGGAGTGGCAGCGCTTCGCCCGGGCCATCGATTCGACGGTGGCCCGATGAAACCGGCAGAAGACCGCATCCGGAACTACCTGCGCTCCCTGGAGCATGCCCTGTGGCTGCGCGGGCTGGAGGATGCCGACACCCTGGCGGAAGTCGAAAACCACTTGCGCGAATCGGTCGAGCAGGAGTTGGAGCGCGGACTGGGCCCCGAGGAAGCGGAACGTGAGGCCATCCGACGTTTCGGTCCGGCCCGCCGGATCGCCGCCGATTTCGAAAAAGAAAGGATTGCTCCCATGCAAAAAGTATTGCTGATCCTGGCCGTTCTCTCCGGCCTGTTCCTTGCTTACCTGGATTCACGTCCGGGTTGGGACGCCACCGGCATCCTGGCCGGAGGCCTGTTGCTGAGCGCCGGCCTGCTGACCCTGCTCGGTTACCGCCGGCCCTGGCTGATCGCCCTGGCGGTCGGGGTATGGATCCCGCTCCACGACATCTCTCTCACCCACGACTTCACGATGCTCTTCGTGCTGCTGTTCCCCTTCGCCGGCGCGTACCTCGGGTGGGCGGCGCGCCTAGGCGCCCGGAAGATGCTCCACCTCACCTAGCAGATTTCGATCGACAGAGAACGAAAGAGAGCGGCCAAGCGGCCGCTCTCTTGTTATTTGGAATGCCAGACCCGGGATTCCGCTCAGCAGGTGATGGTGTAGGTCACGTCGATGCTCTTGACGCTGTTGGGGGTCGTGATCACCAGGCGCACCCAATACGTCCCGGCTGTCAGGGGCGGCGTGAAGCTGTGATCGGTGACGTTCTGCGGGCCGTATTTCGTGAAGTTCAGGGTATGGCTGGAGAGGACGCCGCCCTGCTGGGTCTCGAAGTGCCACGTCACCGAGACCGGTCCGTTGGTTTCGATGGTCCCGGTCAGGCTGATCGGCGCGATGGGTCCCATGCAGCCGGGGACGCTGATCGCGGCCGGGGGTATGGCGGTCACCTTGGTGACGAAGGGGGTCGGCGCAGGGACGACGGGCACGCTGCCCAGGTTCCCGGTGGCGTCGGTGGCGCTGCCGGCCACCCAGCACTGGGTGGTAATGTTATTGGGGTTGGTGATCTGCCACCAGGTCCCGTCGCCGTTCTGGCCGAGGATCGGGACCGTTGCGCCGGCCATCAGCCCGCCGATACCGACGTAGCTGGTCCCGGGGCCGAAGCGGCAGTTGACCGCATCGGTCTTAGGCGTCACCATCGGGCTGGCAGGCGTGTCCGTCGGGGCGATGGTGGCCGTGTCGGTCGGCAGGGGAGCCGGTGTATCCGTAGGCGGGACTGCCGCAGGGGCGCTCGTGTCCGTGGGGCCCGAAACGGGCGGTTTGGTCTGGGGACCCGTATTTTGCGGGGACGTGGACGGCAGGTTGCATGCGGATGCAAGGATGGCGAGTACGGCAAGAACTGAAATAATTCGCGGCGATTTCATCTTTCCTCCTGGTCGATTGGGCTGACTGGAAACCAGTCGAATTCATCTTACAACAGGCATCCAGGGATTGCAATAGGAGAATCGTTAGGGGAGACGGAAACCGGGCGATCCGGCGAGGGTCGCCCGGTCGATATCAATTGCCGGGGCTGAGCTTGGCCATCAGGCTGGCAATGCTCTTCAATTCCAGCCACCATTGTTCCTTGGGCCGCTCGTGTTTCGGGTCGATCATGCGCTCGAAATCGCGCATATCGTGGAAGTTGATCTGGCCTTTCTGCAGGCCGATGAAGGAGCAGTTCCCCTCGCCCTTGTTGCACTGTTCGATCAGGTATTCCAGGCAGAGACGGCCCAGCCGGGTGGCCTGGATGCGGTCGAACGGGGAGGGGTCGCCGCCCTGCTGCAGGTGGCCCAGGATGGCCGGACGCACATCGAAGACGTCCCGCCCTTCCTCTTCGAACAGGGCGCACATGAAGGGGGTGTTGTAGATGGCGTTGGCGTATTCGGCCCGGATGATCAGGCCGAGGCGCTTGCCGGCGTCGAACGCCCGGTTGAGGTTTTCCACGTCGATCTGCATGTCGCGCAGGGTGACGCCCTCTTCCGGGATGTACGCCCGTTCCGCCCCGGTGGCGATCCCGCTCATCAGGGCCAGGTAACCGCTCCAGTGGCCCATCACCTCGACGACGAAACAACGCCGGGTGGCCACAGCGGACTGCTTGATCTTGTCCACGGCTTCGACGATGCTGTTCAGGGCCGTATCCGCCCCGATGCTGAATTCGGTGCCGGGCAGGTTGTTATTGATGGAAGCCGGCAGGCAGATGATCGGGATGTTGAACGCCGGGAAGTTGGGCCGGCTGACGAGCATGGTGTGGACGGCCCGGTAGCCGTCCCAGCCGCCGACGACCAGCAGGGCGTCGATGTGTTTGTCTTCGATGACCCGGGCGATGGCGTACAGGTCGCTGCCCTGCGGGATCAGCCGGCTGGTGCCCAGCATGGATCCGCCCAGGGAAGCCCAGCCGCTCACGCTCATCCACTTCATTTCCTCGACTTCGCCCTTGGCCAGGCCTTCGAAGCCATTGCGGATGCCGAGCATGATGTGGCCCTGGTCCAGGCCAAGGCGGATGACCGCCCGGCTGGCCGTGTTCATGGCCGGGGCCGGTCCGCCGGCGTTCAGCACGCCAATGCGGAAGCGCTTCTGGTCGGGGACCAGCGAGTGGGGCAGGGCCCGGACCATGGTCGTCAGGGTATTGAAGGATTCCTTGAAACTGGTGCTGCGCAGTTGCATGGCTTTTTCGTAGTCCTTGGCGGCGATCGCCTCGGCTACGGCGCGGGTCTTTTCCACGCATTCCACCAACTGGAAGTGTTTGATGTGGTTGGCCTTCGTGCCGACCACCACGGGTTCGTCTTCGGGTTTGGTCTTGAGCAGGGTGATGACCGCCTCGTAACCCAGCTGGGTGGCCAGGATACGGTCGTAGGCGCTCGGCCGGCCGCCGCGCTGGACGTGCCCCAGGACGGTGACGCGCACTTCCTCGCCGAGGTGCTCCTCCAGGACGCGCTGGACGTCAGTGCTGCCGATGTAATTGCCGTCCCGGTCGCGGGCGCCTTCGGCCATGATGATGATGTGGTCCCGGCGGCCGGCTTTCGTCCCGGCCTTCAGGCGCTCGATCATCACTTCCTGCCAGTTGTCCACGTCGGGCGGCGCCTCGGGGATGAGAACCCAGTCGGCGCCGGTCGCCAGGGCGCTGTAGAGGGCCAGGTAGCCGCAATTGCGTCCCATCACCTTGACGATGAAGGTGCGCTGGTGGCTGGCGGCCGTGCTGGTGATTGCGTCGACCGCCTCGGTGATGCGATGCAGGGCGCTGTCAGCGCCGATGGTCATATCCGGGCCGGAAAAATCGTTGTCGATCGAGCCGACCAGCCCGACGATCAGCAGGTTCGGATGGGTGGCAGCCAGTTCCTTCGTGATCTCGCCGCCCTTGGCCAGGTCGGCGATGATGGACGGCCATTCGTGGCGGAAGAGATTGGCGCCGGTCAGCGAGCCGTCGCCGCCGATGACGACCAGTCCGTCGATGCCGTTGCGGATCATGTTGAGGGCCGCGGCGCGGCGTCCTTCAGGGGTGCGGAAAGCTTCGCTGCGCGCCGTGCCGATGACGGTCCCGCCGCGCTGCAGGATCCCGGCGACGGAATCCCAGTCCATCTTCCGGATGTATTCTCCACCCTCCACCAGGCCCTGATAGCCTTCGTAGACGGCGTAGACTTCCGCTCCTTTGTCCAGGGCAGTCCGCACCACGGCCCGCACGGCCGCGTTCATCCCCTGGGCGTCACCACCGCTGGTCAATACTGCAATTCGTTTTGTTGCCATTTCTCCACAAGCTCCGATTATGCAAATTAAGGCGGAATTGTACCCTAGAAATGGTCATTTCAACATTGGCATCTTGATGCCATTTCTTTTGGCAGCTTCGATGGCTTCATCATATCCGGCATCCGCATGCCGGACCACACCCATCCCCGGGTCGGTGGTCAGGACGCGCTCCAGCCGTTTGGCGGCCGCAGGCGTGCCGTCGGCCACGATGACCTGGCCGGCGTGCTGGCTGTAGCCGATGCCGACCCCGCCGCCGTGGTGGAACGATATCCAAGTGGCCCCGCCGATGGCGTTGATCAGGGCGTTCAGGATCGGCCAGTCGGAGACGGCATCCGTGCCGTCCTTCATGGCCTCGGTCTCGCGGTTGGGGCTGGCGACTGAGCCGGCGTCCAGGTGGTCGCGGCCGATCACGATCGGGGCCTTGACAATGCCCCTGGCGACCAGGTCGTTGAATTTCAGCCCGGCCTTGGCGCGTTCGCCGTACCCCAGCCAGCAGATGCGCGCCGGCAGCCCCTGGAAGGGGACTTTCTCACGGGCCATCTTGAGCCAGCGGTGCAGGTGCTCGTCATCCGGGAAGAGCTCCATGACCGCCTCGTCGGTGCGATAGATGTCCTCCGGGTCGCCGGAGAGCGCCACCCAGCGGAAGGGACCCTTACCCTCGCAGAACAGCGGGCGGATGTAGGCCGGGACGAAGCCGGGGAACTCGAAGGCGTCCGTCACGCCATAGTTGTAGGCTTGCTGGCGCAGATTGTTGCCGTAGTCGAAGACCTCGGCGCCCTTGCGCTGGAATTCGAGCATGGCCTGGACGTGTTGGGCCATCGAGGCCATGGCGCGCTTTTTATATTCCTCGGGATCCGTCTTGCGCAATTGGTCGGCGGCCGACACCGAAAGCCCGGTCGGGACGTACATCAGCGCTTCGTGGGCCGAAGTCTGGTCGGTCACCACGTCGGGGATCACGCCGCGCTCCGCCAGCTCACGCGTGACCTCGGCGGCGTTGCCGATCAGGCCGATCGACTGGGGCAAACCCTTGTCCTTGTATTCCTCCACCAGGGTCATGGCCTCCTCGAGGCTGTCGACCACCCGGTCGACGTAACCGATGTCCAGGCGGCGCTTGGCCCGGGCCGGATCGACCTCGACGATCAGGCCGACGCCTTCGTTCATGGTGATGGCGAGCGGCTGGGCGCCGCCCATCCCGCCCAGGCCGGCGGTCAGGCAGAACTTTCCCTTGAGCGAGCCCCAGCCCTTTAATCGGGCCAGGGCGCCGAAGGTCTCGTAGGTGCCTTGCAGGATGCCCTGGGTGCCGATGTAGATCCACGAGCCGGCCGTCATCTGGCCGTACATCATCAGACCCTGGGCGGCTAGTTTATCGAAGTGCTCCCAGGTGGCCCAGTGCGGCACCAGGTTGGAGTTGGCGATCAGGACGCGCGGCGCATCCGCGTGGGTCTTGAAGACGGCCACCGGTTTGCCGGACTGGACCAGCAGGGTCTCGTCGTCCTCCAGGTTCTTGAGCGACTCGAGAATGGCGTCGAAACATTCCCAGTTGCGGGCGGCCTGGCCGCGCCCGCCGTAGACGACCAGGTCCTGCGGGCGTTCGGCCACATCCGGGTCGAGGTTGTTCTGAATCATCCGATAGGGGGCTTCGGTCAGCCAGGATTTACAGGTAAGGGTGGTGCCGCGCGGGGCGCGGACGGTGCGAGGTCCGGACATGCTGAGTCTCCTTTGTTGGAATAGAAAATCCCCTCCCTGCAATTATACGCCGGGAGGGGATGGTGCGATAAGGAAGATCGGTCAGTTCATCGCCAGGGTGTCGAAACGGGTCTCGCGCAGCCGCTTGACCAGATCCTTCTGGGCGACCGTCCAGATATCGTGCAGCGGGCATTCGCCTTCGAAGACACAACTGGCGGGATCGCCGACGCACTCGTTCAACAGGATCGGCCCGTCGATGGCTTCGACGACATCCAGGAGGGTGATCTCCTTCGGGTCGCGCGCCAGCGTGACGCCGCCGCGGGCGCCCCGCGAGGTGTGCAAAAGACCGGCGATGGACAACTGGGAGATGATCTTGGCCAGGAAGGATGGCGGAATGTGCATTTCCTTGGCAACTGTACTGGTAGCAGCGCGTTGACTGTCCCCTTGTCCGGCCAGGTAACGGACGGCGCGGATGGCATAGTCGGCCTGACGAGTGATCTGCATGGATGGGTTTCCTTTCTGGAAAACAAGGTAAAGTTTATCGTCTTATATTATATTAAGCGGTCCAATTCCGGACAAGTGATGGAGGTCACAGATGAAATATGACCTTTTACTCCGATTAATATCCGATTTAGGAGATAAATTCCGGAATAAAAACCGTCCCGTTTTCATGAAAACGGGACGGTTGGGTGGGGTAAGTCGTCTTAGCGGGTGATGGTCAGGTTGCCGGCCCCGATCGAGACGACGATCGTCAACTGCGGACCGCTGCCTGTTTGGGTCAGCAGGCTGCCATCCTCGCTCCAGCCGGAGTCATGGGTCACGTTCGATACGCCTTGCAAAGTCATCTGGACCGGGATGCCGGCCGGGATGACCAGGGTGAGGTTGCTGATCCCGGAGGTGATGCGCACACTGCCGCTGCGGGTGAGCTTCCCACTGAAATCGAGGGTGTAGTTTCCGGCTCCGCTGTTGAACTCCAGGCTGTCGAAGTTGGCGTTCGCCAGGCCGGTCAGGGAAACGTTGGATGCGCCGGTGTCGTAATGCAGGGCCTGCATTTCGACGGCGTTCGGGGTGGCGAAGTCCAGCTTGGATTCGGCTGCGCCGTCCTTGATGGTCAGGTTGTTCAAGGCCAGACCGCCGAACTGGTATTCCGCATGGTAGGCGCCGGCTTCGATCGTCAGGTCCATCGGAACCGACCCAAGCGACAGGTCCCACTCGTTCTTGATCTTGGACACGTCGGGAATGCCGTTCAGGTGCCAGTTGCCCTGTTCGATGCGGACCGTCGAGCCGTTTGCTGTGACAATCGGCTTGAAATCGGCGATGTTATAAGTCGCCGTGCCTGAGACCAGGGTTGCGGATCCCGGATTCAATTTGAGTGTGCCGGCCCCGAAAGCCAGGGAAAGCTGAACGGCCTGGCCGCCCTCGGGCAGGGGAACGTTGATCTGGTCGGTCTGGGTCGGTCCGGGGGTCACCGTGTTGACCGGAATGTCGACGTGGAATCCGCAGGCCATCACGCTGAGGGCCAGGACGAGGAAGACGGGGATCAATTTTCGGATCATGGAATTCTCCTTATTCAAATTCAAAAGCCGGCGACTGAAACCGGCTTCGGTTCTACCCTGATATACGCTGATCCCCGGGAATCGTTTTAGGAATTGGAAAGTTCTTCTTTGAGAACCTCGGCCAGTTCGGAAGTCATCGTCAGGATCATATCGGCCCCGCAGTCGCGGAGTTCCTTCTCTTCCCCGAAACCGCATAACACCCCGATGGTCTGGGTGCCGGCGGCTTTGCCGGCCCGGATGTCCACCGTCGTATCGCCGACCATTAGGCAGCTTTCCACCGGCACTCCCATTTGCTTGGCCGCCCAGACGAGCGGATCAGGGAAGGGCTTGGTGTGCTCGCAGGTCTGGTCGGTGGCGATGCATTTGAAGTAAGGGACCAGCTCGAACTGGTTGAGGAAATCCATGGTCGAGGAGGTATCGCGGGCGCTGACGATCGCCAGTGGATAACGCGGGCTGAGCTTCTCCAGCATCTCCTTCGTCCCCGGAACGAGCTGGAAGGGCTTCGTTTTCTTTTTCTGCTGGCGGACGAGCCAATCCTTCAGCGCGAAGATCTCCTTGTCCAGTCCGACCAGGTCGGGCAGGCCGACCAGGAAGTTCGCCGGAGCCTCCGCCTCCATAACGATTTCACGGGCGACCCGGATGAGGTCTTTTCCTGGGAAAAGGAAATGGAAGGGGAACAGGAGTTCGGCAAGCTGGGCGACCATCACGTCATCGGTATCGCTCAACGTGCCATCCACGTCGAAACAAATGGCTTGAATTCGGGCAACATTCAGTGGCATAGGCCTCTCCCGGATAGGATGGATGGATAGGATTTTACCGCACTTCCCTGGCGTATAATACGGACATGGCATCCTGGATCGTCCACCTCCGAATTGCTGAAGAGCTGCTCGATCGCATTCCCGGGCTCGACCCCGAGAAATTTGCCCTGGGAAGCGTGGGCCCCGACTCGGGCAAACCGGACGAGAAATGGGAAAATTTCACGCCCTCCACCCGCATTACCCACTTCCAGGCGGAGGACAGCCTGCATCACGACTGCGCCGACCTTGAATTCTTTCGCCGTTACCTGCTGCCGCTGCGGGACGGCGCCGAGGCGCAGTACATCCCCTTCCGCCTCGGCTATTTCTTCCACCTGGTGACCGACAACCTGTGGGGGGAGAAGATCGGCCGGCCCACCCAGCAGCGTTGGTCGGCCGAATTCGCCGCCGACCGGGACTTCATCTGGGAAGTCAAGAAGGATTGGTACGGCCTGGATTTCATCTACGTCCGTGACCATCCGGATTGCCTCTACCGGCGTGTTTTCCTGGGCGCCCTCCCGGATTGCGCCGGGTTGGAATTCCTGGTTCCAGAAAGCCTGGCCTGGAGCGTCGATCATATCCAGCGATACTATCAGGAGACCGGGGAACGGGTCCAGCAAGCCTGTCAGCGACCCTTTATTTATCTCTCCCGGGCGGAAGCCGATCGTTTCGTGGACGAATCGTCGGCGCGGCTTTTCCGTATATATCAACATCTGTGGATTAACGGTGCCTCCACGGGAACGCTTGCGACTGCCTTGGATTTGAATATCGGTACGAAAGGAGACGATTGAATGGCAAATAAACGCGACATCCTGACGAACCAGAATAGCGGTTTCTTCCAGGATTTGATCCTGAAGATCAAACTGATCCTGCGCTTGATGGGGGATAAGCGCGTCAACATCTTTCTGAAAATCCTGCCCCTGGCCGGCTTGATCTATCTCATCTCGCCGATCGACATCGTCCCGGATATCGTCCTGCCGGTTGTTGGTTATCTTGACGATGCGCTGGTCATCTGGCTGTGCATGACGCTCTTTGTGGCGCTTTGCCCGGATGAGGTCGTCCAGGAACACCTGAATGCCCTGCACAAGGTCGTCCCGGGCGCCTGGCGGGAGGCCCGCGGGGAGGATGCACCGGGAGAAGTGATCGACGTGGAGACCCGCCATGTTCCCCCCGAGGAAAAGTAACTTCCCAGGGGGGCGGAGGATCATCGGGTTTCTCGTCCTGCTCGGACTGGTTCAGGCGGCCTGCGGGTTGCTCCCGGCCGGGACGTCTGTCCCTGCGCCGACCCGATCCCTCCCCCCGGAAATTGCCTCCGCCACCCCAACTTCCCTCCCGCCGCTTCCATCCATTACACCGACCGCCGCGCCAACGGCCACGCCTGCACCCAGCTTTCCCGACCCGCTTGGCTATGCCTGGGTCCCGGCAGTCACCGGCCTGAACCTGCCGGTCGATATCCAGAACGCCGGGGACGGATCCGGCCGGCTGTTCATCGTTGAAAAGGCCGGAGACATCCGCATCTTCCAGAACGGACAACTGCTCCCGCGGCCTTTCCTGGACATTCGATATAAGGTGGAAAGCGATCACACCGAACAGGGATTGCTCGGACTGGCCTTCCACCCGGATTATTCCCAGGCGGGCGTCTTTTTCGTGAACTACATCGACCTGAATGGGAATACGGTCATCGCCAGGTTCCACGTTTCGGCCGACGATCCAAACCGGGCCGACCCGTCCAGCGAAGTCGACCTGCTCCACGTCCAGCAGCCTTTTGCCAACCACAACGGCGGCGGCCTGGCCTTCGGCCCGGATGGCTACCTCTACATCGGCCTGGGCGACGGCGGCTCGGCAGGGGACCCGCTCCGGAACGGCCAGAATACACAGACTTATCTAGCTAAATTACTGCGCATAGATGTGGATAGCGGTTCTCCGTATGCCATTCCGCCCGGCAATCCGTTCGCGGCGGGTGGCGGCTTGGCGGAGATCTGGGCATACGGCCTGCGCAACCCGTGGCGCTTTTCCTTCGATCGGCAGACGGGCGACCTGTATATCGCCGATGTCGGCCAGGATGCCTGGGAGGAAGTGGACGTCGTCCCGGCGGGGACGGCCGGCGGCCTGGATTTCGGCTGGAGCTATTTCGAAGGGATGCATTCCTACCATCCAAATCCACCCGCCAATGTTGCCTTTACAAAACCGGTCGTGGAATATTCGCACGCCAACGGTTGTTCGATCACCGGCGGGTACGTTTACCGCGGCACGGCCATGCCGGCTTGGCAGGGAGTGTATTTCTACGGAGACTATTGCAGCGGCCTGGTCTGGGGCCTGATCCATGCAGCCGACGGCAGCTGGCAGTCGCAAGTGATCTTCAACACCGGTGCGCAGATCACCAGCTTCGGCATCGACGAGGCCGGGGAGCTCTACATGAGCGATTATCGGACCGGATCGGTTCTTAAGTTGACCCGCCAGCAATGAAATTGCAATGTTTGTGGACTGGAATAGTCCGAAAAGCGCGCATTGTCACGTTGATTGGTGATGCCTGTCACTAGATAAATCGTTCAACCTGGCATAAACTGTGCAAAGTTCAGGAGATGTGCCATGACCGAACTAATTTGGGAAACCAGCAAGGTCTGTTACTGCGAACATGCGTCCAGCCAGGTTGCCCTGCAGGTGGAGGTCCTTTACCCCTCGGATTACCTGCCCGACCCGCCGCGCGTTCTGGCGCATCGCTGCTCCCACGGCGCCGAGTGCAACCAGCTTACGAAGGCTGCCTGTGTATGGGCTGGCACAAATCCGGGTTACGACCCATTCCGTCCATAAGCCTGATGGCCTGACCCTCCTTCAGGATCATCACGGCGATTCCTCTCTCCTCCCTTTGAGTTGGTCCAACTGATCCCGCGAAACTGTCGCGGGATCAGTCCATTTATTGGGCATTCCACTATTCGTTCCATTTGAACCCAAGGAATGAAACGACTATTCGTTCCATTTGAACCCAAGGAATGAAACGACTGCGGGCTTGTTACTGACTGCGGTCGTTCCTTATAAAAAAAGCCCTCCCTCGATATGAGGGAGGGCAGATCCGGTCATTTCAACTTGATGCGCGGTTTCGGCTTCTGCGCCGGCGCGGAGGCTGCCGGGGCCGCCTTGCCCTGGGGCAGGTGGTTGATGATCCAGGGGACGAAAAGCAGCGCCACTAGGATGACGAAGAACACGAGGAAGACCAGCCAGGAGGCCGAGCTGGCCACTTCCGGCAGGACGCCGCCGGGGTTGTACTTGGCCTGGGCGGAGGCGGTCCCGCCGAGCGAAACGGTCAGGGTGCGGCCCTGCCCGTCCCGGAGGGTCGAGGGGGAGGTGTAAGTGATCCGGTACTCGCTTTGAAGGGCCCGGCCATAGAGTTGGAACAGGTTGCTCAGGTCAGCCTGGTTGCTGGCGGTGCTATAGACGCCGCCGGCCCGTTGCGCCAGGGATTGGAGCGTGCCTTCATCGAGGCCATAATACGGGCTGGACAGGCTGGCGTCCCCC
>Ga0335071_10007168_pt1 | contig 11487 bp, 9 predicted proteins | sample Lox_Sample_15_FD_206724 | JGI IMG/M metagenome (GOLD analysis project Ga0335071, IMG submission 206724) | Soil microbial communities from Loxahatchee National Wildlife Refuge, Florida, United States - Lox_Sample_1.5 | ecosystem: Environmental > Terrestrial > Soil > Wetlands | place: USA: Florida...
TGAGGCCGCGCGGGAAGCGGAGGCCGCGGCCCGTCCCCGCGACGTGCCCGGGGAGGCCTTCGTTCGGGTGAGCGCGGACGGTGTCTACCTGCGGGTGACCCGGCCCGAAGGCAGGGGGGCGCGTGCCTCGGAGATCATGGCGCGCGAGCAGCTGTCCCTTCGCGGGGTGACCAGCTTCGACGCCGCGCTGGTGTCCCGGATCGTCAAGCACGCGGACGGTGAGTTCATCCGGGTGGCGGACGTGCAGTACAACCCTTCCCACGACGCCACGCTCTCGGTGGACGTCACCGACGGCTCCATGAAGGCGGTGGTCGTCGTTGCCGAGCCCGGCTTCGGCGGCGCCGACATCACCGCGGACTTCGCCCGTTCCTTCCTCGCCTCCCACAACGTGGTGCACGGCATCAAGGACGACGTCCTGGAGCAGCTGGAGCTCGCACCGCGATACGGCCGGCCCATCATCGTGGCGGAAGGGACGCGGGCGCGTGACGGGGCCAACGCGCGCATCGAGTACGCCTTCAGCCTGGAAAAGGAAGCCGTCAATCTCCGGGAGAAAGACGGGAAAGTGGACTTCAAGGACATCTCCCGCGTGGAGAACGTGGTGGCCGGACAGCTCCTGGCGCGAAAGGTCCCGGCGGAGCCGGGGCAGCCGGGCCAGACCGTCACGGGCAGCGTGATTCCCGCCACCAAGGGCAGGGACTGCGACCTCCTGGTGGGCAAGAACGTGAAACTCTCGGAAGACGGGCTCTCCGCGATGGCGGAGATCAACGGTCAGGTGCTCCTGCTGGCGGGAAAGATCAACGTCGAGCCCGTGTACAGCATCCCCGGGGACGTGAACCTGCACACCGGCAACATCCTCTTCCTCGGCACGGTGATCGTTCGCGGAAACGTGGAGGACGGCTTCCAGGTGAAGGCCGCCGGGAACATCGAGGTCTTTGGCAGCGTGGGCAAGTGCGTGATCGACGCCGAGGGCGACATCGTGGTGCACCAGGGCATCGCCGCCAAGACCGAGGGCAAGGTGCGCTGCGGCAAGAGCCTGTACTCCAAGTTCATCGAGCATGCCCACGTGGACGCCGGGGAGAACGTGGTGGTCACGGACGGCATCGTGCATTCCTACGTGGACGCCAACCGCCTCATCATCTGCCAGGGCCGCCGCGCCCAGATCGTGGGAGGCCGCCTGCGCGCGAGCGAGGAGATCAACTCGAAGATCCTCGGCTCGGTTGCCGGCACCGAGACGCTCCTGGAAGTGGGCTACGACCCGCGCAGCAAGGAGCGCCTGGTGGCCCTGGAGGACGAGAAGAAGACGGTGGAGAAGACGCTCGAGGAAGTGGACCTCAACATCAAGACGCTGGAGAACCTGCTGCGGGTGCAGAAGAAGCTTCCCCCCGAGAAGGCGCAGTACCTGAAGGAGCAGAGCGAGAAGCGCTCCGAGCTGCTGCGCGGCCTGGAGGAAAGCGTGCGCGAGATCGGGCAGATCAACGCGCACCTCGCGTCCCTCACCACCATCGGCAAGATCTCCGCCTCCGAGCGCGTGTACCCCGGCGTCAAGCTCGCCATCAAGAGCGCGGGCCTGGCGGTGCGCACCGAGTTCAAGTTCGTTACCTTCTTCCTGCAGGGCGGCGAGGTGAAGGTGACCAAGTACGAGGCGTTCGACGAGGACGTCATGCGGAGGCGCCAGTAGATGGCCCTGCTTCCCATCGACCTGCAGACCCTGTTCAGCCAGTCCCAGCAGGTGGGCAAGGAGCAGGCCGCACAGAAGGATGCACCTCCGGCGGCCCAGTCCGCCCAGGGCGCGCAGCTCGTCCAGAAGGCGGAGGTCCGCGACCACGCCGTGAACGAGACGCAGAACCAGGAGCAGGGCGCGGAGAAGGTGAAGGACCGCTCGCGCCGGGGCGCCCAGCGCCGCCCGCCGAGGGAGCGCAAGGAGGGCAGGGCGGCTCCCGCCGCGCCGCCGGCACCGGACGTCGTGAAGGACCCGGACCTCGGGCGGAACATCGACGTCTCGGGCTGACGCGCGATGTGGTACACGATCCTCATCACGCTCGTGGTGGACCTGGGCGGGCTCGTCCTGGTCTACCTGCTGCTTCGCGACCGCCTGCGCCGCGCCGCCTCCTCGGAGGCGCGCGTGGCGGAAATTCGGGAAGAGGTGAGCCGCCTCCTGGTGGAGCTCAACCAGGCCACGGACCGCAACGTGGCCCTGATGGAGGACCGGATCGGCGTCCTCAACGAGGCCCTTTCCACGGCCGATAAGAAGATAGGCCTGCTTCGTCGGGAGACCGAGAAACACGACGTGGGGTCCCGGATCTACAGCAGGCTGGCCGAGGGAAGGCCTCCTCGTCCGCTGGAAGCGGAGGAGGCGCGCGAAGCCGCACCGGTGCCACCGGCGCCGGCGGCGCCCGCGCCAGTGGTGGTACCCGCGCCCGTGGCGGCGCCCGCGCCCGTGGCGGTACCTGCGCCCGTGGCGGCACCCGGGTCCGTGACGGTACCGCCGCTGGCCGTGGAGCTGTCCGAGCGCGCCTCTGGTGACGTGCATCACCGCGTGATGATGCTGTTTCGCGCGGGTTTTTCGCCTTCCCTCATCGCCAGCCGCGTGGGTGCCCCCGTCGGGGAAGTGGAGCTCATCATCTCCCTGGAGCAGCGGAAAGGACAGGCGTGAGCCACGATGGGAAAGCGGTTCGTACGATCCAGCACATCGGGATCGAGGTGCACGGCGGAAGCGCGGTGGTGCTGATCCCCGCCGGGTCGCGGACACCGGTGGCGAGGGCGATGACGTTCACCACGGTCGCCGACGGGCAGGGCGCCGTGGAGGTGCGCGTGGTCCGCTGCGTGAGCGCGGAGGAGGCCGTCCCGGCCACGGGCTCCCGCGCGGGTGGGGCACCGGTCGGCGGCCGGCCCGCCTGCGGCCGCCCGGCCGGCGTGGTGGGCCGGTTCCTCGTGCCGGGGCTTCGCCGCGGCGCACGGGGGGACGCGCGCATCGACATCGGCATCTCGCTGGACCGCCACGGGGTCATCCGCGCCTGGGGCGCGGACCGCCACACCGGGGCCCGGCAGGAGGCGGCGTTCCCCGGCCTCTGGGCACTGCCCTCGCAATCGCGGCCGCAGGCGCTGAACCGCCTTGCCGGCCTGCTGGAGGAATACCTCGAGAATCCGCCCCGGGAGGCCGCCGCCCTGAAGGCCGAGGGACGGCTCCTGAAGGCGCATGCTGCCGAAGGGGGCGGGGGCGCGTTCCTGGCGGCGTTGGCAGGGGAGATCGACGCCGTGCTGAGGAGTACCGCACATCCGCCGGTAGAGGTAAGATGAGCCGGCGGGCGGACCCGGACGACCGCGTTCCCGAGGTGGTGCGGCTGGGCACCCTGCTCCTGGCGGGGCGCAGCGCCGGGATGCGTGCATGGGCCGCGGACTGCCTGGCCGATCGCGGCATGGTGAGCGCGTACGCCTACCTGCGCCATGCGCTGTGGGACCCGGACGAGGGTGTGCGCGAACGCGCGGTGTACGCCATCGGGGCGCTCTCCGTGCGGCAGTCCGCCGGCGAGCTGGCCGCCTTGTATGCGTGGTCGGGGCCGCGGGTGCGCCGGGCCGTGATGCAGGCCGTGGGCCGCATCGGCTACCGGTCGGAGTTCGACGGGATTCTCGGGCTTGCCCGCCGGGACCCGGATGCGAAGGTACGCGCGCTCGCGGGGCGCGCGCGGCGGGCGGGCACGCCGACACGGAGGTCCTGACGGGATGCGAAAGCGCTACGTCTCGTTTGCCCTTGGCGAAGGACGCTACTGTGTCCCGGTCGAGCAGGTCCTGCAGATCATGCGGCTGGAGGGGCTCATCGAGATCCCGAAGCCGCCGCCGTTCGTGCTGGGGGTGCTGAACCTGCGCGGTGACATCATACCGGTCGTGAGCCTCCGGGCCCGCCTGGAGCTGCCCCGCGAGAAGGTGGCGCGCGCGAGTCCGGATCCCCGCAAGCGGAGGGTTGTCATCACGCGCGTGAACGGAAAGCCTTACGGACTGGACGTGGACGAGGTGCGGGAGATCGTGGAGATCGAAGACGGGGCAGTCTCGACGGATTCGACGACGGTCTTCGGGGGCCGGGCTGACTTCCTGGTGGGGATCGCGCGCCACGAGGACGGCTTGTACCTCGTGCTCGACCTGCCGCGCGTGCTGGGAACGGCCCGCGATCTCCCGATAGTGGGGCCGCCGGCATGAGCTCTCCTGCTTCCGGGCTTGCCGCCTCCGCGGACGATCCCCGGCTTCGACGCGCGTTCCTGGAGGAAGCAGACGAGCTCAGCCAGAAGCTGGGCGAGTCCCTGCAGGCGCTGGAGGCCGACCCGTCGAACATGGACACGGTCAACGAGGTCTTCCGCCTTACCCATTCGCTCAAGTCCGAGTCCGCGTTCATGGGATTTGCCCGGCTGTCCGAGCTCGCCCACCGCATGGAGGACGTGCTGGGGCTGGTGCGAAGCGGGTCCCTGTCCCTGGGTCGACCCGTCATGGACGCCGTGTTTTCGGGGGCGGACCGCATCGCGGAGACCATGGCGGCGCTCACGAAGGGCGGGACGGACACCCAGTTCGAAAATGGCGCGATCCTCCAGTCGCTGTCCGCCGCGGCCGGGAGGCGGGCCCCGCGCGCGGGCGCCGCTGGCCCCGGCGCCGCCGGCCCGGCTGCCGGCACTGCTGCCGCGCCGACGGTGGCTCCTCACCCGGCGGCGCCTGCCGCGGCCGTTCGAACCGGGACGGCTCCCGCGGACCCGGGGACGGCTGCGCCCGGCGAGGCCCTGCTCCAGGGTCTCGGCGATTTCGAGCGCGCACAGCTCGCGGAAGCCCGGGATCGCGGGGAAGAATGCCTGCGGGTCACCGTGACGGTGGATGACGGCGAACCCATGAAGTTCCCGCGTGCCTGGCTGGTGTTCGCGGCGCTCGAATCCGCGGCAAACGTCGTGCGGACCGTTCCTCCCCTGGATGGCGAGCCCGCGGAGGATGCCGCTTACGCCCGGATGAGATTCCTGCTCACCACCGCGGATCCGGAGGAGGTGGTGCGCGTCGCTTCGGGGGTGGACCAGATCGCGGCGGTGAAAGTGGAGCGCTGCCGGTTCGACGAGCTTCTCTCCGCCGTCATCGCAGGTGCACCGGAAGCGGAGGCAGGGGCAGCGGAGAGCGGCGGGGAGGCCGGGTCCGAGGCTTCGGCGTCCGCCGCATCCGCCGTGGCCACCGGCGCCGGCGGCGAGACGGCCGACTCGCGGACTCCCACTCCCCCCGAGAAGACGTCCATCCGCGTGGATACCAAGAAGCTCGACGACCTGTGGAGCCTGATCGCGGACCTGGTGCTGAACAAGTCCCGCATCGCCCACCTGTCGGAGAACCTGGGCAAGGGCATGGACCCCGAGATGGCGCGGGAAGAGCTGGCGGAGGCGTTCGACGACCTGGACAAGATCTCCGGGGGCATGCAGCAGGCGATGATGGACACGCGCATGATCCCCATCTCGGTGATCTTCAACAAGTTCCCGAGGCTGGTGCGTGACCTGTGCCGCAAGCTCGGCAAGTCCGTGGAGCTCTCGGTGAGCGGGGAGGAGACGGAGATCGACCGCAGCATCGTGGAGGCGCTCTCGGACCCGCTCACGCACATCATCCGCAACTCCCTGGACCACGGCATCGAGTTTCCGGAGGAGCGCGTGCGCCGCGGCAAGAGCGAGAAGGGGCGGGTGAGCGTATCCGCGCGCCGGCAGGGCGGCACCATCGTCATCGAGCTTTCGGATGACGGCCGCGGGATTGACGTGCCCGGCATCCGCAGGAAGGCGCTGGGCATGGGGATCAGCGGCGCCGAGTCCTTCACGGAGGCGCAGCTCCTGGACCTCGTGTTCCTCCCCGGTTTCAGCACCAAGGAGGTGGTGACCGACCTCTCGGGTCGGGGCGTGGGCATGGACGTCGTGGCCACCCGGGTGCGCCGGGACCTCAAGGGAGACGTTGCCCTTGACACGGTCCCGGACCGGGGCACCCGCGTGACGCTTTTCCTGCCGCTCACGCTCACCATCGTGAATGCGCTCCTGGTGCGGGGCGGCACGCAGCTGTACGCACTTCCGCTCACCGAGGTGGACAGCACCGCCAAGCTCACCAGCTCGGAGCTTCGGGGCGAGGGGGGCCGCGAGAGCGCGGCCTGGGAAGAAGAGGAAATACCGGTGTTCTCCCTGGGTGTCCTGTTCGATACCGGCCGACGCCGTTCCGACGAGTATTTCGCCCTGGTGCTGCGCCACCGCGACCGCCGGGCCTTCCTGGTCGTGGACGAGCTCATTGAGGAACGTGAGGTCGTCATCAAGCCGGTGGACGACCTTCTCAACGCCGAACGCCTGTTCTCGGGCGTTTCCGTCCTGGAGGACGGGCGCCTGGTGTTCATACTTGACACTTCGTTCATTCGGCGCGAAAACTCCGATCGGGAGGCCCCATGGGCGCCAGCATCCTGATTGCCGACGACCTCTCGTTCATGCGCATGATCCAGAAGGAGATCCTCACGGAGCGGGGTTACACCATTGCGGGAGAGGCATCGGACGGCCTCGAGGCGGTGGAGAAATACAAGGCCCTGCACCCGGATCTCGTGTTGCTGGATATCACCATGCCCAACATGAACGGCCTGGAGGCAATGCGCAAGATCTTCTCCTTCGACCCCCGCGCCCGGGTCATCATGTGCTCCGCCCTCGGCCAGCAGAACCTCATCGTGGAAGCCATCAAGGCGGGCGTGAAGGACTTCATCGTGAAGCCGTTCAAGCCCGAGCGCATCCTCTCCGCCATCGAGAAGGCGCTCCGCGTCTGAGCGCCGCAGGGCGCGCGGTCGGGCCCCCGCTTGCGCGCCCGCCAAACGCCCGGGCTCTGGACGCCCCGCCGCGGGACCCCGTCCAGGGGCTGCCTTGGCGCCCCGCGCCCTCGCCCCGTCTCGTTCTTGACTTCCTGCGCCCTTGATATAGGATCGGGGAGGCTTTCTTTCTTCCTATATGAAGTAGGCTCTCATGTTGATCGGACCCGAGTACATATTTCCGCTGGGTGCTCCCCGAAGGCGAAAGCTCCTGCGAGCTCCAGGCCCCGTGACGAAGGCGGAAGTCGCGCCGTCGGTCAATCTCGACACGCCCGCCTGCATGATGGCTCCCGTCCCGGCGCCATCCACACCCGGGCCGACCCCGACTCCCGCCCGGGATCCCGCCCCGGCTCCGGCTCCCGAGGACCTGCTGGCGGAAGTTGAACGCCGCCCGGACCCTGAACCACGCCAGTTCGAGGAGATGAAGGACGTTGCCCAGAAGGAGGAGGGAGTCTGGAGACAGTGGTTCTGCAGCGACTGGGCGGAGCTGATCGTGTGGTGGCACGCGGAAGATCACCGGCGGATGATCGGTTTCCAGCTGTGCTACTCGGGCTGCGCGCTGACGTGGACCGCGGACAAGGGCTGCAGCCACCACCGGGTGGATGATGGCGAGGACGGGTTCAAGGCGTCTCCCGTCCTGGTTGCGGGCGCCCGGTTCGATGCCGCGGCGGTGGCCCGGAGCTTCGAGCGGTCCAGCTTGTCTCTGGACCCGGGGCTTGCAGATTTCGTCCACGAGAAGCTCGCGGCGTACCACGGATAGCGGCCCGGGCGGACGCTGCCGGGCCCCCCGGGCGGAAAAAAACGCCCCCAGAACGCCGTGGCTTTCGACCTGCGGCGTGGGGGCTATCTGATTCCAACGGTACACCTGGACGTCGGTAGCATACCGTTGAGCCGAACTGGGGAACTTTCTTCCCCAGTAAGAGGATCGGCGGCGCGTCGGGAATCTTTAGCGCCGTTGCCCGGTCTGCAGGTCGGCCTCCCGACCCCGCTCCTCCGGCCCGCTGCGCCCCCGGCCGGCTATTGCCGCGCGGGCGACCTGGGCCCGCCTTCCCCGTCCAGGTCCAGCTCCCGGGCCGCTCGCTCGATGAGAAGCCGCTGCCAACGGGAGGACTCCGCAACTCCCGCGTAGATTGCCTCGCTCCTGGCTGCTACTTCCTGCGCGCCAGCCGGCTTCTCTCCTTCACCGACGATGCCGTGAATGACGCCCTGGACCAGGAACCCGGCGATGCTGCGCGCGGGAAGCTCCAGGATTGCCTGGTCGATGCGGTCGAGCTCCGCCACGCAGGTCCTCGTATCCTGCCCGCGCCCGATGGCGGCCGAAAGCTCGCGGTTGGCCGACAGCCCCCGGGCACCGAGGTCCTCCAGGTTCCCGAGCTGCCGCGCCAGCTCACCCAGGGCCCGTCTCAGCCCCGCCCGCGTCGAGTCGTGCCGGGACTCATCGTCATGGATCTCCCGGACGCGCCGCATCCCCTGGTCGATGCGGGCGCGGGCCGCCGGCAGCGACAGGAGCTCACGGACGTCCGCCGCGGGCATTCCTTCGATCCGCACGCCGCGGGGAGACAGCGTTCGGCACTCCAGGCCGGGATCGATGCGGAGCTGGTTCTCGAACCACCACTTGTACAGCAGCATCCTTCGGTCGGTGGGAGTCGAGCCGCCGTCCGTGGACCGGACGGGGAACAGGCCGATGTCCCGCACCGATCGGAACGCGCTGTCCTCGAGCGGGGAAAGCCGCCCCGATTCCGCCGACCAGAGAGACTCGGCGTAGCTTCCCTTGCAGTGAGCCCGCATGCCCGGGAAGCCGAGGTCCAGGCCCGCCGCGTACAGGGGCCGGGCGCCGAGAAACCTGGCCAGGTCCCACGCCGACGTGGAGACCGACCCCCCGGCGCCCAGGTGGCCCTTCCGTCCCGCAGCTTCTTCCAGCGTCTCTCCCAGCGGGAAGAGCGAGCTGCACAGGAAGAAGCGCTCGGTGGGCTTGCGGAAGACGCGGGGACAGGTGGAAGGCTCGGCGACCAGGACCCCGTGGCTCGCGGCGGTCCAGTCCAGGGCGCGTGACGCCCAGAACTGCGGGTCCACCACCACGGTGAAGTCCGGCTCCACGCCGCACTCCCGCACGGCGCGAAGCGGCGTGTTGACGCATACCACCAGCATGCGCTCCCGCAGTGCCGGCAGGAACGCGAGCACCGAATCCAGGGAGGGACCGCCCGCCAGCACCAGCGCCGGTACTCCCTCGAAAAGGCCGCGCAGGTCGCCGATTCCCGCGCAGCGAGCCATGGGCACGATGTTGCGGCAGAGGTTGCGGACCCACAGCCGGCCGAAGCGGTTCAACGTGTTCACGTTGATGTCCCGGCGAAGCAGCCAGGAATGGATCGTCTCCTCGAACGGACGGTAGGTACCCGGGCGCAGGCGCACCACGGACCGCAGCGGGAGCAAGGCCGGGCGCGCGGTTGGCAGCTCCTCGAGCAGCGCCGGCAGGCGGCCCGGCTCCCCGCCCACGCACCAGTGCACCGCGGCGTCGGACAGCACGTGCCGCAGGTCGCGGGCTCCGAGCGCGGCGGCAAACAGCCCCGCGTCGGGCTCCACTACCAGGACCGGCAGGGAAGGAAAAGCGCGCCGCACAGCTTCGACGGGGTAGCCGAGGCCAAAGCCGATCACGATGACCGCGGTGGCGGACGGGTCGACCTCGCGCCGGACGTGCGCCTCGGCGTCCCGCGCCGGGGCGTGCCGCCCGTGCACGTAGACCCCGTCCACCAGGAGGGAAGGATTTTCGGTGCCCGGGTCCCGGGCTTCGATCCCCGCGGTGCCCCCGGCCGGCAGCGCTGCCACCGCCTCGGCGGTCCGCGGGTCGGTCCCGGCCAGCGCCCGCAGGTTCTCCCGGAGCCGGAGGTCTTCGCCCGACCGGCTCACCGCAGCTCCAGGCCGATCTTCATCCCCGCTTCCACCCGGGCTCCCGCGGGAGGCGTCTGCGATACGACGTACCCGCTGCCGTTGATGATCACCGCGAGGTCCGTGCGCAGCAGCAGCGGAAGGAGCAGTTTCTTGGGAGTTCCCCGCAGGTCGGGCATTGCGGCTCCCACGGTGACCGGGGGAAGGGAAGGGGAACCCGCGGGCGCCGCTACGCGCGGCACGGCGGCCACGGTCCCCGCGCGTGGAATCCCGGCCCAGTCCATCAGCCCCTTGGCGACGTCGCGGAAGATGGGTGCCGCGATCTGCGAGCCGTAGTAGCTCTGCCCGCGCGGGTTCTGCACCACCACGTAGACAATGAACTGCGGGTCGTCGGTGGGGAAGATCCCGATCATGGAGGCGATGAAGTCGCTGTCGGAATACGTGCCCGTCCTGGCGCTGGCCACCTGCGCAGTGCCGGTCTTGGCGGAGATGCGCACCCCATCCACCGCGGCCAGGTGCGCGGTTCCCGCCGGCAGAGTGGCCGTCTCCATCCAGGAAAGCATGGTGCGCGCGGAGTCCGGCGAGATCACCTCCCACAGCGGCTCGCGGCCGAACTCCTTCACCACGGTGCCTTGCGGGGAGACGATCTTGCGGACGACCAGGGGCTTCAGCAGCACCCCGCCGTTGGCGATCGCGGTGCACGCGGCGATCACCTGCACGGCGGACGCCGAGATCTCCTGGCCGAAGGTGATCGTGGGCTTGGAGCGCGCCGACCACTGGGAGACCGGCCTCAGCAGGCCGGCGGTCTCGCCCTGCAGCGGGATGCCCGTCTGCTTGCCGAATCCGAACCGCGTCAGCATGCGGTAGAACGTGTCCGCGTCCATCCGCTCGGAGGCGTACGCCGCCCCCACGTTGGAGGAGAACTGGATGATCTGCTGCGGGACGAGGTTCCCGTGCGGAAGGATGTCGCGGATGCGCACCGTCTCCCCGCTCGGGAACCTCTTCTCGTAGTAGCCGCTGGGGAACACGTCGGTGGGCGAGATGGCGTGCTGGTCCAGCATGGAGGAAAGGGAGAAGATCTTGAAGACCGAGCCCGGCTCGTACGCGGCGGTCACCGGTCGGTCGACCAGGGATGCGGGGTCGATATGGGGTGCGGGCTGCTGGAACTCGTTGGGGTCGAAGTCCGGGAGCGCCGTGTAGGCCAGGATCTCCCCCGTGTGCGCCGCCATGACCAGGATCATGACGGAGTCCGGCTTGTTGGCCTCCATGGCCGCCCGGGCCACCTTGTCCACGGCGAACTGCACGTCCAGGTCGATGGTGAGGAACACCTGGTCCCCGTAGACGGTCTGGGCGTCCGTGCCCACGGGCTGCGGCGCGAGCTCGTCGTTGAACGTGTACTCCACCCCGTCCAGGGGCACGTTGTCGGCGCCCACGTAGCCCACCACGTGAGAAGCCAGGCGGCCCTGCGGGTAGAATCGGCTGAAGTCGTTCTCCACGCTCACGCCGGTGAGCTTGCCCGCCGCCTTGAGCGCCTGCACCGCGTCCGCTTCCTCCTGGGAAACTCGCCGCTTGATCACCACGTACCCGTCCCGCTTGCGGATGGCCGCCAGGACGTCCGCGGGATCCATGCCCAGGACCCGGCCGAGGTCCGTGGCCGTCTCCTGCGCCGCGACCACGGCAGGCGTCCAGACCGACACCCTGCGCATCCGCGTGGTGACGGCAAGGATCCTGCCCTGCCGGTCCAGGATGCTCCCGCGCTGGACCTCCGGCAGCACGAG
>Ga0335071_10007172_pt1 | contig 11484 bp, 8 predicted proteins | sample Lox_Sample_15_FD_206724 | JGI IMG/M metagenome (GOLD analysis project Ga0335071, IMG submission 206724) | Soil microbial communities from Loxahatchee National Wildlife Refuge, Florida, United States - Lox_Sample_1.5 | ecosystem: Environmental > Terrestrial > Soil > Wetlands | place: USA: Florida...
TCATGGTGCCCCTCCGGAATCGCGCCGCGCTCAAGCGCATCCGCCTGGATATCCACGCCCTTGCTCACCTGATTTCCGAGCACGGCACGCTTGCCTACTGCTTCGCTGCTGGACGCCGCGGAGAGGTGTTCGCGCGCGGCATGGTGCCTTGGGCGCTCTTTGAAGATCCCGCGACCGGCTCCGCCGCCGGTTCGCTCGGCGCCTATCTCGTCCAGCACGAAAAACTCCAGTTGGGAGAAACCCTCGAAATCCATCAGGGGGTGGAGATGGGACGCAACAGCGAAATTCAGGTGGTCGTGGAACGCGCCGGAACCAAACTCGTCCCCCGCGTCAGCGGCTCTGCCGTTCTCGTCGTCGAGGGCCACATCGACGTCTGAGACTCATCGGCCCGCGATTCGCCCCAGCCCTGTCACCCGAATCCCGCGGAGCGGGATGAGGCTTGCCTGCCGCAGGCAGGGATCTGCTGCTGTCCGCCTCTCGCTCACTCCCCGCCCTCGTCTTTCGGCTGCCCGGATTCGAGCTTGGAATTCCGGGTTTCGTCCTTCGAAATCGCGTCCAGCACGCCGTTCACAAATCCAGCCGCGGCTTCGTCGGAAAACTTCTTCGCCAGCTCCACGGCTTCATCCAGCACCACCTTCACCGGAGCCGTCCCGTATTTCAGCTCGAACGCGGCCAGCCTCAGGATGTTCCGGTCCACCGCGCTCATCCGATCGAGCTTCCAGTTCGTCGCGTGCTTCTCGATCAGCACATCCAGTTGCGCCGCCGCGGTCACTGTGCCCGTAAACAGACGATGCGCAAATTCCCGCGTGCTCGCCGCGGCCTTGGCTCCCGGCCAGAATGCCTCTTCCACTTTTTCCGGAGATTCCCTGCGGAGTTCCCACTGGTACAGAAGTTGCAGCGCCAGTTCGCGCGCCTTGCGACGCAGCGTCATCGCCGGCGCCGCGTCTTGCCGCGAATTCCCGATGCTGCGCTGCCGCCCGTAAGTTTTCTGGCCAGATTCGCCATTTCCACCGCCGCCAGCCCCGCCTCCGCGCCTTTGTTTCCGCCCTTCAATCCCGCGCGGTCAATCGCCTGCTCCAGCGTGTCGCATGTCAGCACGCAGAAAATCATCGGCACTCCCGTATCCATTTGCGCCAGCATGATTCCCCGCGCGCTCTCCGAACACACGTAATCGTAGTGCGTCGTCTCGCCCCTCAGGATGCAGCCGATACAGATGATGGCCTGCACGCGTCCGGTGCTCGCCAGTTGCTTCGCCGCCACCGGTATCTCGAACGATCCCGGCACGCGCACGATTTCCAGTGCCTCGTCTCCCGCGCCCGCGGCGTGCAGCGTGTCCAGCGCCGACGCCAGCAGACGGTCCGTGATGAAGCTGTTGAACCGCGACACCACCAGCCCGATGCGCAGCCCCTCGGCGCGCAGTCCGCCCCGCGTCCCTGTTCCGCCTGTTGGCATTTTCTCGGCTCTATTTCGCCCGGCGCGTTCCGGGCGCGCTCACGCTTCCCCCCGGCCCAGCGCCAGCCGCGCCTCGCTCCGCGCGCGCTCCTGGAAGTGCCGCCGCGCCAGCCGGCCCAGCGCCCGCGTCGTCGCGTAATTCCATGCCGCGCCGATTCCCACCGACACCATCGGCACCGCGTACTTCACCAGCGACCGGCTCGCCAGCCTCGCGCCCACCCGTTCCCCCAGCAGCTTCCACGGCGCCAGCATTTCGCGCCGCATCCGCCGCTCCAGCATCTGTCGCGTTGCGCGCGCCCCCACGCGCATCCCCATCCGCCCCGCCTGGTCCGCCAGCGATCCTCCCAGCGCAAAGAGAAACACGGTCAGCACGTCTTCCGGATCGTCCGGGTCCAGGTCCACCCCGTAAAGCCGCGCCAGTCCCGCCACCATCTGCAGCTGGAATTTCACCAGCAGCACCAGCTCCGCCCCCAGCGCAGCCAGTCCCAGCAGAATATTGGCCGGCAGGCCCACTCCGCCCTCGCCCGCCGTCAGAATGCTGGCCAGCTCATCCGCGGAAATCGCCGCGCCGGTCACGCTGCCCAGCAGCATCGCGTTTTTCGCCGCCACACGGATCAGCCGGTCCGCGATGAACGCCGTGCTTTCTCCCGGATATTTTTCCCGCAGGTATTCCGGCGTGGCGCGCTTGTAATAGGAGCGAAACGTGGAGCGCGCAAATTCGTAAAACCACGTGCCGCTCTTCAATCCTTCCCAGCCGCCCATCCCCGCCAGCGCGTCCTTTGCCCACGCAAAATCCTGGCGCAGATTCTCGGCCCCGTCTCTCGAGTCGTCGTATTCCCGTTTCCGCGGCATCTTCGTATGTTCCCCGCCCCCGCCGCCAAATGCAACCCCGCGCCCCTCTCCCCGTAGCCTTGGCGCCCGCCCCTCCTCTTCAGTTGTCATCCCGAGGAGTCCTCGACGAGGGACCTGCTTTTTTCGTCTCCCCCGTCTCTTTCCGTCACACGTTCTTCCGTTCTCGTCTTTATCTTCCCTTGAACTCCGCCGCCCTCTTCTCCAGAAACGCCTTCGTCCCCTCCCTCATGTCCTCCGTCGCCGCGCACAGCCCGAACAGCGTCGCTTCCAGATACAGCCCTTCCTCCTGCGGCATTTCCGTCCCGCGTTCGATCGCGTCCATCGAAAACTTCACCGCCAGCGGCGCCTTCTCGATGATTTTCTTTGCGATGCCCTCGCATGTCGAAAGCAGCTCTCCCGGCTCCGTCACGCGGTTAACCAGTCCGATGCGCAGCGCTTCCTCGGCCGTAATCATCTCGCCCGTCAAAATCATCTCGTGCGCATGGCCTTTACCCACCAGCCGCGGCAGCCGCTGCGACCCGCCGTAGCCCGGCATGATTCCCAGCTTTACTTCCGGCTGCCCGAGCCGCGCCGTCTTGCTCGCCACGCGCATCGAGCACGCCAGCGCCAGCTCGCATCCTCCGCCCAATGCGAATCCGTTGATTGCCGCGATCGACGGTTTTCCCATCGTCTCGAAATTCCGGATCACCCTCTGCCCGAAGAGCGAGGTTTCCTGCCCGGTGATGGCATTCATCCGCGCCAGCTCGCTTATGTCCGCCCCGGCCACAAACGCCTTTTCCCCTGCTCCGGTCACGATCACCACGCGCACCGCCGCATCGTCCCGCGCCCCCTCCAGCGCCTGCCGCAGTTCCACCAGCGTCGCGTGGTTCAGCGCGTTCAGCACCTTCGGCCGGTTAAACGTGATCCACGCGATCCCGTCCCGCACCTCGTACAAAATATTTTCGTATCCCATTGTTTGTGGGCTCCGTTTCCCGCCTTCAACTTTCGACTTTCGACCAGTATCCGCCCTACAGCAGCTTCATCGGCCGGGGATTCTTCGGATCGCTATAATCGTAAAATCCCTTCCCCGATTTCCTTCCGTTCCATCCCGCCAGCACCATGCGTTTCAGCAGCGCCGGCGGCGCAAATCGCTTCTCCTTGAATTCCTCGAACATGATGTTCGCGATGTAGTACGTCGTATCGTGGCCCACAAAGTCGAGCAGCGTCAGCGGCCCCATGGGGTGTCCCGCGCCCAGCTTCATCGAGTTGTCGATGTCCTCGATTGTTCCCACGCCTTCTTCCAGCGCGCGGATCGCGTCCAGCAGGAACGGCACCAGCAGCCGGTTCACGATGAATCCCGGCCGGTCCGTCGTCTTCACCGCCGTTTTTCCCAGCCGCTGGCCGAACGCGTAGGCCTCGTCGAACGCCGCGTCCTCCGTCGCAATCGTCCGGATCACCTCCACCAGCTTCATCACAGGCACGGGATTGAAAAAATGCATGCCCACGAACCGCTGCGGCCGCCCCGTGCTCATGGCCATTTCCGTGATCGAAAGCGACGACGTGTTGCTCGCGAAAATCGTGTGCTTTCCGCATTGCGGTTCCAACGCTTTCCAGAACTCCCGCTTCGCCGCCAGTTGCTCGACGATGGCCTCGATCACGATGTCCGCCCCCGCCAGATCCTCGATCTTCGTTGTGCCCTTCAGCCGCCCGCGCGCCGCGTCGCGGTCCGCCGCCGTCATCGTCCCCTTTTCCACCAGCCGGTCCAGATTTTTCTCGATGCCTTTCAGCCCTTTCTCCAGCAGCGCGTCGTTCACCTCGCGCACCACCGTGGGGAATCCCGCCTGCGCGCACACCTGCGCGATTCCCGAGCCCATCAGGCCACAGCCCGCCACTCCCACTTTTTCAATTGCCATCGTTTCTTCTCCTGGAATTCACTTCCCGGCGCCGCCGCACGAGTCGCGGCGCGTTCCATCCGTTCAGGGGCATTGCACCACGGCGTTCCCTTCGCCCTTTCTCACGTCCTCCAGCCCGGAATCCACGCGGTTAATCAGGTGCGTCACAATGTCTTCGTTTTCGTACTGCGCCTGCACCACCGCTTCCGCCACCACGGCGCTCAGCGTCACTCCCGCACCGTTCCACGGCGCTTTCACCGTTCCTGCCAGACGCTTCAATTTGTCCGCCAGCCCCAGCGCGTTCGTCCCGGTCGTGTCCGGCATCACCAGCGCCACCGCCCAGCCCACGTATTTCACCGCGATGTCCGTCTGCCGCACTCCCGTCAGCAGCGTGCGCGACAGGCTTTCGATGTACCCCTCCACCTTGTCTTCCCCGAATTGCCGCGCCAGTTCCCGCGCCTTGTCCACCTGCAGCACCAGCAGGGAAAAGGACGTGGACTGCTGCTTGGCCCGCGCCGTTTCCGCCAGCAGGCAGTCCTGGTAGGAACTCGCGCTCAGCAGTCCCGTCTTTTCGTCCGCCACCGCCAGCGTTCGCATCAGCGTGCGCAGCCGCGCATGGTTCACGGCCACCAGCATCTGGTCGCCCACCGCCTGCAGGAAGTAGCTCTCGTTCGGCTTCCAGCGCCGCGCAGCCTCCATGGATACGATCAGCATTCCGCCTTGCTCCTGCTTCTCCTTGTCCACCAGCTGTACGGCCAGCAGCGACTGCAATCCCGTCTCAGCAAACGCCGGATTCGTCGCCGAGTCAAAGGTGATGGCGCCCAGCGCGTCCGGACTCTCGTCCGCCAGCAGCGACATCAATTTCGCCAGCTTCGGCGCCGGCATTGCTTCAACTCCCGGCGCCGTGAATTCCGCCGAGAGCTGCGGCTGCTGTCCCGCCGCGCCGATCGTGGCGACGCACCTCGACGCGCGCAGATGCTTCCCCACTTCATTCACCCCGGCCGAAAGGATGGCCTTTGGCGTCGGCTGCCGGAACAGCACTTTGTTCACTTCCGACATCTTGGTCAGGTCGCGCAGCGTGTCCGCGTTGAACGCTCCGGTTTTCGCGGCCGATCCGGCCTGGCCCGCCTGCGTCCCCGCCGCCCGCGGCTGCGCCTTCGACCCCGCCGGCCACCACTTCGCCTGCTCGTAGAGCGCCCTCAGCCGCTCGTTCTTTTCCTCCTCGTTCGGAAATTGCTCCGCGATTTTCTGCAGCCGTTCCTTCGCTTTCGCTTCCAGCGAATACTGCAGGAAAATCTCCGTCTGCACGATCATGTCTTCCAGCGTCTGCGTGCGCTGCGCCGCTCCTTTGTCCGCGGCCGTGCTTCCCGCGTCCGCCGGATGCTCGCCCACGCCGAAGGCCGTTCGCGTTGTGACAACGGGCGCCGAGCTTCCCGCCGATTTCGACAGCCGCGCCCGGAAACTCTTCACGTACGCCTCGTCCGCCTTCCCCTCCAGCCTTCCCAGCCGTTCCGCGTGATTGTTGTCGTACGCGTCGATTTCCACCAGCCGGTCCAGCGCGTCGCACGCCCCCTTGATGTTTCCCGTTTCCACGTACAGATCGAACAGCCGGCCGAGCACGCCGAAATACTTCGTTTCCCGGTTGATCTCGTTGTAATAGCGGCCCGCGTATTCCAGCAGCGGGATGGACTTCGGGTGATTGCCCAGCAGGCTCTCGAACGAGTTGAGGAACGCGTCCTCCTTCTTGATCGCCGTGGCGATTCCGCGAATCTTCTCCAGCGATTTCACCGCCGCGGGCTCCTCGTGTCTTTCAATTTGCCGCACGGCAATCTCAAACAGCTTCTCGTAGTGCAGTCCAGCCGGCCGCACCAGCGACTCAAGGGTGGCGAACGCCTTGTCCAGCATCCCCGCTTCCACCTGCGCGCGCCCGAGCAGCAGGTGCAGGTCCGCGTCTCCCGAGCCGGAGGCAAATGGCTCCAGCAGCTCCATCGCCCGCTGCGCCTGCCCTTTCCGCAGCAGTCCGTCCGCGTATACCAGAGCAATTCCCCGGTCATTCGGCAGAATCCGGTGCGCACGCTCCAGAATCGAAATCGCCGACTCCACGTCGTTCAGGCCCAGCGTCAGTTGTCCCGCGCGCAGATAGCCCCGCGCCGCCGCCTCCAGTTGTCCCAGCCGCTCCGCCACCTCACCGATCAGGAAATGCCGTCCCGGATTGTCGGGATCCAGCACCGCAATCCGTTCCCAGCACGTCAGCGCTTCCGCCGTCCGTTGCTGAAATAGATAAAGCTCCGCGGCGTTTTCAAACTGCTCGATGGCTTCGAGCGAACGGTTCTGTTTTTGCAGCAGGTTCGCATACCTGGCCACGCGCTCCGGCGGCTGCGTCGTCGCTTTCAGGAACCGGCTGTAGAGCGCCATCGCTTTCGTCGGATCGCGCGTTTCCACCAGGCGGTCGAACAGCAGCCCGTAGTAGTGCGCCGCGCGCTCCGCGTTGTTCTGCCGGGAGTAGAGGTCTCCCAGCGTCTGCATGGCGTCCAGGTTTGTCGAATACGCGCCCAGGATTTCCAGGTAGGCTTCGATGGCGTCATCGAGCTTTCCCTTCTCGATGCTCTTCTTGGCTCGGGTCAGAAGTTTGTCTAGATCAATCGCCATCGCGCACACTCATGCCTGCGGCTCATCGAACGGGCCCCGCGCCGCATTCACCCCAAACCGCTAACTATATACCGCGCGTCCCAACCCTCCAAGTAGCACAGGCTTTCGGCCTGTTCGCTTTTCGCATCCTCGCAGCTCACTGTGTGTCTTGGCGGCTCAGCCATTGCCCCGCGCTTCTTCGAAGTGGCCATTCCTCCTTCTTGTTCCAGCACAATCCCGGATGACCTCCCAACGTCTTGCGCACCGGAAGATGGTTATTGCCAACAGTGAGAGCCAGGGGAGCACTTTCATCGGAAAGCTGAACGGGAAAGTCGGCGTCGTTACGGGAGCCTCGAAAGGCATCGGGACCGCGGTCGTGGTCAATCACTGAGGAAGTGCGCCGCAAGCCGAAGCCGCGGTGAAAAAAATCCGCGCCGCGGGCGGCCTCTCGATCTGAGCGCTCTCCGTCTTCATCGAAATTCGCGGTTCAAATTCCGCGTTTTTCGCCCGCGGACTGGGTCCGGATAACAAAGTTATGTTAACTAGAATCGCGGCGCCCAAACCGCTTAGTTTGCCCCTTTTTCTCACAGGCCTGAACACGCCGGATTCGCCCATTTTCGAATCTCGGCCTGCCCGGGATTGCGCATCCATGCCCTCTCAGGTTCGAACTCTCGACTCTCAGCCTTCTGTGCCCCTCCTTTTGGCTCTGCCGGAACTATGTCAAACTGAACAGCTGGGCACGACGGCCCAGCTCTCACATGGACTCGCAGCTCATACGCAACTTTTGCATCATCGCGCACATCGACCACGGCAAATCCACGCTAGCCGACCGCCTGCTCGAGCTCACCGGCTCGCTCTCGCAGCGCGAGATGAGCGCTCAGGTGCTCGACTCGATGGACCTGGAGCGCGAACGCGGCATCACCATCAAGGCGAAAAGCATCCGCCTGCAGTACAAGGCACGCGACGGACAGACCTACCGGCTGCACTTGATCGACACGCCCGGCCACGTGGATTTTTCCTACGAAGTTTCGCGCGCGCTGTCCGCCTGCGAGGGCGCGCTGCTGGTGGTGGACGCCAGCCAGGGAGTGGAAGCGCAGACCGTGGCCAACGCTTTTCTCGCCGCGGGAAACAACCTGGCCATCGTTCCGGTGATCAACAAAATCGATTTGCCCGCCGCCGAGCCGGAGCGCGTGAAAGAGCAAATCGAAAACGTGCTGGCGATTCCGGCGCACGATGCGCTGCTCATCAGCGCGAAGAGCGGAATCGGAGTGGAGGACGTGCTCGAAGCGATCGTCGCGCGCATTCCGCCGCCCGCGGGCGACGCGGATGCGCCGCTGCAGGCGCTGATTTTCGATTCGTGGTACGACCCCTATCGTGGCGTGGTGATCCAGGTGCGCGTGAAGGCCGGACGGATGGCGCCGAAAACGAAAATCCGCATCTGCTCCACCGGCCATGAATTCGAAGTGGAAAGCATGGGAGTTTACACGCCGAAGCCGCAGTCTGTGGACGAACTCGCGGCGGGCGAGGTCGGATTCGTAATCGCCAACATCAAGGATGTTGCTGATGCGCCCGTGGGCGACACGGTGATTGAAGCGGCGCGGCCCGCTGCGGCGCTGCCGGGATTCCAGTCCATCAAGCCGATGGTGTTTGCCGGACTGTTTCCCGTGAACGCGAGCGATTACGAGCTGCTGCGGGACGCGCTGGGAAAGCTGAAGCTGAATGACGCGGCGTTTTTCTACGAGCCGGAAAATTCGGTGGCGCTCGGCTTCGGATTCCGCTGCGGATTTCTAGGCCTGCTGCACATGGAAATCGTGCAGGAGCGGCTGGAGCGCGAATACAACATCAACCTGATCACCACGGCGCCGAGCGTGCGCTACCGGATCCGGACGGTGACGGGCGATTGGCTGGAAGTCGACAACCCGACGAAATTTCCGCCGCCGAGCGCCATCGCCGCGATCGAGGAGCCGTTCATCACGGCGATGATCATCACGTCGGATGAGTCCGTCGGCGCGCTGCTGAAACTGTGCGAGGAAAAACGCGGGACGCAGAAAAAATTCGAATTCCTCTCACCCACGCGCGTCATGCTCACCTACGAACTGCCGCTAAACGAAATCGTTCTGGATTTTTACGACCGGCTGAAAGGCGCGTCGCGCGGCTACGCCTCGCTGGACTATCACCTGTCGGGCTACCGCGAGTCGGACCTGGTGAAGCTGGACGTGCTGGTGGGCGGCGAAGCGGTGGACGCGCTCTCCATGATCTGCCACAGCGACTTCGCTTACGAACGCGGGCGCGAACTGGTGACGCGCCTCAGGAAACTCATCCCGCGGCAGATGTTCGAGGTGCCCATCCAGGCGGCCATCGGCAGCCGCGTGATCGCCCGCGAGACGATCGCCGCGATGCGGAAAAACGTGCTGGCCAAATGCTACGGCGGCGACATCACGCGGAAACGGAAACTGCTGGAGAAACAGAAAGAAGGAAAAAAGCGCATGAAGCGCGTGGGGAGAGTGGATATTCCGCAGGAGGCGTTCCTTGCGGTGCTGAAGGTGAGCGGCGGAGAGGAAGAAGAGTAAGAGAGACAACCCGCAGAAAGATCCACGACAGAGACACAGAGGTGTGAGGAGAAGAACAGAAACGGGCCAGGCGTCCTACTCCGTGCGAAGGACGACGAGGGGATCGACCCGCGTGGCCCGGCGAGCGGGCAGATAACCGGCCAGAAGCGCAACACACGAGAGCAATGTAGCAGCCGCGGCGAGGGTGAATGCGTCGCGCGGGCTCACCTCGAAGAGCAATTTCTGCAGGACGCGCGTCGCCACGAGCGAAATTCCCATCCCTGCGACAACGCCTGCGGCCACGATGCGCGCCACGTCGCGCACGACGAGCGCGAGAATGGATCCAGGCCTCGCGCCGAGGGCCATGCGCACGCCGAACTCCTTCTGCCGCTGCGAGACGGTGTAGCTGAGCGCGCCATAGAGGCCGATCATGGCGAGCAGCAGGGCGAGCGCGCCAAAAAAGCTGGAGAGGAGCGCGAGCAGCCTCTCCTGGACGAGTGAATCGTCCACTTGCTGCGCAAGCGTGTGGAATTCGAGCGAGATGTCTTTGTTCACAGCGGCCACAGCGTCGCGCACTTCGGCGGTCAGGCTCGCGGGAGGAACGGCCGTGCGCATCTCGAACGATTGTCCCGCCCGCTCGGGCATCTGAGTGAGAGGAAAGTACGCCGTGGCCAAAGGCTCCTCGCGAAGCGTCTGGTACTTGGCATCCTTCACCACGCCCACGACTTCGACGGGGGCCCCGAGTTTTTCACCTCTTCCCATGACGCGGAACGTACGGCCAAGCGGATTGAGCCCGGGGAAAAATTTCCGGGCCAGCGTCTGATTGATGATGGCGACCTGCGGCGAGGTGGCCGTATCCCGGCCGTTGAAATCGCGGCCGGCAATCATCGGCGTGCGCAGTGTCTGCATGAATCCGGGCGAAACGAAATTGAAATAGGCGAGCGCCTCATCGCCCCCGGGCGCGCCGGGAGCATCGGACTGGATGTTTTGGTTCCACGTCATCCCTCCCACCGGCGTGATCACGGATCGCGCCGCGGAGAGCACGCCGGGAAGGGCCCGCAAGCGCTCCTCGATCCCATCGAACAGCTGCGGCTGCTGGTCCGGCGGCACTCCCGCGGTCTGCAGATTGGCCCGGACGATCAACACGTTGACGCGCTCGAAGCCCAGATCCTCTGTCACCAGATTGCGGAAACTGCGCAGGAACAGGCCCGAAGCGACCAGCAGCGCGAGCGAAAGCGCCACCTGCACGACGACCGCGGCTGTTCCGGCCCGGATGCGCACCGGAGCGTTCGCATCCACGGCGCCCGCCCCCTTCATCGAGCCGGCCAACGACACGCTGGTCGAACGGAACGCGGGCAGCACTCCGAAGAGCAATGCGGTGAGCACAGCGACGGCCACAGTGAAGCCGAGCACCCGAGGGTCGAGCGAGAGATCCAGGAAAACCGGATTCTGCTGAACCGAAAGCTGACGCACGAGCAGCGCGGCGCCCCATCGCGCGAACAGGAGTCCGAGGAGCGCGCCGGAGAGAGAGAGCATGACGCACTCGGTGAGCAATTGACGCACCAGCCGCATTCGCGAAGCGCCGAGCGCTCGTCGCACGGCAATTTCCTTACCTCGGGAGGCGGCGCGGGCAAGCATGAGCGTGGCGAGATTGGCGCAGGCGATCAGGAGCACGAGTCCTACAACCCCCATCAGCACATACAGCGGCTGACGGAACTCCCCGCGCAATTCGGAGCTGCCCGTGCCACCCGGCGTGGCGACGAACCACCGTTCCAGCAGGCCCTGTTGCTGCTTGGACGACCAGTAAGCGGGAACAGCTGCGCTGAAGATCGGCGGCGAGAGCGCGCGAAGCCGCTGGTCCAGCAGGGCGGAGGAAATTCCGGGCTTCGCCCGGCCGGCCACTTTCAGCCACCACCACGAACGATGGTCCAGCCGCGATTTGATCCCCGGATCACTCGCAAACATCGGTCTACCCGCATCGAATATGGCCGCGGCACAAATAGGAATCGCAACATCAAACGCCTGGCCCACATCCATGCCGAAAAATCCCGCCGGCGCCACGCCAATGATGGGAAAGGTATGCCGGTCAAGCGAGATGGTGGTCCCGATTGCTCCCCGCGCTCCCTCGTACC
>Ga0335071_10007173_pt1 | contig 11482 bp, 8 predicted proteins | sample Lox_Sample_15_FD_206724 | JGI IMG/M metagenome (GOLD analysis project Ga0335071, IMG submission 206724) | Soil microbial communities from Loxahatchee National Wildlife Refuge, Florida, United States - Lox_Sample_1.5 | ecosystem: Environmental > Terrestrial > Soil > Wetlands | place: USA: Florida...
TTACTCGTCGCTATAGCCGGGGTACGGGTATCCAGGGTATCCTGGGTACGGGTAGCCGGGGTATCCTGGGTACGGGTAGCCGGGGTATCCTGGGTACGGGTAGCCGGGGTGGCCCGGGTTAGGCGTCACAGTCGGCGACGGCCTGGGCGACACGGTCGGCGATGGGGTCGGAGATGGGGTGGTCGGCGGCGTGTACTTACCGTCCAGGTAGTTGATCGCGTTGATTATGCTGACCCTGCCATAGCCGTAGTCATTATTCGGGACGCCGCTGCCCAGCTGCTTCGCGGTCTTCTCCATGATATCCTTGACCTGGCTGACCGTGAGGTCCGGCTTCTTCTGCAACAGCAACGCGACGCAGCCCGATACCATGGGCGTGGCCATGGAGGTGCCGCTCATCGACAGGTAGTATGTGTCGATGGCCTTGCCGTCGTTGGTGCCGGTGGCCCTGCAGGACACGATGTCCTTGCCCGGGGCGCTGACGTCCGGCTTGACGGTACCATCCCGGTTGGGGCCCCTCGAGCTGAACGAGGCGATGACATCGCTCTTGTCTGTTGCGCCCACGGTCAACGCGTTCGCACAGTCGGCAGGGCACGCGATCGTGCTCGAGCCCGGCCCGCTGTTGCCTGCCGCCACGACGACGACCTTTCCGGCCTTGACGGCGTTATTAACGGCGTCGTCCATGGACTGCGTGTGCTCCGTAGAGCCAAGTGACATCGATATTACTTTAGCATCGCTCTTGGCCGCATAGTTCAGGCCGGCGATGATGTTGTCCAGGCTGCCCGAGCCGTCCTTGCCCAGCACCTTGATGCCGATGAACTGGACTTCGGGCGCCATGCCCTTGTACTTGCCATTCGAGGCAGCGCCGCTGCCGCCGATGATGCCGGCGCAGTGCGTGCCGTGGCCGAAGTCGTCGTATGCGGTGGTCTTACCGCCGACGTAGTCCTTGAAGTCGACGATCCTGCCTTTCAGGTCGGGGTGGGTACCGTCGATGCCCGTGTCGACCAGGGCAACCTTAACGCCCTTGCCGGTATATCCAAGGTCCCAGACCTGCGGGGCTCCGACGATCGGTGCCGCCTGGTCGAGGGTGGCATGGAATATGACGTTCTTTTCGACGTATTTCACGCCCTTGAGGGAGCTCAGCTTCTTAGCCGCATCCGCAGTCGGGACGTTGATGGCCATGCCGTTGATGAGGTCGTACTGGTATTTGACCGTCGCGTTGTTCTCAACGGCGAACGTCGCCACCTGGTCGTCAAGAGCGCTAGCCAGGTTCTGGTTGTCGTTAAAAACGACAATATAGGTACCACTGCTATAATCCTGGGAGGGCTTAGTCAGCGGTATGCTCGCATTTACCAACATTACGCTAGCCAGTAGCACGATGCATACTGCAGCGACTAGTAGTATTCGTTTTTTAATTGCTTACTCCTCCTTCACTAGTAAGCCTAGAAATATCCCTATAGTATAAATACTTTCCAAATCAGGCATATAAATTGCAAATGTTATCTATTATAACAGCAATTCAATGATTAACAAGTATTAACTTTTTATTAGTAAAATAGACTATTAATTGACTTAATTAATCCAATCAGGTATAAAAATGAGCCTTGTTAAGCAGGCAATTAAAAATGCCCCCTGAAAGCAGAGGGTAGGATAAAAAAAAATTAGAGCAGCTTATCGGGCTGCGGCGCGTTGGGCTTTGCCACGATGGGCTTGCCCATGAACTTGATGCGCTCCTCGATGAGGGCCTGGCCACGGGGCGTTACGCCGAAGATAGGCACGGAATCGCCCACTTTACATAAGGCCTTCTTCGACCCCTCCTCCCGGACGTACTTCGAGGCGCAGCCCGTGGCCACGTCCGCATAGTTGAAGATCGCTTCGGCCTCGTCCTTCGGCAGGCCAGTAACGTGGACGACGAACGTGTAAACTTTCACGCCAGGGTGCTGCTTTTCGATCTCCCGGATCTCCTTTGCCATGGTACCGTTGATGATCGAGACCGCGATGTTCTTGTAGCCCATGGCTATGGCCTTTTTAACGCCGGCCGCCTGGTCGATCTTCGCGGTTTTCGGATCGAGGACGTTCTCCTCGCCGACTTTCTCGATAAGCGACGGGATGGGCGTCGTGCTGACAAGGCCGGATACTCTTCCGCCGATGCCCTGGACCATGTCCGGATCGGTGACGATCAGGGTACCGCAGCCTTCGCAGACTAGCACCGCAGCGTCGATCTTTTTCTGCCGGATGGCCGTGCAGATGATCTCGGAGACTCCGAATGACAGGAAATCCTTCATTGTCATGACGCGGTTCGGCGTGCACATGCCGAAGTCGTCGATGCGGAACTGGATATTGTTCGCGATGACCTCTTTGGTGATTTTCTTGATGCCCCTGTGCTTGTCGAAGATCGGACAATAGCTGATCATCGGCTCTCCGACCTCTACGACCTTGCCGTCCCGGACGACGATGCGGGCCCTGCCCAGGCCTTCTATGACGTGTTCATCCATGGTTATCATCCATTTTTTCATATGATTGCGAATATGTACTATTTATCGCACATGAATCATGATAAACTTTCGGCCGCCGTCACAGGTTATAGTGTGCAGGGCCCGGGTGGGCTTTCCGGATAAAACGGAAATCGAATATCTCCTCTTCGGATACCGGGCGGCTGATATAGTCCATCCTGAGGAGAACGTCGACGAATCGCATGGTCGATGATACGTATTCAGGGGAAAGGGCGCTGCAGTACTTAGGCGATATCCGGTATGCCTCGAGCACGAACTCCGGGTCGACGATCTCGGTCAGCTTCGCCACGATCTCTGCTGCCTCTTCCGGCTTTTCCCGGATGAAGTTGCAGGCCGTCTCATGCATCTCCAGGAACCGCATGATGATGCCGGGGCTCTCGAAAAGCTCCGTTCGTGCCACGATGCCATAGCTGGGGTTGTTCGGCCAGAGCTCGTGCGGCGGTACCACGATACGGGCGCCGCAGAAGCGGCGTGCTGCTACTGCGAGCGGAGGAGTTCCGGCTGCGGCTGGTATCTCTCCTTCCACCAGGGCGTCCAGTACAAAATCGGCCCACGCATAGTTCTTTATTTCTATATTTAGCCCGAGGCTTTCCGCCAGGTCCCTGGCGATGACGTCGTGGATAGACCCTTTGGGCGGCGTGCCCATGATAGAGCCCTCGAACTGTTTCAGGACCTTACTTATGTCGCCCAGCTCATCCAAGGACTTATACTGTTTTTGGGCGAGCATGACGGTGCCCTCTACGTGGCCGCCCGCGATGCACTTGAACGGTATGCCCCTCGCGACGCCGATGATGACCGGCGGCAGGCCGATGTAGCCGATGTCGATCTCCTTGTTCTCGAATGCCTTCACGATGTCCGGGCCGGAGGCGAAGAGCTTCCATCGGGCGTCTATGCCGGCTTTTTGCAGCCAGCCAGTGCCCTCCAGGATAAAAGAAGTGTGATACACGGTCGACAGGTGCCCGATATTCAGCGGCTTAGAGGTGCTCATGACTATCCAAATGGTATTGGACTCATGAAGCATTAAAGCCTCGTCTGAGGGCAAAAATAGGATGTGAAAATTAAAAAAATATACTGTGTTGAATACCTCGTTTTAAGCGCACGGAGGGCACGGAGGGCACTATTTTCACCACGGAGGCACCCATAGGCACAATGGCTCACAAAGTTTCTTTTAAGTGTTTCGCTGATGCGAATTCGAGCAAGGTACAAAGTTCACAGAGCCCGGTTCATTGGCGATCAGGGCACGAAGGTGACAATGGCACGATGGAATGAACATGATAGCGCTTTTTGCCTGCGTGCCTTTGAAGCCTCTGAGCCTTATAACACAAAAAGCGTGCCTTTGAGCCCTTTGTAACTTGCATATAAAAAAAGACTTCGTGGGCCTTAGTGAACTCCGTGCCATTGTGGTGAGAAATAGTGTCTCCGTGCCCTTATGAAGCTTAAAATGCCGGAGTAATTCAACACGGCAGAAAAATAAAAGGATCAGTGGCCGGTCGGAGAGCATTCCTCGTCTATGCAGCCGAGGATCTTAACGCCGTGCTCGTCCACGTCGATCTTGATGAGGGTCTGGACATCGTAGCCCATGTCCTCGATGATCTTCTTGCCCTCCCCCCTCTCGATGACGATGACGATGTCCTTAATGACAGCCCCGGCCATCTCCAGCGCTTTTATTACCGCTTTCAGCGTGCCGCCCGTGCTGATGACGTCGTCGATGATGAGCACGCGGTCGCCCTTGTTGATGCCGTTCAAATATAGCTCGCCCCGGGAGTAGCCAGTGGTCTGGTGGACCGCAATCTCGCCAGGCAGCTCGTACTTTCTCTTTCTAATGATGATAAAAGGTATGTCGGTGATCGTCGACAGCGCGGCGCCCAGCGGCAGGCCCATGGCCTCGATGGTCACGATCTTGTCGACGTCCAGGTCGGCGTTCTTCACGATACAGGCGATGACTTCCCGGAGAAGCTCGGGCTTCACGACGGGGACGCCGTCAGAGATAGGATGAATAAAATAGTTGTAGGCCCCTCTTTTCACGATCGGCGCATTTTTCATTGTCTCTCTTAAGTTCTTCAGCATCACACCCACGTCCACTAAGTAAGCGTTTTGCACCCTTTTAGCTCATAATATCTTAAATCTAACGATAAACAGGAACTTTCAGAAGTATATGGAATAATAAGGTTACAATATCTTTTTAATGTCGGTCACGAATGAATCGACCACGGTGCGCGTAACATGGGGCATGACGACCATGCGGAGAGCTTCCGGCCGGGACGTCGTGGAAACGAACCAGCCCATGTCGCATAATTTTTTTCTCGTCGCCTCAGCATCCGGCAACTTCGTGGTCACGATGTTCATGACAGGCTCGAGCGCGAGCTCAAGGCCCATGTCCAGCAGGCTGTCCCGGAGGAGCAGGGTGTTATCCATGCACGTCGACACGATCTTCCGATAGCCGTCCATGCCCAGGTGCCGCATGACGGCGTATGTCGCAGCCGCCGAGGCGCCGCTCCGGGTGCCCGCCAGCGAGGACTGGACTTGCGAAGTCAGGTACTGGGCGTTGATCTCCAGCAGCTTCATGAAGCGCTCATCCCGATACAGCAGGCCGCCGGACGGTATCGTGCTCATGCCCATCTTGTGAGGATCGATGGCGACCGACATGACGCCGGGCACCTCGAAGTCGAACTTTAGCTTCGACGAGTCCTTCAGGAACGGTATGACGAAGCCGCCGAAAGCCGCATCCACATGGAAGAATATGTCCTCGTCGAGAGCGAGCTTGCCTATCGCCGGGATGGAGTCGACCTGCCCGAACTCCGTCGTCCCCGCAATTGCGACGAGAGCTATCGTGTTCCTGTCGATGAGCCCGGCCATTGCGTCGACGTCTACCTTGAGCTCATCGTCCAGCGGTGCCCGCCTTAGCGTTACTCCCAGCATCTGGGCCGCCTTATCAAAGGAATAATGCGCCGACTCAGGAAGGACAATGTTGGCCTTGCCGGGGTCGACTTTCTTTAACTGCCGTGCACTACGGAGCGCCTGGATGTTGCTCTCGGTGCCGCCGGTCGTGATGTAGCCTGCTGCCAAAGGTAAATGTAAAAGCTCGCCCAGCATGCCTATACAGGCATGCTCGAGCGAGGCCGTCCCCGGAAAAAGTTTGGGATCCCCCAGGTTGGAGACGATGAACTCTCTGTGGGCTTTTAGTGCGATGGGGTGAGGGGTCGTGCACATCGAGCTGAGCACGCGGGCATATGGAACGTTTCTCTGCGCCGCGTCCTCGAGCTCCTTTAGTATTACGGTCTCATCGACCCCATGTTCCCTCAATATTTACACCACTTTTTTCCTGGCCGAATCCAGGATGATCTCGTGCTCGGTCCTGGCGACCATTTCCCTGACAGCCTCGACCGCATCGATGTTGGCTGAGATGCTGGTGATGCCCATGGCGACGAGCCTCTTGGCGACTTCGGGCCGGCTGCCCGCCTGGCCGCAGATGGACGTCGTGACGCCAGCCTTGTTGCACCGCTCTATGACGTACTCGATCAGCTTGAGCACGGCGGGGTGCAGCTCATTATACAGGTCCGCGACCAGCTCGTTATTCCGGTCGACGGCCAGCGTATACTGGGTCAGGTCGTTCGTGCCGAACGATACGAAATCGATGCCCTCCTTAATAAAGTCATCGATGATCAGCGCGGACGCGGGTATTTCGACCATGATGCCCACGTCTACCTTCTCGATGTCGATGCCGCACTCGACCATGATCTCCTTTGCCCTGCGCAGCTCTTTCGGGTGCTGGACCAGGGGCAGCATGATGCCTATATTGTCGTAGCCCAGCTCGAAGAGCTTCTTGAAGGCCGCCATCTCCAGCCGGAAGTGCTCTAATTCGCGCAGGTCACGGCGGATGCCACGCATGCCCAGCATAGGGTTGTGCTCGAACGGCTCGCCCTCGCCGCCCTTCATGGCCCGGAACTCGTCCGTCGGGGCGTCCAGCGTCCTTACCCAGACCGGCCGCGGGTAGAAGGCGTCGGCCACAGTGCGGATGCCCTTGACTAATTCGTTCACGTACTCGTCCGAGCGGCCGCTCTTGATGTAGACCTGCGGGTGAGTGTTCAGCCCGAGTATCATGTGCTCGATCCGGAGTAATCCCACACCGTCCGCCAGCGTCGCCTTTGCCCTTTCGGCGGCCTCGGGGATGGACACGTTGACTTTGACCTCTGTTGCAGTAATCGGCTTTGTCGTCGCCGCTACGGCCGCGACCCGGGCCTCTTCCGAGGGCTTTTCGACCGGCTTCAGGGCGCCCAGGAGGACGTGGCCCTTCTCGCCGTCAACGGTCACGACCTGCCCGTCCTGGAGCGTCCGGGTGGCCTCTCTCGTGCCCACGACCGCCGGCGTGCCCAGCTCACGGGATACGATGGCCGCGTGGCAGGTCATGCCGCCCTCGTCGGTCACTATCGCCGAGGAGCGCTTCATGGCCGGGACCATGTCCGGCGTGGTCATCTTGGTCACTAAAATGTCGCCCTCCAGCACCTTGTCAAGCTCGCCCATGCTCTTGACGATCTTGACGTTGCCGCTGGCGACGCCCGGCGAAGCGCCCAGGCCTTCAAGGATGACTTCGCCGGAGGCCAGGCCGCCCTTCGCCTCGCGCTTCTGGATAGTGGTGATCGGCCTCGACTGTAGGAGGTATAATTCGCCGTCCTTCACGGCCCACTCGATGTCCTGGGGCTTGCCATAATGCTCCAGGACTATCTGGCCGAGCTTTGCCAGCTTGACAATGACGTCGTCGGGCAGCACCTGCGAGTTCTTCTTATTCTCCGGGACGTCGACCTTCTTGCTCTTGCGGGTCTTTTTGTCCCGGATGATCATAGTCTGCTTTGTGGCGACCTTTTTCTGCCTGACATTGAAAGTCTTGTTATCGATGAGATATGTGTCCGGCGATACGGCGCCCGAGACAACAGACTCGCCCAGGCCCCATGCGGCCTCGATGATTGTGACGTTCTCGCCGGTGGTCATGTGGTTGGTGAACATGACGCCGGCCTCCTCCGCGTCGACCATCTTCTGCACCACGACGGCGATGCTCACCTGGTCGTGGGGGAACTTTTGCTCAACACGGTAATAGATAGCCCTTGCGCCATAGAGCGACGCCCAGCATTTCTGGACGGATTTGACCAGGTCGTCCGCCCCTTTAACGTTGAGATACGTTTCCTGCTGGCCCGCGAAGCTGGCCTCGGGCAGGTCCTCGGCGGTCGCGCTCGACCGGGCGGCCACGTAGACCTCCTCGCCCTCACGCTTGCATAAGGTGGCATAATAGTCCCTGATGGCCCTCTCGATGTTCTTCGGCATGGGCGTCTCCATGACGAGCTTCTTGGCGTCGGCCGCGGCCCTGTCCAGGGCTTTAGCGTCGTCGACGTCCACGTCCAGCGTCTTGAACAGCCGGTCCATGATGCCCGTCACTTCGATAAACTCGCGGAACGCCTGCGCCGTCACCACGAAGCCCCGTGGCACGGGCAGCTCGGCGTTGATCATTTCGCCCAGGCTCGCGCCCTTGCCGCCGACAATTGGAATATCCGAATTCCTGACGTCCTCTAGCCATACGACGAGCCTGTTCGAAGGCCTTACGGCCTCTCTCACTACTGCTTTAGTCTTCGCTGCCACGATCATCTCTCCAGATATCGTATCGCTTTCTTGCGTTTCTTTTCATAGTTCATGATGGCCGCGTCTACGATATACGCGACGTTGTCCCGGGGCACGCCGAGCTCGGCCCCGATGCGGATAAAATAGAGGTATTCGACGGCCCGGTTCATCGACCTGTACGATTTAACGGCTTCCATTAATGTGGCGATGCCCGAGAACGTGTGGATGAACGGGAGCGTGGGCGTCACTTTGCCGTGCTCGATGCGGGAGATCGTCTCCCGCCGGAGCCGCATGATGCGGCTTAATTCCTCCTGCGTCAGGTCCATCTTTCCCCGGTACATCTGGATGAGCATGCCCCGGTCCTGCGAGTTCACGATATCGCCCGCGATGGCCCTGGCCTTATCGAACATCCACTCCGGCGCGTACATCAGGAAACCTTCCATGTGAATAGAAGCATGTTACATACTATGTAACATTTCTATTTAGCCAAAATTAGGCTTCGATGCTATATAACCATTATGTTACGTAATATGTCACATATTACTAACAGCTTAAAATTAATAAGCTACACAAAGACTTTTCAGCCACGAAGCTGCTCAAAGCGGGCCTGAAGCTCACGAAGTCATTATTAAATATTTTAAAAATCATTGGTGTCGCCTGGTGTAACCTTAGTGCCGCTTGAGAGCAACTGTTGTCTCAACCCCACCAAGTTTACACCAGGCGGCACCAATTTTATATTATATCACTAAGCGGCACGGAGTTTACACCAGGCGGCACCAACGATTTTTAATAAGTCTTAGAGAACTTAGAGCCAGCTTCGAGCCGCTTCGTGGCTGAAAACGTCTTTTAAAGCATTCTTAAAATAATTTAGAGGAGCTTAAATGATTAGGGTTCCGGGCTGGAGAGGCGGCACAGGTACGCGTCCAGCCCGGGGCTTTTTCCATCCTTCCTCAAACCCACACTGATCTGCTACACAGGTTTACTCATATTGCTTTCTATCGGACCATAGAAAGGCGCGGTCATAACCCCATGGCCGGCGAAGCTTCACGATAGGCGGCGAGATGCTTCGGGTGCATGAGGTCACAGATGAACATTAAACTCTTACATTTATAAATATTGACAAAATAAAAATAATTGTTAGCCCATGATAGCAGAGATTTTTCGCATAATCGCCCAATATAGGCCCTACACCAGTTAAAAAAAGAAGGGTTGGCGAAGAATCGCCGGCTCTTATATACTTCCAACGAACTTGGGGCGTTTAGACAGGCTCTCTGCAATAGGAAGTGGCCTGGTCGGGAGCATATCGACGTCCTTCGCAAGCCTGGATCTTAATTCCTCGACGGTCATCTCGACCTTGAGGGGCTTATTAGGCTCCGACTCGGACCTGACTACGACCGGGAATTTGTCCTTGCCCATTTCGGCGTCGCCGATCGTCACTACGTATGGAACCCACTCCTTGCCCGCATCCCGGACCTTCTTGCTCACGGTTTCCTCGCGGTCGTCGATGTCTACCCGGTAAGGTTTTAATTCCAAGGCGAGCTTGCGGCAGTGATCGATGTGCCGGTCGCTCAGGGCGATGACCCGCACCTGGGTGGGCGACAGCCAGACGGGGAGCATGGGCACGATGCCCTTTTCACTTTCCATGAACTGTTTCTCTAACTGGGCGTAGATGCAGCGCTCGATGGCGCCAGAAGGCGAGCAGTGCAAAATAGTAGGATACTTCTTCGAGCCGTCCTGGTCGACGTAGGTGATGTCGTAGCGCTCTGCGTTCTCCACATCGATCTGCACGGTCGATAGGGCGCTCGCCTTGTTCAGCGAGTCGATGAAGTTGAACTCGAACTTGAGGACGAAGTAGAAGAACCGCTGGTCCCACATCTCGATGACGACGGGCTTGCCGGCACGCCTGACCAGGCCCTCGATGAACTCCTTGTTCTGGTTATAGAAGTCCCTGGTGAATCTTATTGCTACCTCATAGTCCTTCAGGGTGAGCCCGATGGTCTCTAGAGTATTGATGCACATCTCGTACTGGTCGCGGAACTCGCTCGTGGCCCCGGCCATGTCGGTGCAGAGCGTGTGCATGTCCGGCATCGTGAACGCCCGGAGGCGGCGGAGGCCGACCAGCTCGCCCCTCTGCTCCTTCCTGAAGGAGTAGCGGGTGAGCTCGATCATCTTTAACGGTAAGTTCTTGTATGAGATGGTCATGTCGTGGCTCATTAAAAATTGGCCGAAGCACGCCGCGAACCTCAAGAACAGGTTCTTCTTGTCGGCGATGACCGTATACTGGCGTGCGGGGAACCGGTCGAGGTACTTTTTCAGGGTGGGGTGCTCCATGTCGTACATGATGGGCGTCTCGACCTCCATGGCGCCGTTCTTCGTCGCCTCCATGAGCACGTAATTTTCTAATAGATTCTTGACCATGCGGCCCTTAGGATAGAAGCGCATGTTACCCGGGTCGCTCCCGGGCTCATAATCCGCCAGCTCCAGGCGCCTCATGAGCTCGACGTGGGGCGGCACCCGGTCGACGGCCCGCTTCTTGGCCATCTCGTAGTCCACGAACGCCTTGAGCTTCTCGTGGTTCTCATAGTCGAACGTCTTCGGGTCCTTCATCTGGCCGTCGACGTCCATGATGTAGAAGTAGCTTTTTAATTTTTCCTCGTTCTTGATGGCCTCGGATACGACTTCGGGCTTCTCGCCCGCGCAAATATTAATCGTCGAGCCTTCCGGGACGATATTCCTGGAAAGCTCGGAGAGCGGGTGGCCCTTGCACCTGACGGTGAAGGCCTTATACCAGCCGAACGGCGAGCGCTTGACCTCGAAGTTCTTTTCTTTGAGCGCCGCCTCAAGCCCCGTGAGGACTTCTATGGCGGTTTTCGGAGATGAAAGGTTTGAGCTTAAGTGAGCGTAAGGATAGAGCATGACGCGGGTCGCCTTGACCTGCTCCGCCATCTTCACGATGGCCTCGGTGCCCTTGTCGATGACATATTTGGGGCTGGCCTCGTCGGGCTTTTCGACCGTGATGAAGGCCGCGAGCGCGTCCTCCATCCTGCCCGACTTCAGGTCGTCGGAGATCTTCTCCGCGACAGGGGTGCTTTTCTTGACCTCATATTCGATAAAGTCGGAATGGATGAGTAATAACTGCATTTTTCCACCTTGATATGGTAGTAGATAAACAACATATTCAGTTATAAAATTTGGGGTATCACCACAGAAGCCCGAAGGCCCCACTGAGATTTGGTACACCACAGTGGTCACCGAGAGATAATTCACCACAGTGGTCCACAGAGGCCACAGAGGACGATTTATTATTCACCACAGAGGTCACCGAGAGATAATTCACCACAGTGGTCCACAGAGGCCACAGAGGA
>Ga0335071_10007174_pt1 | contig 11481 bp, 5 predicted proteins | sample Lox_Sample_15_FD_206724 | JGI IMG/M metagenome (GOLD analysis project Ga0335071, IMG submission 206724) | Soil microbial communities from Loxahatchee National Wildlife Refuge, Florida, United States - Lox_Sample_1.5 | ecosystem: Environmental > Terrestrial > Soil > Wetlands | place: USA: Florida...
CCCGGATCGTCAGGCTCGCCCGATTCCGCCGGGGGCGGATCCAGCGCGACGATCAATTCGCCCGGTATCGAATCGATGGCATCCTCCGTCGGCGGCGCGACCGGCTTCGGGGGCTTTCCGGTCAACCCAAAGAGAACAAAGGCGTGCACGGTGGCGGCGAAGGCGGCCGGCAGGAGGTATTTCGTGTTCATGGCGTCCTCGGGGTTGGGGTGGCTGTTCATTGCACATGACGCGCCGCCGTCGGTTTTCTTAGTGTGTTCCGCGCGGCGGCGCGCCCGTGGGGAGCGATTTTTCTGTCGCCAGACGCCGGCCGCCCCTACCCTCGCCCCATGGCCAAGACTTGGCTGGCGGATGCCGATCCGGAGACCTGCTGGGCGCACCAGACGTGGACCGATCTGGCGGCCCTGCCGCGGAGGGAATACGCGGTGGCCGTGCTGCCGGTGCACGGCTTCGCCGACTACGGCGCCGACCGCCCGCTCGACGCCGAGGAGGTGCTGGGCGGCCTGCTTCTGCGCACCGCCGTGACCGCCGTCAAGGCGCGCTTCACCGTGCGCGTCCTGCCGCCGATGCGGTTCGTGGCGGGCGGGCCGGGAGGGTTCTTCAGCGTCGACGTCGCGACTGCCACCGACCTCCTGCAGTCGGTCGCCGCGGGCGTGAAGGCCGCCGGCTTCCACAAGCTGGTTCTGTTCAACACCAGCCCGGCCAACGAGCCAGTCGTGGCCGCGGCGGCCGTGGACATCCGCGTCGCCCTCGGGCTCGCGGTCTACCTCATCCACGCGCGGGGGCTGGGTCTCGACTGCGCGCGCCAGCAGGTCGGCGACCTCGGGCCGCCCGCCCGGCACCTCGCCGGGTTGCTCGGCGAGATCCGGGAACATCGCGCCCCGCCGCTCGACTCCGCGCCGGACGGGCCACTCCACCCGGCACCCGCGGAATCCGAAATCCATCCCGCGTACCGCAGCCGTTACTTCCCTGCCCAGCCGGCCGCCCAACTGCCGGCCGGCGAACGCGACGTCCTGGCGATCCTGCCGGTGGCGGCCATCGAACAGCATGGACCGCACCTGCCGCTGGGCGTGGACGCGATCCTCGGCCAGGCATTGCTGGCGGCCGCCCTCTCCCGGCTGCCGCCCACGGCGCCGGTGGTGGTGACACCCGCGGTCGCCTACGGCAAGAGCAACGAGCATCTCGGTTTTCCCGGCACGATCACACTCCCGGCGGCGACGTTGCGCGCCGTCGTCCTCGCGGTGGCGCGCCAGTTGCGCGCGTTCGGGGTGCGCCGCCTGGCGGTCCTGAACACCCACGGCGGCAACAGCGCCGTGCTCCCGCCCGTGTTGCAGGAGGTGCGGGACACGCTCGGCCTCGAGACGCGGGTGCTGCGGCCGGGCACGCCCCCGGAGCTGTCGCCGCAAGAAGCCGCGTGGGGTTTCCACGCCGGCGAATGGGAAACCGCCCTCATGCTGGCCTGCGCCCCGGAACTCGTGCATCCGGCGCGGGCCGTGGCCGAATATCCCGCCCGGCAGACGGATCCCGGCGCGCTGCGACCGGAGAATGCGGCCGCCACGTTCGCGTGGATGACCCGCGACCTCTCGCGCAGCGGCGTGATGGGCGACGCGACCGCAGCGACCCTCGAGAAAGGCAGGCTCTGGCTGACTGCCGCCGCCGCGGATCTGGCGGCCAAAATCACCGCCCGGCAGGGCGCCTGATTCGATCCATTCCGGTGGTTAAAAGAATTGTTAAGCTTAACTCGTTGATTGCCGAAGATTAAACAGATTTGACAATTGATACCAACCTTGGATTTTCTCCCTGCTCCCATCATGGGGAATCGTGACTTTTGCACGGGAGAAGATCATGATCGGCCACACGTCGGGCAGACAGTGGGTCGGATCGGGCCTCTCCAGTGACCAAACTCAATGGAACAAGCTGACCGCTTTCACCTGCCGTTTCGCTGGAAGCTGACCCTGCTGATCATCTCGGTCTGCGCCGTCTCGCTGCTCGCCGCGTTCACGAGCTACTACGTGTACGAGGTCCTGCGGTTCCAGAACGACGTCAACCAGCGGTTGGAGTCCACGCAGCGCCTGCTGCGCGAAGGGCTGGTCGCGAATCTCGAAGCCGATCCCGCGGGCGGCACGCTCGCGCTCAACGCCCTGCGGAACGACGACACGATCGTCGCGGCCGCGGTCTACTCCCCGGAAAACAAACTGCTGGCCAAATACATCAAGCCGGGCTCGAACGAATTCATCCCGCTGCCGCAGCGCGTGCCGTTCAACCTCTCCACCACCCGGATCGTCACCATCAAGGAACTGCGCAGCCCGGACGGCCGCTTCCTCGGGAAGTTCTACCTCACGGCCGACGTGACCAAGCTGGCCGCGGACCGCTTCGGCGACGCCCTGCGCGGCATGGTGATCATCTTCCTCGCCTCCTGCCTGCTCGCCATGCTCGTGGCCCAGAGCCTCCAGCGCGGCCTCTCGGCCCCGATCACGGCGCTCGCCCGGGCGGCGGGCCGCGTGGCCCAGCACCAGGACTACGGCGTGCGCGTGCGCGAGCATGGCCGCGACGACATCGGCACGCTGATCCGCTCCTTCAACCTGATGCTCCAGACCATCCAGCAGCGCACCGCCGACCTGGAGGTCGCCCGCAAGAACGCCGAAGACGCGCGGGAGCGCCTGCGCGAGGCCAACGAGCAACTGGAACAAAAGGTCGCCGAGCGCACGGCCGAGCTGGAGCGGGCGGTGACCGCGGCGAAGGAGGCCAATCAGGCGAAGAGCTCGTTCCTCGCCAAGATGAGCCACGAGCTGCGCACCCCGATGAACGCGATCATCGGCTACAGCGAAATGCTGCTGGAGGACGCGACCGACGCCGGCGAGGACCGCACGGCGGAGGACCTGCGCAAGATCCTGAGCGCGGCGCGCCACCTCCTGGGCCTGATCAACGACGTCCTCGACCTGTCGAAGATCGAGGCCGGCAAGATGCAGCTCTATCTCGAGACCTTCGACCTGCAGACGCTGGTCCACGAGGTCTCGAGCACCATCGCGCCCCTGGTCGACAAGCGGAAGAACCAGCTCGTCGTGAACTGCGCGCCGTCCATCGGCTCGATGTACGGCGACGCCACGAAGATCCGCCAGACCCTGCTCAACCTGCTGAGCAACGCCAGCAAGTTCACCGAGAACGGCCGCATCGAGTTGAAGATCGACCGCGAGATCGCCGACGGTCAGGTGTGGGTCATCATGCAGGTGACCGACACCGGCATCGGCATGAACGAGGAGCAGATGGGCCGCCTCTTCCGCGCGTTCACCCAAGCCGACGCCTCGACCGCGAGCAAGTTCGGCGGCACCGGCCTCGGCTTGGCGATCTCCAAGCAGTTCGCCCAGATGATGGGCGGCGACGTCACGGTCCGGAGCAAGCCCGGCGCGGGCTCCACGTTCACCGTGCGGGTGCCCGCGCGGGTCAAGCCGGCCAAGTCGCCCTACACGGTCGTGGAGAAGGAGGCCGCCCAGCAGGCGCCCGCCCCCAAGGGCCGCGTCCTGATCATCGACGACGACGAGGCCGTCCACGCCGTCCTGACCAACATGCTCACCCGCGAGGGCTATTCGACCCGGGACGCCCGCGACGGCAAGGAAGGGCTGCGGCTCGCACGCGAATACCATCCCGACATCGTCATCCTCGACATCCTCATGCCCGGGATGGACGGCTGGACCGTGCTTTCGCAGCTGAAGGCCATCCCCGAGTGCGCGACCATCCCGATCATCCTCCTGACGATGCTCGAGAACAAGGAGATGGGCTTCGCCCTCGGCGCGGCCGACTACCTGACCAAGCCGATCGAGGCCGAGAAACTGCTGCCGGTGCTGGCGCGGCACGCCGCGCCCCACCAGCGCGAGAGCGCGACCGTGCTCGTGGTGGAAGACGACCCGCCGTCGCGGGAGCTCGTGGTGCGGATGCTCACGCAGGAGGGCGTGGCGGTGAAGGAGGCCTGCAACGGCAAGGAGGCGCTGGAGGCGCTGCAGAGCGGCGTGATGCCAGTCATGATCATCCTCGACCTGGTGATGGCGGAGATGGACGGCTTTGAATTCCTCCGCCAGATCCGCCCCCACGCCGAGTGGTCCAAAATCCCGGTCGTGGTGGTCAGCTCGCTGGACCTGAGCACCGACGCCCAGCAGACGCTCAAGAGCCAGGTGGAGCGCATCTTCGAGAAGGGCCGCTTCGCCCGAGAAGACTTGCTACGCGAAGTGCGCGAATCCATTAATCAGCACATGCTGAACCGGCCGGCCGCCCCCGGCGCCGCCCCCGCCCCGGCCGCCTGAACCCGCCCCGCCATGGCCAAAATCCTGATTGTCGAAGACAACGAAATGAACCGGGACATGCTCTCCCGGCGGCTGGAACGCCGCGGCTTCACCGTGGCGATCGCGGTCGACGGCGGCGAAGGCGTGGCCAAGGCCCACAGCGAGATGCCGGACCTGATTCTCATGGACATGAGTCTGCCGGTGATCGACGGCTGGGAGGCCAGCCGGCAGCTGCGCGCCGATCCCGCCACGGTGGCCATCCCGATCATCGCCCTGACCGCCCACGCCATGACCAACGACCGCGACATGGCCCTGAAGGCCGGCTGCAACGACTACGACACGAAACCAGTGGACTTGCCCCGCCTGCTGGGCAAGATTGAGGCCCTGCTGCCCAAGTCTCCGACCTCCCCGCCCCCGCCATGAGCGAGCCGCCCCCGCCCGACAGCGGCAAGAAGCCCCCGGCCAGCGCGCAAGGCACGCTGAGTCCCTTCCTGCAGGCGCTCCAGTCGAACGACCTGGAGACGCTGTCGCAGCTCCGCCACGCCCTGCGCACCCCGCTCAACCAGATCATCGGCTACAGCGAAATGCTGCTCGAGTCGCTCGAGGGCCTCGAGACCGAGCGGCTGATGCGCGACATCAAGAAAATCCACACCGCCGGCGGCCAGCTCCTCGCCCTGTTCAACGACGCCCTCGCCCCGTGGAAGATCGAGACCGGCAAGCTCGACCTGCTCGGGATGAAGCGCGACATGCTCGGGCCGCTCAACGCGATCGTCGGCTACAGCGAAATCTGCCAGGAGGAGGCCAACGAGCTCGGCAAGGCCGAGGTGGTCAGCGACCTCAAGCGCATCAACCAGGCCGGCTACAACCTCCACCGCCTCTTCGAGAGCGACGAATTCGCGGTCAAGATCGACGTCGGCGGCGGTCCGTCCGAACCCGGGGTCGCCGCCCACGCCGCCGCCGCGCCGGTCGCGCCGGTCGCGCGCCCCTCGGCGTCCATGGAGTACCTCGGGCCCTCCGGCGCGCAGTACACCGGCCGCCTGCTGGTGGTCGACGACGACGCGGTGAACCGCGAGATGATGGCCCGCCGCCTGCAGCGCGCCGGCTACACCGTGACCATGGCGGAGAACGGCCGCATCGCGCTCGATCTGCTCAAGAAGCAGGACTTCGACCTCGTGCTGCTCGACATCATCATGCCGGAGCTCGACGGCTTCCACACCCTCGAGTTCATCAAGGCCGACCCGAAGCTCCGCTACCTGCCGGTGATCATGCTCACGGCGCTGGACGAGGTCGACAGCACGGTGCGCTGCATCGAGGCCGGCGCCGAGGACTACGTGCCGAAGCCGTTCAACCCCGTCATCCTGCACGCCCGCATCAACGCCTCGCTGGAAAAGAAGCGCCTGCGCGACCAGGAGCAGGCCTACCTCAGCGAGCTGCAGGCCGAGCGCGCCAAGTCCGACCGCCTGCTGCTCAACGTGCTCCCCAAGGCGATCGCCGACCGTCTGAAGCAGGGCGAGCGGACCATTGTCGACAGCTTCCGCGAGGCGACCGTGGTGTTCGCCGACATCGTGGGCTTCACCAGCTTCTCCGCCAACATGGCGCCCAGCCGCACGGTGCAGTTGCTCAACGACCTCTTCTCCGCCTTCGACAAGCTGGCCGAGACCTACGAGTTGGAGAAGATCAAGACCATCGGCGACTCCTACATGGTGGTCGGCGGCGTGCCGACCGTCATCCCCGAGCACGCCGAGCGCTGCGCCCTGATGGCGCTGGACATGATCGAGGTGCTCCACCACTTCAACCGGCGCAACTCCACCAATCTCGACGTCCGCATCGGCATCAACAGCGGCCCGGTCGTCGCCGGCATCATCGGCACGCGCAAGTTCGCCTACGACCTCTGGGGCGACACCGTGAACGTGGCCAGCCGGATGGAAACCCACAGCCAGCCGGGCGTGATCCAGTGCTCCTCCAACACGCGCGGGCTGCTCACCGAGAAGTTCGAGTTCGAGGAGCGCGGGACGATCGAGGTCAAGAACCGCGGTCCCATGGCCACCTACCGCCTCCTGCGGCGGAAGGCGGCGTAAGAAACGATCGCCGTTGCAGGGCCGCCGCTTGACGGCGGCCGCATTCGGAGATCCGGATCGGCGCGGCGACAGGCGCCGGCCCTACGAGTTTGAGTTACAGTCTGCGGTCACCACTGATTACACGGATCTTCACGGATTGCTTCCGGAGAAGCCCGATCCGTGCCCATCCGTGGCAGCCGTGGTGGACGGGATCTGTTCTTCGGCATCCGCCGTTGCCGGCTGCCCGGCCGCCGTCCACTTGAAAAAGGTCGTGCTCAGCGGCGGCAGCGTGAGCCGCAGCGACTGCTCGAAACCGTCGGCCGGCACGTCCTCGGTGACGCGCCCCCCGTCGTTGCCGGCGCCGGTGCCGCCGTAGAACTGGCTGTTCGTGTTCATGATCTCCAGCCACCGGCCGCGGCGGGGCACCCCGATCCGGTAGTCGGTGCGCAGCACGGGCGTGTAATGGCCGACGATGGCGAAGACCGTCTGCTCGTCCGGATCCATCCGCAGCCAGGCGAGCACGCTGCGGTCGGCGTCGTGACAGGCGATCCAGCGGAAGCCCGCCGGGCTCAGGTCGGTGGCGCCGAGCGCCGGCTCGGTGGCGTAAAGGTGGTTGAGGTCCCGCACCAGCAGCCGGATGCCCTCGTGGTCGAGGTACTGGCAGAGGTGCCAGTCCAGGCTCGCGGCGTGGTTCCACTCGTGCGCCTGGCCGAAATCGCTGCCCATGAAGAGCAGCTTCTTGCCCGGCCAGCCCCACATGAAGCCGTAGAGGGCGCGCAGGTTCGCCGCCTTGTCCGGGATGCTCCACGCCCCCATCTTGTACAGCATCGACGCCTTGCCGTGCGTCACCTCGTCGTGCGAGTAGACGCTGACGAAATTCTCCGCGTACTGGTAGAGCATCGCGAAGGTCAGGTCGTTCTGGTGCCACTTCCGGTGGATCGGTTCCTTGGCGAAATAGCGCAGGGTGTCGTGCATCCAGCCCATGTTCCACTTGAAGTCGAAGCCGAGGCCGCCGTCCTTCGTCGGCCTGGTCACGCCGGCGAACGAGGTCGACTCCTCCGCGATCATGCAGGCGCCCGGATAGTAATGGTGCACCAGGTCGTTGGCCTGCCGCAGGAAGTCGATCGCCTCGAGGTTTTCCCGGCCGCCGAACTTGTTCGGGATCCACTCGCCCTCCTTGCGCGAGTAGTCGAGGTAGAGCATCGACGCCACGGCGTCCACCCGCAGCCCGTCGATGTGGTAGCGGTCGAACCAGGAGAGCGCGCTCGCGATGAGGAAGCAGCGCACCTCGTTGCGGCCGTAGTTGAAGATCAGCGTGCCCCAGTCCTGGTGCGCGCCCTGCCGCGGGTCGGCGTGCTCGTAGAGGTGCGTGCCGTCGAATTCCGCCAAGGCGAAGCTGTCGCGCGGGAAATGCGCCGGCACCCAGTCGACGATCACCCCGAGCCCGCGCTGGTGCAGGTGGTCGACGAACCACGCGAAGTCCTCCGGCGTGCCGTAGCGGTGGGTCGGGGCGAAGAAGCCGGTGACCTGGTAGCCCCAGGAGCCGTCGAACGGATGCTCCGCCACCGGCAGGACCTCGATGTGGGTGTAGCCCATCTCGGTGGCGTAGTCGGCGAGCAGCGGCGCGAGCTCGCGGTAGTTCAGCGGCCGCTCGGCGTCCTCCACCAGGCGCCGCCAGGAGCCGAGGTGCACCTCGTAGATGGAGATCGGCCGGTCGGGCCGGCCGGCCTGCGCCGCCCGGCGCTCGAGCCACGCGGCGTCGCTCCAGGGATGCTGGCGGACGTCGCAGACGATGGCGGCGTTGTGCGGCGGCGACTCGTAGTAGGTGGCAAAGGGGTCGGTCTTCAGCCGGATGTGCCCGCGGTGATCCCAGATCTCGAACTTGTACATCTCCCCCTCGCCCAGCCCGGGGAGGAAGAGCTCCCACACCCCGGAGGCGCCCAGCGGCCGCATCGGGTGGTAACGGCCGTCCCAGCGGTTGAAGTTGCCCACCACCGAGACGCGGCGGGCGGTCGGGGCCCAGACGGCGAAGGCCACGCCGGCCACGCCGTCGATCACGCGGAAATGCGCGCCGAGCTTGTCGTAGAGCCGGTGCTCGTTGCCCTCGTTGAACAGGTAGAGGTCGAGCTCGCCCAGCGTGGGCAGGAAGGAATACGGGTCGTGGAACTGGCGGAGCTCGCCGCCGTGGTGCTTCACCCGCAGCTGATAGCGGAAGACGTCGGCCTGGTGCGGGATGAAGACCTCGAAGAACCCCTCCGGCGCCAGCGGCTGCATCGGCCAGCGCGGCGCGCCGCCGGCCATGAGCGCCGCGCCGTCGCGGGCGTCGATCACCGTGCATTCCACCGCCTCGCGGACCAGGGCCCGCACGACCACGCCCTTGGCGCGACCCTGCTTCGCCGGGTGCATCCCGAGCAGCCCGTGGGGCTGGCTCTGCGTGGCGTCGAGCAGCGACTTGAGGTCGGCCTTGGAGATCTTCACCGGAGCCCGGGAAGCCGGGATGGGGGCCATTCTGCGGAACCCGCGGCCGAGGTCTAGGCCATAGTCGCGTCCGCCGCCGGTGGCGGAAACCCCGTCCCGCCAGAAAGATTGACGCTTCCCGGGCGCGGACCTTGCATGCATGGCCGCGCACGCATGAAGAAGCTCCTCGTCGCCAACCGCAGCGAAATCGCCATCCGCGTCTTCCGCGCGGCCACCGAGCTCGGGCTCCGCACCGTGGCGGTCTACGCCCAGGAGGACCGCCTCGGGGTCCACCGTTTCAAGGCGGACGAGGCCTACCTCATCGGCCGGGGCAAGGGCCCGGTGGCGGCCTACCTCGACATCGACGGCCTGATCGCCCTCGCGCGCGAGAAGGGCGTCGATTTCATCCACCCCGGCTACGGCTTCCTGGCCGAGAACGCCGGGTTCGCCCGCGCCTGCGCCACCGTGGGCCTCACCTTCGTCGGCCCGCGGCCCGAGCTGCTCGAGCTGATGGGCGACAAGACCGCGGCCCGCGCCTTGGCCCAGCGCCTCGACGTGCCCGTCCTGCCCGGCACCGCGGAGGCCGTGGCCGACCCGGCGGCGGCGGTGAAACTGGCCCGCGAGATCGGCTTCCCCCTGATCATCAAGGCGGCCTTCGGCGGCGGCGGCCGCGGCATGCGCGTCGTGCTGGCGGAGGCCGACCTCCGCCCGAAGCTGGAGGAGGCCCAGACCGAGGCCGCCAACAGCTTCGGCAACCCCGCCGTCTTCCTCGAGAAACTCGTGCCGCGCGCCAAGCACATCGAGGTGCAGATCCTCGGCGACCGCCACGGCAACGTCCTCCACCTCCATGAGCGCGACTGCTCCGTCCAGCGCCGGCACCAGAAGGTCATCGAGGTCGCCCCTTCGGTCGGACTGCCGGAGGACGTCCGCGCCGCGCTCTGCGACGCCGCCGTGCGCATCGCGCGCGAGATCCGCTACGACAACGCCGGCACGATCGAATTCCTCGTCGACGCCGACAACCCGCGCTCGTGGTTCTTCATCGAGATGAACCCGCGCATCCAGGTCGAGCACACCGTGACCGAGATGATCACCGGCGTCGACCTGGTGCGGGCCCAGATCCTCGTCGCCCAGGGCGCCGCGCTCTTCGATCCCGAGCTCGACCTCCCGCGCCAGGAGGCCATGCCGCGCATCGGCTGCGCCGTCCAGTGCCGCGTCACCACCGAGGACCCGGCCAACAAATTCACCCCCGACTACGGCCGCATCCTCAGCTACCGCAGTTCGGCCGGCTTCGGCATCCGGCTCGACGGCGCGATGGGCGACACCGGCAGCGTCATCACGCCGTTCTACGATTCGCTCCTGGTCAAGGTCACCGCCTTCGGCCCGAAGCTGGAGATCGCGCTCCAGCGCATGGACCGCGCGTTGCGCGAATTCCGCATCCGCGGGGTCAAGACCAACATCCCCTTCCTCGAAAACGTCATCCACGACGCGACGTTCCGGAGCGGGGGCGCCACCACCAACCTGATCGACACCACGCCGGCGCTGCTCGAATTCAAGGGCCGGCGCGACCGCGCCACCAAGCTCCTCGCCTACCTCGGCGACGTGATCGTCAACGGCAACCCGCAGGTCCGCGGGCGCGCCGTCGCTCCGCCGGCCTCGCCCCCGCCGATGCCGGACTACGACCACCGGCAGGCGCCGCCGCCGGGCACGCGCGACCTGCTCCGGGAGCTCGGCCCGGCCCGGTTCGCCCAGTGGGTCCGCGACCAGAAGCGCCTGCTGATCACCGACACGACGTTCCGCGACGCCCACCAGTCGCTTTTCGCCGCACGGGTCCGCACCCATGACATGCTGGCGGTGGCCGGGGCCGTGGCCCGCCGCACCCCCCGGCTCTTCAGTTTGGAATGCTGGGGCGGCGCCACCTTCGACACGGCGATGCGCTTCCTCCACGAGGATCCCTACCAGCGCCTCGCCGAGCTGCGCGAACGCATCCCGAACATCTGCTTCCAGATGCTGCTCCGCGGCGCCAACGGCGTCGGCTACAGCTACTACCCGGACAACGTCATCCGCGGGTTCGTGCGCCACGCCGCCGCCACCGGCATCGACCTGTTCCGGGTCTTCGACTCGCTCAACTATGTGCCCAACATGCGCGTCGCCCTCGACGCCGTGCTCGAGGCGGGCGCCCTCTGCGAGGCCGCGATCTGCTACACCGGCGACCTGCTGGACCCGGCGCGCGAGAAGTACCACCTCAAGTACTACCTCAAGCTCGCGAAGGAACTCGAGAAGCTCGGCGTCCACCTGCTGGCGATCAAGGACATGGCCGGCCTCTGCCGCCCGTACGCCGCCCGCCAGCTCTTCCACGCCCTCCAGCAAGAGGTCGGCATCCCGGTCCACTTCCACACCCACGACACCAGCGGCATCGCCGCGGCCTCGGTCCTCGCCGCCAGCGACGCCGGCGTCGACATCGTCGACCTCGCGCTCGCCTCGATGTCGGGCTCGACCAGCCAGCCCAACCTCAACTCGATCGTCGCCGCGCTCCAACACACCCCGCGCGACCCCGACCTCGACCTGGCCGCGCTGAACGAGTTCTCGGACTACTGGGAGGCCGTGCGCGAGCTCTACGCCCCGTTCGACTCCAGCCCGCGCGCCGGCAGCGCCGAGGTATATCTCCACGAGATGCCGGGCGGCCAGTACACCAA
>Ga0335071_10007176_pt1 | contig 11481 bp, 13 predicted proteins | sample Lox_Sample_15_FD_206724 | JGI IMG/M metagenome (GOLD analysis project Ga0335071, IMG submission 206724) | Soil microbial communities from Loxahatchee National Wildlife Refuge, Florida, United States - Lox_Sample_1.5 | ecosystem: Environmental > Terrestrial > Soil > Wetlands | place: USA...
TTCACCGTTGCAGGCGAACCGCACGTCGCAGTCCAGACAGTACTGGGGAAGCGTCGACCGCTTCGCCTCTCCGAACGCGCGCTGTTCCGGAGCGGCCACAATGCCGCGGTCTTGGGATCCAGGGCCGATACCCGGGCCAGGTCCAGCCCGAGCCCGGCCTTGTCCTGCACGAAGCCTTCGTGGATCATCGCCAGCTCGCGCACGGTCTCCTGGAATCGCTCCGTCTGGTCCATGAGTCTCACCCCCGTTAAGCACCAGTTCACTTGGTGCCGGGCGGGGTTTCACCCCCTCGATGGGGTGAAAGACCCGGGGCCATCCCTCCAGCAGCCCCAGCTCGCAGGCCCAGGACCAGCCGCGGTGACCGCCGATGCAACCCGATCACGCTGGAGGAGTTGGCCGAGCGACGGCCAGCGGTATGGGGGGATCACCCAGCCGCAGAAACACCGTCGGCGCCAGACCTATCCGAGAACGCTCGTCTTCACACGCCAAGCCGAACCTGGATCGTGGTGATGCCTTCGCGGCTGCCATCCCTGCCGTGAGCTGTGCGGGTGTCGCTCCTGCGCTGATCGCGGCACAGCAAGTTCTGTCCCATCTATTTGAGCAGTTCGGGAGTGGCAGCCGACCGTCGGCTACCGAGTGCGCCCGCCGCTGGTGGCCCGGATCTGACCCAAGGCCTCAGGACGGCCAACTTCTACGTTGCCATGGCGCTCGCTGCTACCAGACTGGCAGTGCAGTCGATACCAAGTGCAACCTTGCCGCCGGGGCAGTAGGGATCGATAGCCGTCCTGACGGACCGAATAACGACCTGATCCTGTGCTGCCGACACGAGCCTGCTTCCTGTCACCAACGCCGCCCGGTCCGGCCACGCCGGGCTGGCCGACCCGCCCGTGCCAGAACAAGACGCAAGATAGCACGCGGATGCCGAAACATAGTGACCCAATCGGCGCGGGCCGAAGGCAACGATCAAGTTCGGTCGGTCCGATCAGATCGGCGGTTCCCGTGCGTGCTGCGGTCGCGGTACGTCACCGCGGATAGTGATCGGCGTCGGAGCTGCAGGCAGCTCCGCCCGGCGGCTGTCACCGCCAGACGGAGCTTCTCCCGGCCGGCATGCCTGTTACCGGGCAGCGCCTGCCACGTAGGCGGCGACTATATAGGTCGCGTGCCGGTCCAGGCTGCCACGGGCCCGGTCATACCGCATGGTCGTTCTCGGGTCGGCGTGCGAGGCGGCCTCTTGCACATCACGCAGCGGCACCCCGGCATCCAGCGCGGCAGTGATGAACGCGTGCCTGAGCGTATGCGGCGTGACGGCCTTGGCGATCCCGGCACGCCGGGCGGTCTTGCGGACGATCCGCCCGGCGCCGTGCCGGTCCAGCCGCCGCCCGTCCGCGGCCAGGAACACCGGCCCGTCCGTGCGCTCGCCGACGGCCAGGTCGATCGCCCGCGCCGTGCGCGGCGCCAGCGGGACGGTCACCACCTTGCCGCCCTTGCGGGTGATCGTGAGAGTCCGGTGCCCGCGCTCCAGGCCTAGGTGCTCGATGTCGGCGCCGGTGGCCTCGGAGACCCGCAGCCCGTTCAGCGCGAGCAGCGAGATCAGCGCATGCTCGCCCGGAGTGCCAAGCCCTGCGGCGACCAAAAGCGCGCCGAGCTCGTTACGGTCCAGCGCGACGGCATGGGACTCATAATCCACCCGCGGCCGCCGGACATGCGCGGCGGGGGAATGCTCCAGGAGCTCTTCCTCGACCGCGTACTTGTAGAACCCGGCGATGGTGCACAGCCGCCGGGTGACGGTTGCCCGTGCGCGACCCCTGGCCTCCAGGTCGCGGGCGAAGCCTTCGATGTCGGCACGCCGGACGGCGAACAGGCTCAGGGAGCGGACCCGGCACCAGGTGGTGAACTGGCGCAGGTCCAGGGCGTACGCCTCCCTGGTCAGGCCACGGTATCCGGCCAGGAACCCGGCGAGCGCGAGACGTTCGGCATCGCTGAATGCTGGCTGGAGGGGGACGAGGGCGGTTGTGGTGGCGGTCATCGGGGTACCTCCGGTCCGGGCTGAGACCGATGAGGCCGGGCCAGCCGCGGCCTCAGCAACGATTAGGTCACCACCATCAACCGCCTTGTCCGTCACCCACTGTCACGATCCGCGAAGTGCGAAGCTGAGCATTGCGCAGGGAAACGCTCCAAATCGCCGAATCTGAACTGCTGAGGGCTGGCTCGGGCTCGCTCATAGGGCGTGCAGATCATCTTGTTCTGCCGTCTGCTGTTCCTGGTGGCGCGGCTTGCTCATGGTGTGGATGGCACGCGCTGGTGTGCTGGTGCTGGTACGGGCGGGTATCGTTTCGCTGGATACCGGAGGCCTGCGGGCTGGTCGCGGTCGCGTTTTCCTCCGGGCGGCGCGAGAATCACTCGTACATGGAACCCGAGACGCATTACGCCAAGTCGGGGGGCCTTCGGATCGCCTATCAGGTGATCGGTGAAGGGCCCGATCTGGTGATGGTCCCGGGGCTGACCTCCCATTTGGAGATCCAGTGGCGTGACCCCGGCTACCGCCGTTTCGTGCGCTCGTTGTCGTCGTTCTGCCGGCTGGTGCGGTTTGACAAGCGGGGCACCGGGCTGTCCGATCCGGTGACCGAGCCGCCGGCGCTGGATGAGCGCGTGGCCGACTTGATGGCGGTCATGTCCGCTGCCAGGTGCCGGCGGCCGGTCGTGCTGGGTTTCTCCGATGGGGGACCGATAGCCATTACCCTGGCCGCCGGTCACCGGCGGCTGGTCCGCGGGCTGATCTTGTATGGCACATCGCCGCGCCGCCCGCCGGGCCAGGTGATGCGGCAGCTGCGGGGGATGGCGCGGCAGTGGGGTCAGGGAGACTCACTGGGGATGTTCGCCCCCACGCTGGCCGGCGAGGTGGCCCGGCACGACCGGGCCGTGTTCGAACGGGCCTCGGCCAGTCCCGGGATGATCAGAGCCCTGGTTGAGTCGCTGGCCGTCACCGATGTCAGAAGTCGCCTGGCCGAGATCGCCGTGCCCGTCCTTGTCGTGCACCGGCGGTCGGATTTCGTGCCGTTGTCCGAGGCCGGACTCCTGATCCGGGGCATCCGGGGAGCGCGGCTGGCGGAACTGGACGGCAGCGATCATCTGCCGTGGGTCGGGGACGTCAGCGGGGTGCTGTCCCCCATCGCCGAATTCGTCGGTGAGGTCGCCGGGCGGCCGGCGGAACGGGCGGCGACGGCGCCGTCGGCCCGGCCGAGGCGCCCCGCCACCGGTTGGGACGCGCTGACCGACGCGGAGCGGCGGGTCGCGCAGCTGGTGGCCGATGGCCTTGCCAACCGCGAGGTGGCAGAGCGCCTGTTCCTGTCCCGGTACACGGTGGAGACACATCTGAAGCACGCGTTCGCCAAGCTGGGCGTTTCGTCTCGCGCCGGGCTCGCCGCGGTCGCCCCCCGAAATACCTGAACTCAGGGATGCTGGCCCGGTGCCTGGCCGGCAGAGTTCCAGTCATGGACACAACGACCGATGACGTGGTGGTGGTCGGTGCCCGGTGCGCGGGATCACCGGCCGCCATGCTGCTGGCGCGCGCCGGGCTCCGCGTACGGCTCCTGGAGCGATCCGTGCGCCTAGGCGACGTCGTTTCCGGCCACCTGATCAAGCCGGCCGGGGTGGCCCGGCTCCGCCGGTGGAACATGCTGGACGCCGTGCTGGCCACCGGCTGCCCTCAGCTCGATGACCGGGTGCTGTGGCTCGACGGCAAGCCGCATCGCCCGCCGGCGCCCGAGCCTGGCACCGGCACGATAGCACCGCGCCGGACGGTGCTTGACCCGATCCTGCTGGCCGCGGCCGAGCAGGCGGGCTGCTACGCGACGGCGAGCGTGTTACCGGAGTCAGGACGTCGGCGGGTGAACGGCACGCGCGCCTGGTAATCGGCGCGGACGGCCGCAACTCCCGGATAGCCCGGCTGGCCGGGGCACAGACCTACCATGACCAGCCGCCGGTCACGTTCGGCTACTACACCTACTGGCGCGGCTGCCCGGTCACTGCGGTACACGCCTTGCTGGAACCTGGCAGATTCTTCGGCGCCTTCCCGGTCGGGGGCGGGCTTGTGCTCGCATTCGTGCAAGGACCACGCGACGAATACCTCACGTTCCGCCGCGACCCTCTCACCGCCTACGTCAGCGAGCTGCGATCGCGTCCGGCGCTGGCCGGCCTGCTCGCCGGTGCTGTCATCGCCGAGCGATTGCGGGGCACCGCCGCACTGCCGACATTTTTCCGGGTCCCCTCGGGGCCAGGCTGGGCGCTGGCCGGCGATGCGGGCCATCACAAGGACCCCCTGATCGCGCGGGGGATCGCCGACGCGTTCCGCGACGCGGACCTGGTGGCCTCGGCCGTCGTTGACGGCTGGGACGGCGATCTGGACGAGGCGCTGGCCGGCTACGGGCGTCAGCGCGACCAATGCGCCATCCCGCTGAGCGACGCCAACCTGAGCGTCGCATGGCTGGACCTGCCGGCTGAGCAGCTGGGAACTGCCTGGTTTCAGATGGCCGGGCTCGAGCAGGCACTCGACAACCCCGCGACCATCAGCGACAGCAACACCAGCAGCACGTGCGTGACCAGCAGGGCACGAGCTGCCACACGCTGAACCCCGACCCGAACCCATCCCGCACACAGAACAATCACTCCTGCGCGTCCCAGCCGCCCAGCGACGGAACAACGTAATCGACGCAGATCGGCGGATCCGGCGCAGCGATAGTTCGCGCGTTCTGTACCCTCCGTAACAGGCTGGCTGTCTCGGGCACTGGCCCCGGCTGGTGCGGCGCGCAGATCTGGCGGCACGCTGCGGCACGGGCTAGCTCAGGGCGCCGACTGCGCGGCTCGGGGTCAGCCGCTGGTCAGCGGGTGGCCGTGCGGTTCACCAGTTCAGCGGCGGCCACGGTCACGGCCGTGACCACGGCGACCGAGGGCCACGCGCCGATGCGCCTGGCAAGGGGATGCGAGCCGCCCATCGCGGCCACGTACACAGCGGTCAGGCTAGCCGCGGCCGCCGGCCCGGACGCGCGGTACCAGTCTTGCGCGCACCACGCGCCGGCCGCGGCGAACAGCGCGCCGCCCAGGTCGCGGCGGCCCGTCCGCCGTGCGACGAGGAACCCCCCGGCCAGGCCGAGGGCGGCGACCGCAGACGACAGGGACGTGGGAGTGCCGCTCATGGGCTTTACGCTATCTGCTGATGCCCGCAGGCCAGTACCACTGGGGCCGGCCCGGCTGCTGACACGTTGCCGATGACAGGCCATTACTGTCCGCGGTGGCTCCTCCGTCCGGGCACGTAGCAGGCACGCCGTTACCCGCCCAGGCCCCGGGAACCCTCGCCCGGCGACAAGGCGGATGGTCTCATCGAGCGGTACAACCCCGCCCTAGGCCGGCATGAGGCCCAGTTGAGTCATGAGCTCCGCGCGGTCGAAGACGAGCCGGAAGCTTGACCACTTGCCATTAAGGTAAGTGAGTCCCAGCGTATAGGGGAGTGCCACGCTCTTCCCCGTCGCGGGAATGTCTGGACTGCCGGGCACGTGGAATGTCTCCGTATGCGTGCCCGTGAAGACCGATTCCTGGACGGCCTCGTTCCCTTCTGTGACTGCGACGTTGATCGTGCACCTGTTATCCGGGAAGGCGTCCTGCCACAGAGACCAGAACATGCGGCCGGTGTCGAGGCCCTGGCCAGCTATTCCTCCCGGGGCGTTGAAGGTAATGTTTTCGTCGCAGCACGCGAGCCAGCCATCACGGTCGTGCGCATTCCAGGTGTCATAGAAACGCGTAACGAGACTTTTGATGTCTTCCATTGGTAACTCCCCACCCTTAGAGCTAACAAGCACGGAAGCAGTATCAAGCTGCACTGACACCTCATTTGTTTCTCAGCCGTCCGTGCCGGTTCCGTATAGGATACGCCGGCCTTGATGCTCTGCAACAGGCACCCAGTCAGCGCGCAAGAGGGGACCCATGGGCGCGTCGCCCGAGGCGTCCTTTACGCCAGCGCATGACGGCTGGCAACCTCGGCGCTCCTGTCCCGGTCACCACCTGTGGCGTCGTCGGCGCACGGGCAAGGCTTGTCCTGCTCAGCCCCTGAACCCGACTGATGCCGAACCGGCGGCCCTGCACACCTGCCACCACAGCACCGCGGCTTGCGACTACTCCAACCGGAACGCCGACCTGGGCACGTATCAGGCATGATCGACGATGCAGGATCAATCTGACCCTCTTCAAGCACGTCCATAGTCGCCAGTTCTGCGTGGCCGACGCACACCTGCCCCGAAGAGCCTATGCAGTACAGATCGGCGGTTATCTGAAGTCGTCTGCAGATAATGCCTGGTAGAGGCACGTTTCTGCGGCGTAGACATGTCACTGCCGCAGAGGTCGTCAGCCAGTCGTGTCATTGAGGTTCGCCTGGAGTGCTGGGGGCGTGCTGTGTCCGCTGGAGGCCGAGGTGGCGGGCGAGCTGGTCGCGGAGGGAGCGGTTCTCGGCGTGCAGGCGGGTGATCTCGGCGCGGGCGGCATCGAGCCGCTGGCGGAGCGAGTCGGCGGTTGCGCGGTGCGCGGTGACCCGGCGGGCGGCTGGTGGCTTGAGCGCCTGCTGGCGGCTGATGAGGTCGCGGATCTGGTTTTGGCGGTAGAGCCATGCCGGGGAGACGCAGGGCTGATTGCGCGACCGTGCTGAAGGTCACTGGCCGTCCCTGGCGTTGCAGCTGCTGTATGGCTTGGTGTGCGGCCGGTAGTGCTGCCTGGTGGCGCCGGGCGTTGGCCTGGGCGAGGAAGGCGGAGTTGTCAGCGCGGGTCATCGCCGGGGCCGTCATTCTCGAGTGCTTCGAGGGCGGGGATGATCTGGTCCAGGCTGGCCTGGACGCGGCGCAGGTTCTCGGCTAGGCGCTGCTGGCCGTTGGCGTCGGCCTGGGTGATCAGGCGGCGGTTGGTGGCGGCCTGCCGCCGGTGGATCTGCAAGAACACGGGGGGTGGTCTGGAAGTCCGGGCAGGTCAGGCGTTGGGGTGCGGGCAGTCCTGCTGGGCCGGGCGGGCGCAGTAGCCGTTGGGGAGGCTGTCCCGGACGCGGTTGAGGTTGTGCTTGACCCATTGGGCCGACGCGGTCGGGGCGTCGGGGTCGTAGCCGATCCGCTGCCCGCCGATGTTGACCCGCTGGGCCTGGTAGCGGTCGAATGCCTCCCGGATGGTGGCGTCGTGGATCTTCTCTGGCGGACTCAGGTATCGCAACTGTCTGAATGCCTCTCAGGTTGGGGCGTGATCGGCGTCGGCTGGCCTGTTGCGGCGGCTGACCTCGGCTGCGTAGGCGGCCCAGTCTCCGGCGGAGGCGCGCTGCCAGGCGACGGCGACCGTGATGTGGATGCCGAGCATCCGGGCGAGTACGGCGGCGGGCAGGTCGGTGGCGAGCTGGAACAGCGCGGCCGAGCGCGATTGCGCGGAGCGGATTCCGATCTGGCGCAGGCGCTCGGCCAGCTGGTAGGCGCTGATGGGGCGTCCGGGCTGGCCGCCGGGGAACAGCCAGGGCGAGGTGCCCTGGTCACCGATGACGGCGTGGCCTGGCCGGGTGGCGGCGACTTGGAGGACCAGGGCGTCGAGCGGCTCGGGAAGGATGACTGGCTCGCGGCCGAGCTGGATGCGTACCTGGCCGCCGCTGGCCTGGACGTTGCTGAGGGTGAGCTGGCTGATCGTGGCTGGCCATTGGGCGTAGAGCAGGACGAGCAGCCCGGCGGCGCGGTCTTCGGGCTGGAGCGTGCCGTCGTGCAGCAGCCAGCGCGCTTGTTCCCAGCGGGTCTCGGTGTCGATGGCACCGGTTGGCCCGCCCCGCCGGATGGCCGCGAAGTCCAGGCTGGCCAGCTTGTGCTTGCGGGCCCAGCGGACGAAGTTCCCCGCGTCGGTGCGGTGGCTGGCCTGCGCGGTGACCAGCCATGTCTCCAGGTCACCTTGGCCGGCGGTGGCCAGGGTGAGGTCGTGTGCGGTGAGCCAGTCGAGCAAGGCGATGGCGGCTTTGATGATCCGCTGGGCGGCCACGGCCTGGCTATGGGTGGCGTGCTCGCCGCGGAGCCGCGCCCGCAGCCGGCGGATCACGTGCCAGACGGCGTAGCGGTGCAGCAACTGCTGCTGGCCGGGGCCGGGACGCCCGGCGATAACCAAGGTGATCCAGCGTTCCAGCCGGCTCATCTGCTCGTCGCGCGCCGGGAGGGTTCCGATGGCGACCAGGACGCTGCGCAGGTGCTCGGCCGGCTTGCCCGCGGGGAGCTCGTCGAGGGCGTGGTGGGTGAGTTCCTTCCCGGCCAGCTCACGCAAGATCGCAGGTGCGGCGCTCCTGTTCAGCCATGCCTCGATGGTGGCGGGCCGCTCAGCGGCCGCGAGTGCGTGGTAGAGGGCTTGCAGGCCGGGGCGGATGCCGCCGGCCTGGCTGCCGGGCAGCTCACGCAACCGGTGCCCGATGGTGCAGCGGGCGCACCGGCCGGCGTTGATCCGCCCGGTCGGCCCGCAGCCGGGGCAGGTGCGCCAGAACCCGGGATCGGGACGGGTGCAGGACGCGCACGGAGGTTCGGCCCGGGTGCCGCCGCGGACCCGGGCAGCCTCCCCGCATCGCGAGCAGCGGGCCCAGCGCTGCTTGCAGGCGTCGCACCACGGCTCGCCGGTCGTCTTGGACACATAGCACGGCGCGTGGCGGCCGCAGATCGAGCAGGTCATCGTCGTGACCGGCGCGCAGGCCGGGCACAACGGCCCGTCCGCGGAGCGGACGCTGACCGGGCGGCGCCGGCTGCACCCGGTGCAGGTTTCCTGGTTGGCCGGGTCGGTGACCAGGCAGTGCGGGCACAACGGCCGGCCGCGCTCGTCACGGATAGCGACCTGCTGGACGGCTCCGCACCGTGCGCACGGCTGGAAGCGGGACCTGGCGACGCAGTTGCGGCACGACCACTGCCCGGCGATCCGCCGGTGCAGGTTGACGACCCGGCCGCACCGGGGGCATGGCGGCCGGACAATCTTGGTGGCGCCGGCGTCGCAGAGCTCGCCGATCAGCCTCAGCACGGACGGGGCCGGTGCCCCGGCGCCCGCTCCGGTGAGCAACCCGGGCTGGTCTTGCAGGGCCCAGGCGAGCTGACGGCGCTGCCCGGCCCCTGCAGCCGCCGCCGTCATGGCGGCGGACACAAGCGCGGCCGGCAGCGCCGGATCGATGGCCGCCACGACGTTCCTCACGATCTCGGCCGGGTCCTGGCCGTCACCTGGCGGGCATCGCGCGCACCGCGGCCGCTCGTCCCGGTCGCGCGAGGCCACCCTGCCGGTCTTGCCGCAGGCAGCGCAGGGCAGGCGAACCGGGCCGCAGACGCCGCAGTACCAGTCCTGTCCGCGGCGCTGCATGGTGCGCAGGTCCTTGCCGCATCCGGTGCAGGCCGGCGGCGAGACCGTCCGGGCGCCCGCCTTCCGCAGCGCGATCAGCAGGTCCCCGACGGCCCGCGGCGCCGGCGACCGGCCATCAGTGAGGACCGATGGCCGCTCCGCGAGTGCATGAGCGAGCTTGCGGCGCTTGGCCCGGCCGCCGGCGACGCTCCTCACGGCCCCCTCGATCACCGTCCTGCCGAGTTGCGGCTCGAGCGCGGCCACAAGCCCGGCCACGACGCCGATCGGGTCGGCGAGCACCTCCGGTGTCATCGCGGTCACCGGTCACCCGCCCGCCCCGGTGATGCGGGCCCGTTTCGGCCGCAGGTCTCCGACCGCGGCGTCGTCCCCGCTGGCGGCGGTCGCCTTGCGGGCCGGGCCAGCGGCGGCGACGGGCTCGATCAGCTCCTCCAGGGAGCAGTCCAGGATGTCCAGCAGCGCCATCAGCGTTTTGAGGCTCAGCCGTTCCGGCCGCTCCACCACGAGGCGGTAGACCTGGCTGGAGGACAGGTGGATCCCGCGCCGGGCCAGCGGCTCGATCAGGCCGGTGGTGGCGAACATGCCGCGGCTGGCCATGACCTGCCGCAAGTGCCACCGGTAGTCCAGCTTGCGCGTCATCAGTTCCTCCCGTCCTCAGCCCGGCTGCCGGCCGAGCGCCGGGGCCAGCGCCTTGCGCAGCGCGGTGTTCATGAAGTCGCCGCTGACATGCGTATAGATAGCGGTCGAGGTGTCGCAGCGGTGCCCGACGGCCTCCTGGATGAACCGGCGGTCCACCCCGTTCTCAGTCAGATGCGTCACCCACGAATGCCGCAGGCTATGCGGCGACAGGGCCTTCGGCAGCCCGGGCGCGTCGCGGTAGGCGGTGAACCGGGCGTTGATCTCCGCGGGCTTGACCCGGCCGCCCCGCTCGGTCACCCACAGCGCCGGATGATCGGCGCAGCCGAACCTGGGCCGGATGTTCTCCGCGTAGTCGGCCACCGCCTCGACCGCCCAGCCCATCACCGACGGGACGTTGCGGCGCCGCGGCGGCTGCCCGCGCACCGCCTTGCCGTAACGGACATGCAGCATCCCGTACCGGCCGAACTCCGGGGCCGCCGGGTTGCGGCCCCAGTCCGCCACATCCAGCCGGGATGTCCCGGTGCGCCGCAGCCCCCACGCGTAGATGACCTTGAACAGCGTCGCGTCCCGGTAGGCGGCCAGCGCTCCCTTGCGCTTGGCAGCCACTGCCCGGTCCACCTGCTCATCGGCGTAATCCAGGAAAGCCTGCAGCTCCTGGCGCGAAAAAGGGCGCGCCTCCGGATTGCCCTCGTAGTCGTTGAGGTGAGTGATCGTGTTCCACTCGTGGCAGACAGGCACCGGGTGCGCGCCCGGCCCGAACTCCCGCTCACAAGCCACCGCCCAGCCATAGCGGCCGTCGCACAGGTACTCGCTGAACAGCCGCAAGTCCGTCTGGTAGCCGCGGATCGTGGACGGGGCCAGGCGCTTCTCGCCAGTCAGCGACTGGGTCCGCTCATCCACGTGCGCCGCCCCCCACTGCCACGGGTACTCACTGGTAAACGCCAGGAACCGGCGCACCAGCCGCTCCCGCGGCACGATCGTGCACTCCCGCAGGCCCCGGGATATCTGCTGGGCCCGCCAGCCGCTGAGCATCGCCTCCACCATGACGTCCTCCGGGTGGAGCTGAACCACGCCGGAGACCAGCTCAAGGTGCGCCGCGCCCGCCAGATCAACCCGCCCCATCCAGCCCTCCCCAGCCCGCAAACCGCCACCGCCTGACAGGAGGAACATGCGTCTAACGGGATCAAATTGCACGAACCGCAGGCCATGCGGCGTGTCGGACATGCCGGGCGCACCCATTGCCCCGGCTCGCTCAGCAGGCGACCTGCGGAAACTCGCTCATCTGATGCAATTCCCGAGAGTTGGCGTAGTGGCTGGTCATGTGGGGGCTGGCATGGCCGAGGAGCCGTTGCACCACGTGCTGGGGGACGCCGGAGTTGATCAGCCGGGTTCCGAGTGTGTGACGGAACTGGTGGGCGGTCACGGTGACCGGCTGGCCGGCTTCGTCGCGCAGGCCGATGACGCGCT
>Ga0335071_10007177_pt1 | contig 11480 bp, 9 predicted proteins | sample Lox_Sample_15_FD_206724 | JGI IMG/M metagenome (GOLD analysis project Ga0335071, IMG submission 206724) | Soil microbial communities from Loxahatchee National Wildlife Refuge, Florida, United States - Lox_Sample_1.5 | ecosystem: Environmental > Terrestrial > Soil > Wetlands | place: USA: Florida...
GTGTCCGACGAAGCCCACGAAGGCATGCTGGCTTTCCTGCAGAAGCGCCCACCCAGCTGGACAAGTTAGCCAGGTGTCAAACAACGGGCGCACAACAGCGGCTTGATCCCGGGGAACATTGCAGTTTAGCCAATCCTGTTGCGGCGATAGCCCTACGTCGTAGGCTCGTGGGTGATGAGCAATTCAGCGCAACGCGATGCGAAGGACACACGCGACGAGTCGGAGCGTGCGGCCGACACCGATCGCATCCAGCTTGCGCAGTTGCTGGCGTACGCCGCCGAGCAGGGACACCTGCAGCTCGAAGACTACGAAGACCGATTGACCAGGGCATATGCAGCCACAACGTACCAAGAGCTGGATCAACTCCGGGCCGATCTGCCAGGTACACCGATTAGCCCGCGCCGGGGCGACAAACCCAATCCGGCGCCGTCGACACTGCTGCTGGCCTTGCTCAGCGGGTTCGAGCGGCGCGGCCGTTGGAATGTGCCGAAGAAGCTGACCACGTTCACCCTATGGGGCAACGGAGTGGTGGATCTGCGCTACGCCGACTTCACCTCGACCGAGGTCGACATCCATGCGATGTCGATCATGGGTGTGCAGAACATTTTGCTGCCGCCCGAGGTCAACGTCGAAATTCACGGCCGCGGCGTGATGGGCACCTTCGACCGCAACGTCCTCGGCCAGGGCACCCCTGGCGCACCGAAGGTGAACATCCACGGCTTTTCGCTGTGGGGCGGCGTGAGTATCAGACGCAAAGCCCGCAGGCCGCGCGGCTAGGCTGGCAACCCGCCGACGGCTTCGCTAGCCCGGCAGATAGTCGAAGGTGTCCGGATTGGGGCCCGTCCTCCCCGATTCACCCTTGTCCAACTCCGTGATTGCGTCCATGTCGGAGGCATCCAAATCGAAGTCGAACAGCTCGAAGTTGGATTTGATCCGCTCGGGGGTCACGGACTTGGGAAAGACAATGTCGCCGCGCTGAATGTGCCAGCGCAACACCACCTGCGCCGGTGACTTGCCATGGGCGTCGGCAATGCGGTTGATGACCGGATCGCCGAGCACCTTGCCCTGGGCGATCGGTGACCACGCCTCGGTGACGATGCCGTGATCGCATCCATAGGCGCGGACTGACTCGTTGGTGAAATGCGGATGCACCTCGATCTGATTGACCGAGGGCACGGTGCCGGTTTCCGCGGCGAGTCGATCCAGATGTGCGGGTTCGAAATTCGAGACACCGATGCTGCGAGAGCGCCCGTCCTTGGCGAACTCTTCGAGGACTTTCCACGTCGAGACGAAGTCACCCCCGTACAGTGTGGGCAGCGGCCAGTGAATGAGAAACAGGTCGACGTAATCGGAATCCAGCGCTTCCAGGGTTTTGCCGAAAGCGCGGCGCGCGTCGTCCGGTCTGTGAAAGCCGTTGTTCAGCTTGCTGGTGATGAAAACTTCACCCCGGTCCAGACCGGCGTCGCGCACACCTTGGGCAACTTCCCTTTCGTTTCCGTACATCTCGGCGGTGTCGATGTGCCGGTATCCGATGTCCAGGGCGCGCTTGACCGCCTCCGCGGTTTCATCGGGCTTGATCTGGAAAACGCCGAAACCAAGTTGCGGGATGCGTACTCCATCATTGAGTTCGATTGTCGGAACGTTGCTCATGCATCTCCTCCTTCTCCGTCCGTGTACCCAGTCGCCACCGCACTATCCCCTTCGGCTCGCACAACCGGGGGAGGCGCCCGCAGCGGACCGGTCAGCGCCGACGGCGCCGCGACCGCAGGTAGTCGCCCACCACGGCCGCCCCCAGACCGTCGAGGTCGGGCACGACGACCCGGCCCTCGACGCGACGCGCGACCTGGTCGATGAACCGTGCCAGGCCGGGATCACTGCCCAGCCGGAAGATCGTTACTTGTGCACCGAGGCGGGCCATATCGTCGAATCCGCGCACGGTATGGGCGATGGTCCGCGGATGCGGGGGGTAGTCGAAGAACACCGTCGTGCCGTCGCCGTCGAAGTCTTCCAGGTGAGCGGTCGGCTCACCATCGGTCACCACCAGCACGACGGGTTGCGCGTTGGGATGCCGGCGCAGGTGCCGGCCCGCCAGCGCCAGGGCGTGATGTAGATTAGTGCCCTGCTCGTAGACACCCTCCAGCCCGGTGAGCTCGGCGGCCGTCACCGTCCGCGCGTAGCGGCCAAAGGCGATGATTTGCAAGGCATCCGACCGGAATCGAGTGCACACCAGATGGTTGAGCGCCAGCGCGGTCTGCTTCATCGGTAACCAGCGATTCTCCATCACCATGGAAAACGAGGTGTCGACCAACAGCGCCACCGCCGCCTGCGTGCGGGTTTCGGTTTCGGAGACCTCGACGTCGTCGACGGTGATCTTCAGCCGCCCGACGGAGCCGTCCAGCGTGGCGGTTCCCGCCTGCCGCAAAACCGCATTGGTCAGCGTGCGGGAGATGTTCCACGGTTCGGTGTCACCGAACTGCCAGGGCCTGGTCGCACCGGTGAGTTCACCGGCCGCACCCGCGCGCCGATGATCGCGCTCACCGCGCCGGCCCGAGAGCTGTTGTGCCACATCCTGTAACGCGGTCTCACCCAGCCTGCGCATCGCCTTCGGGGAAAGCCGCCACTGGCCGTCGGAGCCGCGGTCCAAGAATCCCTGATTGACAAGTGCGCGTTCGAGTTCCGCGAGGGTTCGGGCGTCGATGGCCGCTTGGTCGCCGAGCTGGCGGGCCAGCGCATCGAGATCGACGTCGTCCATGGTGGCGCCCGGATAACTCTGCGACAACTGCTCGGCCAGCTGCTCGAGTTCGGCGATGTCCGACAGCGCCTGAGTGCCCTCACCCATGCCGAACTGGTTGTCGCCGGAAAAGTCCTCGGAACCGGCCCAGTCTTCACCCGGCCGCGCAGCCTGTAGATGCGCATCCAGTCGATTCAGTGCCTGCATCAGTGCCGGTGATCCGAATGCCTGCTGCGCCAAGGCATCCAGTTCGGCGCGCTGCTCGGGGCTCAGACTGTTTCGGAACCGTTGTGCGGCCGCGGCACGCTTGGCCAGTGAGTCCAGCAGCTCATCGACATTGCGCGGGTTCTCCGGGAAGAACTCGCCGTGCTTGTCCATGAAGTCGTCGAAATCCTGTTGGGTGTCCTCACCGCGGGCGTGCTTGTCCAGCAGCTCGTTGAGGTCGTCCAACATCTCGTTGACACGCTGGCGGTCCTCGTCGGTCGCGCCCTCCAGTGCCTGCTTCATGCCCGCGAAGCGCTGATCCAGCAGCTCACGGCCGAGCAAATCCTTGATCTGATTGTACTTTTCGCGCGCCTCGGGACTGCGCCAGTTGTAGTCGGACAGCTCCTGCACAGCCTTGGCCGGCGACGCCGGCAGCGCGTCCAGCTGCAGCTCACCGAAGCGCGCGTCGTCGTCCAGCGCGCGGGCCAGCTCCTTGCGTTCGGCCAGCACCGCCTCGTCGAGCAACTTCTTGATTTCCTGCAGGGTGCCATCTAAGTTGTTGCGGCGCAACAACTCCCGTCGGCGCCGGTTGGCCTCGGCGGCCAGCCGATCCGCACCCGGCATATTTCTGGTGCCGCGCCGCAGCAACTCGGACAGCGCGCGGCGTGGTGAAGTACCCGCCATGACGTCCTGACCGATCTGTTCGAGCGCCTCGCGCAGATCTACCGGCGGGGCCAGCGGGTCGGGCCCTCCGGTGTAGGCCGAGTAGCGTGAGGAGTGGCCTTTCGAAAAAGGTTTAGCCATAAACGGTTTGGCCCTCCCCGGACACCTTGTCGATCCGCTTGGCCAGATACAACGCCTCTAGCGCCAGTTCCAGCGCCGCGGCGCGTTCGCCCTCGGACTCGGCGTGCAGCTTGGCCGCGATCTTGTCCACCACGGGCAGTCCGGGAACCGCAGCCAGCACGTCCTTGGCGGAAACCCGCTCGCCGGTCGTCACCGCCGAACCGCCCTCGACCGCGGCCACCAGCGATCCGACGTCGATGCCGCCCAGCACCCGGGACGCGGTGTCGGCGGTCGCGCGACGCAACAGGTGCTCGAGCACGGCCTGTTCGCGGCCTTCCTCACCGGACTCGAATTCCAGCTTGCCGCGCAGGACTTCGATCACGGTGCCCAGGTCGACCACTCGGGCCACCGGATCGGTCTCGCCCAGCATCGCGCCCCGATGCCGGGCGGCGGCTGCGACGGTCTCGGCCGCGGCGATCGCGAACCGTGCCGACACTCCGGAGCGTTGATCGATCGAATTGGATTCCCGAAGATATCGCGCGAACCGGGCGATCAGCTGCATGAGGTAGTCGGGCACCTGCGCGGATAGGTGCGCTTCCTGGACGATGACGCCGACCTCCGCGTCGAGCTCCAGCGGGTAGTGGGTGCGGATCTCCGCACCGAAGCGGTCTTTGAGGGGAGTGATGATGCGCCCCCGGTTGGTGTAGTCCTCGGGGTTGGCGCTGGCGACTACCAACACATCCAGCGGCAGGCGCAGCGTGTAGCCGCGGACCTGGATGTCGCGCTCTTCCATGACGTTCAGCATCGACACCTGGATACGCTCGGCGAGGTCAGGCAGTTCGTTGACCGCGACGATGCCGCGGTGCGCGCGCGGAATCAGTCCGTAGGCGATTGTCTCCGGGTCGCCGAGGCTGCGGCCCTCGGCGACTTTGATCGGGTCGATGTCACCGACCAGGTCGGCGACGCTGGTGTCCGGGGTGGCCAGCTTCTCGGTGTAGCGCTCGCTGCAGTGTTTCCACTCCACCGGCAGGTCATCGCCGAGCGTGGCGGCCCGCCGGATCGACTCGGGGGTGATCGGCGAGTAGGGGTGCTCGCCCAGTTCCGCCCCGCCGATCACCGGAGTCCATTCGTCGAGCAGGCCGACCAACGCGCGCAGCAGCCGGGTCTTGCCCTGACCCCGTTCACCGAGCAAGACGAAGTCGTGACCGGCGATGAGCGCCCGCTCAAGCTGCGGCAAGACGGTGTCGTCGAAGCCCAGGATCCCGGGCCAGATCTCGTCACCCGCGGCCAGCGCGGTCAGCAGATTCTCCCGGATTTCCTGCTTGACTCCCCGCTCGCGATGACCGGCCGCGCGTAGTTCGCCGACGGTGCGGGGCAGATTGCTCGGTGATGTCACCACTCCACGCTACGACGCATGCGAACCCGCGTCATGCGCACGGTGTTCACTGCAGGCGTATTGACGGCGTCAGTGCGCCGCAATGGGCTCCGCGCCCAGCGCTGCAATGGGCTCCGCGCCCAGCGCCTTAATGCGCGAAATGACGTGCGCCGGTGAGGTATAGCGTAACGCCGGCGTCGGCGGCCACCGCGGTCACCTCGTCGTCGCGCACCGATCCACCCGGGTGCACGACGGCCTTCACTCCGGCAGCCGTCAGCGTCTGAAGCCCGTCCGGGAACGGGAAAAAGGCATCCGAAGCCGCCACCGCGCCGCGGACTCGGTCACCACCGCGTTCGACGGCCAGCCGGGCAGCGTCCACCCGGTTCACTTGACCCATGCCGACGCCGATGGTGGCGCCGCCGTCGGCGATCACGATCGCGTTCGACTTGACCGCGCGGCAGGTTCGCCACGCGAAGGTCAGGTCGGCCAACGTCGCCGGATCCGCCGGCGATCCGGCCGCCAGCGTCCAGTTCGCCGGGTTGTCACCGTGCGCGTCCAGCTCGTCGCGCTGCTGCATCAGAAGTCCGCCACTGACCGGCCGCAATTCGCTACCACCGGTTAGCGGCTCGGACGCGACCAGCACCCGGATGTTCTTTTTCCGCGTTAGTACCTCCAGGGCTTCCGGCGCGTAGGCCGGCGCGATGATCACTTCGGTGAAGATGGTGCTGACGTATTCGGCCATCTCCAGGCTGACTTCGGTGTTGGTCGCGATCACTCCGCCAAAGGCGCTCAGCGGGTCACATTCGTGGGCCTTGCGATGTGCGTCGGCAACCGATATCGATGAGATGGCAATCCCACATGGGTTGGCGTGCTTGATGATTGCCACGCATATCTGCTCTTGGTCGAAAGCAGCGCGCCAGGCCGCATCCGCATCGGTGAAGTTGTTGTAGGACATCTCTTTTCCGTGCAGCTGCTCGGCCTGCGCCAGACCAGGCCAGGCGCCTGGGTCAGTGTAGAGCGCCGCCTGCTGGTGCGGGTTCTCGCCGTAGCGGAGCATCGCCGCGCGGCGCCAGCTGCGGCCGAACCACTTGGGAAACGCCGTTGGCGGATGCTCGGGCGCCAGGGTTGACTCCATCCAGCTCGCCACCGCGATGTCGTACTCCGCGGTGTGCTGAAATGCCAGCGACGCCAGCTTTTTGCGCTCGGCGAGAGTGAAGCCGCCGTGACGTACCGCGGCAAGTACTCCGTCATAGCCGCGCGGGTCGGTGATCACCGCGACGCTGGGATGGTTCTTGGCGGCGGCCCGGACCATCGACGGTCCCCCGATGTCGATCTGCTCGACGCATTCGTCGATGCTCGCGCCGGAATCCACGGTCTCGCTGAACGGGTACAGGTTGACCACGACGAGTTCGAACGCCGCGATTCCCAGCTGCTCGAGTGCGGCGGCGTGCTCGGGTCTGCGAAGATCGGCCAGCAGACCGGCATGCACTCGGGGATGTAGCGTCTTGACCCGGCCGTCGAGCACTTCGGGAAAACCGGTCAGCTCCTCGACCCGCGTGACCGCGATCCCTTTTTCCGCGATGGCCTTCGCCGTCGATCCGGTCGAGACGATTTCGACGCCCGACTCAGTCAGCCCCCGGGCAAGTTCGATGAGCCCGGTCTTGTCGTACACGCTGATCAACGCGCGGCGGATGGGCCGTTTCGCCGTCTCTGGCCAGTCGTCGGTGCTCATCGGTTGGTCGCCTTTCATCCGATCGTCGCTTTTCTCCCGACCAGGGTCAGACCACCGGTCGCGATCGCGGCCACCACGTCCACCAGAAGTTTCCGTTCGGTGACCTTGATGCGTTCATGCAGAGTCTCTTCGCTGTCGCCGTCGAGCACCGGAACGGATTGCTGAGCCAATATCGGCCCGGTGTCCGTCCCGGCATCTACCAGGTGCACCGTACAGCCTGTGACCTTCACGCCGTAGGCCAATGCATCGGCCACTCCGTGGGCGCCCGGGAACGCGGGCAGCAGCGTCGGGTGGGTGTTGATGACGCGTCCGTAAAACCGTGAAAGGAACTGTCGGCCAAGGACTTTCATGAATCCCGCCGATACGACCAAATCGGGCGAATGCGCGGCGGTCGCGTCGGTGATGGCGGCGTCCCAGGCGTCGCGGCTAGGGTGCTCGCCGAGTCGGACGGTGAAGCTGGGCACCGCCGCCGCGGCGGCGATCTCGGTGGCCGGACAGTGGCGGTCGGCGCCGACGGCGACCACGCGCGCCGGGTAGTCGCCGACGGCAGCGTCAATCAGTGAATTCAGCAGCGAACCGGTGCCAGATGCCAACACCACTACCCGCGCCGGCGCACACGGGGGCACATGGAGCGGTTCGGCCACATCGCGCAGCCTAGCCGGGCGACGATGCGCGCCGTCACGGCGCGCGGAGAAGCCCGGCAATTCGACACAGCCGGGCGACGATGCGCGCCGGCACGGCGCGCGGAGAAGCCCGGCAAAGGCTATTCCTCGCGCGGCGCGCTCGCGTCCCGCTGCGATTCCTCCGACGAGGACTGGGGCACCTCGTCACCGGAGGCCTCAAGGCCGTCCCGATCGCCCGGCGGCTGCTCCTCCTGCTGATCGTCACCCGGCTGCTCGCCTGGCTCGTCAAACCCTTGGGCAAAATCCGCCGGTTCTTCGGGCGCCGCAACCGCCGCGGGCGCGGCTCTGGGCCGGCTGGTCCGCGGCCTGATCCCGCCGGTCATCACCACGGTGATACCGCCGACGACCGCGAACCAGAAGAACACGCCGCCCAGCAACGTGCCCTGGTCGACGCCGACATGACCGAAGTTTCCGAGCTGACCGCTGCCGCCATAGGCGAGCAATGACATCGCCAACGCCCCCACGACCGAGGCGACCAGAAGTTTCGCCAGCGCCGGAACCAGTGGCAGCGCACGCCGAGCGCATTGTTGTCCGATCGCGACACCGGATGACGCACCGACGATGAGCAGCGCGACCCACACCGGCCCCAGCGGCGGCCGGGGCGCCGCGGCCAGAACCGGCAGGGCCGGGATGTCGCCGCCGAAAACAGTGAACGGACTGAACGTCGCGAAGCCAAGATGAGCGCTGGACCCAACCGCCATCGCCGCGGTGCCGACGATGACGTTGGGCGCGTACAGGATCGACAGCACGGTGAGACTGAACTGGCCGAATATCGAATCGGTGATCCCGTAGAGCTCTTGCATCGTCGCCCAATGCACCATCAGCGAGCCCGCCGTCACCAGACCAGAAAGCCCGAACAACGCCAACACACCAGCGGAGGCGGCGCGCAGGGAATCACCCAGCCAGTAGGGCAGCGACAAGGCCGCCAATGCCCGTCGTCCCACCTGCGAACACACCCCGATGCCGGCACCGATGGCATGCACCACGAGCACGCTGAGGAACGCACGCAAGGCGCTGGGCGTCTGCAACTCGGTGATCACCGAGGACGCGTCATGGATGACCGCCAGAGCGATCGCCGCCATCAGCAGTGGGCCGCCCAGTGCCGACGCGACAACCCAGCGGACCACCAGCCATGACGAGTACGGAGAGGTGGCCCGGGCCGTGCTGTGCGCTGTCGCCCAGATCATCAGCAGCACCGGCAGCAGCGGCAGTACTCCCAGTTCGCGGCCGCCGATCGAGATCGGCACCTGGTGCACGCCCAGCCACATACTGGCGATGGCACCCAACGCACCGGTCATGTCGCTGTTGGCGATCAACAGCTGGAGCAACGTGACCGCCGCGATGATGACCAGAGCCACCACCGCCGGGCCGAACGCGACCCGGACAAGGTCACGCGCCTGGCGAGCGCCCGCTGGCCGGTCGTCCTCCACCCGTGTCACTCTTGGCGCATGTCCGAACTAGGCGCGAGAGCGCACGATTAGGAGGGCGCTGGTCCAGACGGCGACGACGGCGACTGCTGCTGCTCCTGGCCGTAAGACTGCTGGCTCCCACCCTGGCTGGAGTAATTGGCCGGGGCTGAAACGCCCTCGGAACCCGCGCTGCCCGCGCCGACCGACGGGGGCGGGCTGAAGCTCGGGAAACCCGTGGGCGGCGTGGAAGGCCCGTGCTGCGCTGCCGGTTGCGGCCCTGACTGGGCGCCGAAACCGCCGGTTTGGACCGCGGTTTGGGTCGGACCCTGGCCCGACGGATAACCGCCGTACTGCGACCCGTACCCGGGATGCTGCTCGCCGGCGTGCTGCTGGGCGCCCAGCTGGCCGTAATAGGACTGTTGCCCGTACTGCCCGTACTGGCCGTACTGGCCGTATTGGCCGTACTGGGCGTAGGGGTCGTACTTCGGGCGCGGCGCCGGCGCGGTGAGCACGCCCGAATCCAACAGCAGCACAACCACAGCGGCGATCGCTTGAAGAATGCTGCAGGCCACCAGCGGCCACATCGCCCAGCCGATCGAGAAACCGGCGGGGATGTTGATCGTCTCGGCGATGGCCAGCAACGCACCGAGCACCGCGACCGCCGCGACAACGCCCGCATAGTTTTTCGCCTTGGGCAGCAGGCACAGCCCGGCTAGCAGTGCGGCGAGCAATGCAACGATGACGGCAGTGCCGGCGTCGCCGGCACGCCCACCGAGGCCCGGACCAAGATCGGCGCTGATGGTGAACGTCGGCCCGAAGTTCAACAGGTACACCGCCAAGCCCAGGACCAGCACCGCGATGTTGAGATACCGCGGAAGGTTGCTCTTACCGTCGTCGTCTTTGGCGAACGACGGTGTGGTGCCTGCATAGGAACCGCCGGGCTGCGCGGGTGAATATCCGGGGCTCCCGGGAGAGTAGGTCATGGCTCCTCCTGTTGCTTCTATGCCTTGACGTGCGTTGGCGGGCCCCACAGCTGCAGTGCGACGCTGTGCTTGCAGGCGCGCCGCTCCATAAACGCCGTGATGTCCCGACGGTTGCGTTGCGACGCGATCGATCAACCACGCTAGCGCACGTTCGGTTGCCGGTGCCGTGGCGACCGGCCGCAGCGGTTGCTCAGCGTCGGTAGAACACGTTCTAATTCTCTGCATGGATTACGGGCTTGTGCTTTTTACCAGCGATCGCGGCATATCACCGGCGGCGGCCGCCAAGCTTGCCGACGACCACGGCTTCCAGACGTTTTACGTGCCCGAACATACGCATATCCCAGTCAAGCGCGAGGCCGCCCATCCGACGACCGGTGACGCGTCGCTGCCCGACGACCGCTATATGCGCACGCTGGACCCATGGGTGAGCCTGGGTGCGGCGTGTGCCGTGACGTCGCGTGTGCGGCTGTCTACCGCGGTGGCGCTACCGGTCGAACATGACCCGATCACGTTGGCGAAAAGCGTCGCCACCCTCGACCATCTGTCCGGCGGACGGGTCAGCCTGGGTGTCGGGTTCGGGTGGAACACCGACGAGCTGGCCGACCACGGCGTGCCACCCGGGCGGCGGCGCACCATGTTGCGTGAATACATCGAGGCGATGCGGGAGTTGTGGACCAAAGAAGAAGCCGCCTACGACGGCGAGTTCGTCAACTTCGGGCCCAGCTGGGCCTGGCCCAAGCCCGTGCAGCCACACATTCCAGTGCTGGTGGGCGCGGCCGGAAACGAGAAGAACTTCAAGTGGATCGCGCGCAGCGCCGACGGCTGGATCACCACTCCGCGTGACTTCGACATCGACGAGCCGGTGAAGCTGTTGCAGGACACGTGGGCGGCCGCCGGTCGCGAAGGCGCTCCGCAGATCGTGGCGCTGGATTTCAAGCCGGTCCCCGAGAAGCTGGCACGGTGGGCCGAACTGGGGGTAACCGAGGTGCTGTTCGGCTTGCCGGACCGCTCCGACGACGAGGTCGCCGCCTACGTCGAGCGGCTGGCCGGCAAACTAGCGGCTCTGGTCTAACGCACCCAACCCACCGAGTTGAACCATCGCGACCGTCGCGGTGTGTCGGCGGGGCCGCTCAGCGGGCGAAGCACTGGTTGCCGTAGTCGAAGGAGCACACCCGCACCGCATGGCCGAGGGGCTCGCCCTCGATCAGCAGGGCGATCAATTCGTCGTCTTCGCTGGTCGAAAGGAACCGGGTGCCGTCGTCGAGCCGGCCGATGATGATCCCGATGGGCCGCCCGTCGTCGCGCCGCACCGTGCAGGTCTCTACGGTGCCGGCGCCGTCGGCGTTCTCGGTCACCGCTTGGGTCGGCCAGCTGGCGATCTGCGCCTGTAACTGCGTGCTGCGGTCCGGCTTCCATTGCGCCGGTGTGGTCGAGTAGACGCCGACCAAATACTTGCTTAGGATGCCGCCGTTGGCGCCGACGAGGCCGAATTGTCCTGGCAGTCTTCGTATTTGGGTCACGGTCTCGGCGACTGCGTGCATCGGGTAGTTGTTGCCCGCGCCGCCGAAGAACGGTAGCCC
>Ga0335071_10007178_pt1 | contig 11480 bp, 8 predicted proteins | sample Lox_Sample_15_FD_206724 | JGI IMG/M metagenome (GOLD analysis project Ga0335071, IMG submission 206724) | Soil microbial communities from Loxahatchee National Wildlife Refuge, Florida, United States - Lox_Sample_1.5 | ecosystem: Environmental > Terrestrial > Soil > Wetlands | place: USA: Florida...
AGTGTGGCGCGCACGAACCGTGGCGGAGGGGATGACGGCGCCGCTGGCATCGGCAACCGTACCCGCCAGTTCGCCTCCTTCATCCGCCAGCGCTCCGCCGCAACCGATTAGTAGTATGCCGAGGTACAACCCGATTATGAATCGCATTTTGTTTGTTGGTCTCCTTGGGAAAATTCCGATAACGCACTCCGAAGCGTTTAGTATATTGCAACTCAGTTGCAGGTGCAAGTTTGGATGCAGGGAATCTGGCGATTCAGATGACATTCAGTTGCAACTCAGAATCGTGACTGCGTGCGGGGACGCCGCCTTCTGTACGGTCAACGCGTGGCAGCTGTGGCGGGGCGCACGGAGCGTCCCCGGATGCCCTTCGGTTCGAGCGGGGGGTGCGCGGTAGTGGAAGTTCAGCGGCGAGCGAGGAGCGCTTCGTCGATGGGAGCGATCTTCTCGAACTCGGCGTCCCAGAATGACTGCGACTTCATGCTGTCGAGATAGGCCACGGAATAGCCGAAGGCGGTCCAGACCCGCTGTTTGTAACCGAAAAGGCGTTCCTTTTGAGGCTGGGGCCGAACGTCCAGAATATCCTGCGGCGATCCGCCGCGGAAGATCTCCTCGAACCAGCCAGCCAGAGCCGGATCATCGAGCGGACCGCGGCGGCGGGCGAGGTCGGAGAGCACGGAGGGGTAGCGGTCGAAGCCATCGGTGGCGATGGTGACCACGTTTTGGCCGGGTCCGAGCCCCAGGTGGCGAGCCAGGCGGATGGCGCCGAGGATGTTGCAGATGCCGGAGATGCCGAAGATGCCTTGGAGCTCGACGAGGCTGCCAGCGGGCGCGCCCGCGATGCGTTCGAGGAGTTGCGCGCGGCGTTCGACCAGCTCGAGGCCGGCGACACAATCGTCATCGTGGATGGCGATGACGTAATCGGTGGTGAGGACGTTGTGGATGAGGGTCACCATTTTGTCGCCGATGCCCTCGATGCGATGGGTGCCGCGGCCGTTGTTGAAGAGCGTAGAGCATTCCTTGGGTTCGAGGGCGCAGACCGCACTTTCGGGGAACGCGGCCTTGATCTCATCGGCCGCAGCGAGCGTGCCGGCGGAGCCCGGAGCGGAAACGAACGCGGCGATGCGCCCGTCGCCATGCGCGGACGCGGCTTCGATGGCGCTGCGGCCCGTGACGTAGCGATGGAAGCGGTAGTTAGGCAGCAGTTCGAATTGCGCCAGGATTTTGTTGCGCGGGTCCTTCTTATAGTGTTCGGTACGCTCCAGGACCAGGATGACGTCGCTTTCGGAGCCGGGGGTCAGGTCAAGCTCGCCGCCGTACTGGCGAATGCGCTGGTAACGCTCGCGGCTCATCTGTTCCGGCATGATGACGACTGCGGGATAGTTCTTGAGCCTGGAAATGTACGCGGTCCCGATGCCGAAGTTGCCAGTGGAGGGTCCGATGATGGTGCTCGTATCGGGCGCGATTTCACCGGCGAGTTCGCCTTCCATGAGGGTGCAGTAAGCAGGCCCGACCTTATGGCTGCCTGAGGGGAAGTGGCGGCCGACGAGGACCACGATGTTTGCCTCGACTCCGGTCAGCTCCTTGGGAAGAACGACGTGCCGGATGCGACCGTCCGGGCCGCGCCAGGTGATGTTGAACAGGTTCAGAGGGTCGAGCTCGCGGGCGACGGCTTCCGCGGCGCTGCGGCGCAGGGCGGGCGGCAGCAGCTCGGGGTGCAACATCTCTTTGTACGACGGACCGGCAACGGTAGTTTTCATGAGTACCTCAGATTCTTTCCCACAACGCCCGAGCGCGGGCGGTGGCCTTTGCGGCGAGGCGGCGCTCATCCACCGCGACGCATCGCTTTTCCCGCACGACGAAGCGGCCGTTTACGACCAGGGTGTCCACAGGGGCATTGGCGATGCCGAATAGCAGGTGGCCGGAAAGGTTGCCCTGGTTGATGGGAGTGGGCGGGAAATAGTCAGCCAAAATGAAGTCGGCGGCGGCGCCGCTTTGGATGCAGCCGAGCTTGACACCCCAGAGTTTTTCGACGATCGCTGGGTTGTTCCGGAACAGCAAGGCGAAGGACTCCGAGGGGCCGATGCGCGGATCGCGGCTGCGTAGTTTTTGCAACTCATATGCAGTTGTGAATTCGTCCCACATGCGCGGAGAAAAGCCGTCGGAACCTAGCGCAACGGTAATTCCGGCGTTCGCCATCGCGGTGGTTCTGGCGATTCCAACCGCATTGTTGCAATTGGATTGCGGATTGTGAATGACGTTGACACCATGGCGGGCAAGCATGCGGAGTTCGGCGGCGGATACGTGCACGCAGTGTGCGGCGAGGGCGCGGCGGTCGAGCACTCCCGCGCGGCACAGCCGCCGGGCGGCGCCGGCATCGCACTGGTCTTCCGCCACGTGGACGTGAAACGGCAGGCGCAGGGAACAGTTGGCTTCCAGGCACGCGCGAAGCGTACGGTCGCTCAGGGTGAACGACGCGTGCAGGCCGAACGCGGCGCCAACCAGGGTGCGGTTCTTCTCCGCGAAGCGGACGTTCTCGCGAATGGCCTCTTCTGCGGCCGTCCGTCCGTTGCGGTCGCTGGTCTCATAGCATGTGGCGCCGCGCAGTCCGACTTCGTGGAACGCGGCTTCGATGGCGTCCAGGCTGCCGGCGCAGGCGGAGGGGCTAGAGTGATGGTCGATGACGGTTCCCACGCCGCACTTGGCGGAATCGACCAGGGCAACTAGAGCGCTCCAATAGACGTCGTCGAGGGTCAGGGCGCGGTCGAGGCGCCACCACAGTTTGCGCAGAATTTCGCTGAAATTCGCCGGCGGGCGGCCGGGAAGCCTCATCCCGCGCGCAAGGGTGCTGTACAAGTGGGAGTGGCAGTTGATGAGGGCCGGCATCAGCAGGCGTCCGCCGGCATCGATGACGCCGGCGCCGCTGCGGCGACGGCTCTCGACGCGGCCGAAGGTTCCGTCAGGGAGGACCTCCACGCTGCCGGAATCGAACACGCGATGGTCACGGTCAAACGTCAGGATGCGTGCGTTGCTGAAGATCATGACGCCACAATATGGGTGCCAGTCTCGCCGCGGATGGCGCGGACGGCGTGTTCGGTGGAGGTGATGATGCACTCACCTCCTCGAGATTCGACAAAGTCGATGGCGGCTTCGATCTTGGGGCCCATGGAGCCGGCGGGAAACTCGCCGTGCGCCAGATGTTCGCGCGCTTCGGCGGTGGTGATCGTGTCGAGCCACTGCTGCCGCGGGGTCCCGAAACCGATTGCCACGCGCTCGACCGAGGTAACGATGATGAGCCTATGCGCGCCGATATCGCGGGCCAGCAGGCTGCTGGCCAGGTCTTTATCAATCACGCCTTCGACGCCCACGAGGCGATCGCCTTCCCAGGCGACGGGAATGCCTCCACCGCCGCAGGCGATGACGACGACGCCCGCTTCCATGAGACGCAAGACGGCGGCTTCCTCGAGAATGCGCAGCGGCTTGGGCGAGGAAACGACACGGCGGAAGCGGCCGGGTTCGGTCTCGCGGAGCAGCCAATGAGGCTTTTCGGCTCGCACGCGTTCGGCATCACGCGGGCTGTAGGAGACGCCGATGGGCTTGCTGGGGTTGGCGCGGTCCGGGTCATTCTCATCCACCAGGACCTGGGTGATGAGGGTGACGGCGGTGCGCGGGATGCCTTCGCGCTGAAACATCTCGCAGGCCAGGCGCTGAATCATGTAGCCCATGCCACCCTGGGAGTCGCTGACGCAGGTGTCCATGGGGAGGCGGGGGACGCGGCGTTCGCCTTCTTCGACGCGAATCAGAATATTGCCGATCTGGGGGCCGTTACCGTGGGTGATCGCGATGCGGTTGTCGCCGCGGAACAGGGGCGAGAGCCGGCGCAAGGTTTCCGCCGTGTGTTCGAACTGTTGCGGAATGGTGCCGATTTCGCCGGGAAGCGTGATGGCGTGTCCGCCGAGCGCGATCACCAGGGTTTCGCCCATGGGACTACCGCGCGGCCTCGTAGGGAATCGGCTCGTCCGCCATGGTCAGGGCCATGATCGCTTTGGCGGTGTGAAGTCGATTTTCGGCTTCCTGATAGACAACGGAGTTGGGGCCGTCGATGACTTCGTCGGTGACCTCGTTGCCGCGGTCGGCGGGAAGGGGATGCATGTAGAGGACGTCGGACTTGGCGAGTTTGAGGCGCTCCGCGTGGCAGATCCAGTGGGTGTACTGCTTGGCGATGCGCAGAGATTCGGCGGGGTTGGTGCCCATGGTATCGAGGCAGCCCCAGCTTTTGGGGATGACGACGTCGGCATCGCGGAACGCTTCGTCCATGGAATCGACGATGCGGAAGTCGCCACCGCCCGAGGCGGCGTTGGCGCGGGCCGCGGCGACTGTCTCGGGCATGAGGTTGTATTCGTAGGGATGCGCCAGCACCACGTCCATGCCGAAGCGCGGCAGCAGCATGATCAGGCCTTGCGGCACGGAGAGCGGCTTGGCGTAACTGGGCGCGTAGGCCCAGGTGACGGCGACCTTGAGTTTGCGGGTCTTGCGGCCGCGCAGTTCGCGAATGGTCATCAGGTCGGCGAGGGTCTGGCAGGGATGATCGACGTCGCATTGCATGTTGATCACCGGCACCGCCGCCCAGCGGGCGACTTCGCGCATGTAGGCGTTGCCCTCGCCGGGGATGAGGTCGTGGCGAACGGCGATGCCGTGGCCGTAGCTGGAGAGAATGATGCCGGTGTCTTTGGGGCTTTCGCCGTGGGAAACCTGCATCACGTCTGCGGTGAGGAAATGGGCGTGGCCGCCGAGTTGAGTGATGCCGGCCTCGAACGAGTTGCGCGTGCGAGTGGACTTGTCGAAGAACATCAGGAAAATGGTTTTGTCGGGAAGATAGCGGTGCGGCACGCGCGTTTTGAAGCGCCGTTTGAGATCGCCCGCGACATCGAGCATCACATCGAGCTCATCGTTCGTCCATTCCTGGGTGGTGATCCAATCGCGCCCGTTGAACAGGGCCGTGCCGGTTTCAGCTTTCGGTATCGTTGACAACCCGAGCCTCCTGAAAGTTTGCGACGTTGGCAAAATGCACGCGCCGCGGATCGCCGATCGATTCGATCAGCAGTTTGAGCTTGAGATAGGGCAGCATGTCCAAAAGCGCCGGTGGAGCGGAAGCGCCGGGCTTCATGGTGAAGGCCACGAGCGAGGCGGCGCCGAGACGGAGCTCGAAGCAGGCATCGCCCTGGTCGAAGAGGGCGCGGTCCGCATCGCGGTCCAGGGTGAGCATGTACGAGCGGCCATCGATCTTGCCGTGGATCGCGTGCTGCTCCCAATCGACGAAGAAGGCGTTGCCCAGCGTGTCCTGCCGCCAGGTTTCGAGGCTGCCGAAGAAACGCGGCTTCATTGCCTGCGGTCCGCCATCCTCGGGGCAGAAGATGTCGCAATTGCCGCAATCGTTGCAGGCATCGGCGAAATTGGCGAATTGGCGGGCCTTCATGACCCGGAGGATGCCGCCGGGCACCGGGCGGTACGCGCCGCCGGCGAATTCGTAGTTGTTGTACTCGATGGCCACCGGCGCGGTTTCGTACACGAAGTTGGCGTCATTGGGGCAAACGGGAATGCACTTGTCGCAGGTAACGCAGTCGAACAGCCACAGCTTGGAGCCGATCTTGCGGGGCACGCCGTGGTTCTTCTCCCATCGGTAGCGGGGGTTTGCGGTGGTCTCCGCGGCCAGTTCGAAAGTGTTGAGCGAGCCGGTGGGGTCGTTGTGGCCGCGGAATCGCAAGATGAATTCGGGAATGGTGGAAGCATCAGCCGTTCGCATGGCGGCGCCGAGGTTTTCGAAATAACGGGAGAGACGGGCGTATCCGCCGGGCCGCAGCAGATCGGTGCAGGTGGTGACCGGCACGAGGTTCATGGCCACGGCGGCCGCGACATTGTGGGCGTCGATACCTCCGGAAAACGAAATCGGGATCGGCGTTTTGACGGCGGCACGAAACTTCGCCACCAGGTTGACGGCCAGGACGTGGAGCGGCGGACCGGACATGTACATCAGCTCGTCCTGAAAAACGCTCTTGTGATTTTTCACCACCAGCGTGTTGCTGAACTTGACGGAGAGGCCGCGGCCGGCGGAGGCGGCGATTTGCTGGAGGCGCGGGATGAGATCGCAGGCTTCGTTCCACTGGAGGTCGTTGTCGAAAGCCGGCGGATGGAGCTGGATCTCGCGGTAGCCCATGACGTCATGCAGCAGGTGGGCGACCTCCTCGCGGCCGAGCAGTGTGGGGTTGAGCTTGATGCAGACGTGGCATCCGAGCTCGCGCAGCAGGAAGGTGACGATGCCTTCGATTTCGCCGGCGGGGCAGCCGTGAAAAGTGGAGAGGCTGACGGTGTCGCTGATGCATGCGGGGAACGGCAGATCGCGGTAGCGGGTCCATTCGCCGGTGAGGTCCTGCCGCAGGTCGTCGATTACCGGGCCCGCGCTCTTCATAGTTTCCAGCCAGTGGCGGACGCGCGATGAGCGGATGCCTTCGAGGTTGTAGCCGACGCTCATGTCGAAGACGGTTTCCGAGGGGATGCCGTCGCCCAGCAGCCTGGAAGCCTTGAGAATTTCGATGAGCATCGAGGCCGAGACATACTCGCGGAGAGATTGTTCGAGTGAGAGTTCCTGCGACCATTCGACGTTGTAGCCAACATTGGCGATATCGATGCAGGGGCGCGGGATCTTCAGTTCGTCGAGGATCTGCACCGTCTTGAGCTCGATGATGCGGCAGCCGCCCAGCCAGGAGAGCGCGATATTCTGCGCCAACTGGCCGTGAGGACCTGCGGCGGGACCGATGGGGGTGGCGGCCCGATGGCCGTGGAATGCGACTGAAAGATCGAGCCCATCGATGCCGCGGAAGAACTTGGCCGCGGGGAGGTCGAAGATCTTGCGCTCGTGGCGGTATTCCAGGGAGGCCCGCCGCAACAGGAGCAGGAGCGGAATGGGCTTCAACTCAGCCATTGGCGTTGCGAATTGTGGCAAAGGCTGACGGGAATGCGGCATAGAACTGCGCCGCTTTGACCAGGTGTTCGATGGGCACGCGCTCGCCCACGCTGTGCGCTACCTCTTCCTCACCCGGGCCGAATCCGATGGTGGGAACTCCCATCAGGCCCATGGAGCCCACGCCGTTGGTGCTGAAGGTCCACTTGTCCACGACGGGTTCTGCGTTCCACAACGAACGATAGGTGGCGATGGCCGCTTGCGCGAGCGGATGAGCTTCGTCGAGCACCCACGTAGGATAGTACTTCTCCATGGGATACCGGAGGCCGGTGTAGCTGGGAGTGTCGTAATTGAGGATTTCGATTTCGGCGTTCTCGGCGCCGGGCAGCGCACGCACTTCGGCCACCGCGCTCTCCTTGGTTTCACCTGCCGTGAGCCGGCGGTCGAGATGCACGGAACACGCGCCGGGTACGGCGCAGAGCGAGGGTGAAAGAGAGCGGATCTGAGTGACGGCGATGGTGCCCTTGCCGAGGAACGGATCCTCCTTGAGCCGGGCGTTCAACTTCTCGACCTCGGCGACCAGGCGGCTCATCTTGTAGATCGGGTTATCGCCGCGTTCCGGCGCGCTCGCGTGGCACGATACGCCGCGAAGGTGGACTTCGATTTCCATGCGGCCGCGGTGGCCGCGATAGATGCCGAGGCGGCTGGGTTCGGTGATGACGACGCAATCGGGGCGAATGCCGTCTTCCTTGAGGATGTATAGCCAGGGCAGGCCGTCGCAATCCTCCTCCTGTACCGACCCGACCATCCAGACGGTGAAGTCGCCGTGGAGACCGAGCTCCTTGATCAGCTTTCCGGCGTAGACCATGCTGGTCATGCCGGCGCGTTGATCGCAGGCGCCGCGGCCGTAGATATATCCGTTCTCGACCTTGCCCTGATAGGGATCCCAAGCCCACTCGTGGGGATCGCCGACGCCCACGGTGTCGGTGTGGGAATCCATCATGATGACGGTCCGGCCCGAGCCGATGCGGCCGAGGATGTTGCCCATGGGATCGACGCGCACCTCGTCGAAGCCGACCTTTTCCATTTCCTGGCGGATGCGCGCGATCACGGATCCTTCGTGGCAGCTTTCGGCGGGAATGGCGATCAGGTCGCGGAGAAAGCGCACCATGTTGGCCTCATGGGATTGCGCGCAGCGCGCGAGTTCCGCAGCGTTCACTTTGGAGGGCAGGGTCATTCGGCAGTCTCCGTTCGCTTTTCACGAAGCACTTTGAGCACGTCTTCCGGACGGATGGGCAGTTTGCGGATGCGGACGCCCACCGCATGGTAAATCGCGTTGGCAATGGCCGGCGCGGGCCCGTTGATGGGGACTTCGGAAATCGACTTGGCGCCGTAGGGGCCCAGAGGCTCTTCGGTCTCCACCAGGATGGTGGTGAGTTTGGGCATATCTTTGGCGCTGAAGATTTTGTAATCCATGAAATTCGCATTGCGAGGCCGGCCGGCGCCATCGAGCAGAAGTTCCTCAGTGAGGGCGTAGCCCATGCCCTGCGTTACCGCGCCTTCCACCTGTCCTTCGGCCAATTGCGGATTGATGGCGGTTCCCGGGTCGACGGCGGTGGCGAGATGCAGCACGCGCACCTGGCCGGTTTCGGTATCCACTTCGACCTCGGCAAAGGTGGCGCAGAACGGCGGCGGGCTATCGGTATTGAAATGCGACGCGCCGTCCATGATCTGGAACTTTTCCCTGTAAAGCGAGTGCAGCGCGATCTCGCCCATGCTGACGCTGCGGCGGCATTCGCACTTGGTGAAAACCTGATTATCGCCGCACTCGAGCTTGTCGGGTGGCTGATCGAGGAGCTTCGAGGCGACTTCGAGGACTTGCGCCCGCACCTTGGCCGCAGCCTTCTTCACGGCGCCGCCGGAGATGATGGTGGTGCTGGAGGCATACGCGCCGACATCGAACGGGGTAATGTCGGTATCGCCGGAGGTGATGATGACCTTATCGAGCGTCACGCCGAGCGTTTCGGCTGCAATCTGGGAGAGCACGGTGTCAGCGCCCGCCCCGACATCGGAAGCGCCCACTTGCAGGTAGAAGGAGCCATCTTCGTTCATCTTCATGAACGCGGAGGCCCAATCGAGACCCGCGATGCCGCTGCCTTGCATGGTGCACGCCATGCCCACTCCGCGGCGGAGACGGCCCCTGCCGGGGCGCGCGGCGTGCTTCTTGGGCCAGTCGATCGCGGCGGCGGCGCGGTCGATGCATTGGGGAAGCCCGCAACTGCGGATCACGCGCGGCAGGCCTTCTTTGCCCTCGCCGAGCTGGGCGGAGAGGCGGTCGATATCGCCGAGGCGAATGATGTTGGCGTGGTGGAAATCCACCGGGTCGATGCCGAGTTGCCCGGCGATTTCGTCGACCAGCGTTTCCTGCGCGAAGAAACCTTGCGGGCAACCGTAGCCGCGAAACGCGCCGGCGACGGGCATGGTGGTGTAGACCACGTCGCATTCGAAGCGCATGTGTGGCGCGCGATAGAGCGGCAGCACCTTGCTGCCGGTATTGCCCTGCACCGTGGTGGAATGGCTGCCATAGGCACCGGTGGTGGCCAACACTCGCAGGTGGCTGGCGAGGACCGTGCCGTCGCGCTTGACGCCCATCTTCATCCGCAGAATTTGCGGGTGGCGGGAGCGCGCCATGTAAAACTCCTCCTCCCGCGTATATTCGATCTTGACTGGACGCCGGGCAGCGAGCGTGAGTGCGCCGCAGATGTCTTCGAGCAGCATTTCCTGCTTGCCGCCGAAACCGCCGCCGATGCGGGGTTTAATAACGTGCACGCGGCTCACCGGCAATTCCAGAATCATGGCCACTTGGCGGCGGCAATGGTAGGGGACCTGGGTGCTGGTGCGGATGACCAGGCGATTGTCGGTGTCGAGCCAGCAGATGGTGACGTGTGGTTCCATCATGGCGTGCTGCTGGCGGTGGGTACGGAATTCACGTTCGAGAATCAGGTCCGCTTCGCGGAAGCCTTCGTCAGCATTGCCGATTTCGCGCAGCAGGTGGCCCGCGATATTGCGGGTGCGATCGTAGATCTTGGTGGAATCGGGCTCGTCGTGAATGACGGGAGCGCCTGGCGCCATGGCGTCTTCGATTTCGAGGACGGGGGGCAGGACGTCGTATTCCACTTCGATGAGGCGAATGGCGCGTTCGGCGATGGAACGGGTTTCCGCGGCCACGGCGGCCACACGATCGCCGACGAATCGCACTTTGGAGTCGAGCAGGTAGGTGTCGTAAGGAGAGGGCTCGGGCCACGCCTGCCCGGCGGTGGTGTGAGGCACGCGCGGGACATCGCGATAGGTGAGCACGGCGTGCACACCGGGGAGCGCACGGGCCTTCGAAGTATCGATGCGCACGATGCGTGCGTGGGCATGCGGACTGGCCAGGATCTTGCCGTAGAGCATGCCGTGGATGTGAACGTCGTCGGTGAAGGCCGGGGCTCCGGTGACGAGCTTGACGCCATCCACGCGGCGGACGTTATCGCCGACCACCTGGTGTCCGTTCATCGCTTGCCTCCCGCGCGGTGATTGTGATTCTTGCGCCCGTGCGTGGAAACGTCTAGCACGGCTTCGACCACCTTGCGGTAGCCGGTGCAGCGGCAGAGATGGCCGGCCATGGCTTCGCGTACCTGAGCCTCACCGGCATCGGGATGACGGTCGAGCAGCGCCTTGGCGCCCAGAATCATGCCGGGCGTGCAGAAGCCGCACTGCACTGCGCCACGATCGAGAAAAGCCTCCTGCAGCGGATCGAGGCGGTTGCCATCCGCAAGCCCTTCGATGGTGAGGACCTCGGAGCCTTCGGCGTGCGCCGCGAACACCATGCAGGAGTTCACGGATCTGCCGTTCAGCAAAACGGTGCAGGCGCCGCATTCACCGCTTTCGCAGCCGCGCTTCACACCGAAATAGCCTTCGCGGCGGAGGACATCGAGCAGGAGGTCACCGGGCGCGATCTCCCAGTGTTTCTCGTGGCCGTTCACGGTGAGGCGCAGTCTCATGGTCTTCATCAGTTCCACCTCGCGCCGGCGGCGCATTCTTCCAGGGCCCGCCTGGCCAAAACGGTGCTCATTTCGCGGCGATAGTCGGCGGAGGCACGCTGATCGGTAATCGGCGCGATTGCCGATTCGATGTGGGCTCCAAGTTCGCCGAGCAAATTGCGATCGAAGACGCGGCCTGCCAGGAAGGCTTCGGCGGCGGTGGCGCGCACGGGCACAGGCGAAACGGCGCCGAAGGCAATGCGGGCCCACTTCACCTTGCCGCGGGCGTCGAGTTCGAGCCCGGCCGCCACGCTGACGAGCGCAATATCCACGGCGGTGCGGCCAAGTTTTTGGAACGACCAGCCACAATGGCCCTTGGAGGGCGTTTCGGGGACATGCAACTCGGTGACCAGCGTGCTGGTGCGATCGGCCTTGCGCGGCCCCGCCAGATAATCGGCAATGGCGATCTTGCGCCGCCGGCCATCGGCAAGTGCCAGGGTCAC
>Ga0335071_10007182_pt1 | contig 11476 bp, 10 predicted proteins | sample Lox_Sample_15_FD_206724 | JGI IMG/M metagenome (GOLD analysis project Ga0335071, IMG submission 206724) | Soil microbial communities from Loxahatchee National Wildlife Refuge, Florida, United States - Lox_Sample_1.5 | ecosystem: Environmental > Terrestrial > Soil > Wetlands | place: USA...
GGGCGATATGATCCCGGCGATCATTTGGCTCTACAACCGCACTGGCGACCGCCGCTTACTGGATCTCGCCGCGCGCTTCTATCGCCAGATCGAAGTGCCGTCGGGGACCTTTCTCGATCACCACGTCATCAACTTCACCCAACGGTTTGCCTATCCGGCGGAGTACTCCATCATCTCCCGCGAGCCCTGGCAATACGCTGAGACCGAGTTTTGGTACACGCTGCATATGGCGGCTTGGGGGCAGCAGCCCCGCGGGATCTTTGGCGCCGATGAGAACGTCCGCTTCGGCTACGTCGACCCGCGCCAGGGATTTGAGACCTGCGGCTTTGGCGAGTTCGCGAAGAATTTCTACGAACTGGGCCGGCTGACCGGCGATCCTAAGTACGCGGATCGCGTTGAGGATCTGCTCTTCAACCACTTCCCCGCCGCGCAGACACCGGATTTGAAAGGGCTCCACTACCTTACTGCCTCCAACCAGCCGCAACTGGATGCCTCCGAGAAGCACGAGTACGACAACCAGGGGCGCATGATCAATTACTCGCCCTTCGAAGTCTATCGTTGTTGCCAGCACAACGTGGCGCTCACTTGGCCCAAGTTTACGGAGAATTTGTGGCAAGCCTCGACAGACACGGGCTTGGTTGCCTGGATGTACGCGCCCAGTGAGGTCAGCGCCAAGGTGGGCCACGACGGCGCGGAAGTGAAGATCGTGACGGTTACCGATTACCCGTTCAAGAGCGGGATCAGCCTGCAACTTGCCACACGCACGCCGGTGGAATTCCCGCTTTACCTCCGCATTCCGCGCTGGACGTCCCAGGCGCAGGTGCGGCTGAATGGGCAACCACTGTCCGTCGCCGCGACAGCCGGAAGGCTCGTGCGTATCGAACGTAAATGGCAGGACGGCGACAAGGTTGAACTGAACCTGCCGATGGCCGTCAGCCTCACTCGCTGGCCGCGCACAGGCGCCGTCACCGTCGATCGCGGTCCACTTAGTTATTCCGTACGGATCGGCGAACAATGGAGGCGCTGTGGCGGCACCGAGGAGTGGCCGGAATGGGAAGTCCTTCCCACCACACCGTGGAATTATGGCCTCATGCTCGATAATCCCAAGAATTTCCGGCTTTCGGAAAAGACGGCCATCGCGCTCCAACCGTGGACGCTGGAGAATGCTCCCATCGAGATGAAAGTCTGGGCGAAACAGATTCCCCAGTGGAAGCTCGAGAATGAGACCGTCTCCGAGCTACAGGTGAGCCCCATCCGCTCGAAGGAGCCGGCCCAGGAAATCACGCTGATCCCCCTGGGTTGTGCACGGCTGCGCATGGCTTGCCTGCCGGTCATGGGCGAGGGCAGCGATGCAATAGAGTGGCAAGTCACGCCCCGCATCCGGCGGCAGTAATACCGCGGTCGCGTCGGCGCAACGGGTCAGGAGCTGATGGTCAAGGGGAGAATCGTTGCGTCAGATGCTCTCGCAGCGACACCTGCTTGGGCAACCCCGTCATGCTGGAAGCGCTGAAGATCTCGCCGAAGGCGTGGTAACTGAAGAGGCTTGGTTGCGGGGGCTGGATTTGAACCAGCGACCTTTGGGTTATGAGCCCAATTTTGTGTTGTCAAAAAGTACGTCAAATCCCGCTAAAGTATTGATTTCTCGTCGCCCGCAGCACAAAAAGACCATCACAAATTGCCAAGAACCTGCCAAGAGCATTTGCCAAGGCGGAATGCTAACTGTTTTTCACAAATATTTGTCCTGCTACGAGTATGTGCTCGGCCAACGTTCGGGCACTTCCCAGGTGCTGTACCCTCCGGAGAGATTGTGAACATCAAAACCGTTCTGCTGGAGGATGCGAACCTTGATATAGGACCGCTGGCCGACCCGGCAACTAACCCAGATGGGGCGGTTGCGCCGCAGTTCACCGAGCCGCTTGCGGAGTTGACCCAACGGAATACTGGTCGCGCCGGTAATCGAACCAGCCTTGAATTCTTCCGGTTCGCGAACGTCCAGCAGGAAAGCGTCTTCCTGCGATATGTTACCCCATTTTGCTAAACTGACGTCTCCCCGCACGACGTTCGCCGCTACCATGCCGGCCAAGTTAACTGCGTCCTTCGCGGCGCCGCACTGGGGCGCATAACACAACTCGCTTCTTCCAGGTCAAAGACGGTAGCGCCCTTTTGGATCGCCATGGAGATCACGTCGATGCGTCTCTCCACCCCTGCTTCTCCAACGCCTTGAGCCCCCAAGACGAGGCCGTCGGAACGCCGGGAGATTAGCTTCAGGTGCATGGCTTTTGCGCCCGGATAATATCCGGCGTGATCGAAAGGATGAAAGTAAACAACCTCGTAGTCGGTGTTCTTGGTCTGAGACAGGCGTTTTTCGCTTACCCCAGTAATGGCGGCCGTCAACCCAAAAACACCGCAGATAGCGGTCCCTTGGACCCCGCGAAATCGTGCTGGCCTTCCGCAAATCGCGTCGGCCGCGATCCGTCCCTGCCGGTTCGCGGGCCCCGCCAGGGGTACAAGGGAGAATTCGTCAGTGACCAATCCTACACTTCCACGGCGTCTCCCACCGCCCAAATCGCCGAATCGCTGGTGCACATGGGCTCGTCAACCCGAATGCCTCCTTGTGCACCGATATCCAGCCCTGCTTCCCGGGCGAGCTTGGTTTCGGGTTTGACGCCCACGGAAACGATGACAATATCGGCCGGAATCCTCGCGCCGCTACGCGTCACGATCAAACTCACGCGCTCGTTCGCCCCGTCGAATCGCGCTACGGTATCCCCCAGGCGAACCGAAACGTGGTTTTGAAGAAGCCGATTGCCGACGTACTCGGCCATCTCCCTGTCGAGCGGGGGCATGACCTGGTCCAGCATCTCCACAATCGTCACATGGAGGCCGCGGTGGGCCAGACTCTCGGCCATTTCCAAACCGATGAAACCGCCACCAATAATGATCGCTTGGTGGGCGTTGCTATCCTCGATCCATGTTCGTATGGCTCGGCTGTCGGGAATGGTCCGCAGCGTAAAGATGCCCGCGAGATCTATTCCGGGAAGAGGGGGACGAACCGGTGCGGCCCCCGGAGACAAAACCAGTGTGTCGTACACCTCCCAATAGGTTCTTTCCTGGCCCAGATCTCTTACCTCAATTCTCTTTTCCTTCCGGTCAATGCGCACGACTTCATGTTGCGGACGAACGTCGATGTTGAATCGAGAGCGGAAGAGGTCCGGTGTAGCGACCAGGAGCTTGGCTTCGTCGGAAATGATGTCGCCGGTGTAGTACGGCAAGCCGCAATTTGCATACGACGAGTATGGCCCCTTTTCGAATACCACGATCTCGGCCTTCTCGTCGAGCCGGCGCAGCCTTGCCGCACAGGTAGCTCCACCCGCGACGCCTCCCACAATCAGGACTTTTCTGGATGCCATAAACACAACCCCTCTCCAAAGCTGCCGCGCACCCGTGTCAACTCGGGGAACCGACGGTGCCTCGATCACCTGGAGCGCACGCGGCGCAAAACTTCGCGCGTGAGGCAGCAAGCCTGCTTCACCTCTTCGAATGCCAGCAGGCAGAAGACCTGCTTCCCCTTGTGGTAAGTGACGACTGCTCCGATAGTCCGCAAGATGCTAGGTGCTGTGAGATGTTCGCTTTGGATAGGCCCAGGGTTTGTTGCAACTCCGAAACGCTCCGTTCCTTTTTTCCGAGCAAGTCGCGAATGTGGATTCGTATAGCGTTGGCGAAAGCCTTGCAGACCTGGGCCTGTCGTTCGTAAATGTCAGAGGATCGAGCCGCCATGAGTTCCGATCGCCAATCCGGTGTCCTGTCCCGGATAATTTTGCGGTGGCACCGCCACTCCTGGCTGTGCAGCACGGACAAGAGCGCCTGTGCCACCGTGCCGAGTAAATGGGACAAGACACCAGATGAAACTCGCTATTCCCGGCTCCAACCGAAGCCGACGGTAACAGCATCCTCATACATCCGAACATTGGCATTGCCGCCACCGGCGGTGGGCGGAATCGAGTTTGCGCCATTCACCGTATGCTCGAAAGCGTGGAAATAGGCCAAGCTGATTTCCTTGCCTCCGCCAAGCTTGAAAGTGCTGCCCGCCGTGACGTGGCTCTGCACAACTGCCGGCGCCAGGAGGTTAAAAAATGTCTGGGTGCCCGAGAACGGGACGTCTGAGTGGTTATACCCCCCGCGGAGTGTGAGGCGCGGGTTCACTTTGTACTCGACGCCCACTTTGGGGACCGTGATGTCGTTCCAGCCGAACCCCGGACCGTTGTCCGACCCGAGCAGGGCTTGATTCGAATCGGGATTGGCGATCGCTTTCACCTGGCCGTAGAGAATGCGTTCGACGTCTAAGGCAATCGTGGTCTTCTTGATACCGGTGTACGCCACGCCGCCGGCGAAATTGGCCGGAATGTCAAAGCTGCCCTGGCCGGCGAAAAGGCCGCGGTACTGGGCGAACTTACTCATATAGGTTTTCGTCTGGAACGTCGCCCCCAGCTTGACGCTGTTGTTGACTTCTCCCGTCCAGCCCACCCGAACGCCCGCGCCCTCGCTGGAGTCGTAGCCCCGGTCGGTCACGTGTACCGGGTCAATGGAGGATTGGGCGGTGGCAAAATTCTCCAGCCCAAACGACTTAAACATCTGATATCCGATATTCAACGAGACTCCAACAGCATTTCGGCGGCCGAGTTTCATCGCCACCGTCGGCGAAATAAACATCTGCTCCAGGTCTACGCCCGGCCTGGTGTTGCCGAGCAGCAGAATGGGTGTCAAATAGGTTGTGTTCATGCCGCCATTGCCGTACATGGCGACGCCAATCGACAAATTGGAACGCAGCATGTGATTGAAACCGAGTTCCGGCATGACAAAGTCTTTCAGGCGGCTTCCATCATACGTCCCGTTCACGTCGGGATAACCGGGCGGCAATCGGTTGCCAATGATGCTGCCGCTCCTGATCGGACGGAATAAACTGAGGTCGAGGTCGAAACGATTTCCCACAAACACCATTCCTGCCGGATTGGTGGCTGCGGCCAAAGCGCCCTGCGGCAGCGCCACACCGGCGCCGCCCATTCCAAGCTGCTGTATCCCATAGCCGTCCGAAAAATAGCCGTCAGTCGCGAATACCTGACTGGCGAAGCATAATGCAAATACCAGAATTATTCCTACCGTCGCAAAATTTCGCCTCACTGCTAACCCCCTTCATTGTTGGTTCGCTGCCTTCGTATTCTGAAACTTATGAGCACCTCCTTTTGACTGAACTCACTGACGACGTTCGAACTCTACCGAAAGCAACCCGCGTCACGTCGTAATCAAGTTACATCTCGAAGGCCAAGCGCACGGGTGCCGGGCCCGGTGGGTTATGAGCACCTTTGCCAAGTCCGTTACAAATCGCGTGCGGTCGAATCGGACAGCGGTGAACCTGCTCGATGCCTATACGCTTAGCCGCACCCGCCCTTGACGGCCACTTTGCGCTGCAGCTTTACCTTCCTCGTGAACGTCAAATTAGCGGGGTATGGCAACTCAGAGGGCAAACTTGCTTCCGCGAGCGTTCCCGTCGCGGCACCGGGCGAGGGGCAGGCTTTCCACGGTTGTGTCCGGATCGAGTCCGGATGGGCCGCCCGGCTGTCGGACCCCACCGCGTAGCGGAAGGCATAGAGCAGCGGTTCCGCTTCATTCCCCCGGGTCTCTTTTACTCTCTCAGCCACACAAGGCTCGGGAGGGAAGACCTCCAGCCACTTATTCACCCCACCCTCAATGATGTAAACATTGAGGATGCCCATGGCCTTAAGCTCCTTCCAAGCGCTGGTGGACGCGGTTTCTCCATTCGAGATCAGGAAGAACACGGTATTGTCAGGAGCGGAAAGCAGTTCGGTCCTGGTCGCGGGCGCGGCCACGTCCTTTGGGTCCAACCGTCGTGCCCCGGCGACGTGGAACAGGTTGTAATCGCTCTCCGGCCGCACGTCCAGGACGCGAACGTACAAAGTGCGATTCTTCTTCAGTTCCAGCACCTCCCCCGGGTGCACGTATACATCGCGCGTTTCCAGCTTGTTCTCCCAGGCACCTTTCAAGCGGTCCCACTTGGCCATGGGGGTGGGCTGGCCCACGCCGATTAACACTCCGCAAGCCGCCAGAATAGCCGTGGCCGCCGCCACCTTAGCGAGGCTGGAAGGCCGCCAGTCGAGTACCTTGCCGGCGAAGTAGGCTTCCGCGAGTTCCGCGCCATAGAACATCATGAGCGCCATCAGCACCACCAGCAGGACTACCACTCCGGCGGGAATGCCCAACCAATCGGGCAACGTCAAGCGGCCGTAGAACGAATTGTTATAGAAGTCCTCGAACCCGCCCACGGTCTCGCCGAAAGCCCAAACGCCAGACAGTCCGCCCAGGACAAAGAAGATTCCGTCAACCTTCAGCGTGGCGGCGGCGACCAGCGAAGTCCCCGGGCAAAAGCCGCCGACGATGAATCCCACGCCCATGATCAGTCCGCCCAGAATCTCCGAGTTCAAGTACGTGGGGTTCACCCAAATGCGATCGTAATTGAGCAGGCGAAAGCCGGTGGCCAGGAAGATGAGCACCGCCGCCACAATGATGGCGGTAAACATCACTTTCAGCACCGTCAAATCTTTGAAATAGAACTGGGCGGCCAGCTTGCGCGAGTCTCCGAACCCGGACATTTCCAGTACGGCCCCGAACCCCATGCCAATCAGCAGGAAGGTCACGAAATAGAGCAGAGTTCCCGGATGAATCAAATTGTCATAAGGCGCCATGGCAACGCTCCTTTCCCCGTGGGCGAACGCTTGAAATCAGTTCCAGACCCGGCGTAGGGACCACGCCAGGGCATAGGCCCCGCCAAATACCGCGAACATGAAGGCAAAGCTCCCGGCGGATAGAACCGCGCCGCCGCTGAGCGCCTGGCCGGAGGTGCAACCCCGCGCCATGCGCGCGCCGTAGGCCATGATCAGGCCCCCCAGAAAAGCCAGGGCCAGACGCGTGGAAGAACTGATCTGCGGACCCTTGCGGATCTCCCACCGCAAGCGCCCGCTAAACCAGCCCGCCAAGGCGCCTCCAAGCAGCGTGCCGAGGAGCATGAAGACGCCGGAGTAGTTCAAGGCGTTACGGCTGCCCCCGCCGATCTCGGCCATGTAGCCCACCCGGTCAACATGCGCTGGCGCGAAGAAGTGCAGCACCGCCACCTGCACGTGGTTCAAGCCGGACGAGGCTCCCAATCCGCCCCCGGTAATGAAGTAGGCCAGAAACAGCACAATGCCCAGCAGAGTCCCTCCCAGGTAGGGGTTCAAGTAAGCACGGTTTTCCTTGGTCATCTTCTTCCTCCTTCGGCCGGAACCAGATCTTCTACCTCTTCAAAACCTTCAATCATGCCCCGCAGATGGGCAAAGACGGTGTGGCCGGTGGTCGTGAGATAAACATGCGCGACCAGAAAACTGATGAACATCCACGATCCCAGGTTGTGGAGGGGGGCAAGATAGTACAACCCGCCGATCCAGCGCGCGAACTCAGGCGACCAGCCCACACCCCACATCGCAATACCGGTCAGGATTTGAAATGGAAACAGAACATTGAGCAGAAGTAGGTACGTGATCTGCTGGAGTACATTCAATTTGTGTCCGAGCGAACGCGGGGACGGCGAAGGCAGGCCCTTGAAAATATCGCGCAAGTAGTATTTCGTCTGTGAAGTCAACGCCTCAAGCACTCCGTGCCGCGCGGGAAGGAACTGGCGGATAGCGGCGGTTGCCAGGTGATAGAAGAGCGCTAGAAAAGCATTGATGAACATTACTGCCGCAAAGAAATTGTGAGTTCCCACCAGGCTCAGTGGACCCAGCACGTGAACGCTATCGGGAAAATGAATCTGCAATCCGGTTAGAGTCAATCCCACCACGCTCAGCGCCATGGTCCAATGCCACACTCGTTCATAGATGGTAAAAAGATACGCTTTGCGCAAGGGACGGGAAGGCCGCCCGCGTGGGCCACGAGTGAGGAAGCGATAGGTGGCGTGAATCGCCACGGCCAATACCACTCCGATTAACATGAGCAGGCCGACCTGGCTGGGCCAATCGCTTCGTGCCAGGCCAAACACGTGGAAAGCGCGTGTCGCTTCCCGTGCGGGCGCCCAGATTATGGCTTGGTCCGAGTCAACCCGGATCGATCCCCCCGCCGGTGCCGGTCCCCTCCACTCCGGAAGCGCACCCACGGGCACCCAAGTGGCCAGCACAATTTTGCGGCCCAATCGTGAATTGGCGCTGTGACAGGCACTGCAATCGGACAGAGCTTGGCTGCGCCCCGGCACGCCGTGACTGACCCGTTGGAGTTGGACCTCGGCGCGCACCGTCGGATTCTTCACCCCCACCGCCGTCAGCAATTGCGCGACAGCCCCTCTCTTGGCCTCGCTGTCCAGACGCAGTTCACGGCTGTCGAGACGGCCATCGTGATTCCCGTCAAAGGCGGCCATCACTTCCGGCCGGTACTGGCCGTTGATCGTGAGGGCCTGGCGTAGAGTCTCCTGGGGAATGGGATCCTCGCTACCCTCCGCCGTCCAATACCAGCGGCTCACCACGTTGTACGGAGCAATGCGGGGTGATGCTGACGTCCCCGCGGGCGACGGCATCGGGAGTAGGACCGGCTCGTATCCCGTATTGAACGCTGTGTTGAGGTTGGTAGCTACTCCACCAATGCCGCGATACTCCACCAAGGGGTTTCCCGTGGCGTCCAGCATCGTGGCGTTCACCGCCTGTTCGGCCGGGCCGAGAACGCGTGGAATATGGCAGGACTGGCAAGCCAGCACCTCCATGTGGCGCGCACGATAAGGAAGAAAGGCATGCCCATGCTCCGCTTGGTGGCAGGTACGGCAATCGGCCTCTACCAGGGTGTGGTCAGGCCACTGCAAATATCCGCGCACCGTTTCCCGGCGAGGCTCTCCGCGCAGCAGAGCCGCTTCGCCCGTCCCCCGCGTTAAGCCTTGGGGATTGTTGGGAGCGTAGTGGCAGTCTGTGCACAACATTAGCTTGCGGGCATGAACGTCCCAAGGCACGCGCAGGTCTTGCTTACCGGCAAGGTTCAGAAGAGAAGCAGACACCTCCTCGGGGGAATAAATCACGCCGGCCGCCCGCGTCAATTGATAATGTTCCTGCTCCGTGGCCGCAGGTGGGTAGGCCGAGGAAACGTAATCCGGTGGCGCCGCAACAGCACTTTTGGAAGCACTGACTAACCCGTGACAGATTCCGCAATTGTCATTAGAAGGTCGGAAGATCTTGATGGCTGCCCGCTTCAGCATCCCATCGGGTTCAAAGGAACCGGCATTCCAGTCCGCCTTCCCTCCCTCGTAATGGCAGGTAAGACAATCAATCTTGTGCTGCTGGTGGGCCGGCAGGTTGTGTTTAATGATGAAGGCCGTGGAGTGACATTGGCCGCAGGTGCGGATCTGGTCCGGCGCCCGTCCTACTTGGTGAATGACCACCCCTTTGGCGTCCAGCAATCGGAAGGAAGGATGGATGGGGTTGGGGGACGAACCTGCGTCCGAGGCGAGCGCCGTCGTTGAAAGCAAGAATGCCGCGAGCGCCAAGTTCAACGTTGTTCTGAGGTGTTTCACTGTCGCCCCCCTCTCCCCATCGGATCGGCATCGTAGCCAAGCGCCTGCCAGTTCAATCGCGAACCGGAATTGTGACAATCGTTGCAGGTGAGCGCCTGGTCGTTGCCGACGACGCCATGCGATAGCGGCCAGAACATGCGGGTCTCTGCAAAGGTGTACTTGCCACTGTACGGGAGGCCGCTGATGCGTTCCCCCAGGGTAAGGGCTTTATCCCAATTGAATTCGTGCCAGTAGCCGCCCTCGCCGGCGGTGACCACCGGCAGCAGATATCCGTTGACCGGGTCGTACGGCTGCTTGGCCCGATGAACCTTGAAGGGCCAGATCTTGGCCTTCGGGTCGTCCCGCGAACCGATGGGGTGATTGATATCTATAACTGCCGCGGAAGGCACCTTGTCGCCCAACAGGTAACGATTGACGGAGAGATTGAACCAGTAATACTCCGGCTGCACGTTGTTCTCGTAAACGAATTCGCCTTTGATCTTCAGGTAGTGATGAGGATCCTCGGCTCGCTTGCTGTCTCCAGCCTTGCTCCAGTCCCAGAACATTTTGGTGGGCTCTTGGCGGGCAAAGGCCGGGATGTGACACGTTGCACAAGCGACCCGGGCGGTGTGGCGGTTCAGGCGGGCGTCACGATGCGGGAGTGTACCGTGGCATTCCTCGCAGTTCATTCCACCTGCATCTACCGCACTGACGGAAAACGACCGGCCGGGAATGCGATGCTTTTCGGTACGGTGGCAGTCAATGCAGAGGAATCCGTTCTTTCCCATGTGCACGTCGACATCAGGGGCGGGATTATCTAAGGAATCGTCCAAGTCCCCATGCTTAACACCCATCCCTCCCCCACCGTAGTAATGGCACGTACCACAGTTCTCTCGGCGTGGATATCCAACGCTGCGCGCCGCCGCCAAAAGGCTCACCCCCTTGGCCGGAAGCCCCGCGTTGCCTTTAATGTAGCTGTCGCTCCCGTCGTGGCAAACCAGACAATCCACATTCTCCTGTTCGGAGAAGTCAAAGTCCGCCCGTTCCCATCCGTAGCCGGCATGACATTTGGTGCAGGCCGCCCAGTTTCCCTGAATCCCTATACAGAAGTTGTTGAGTAGGTTGCGCTTTCCAATACGCGTCGGATGGCTTCTACCGGGGATCGTCTCTTCCGGCCCTAACCACTGCCAGTGCGCCGTTTTCATGAAGTCCGCAGCGGCTTGCGGATGACACCGGAGGCAGGCTTTGGTGACCTCTTGCGGACTGGAGAATTCCGCCTTGAAGAAAGCGGAATGGTCCAGATGCGTAAGCGATCTCTTAGTGAATCGAGGCGTCGGCAGCGGGACTCTGGTGTGGGTATGCTGAAAATAATATAGATACCCACCCAATGAAAACAGGATCAGCACGATGGTATAAAGCCAAGTATGTTTCAGGTTCATGGGAAGCTCACAACCGTTCGACAATTAAAGTCACTACAGCCAAAATCACGGAGTTGGAGGTGACAGACACGCGGGCGGGAACGGAGGTCAACTCCCTGGGTAGGGCGACAATTTAGGCCGAAGCACGCTTCAACTGGCAGAAGCCGCAAGGGAACGGTCCGTAAGAGAGCCATCATTAGAACGACTGGAATCTTTCTTAGTATTTGGTTCCGAACTAACCACGTGACTTTGCCAGTGCCTGACAAGCAATTGCAGGGTTTCAATCACCTGCGCCGCTTGCTCTCCGGTGAACTGTGCACGCAAGTCGCGCTCGCACTCTCGCAGCAAACCCTGCACCGCTCGCCAAGTCTGCTCGCCTTTTGCGGTCAGGGTCACCACTTGGGTGCGGCGATCGCTCGGGAGACTGCATCGCGTCAGTAAGCCTGCCACCACCATGGAATCCACCACGCGACTGGACCGCGAA
>Ga0335071_10007185_pt1 | contig 11469 bp, 11 predicted proteins | sample Lox_Sample_15_FD_206724 | JGI IMG/M metagenome (GOLD analysis project Ga0335071, IMG submission 206724) | Soil microbial communities from Loxahatchee National Wildlife Refuge, Florida, United States - Lox_Sample_1.5 | ecosystem: Environmental > Terrestrial > Soil > Wetlands | place: USA...
CCGCAAGGGCGCGCTGAAAGCTGGTTTCGCCGTCGCGGATATGGAAGCGACGGCCCAGCCGGGTGGCGTCGATCGCCGCGCGGCCGTGCACGCCGCGGGTTGTCAGATAGGCCGAGATGGCATCGGCGTTGGGGTGTAAGCCCTCCCCGAAGAGCGCGGCCATTTGGGCTTCGCTGACCTGCGAGCCTTCGGCCACCGTCCAGATTTCTTCGACGGCTTGAGGTGAAACCGAGCGGGCACCGGTGTGGCTCAGGGCCGCTAAACCGGAGCCGACCCAGCGGCCGGGCGACTCGCCTTTGGCCGAGTAATAGTCCGACAGGGCGCTTCGGCCCCGCTCGGTGCTGTCGGCGGCGGCGACCTGGTGGACCAGGTACAGGTAGCCATCGCCCGCGGTCAACTTGTGCAAGCTCATCACGGCTGCATCACCCCTCGCCGCGGACGTTAGGAATTTGACGGCCGTCAAATCAAACGCCGCGCCGGAGGTTGTTACCCAACCGTGACCTAAATGCAAGAGGTGTGATGTTCGGGGAGCGGGTGAAGTTAGGGTTGCCTAAGTGATGGTCGTCTTGTCGCGTCCAGGTGAAAGCTGCACTGTCCGGGTGAAGGTTGCACCCGAAGTTGCATTGTCCGGGTGAAGGTTGCGCGTCGCTGCCGGGATTGGCTCGGTCTACGGCACAGACTGTTGATCTATGACGGCGCTACTTGTCGAGGCGCGTCGACCGATTGACCGGCCGGCCGACGATGGTTTCGAGGTCAGTTATGTGGCCGGCGACGGCGCCGAGCACCGGGGAAAGCCCGGCGCGTACATCTCGACGGCGGAGGCCGCCGAGGTAAGTGTGCCCGCCACGTTGCAGGCGACCAGCGGTGCTTTCCCGCCGACCACGTCCATGACGTCACGAGCTGGCCAGGTCGGCGCGACACACCAAGGCCGCTTGGCGTCGACGAATCGCAGAAAGAACATCCCGGGGTAAATCCGTACGATCAGCGGGACGACGCGTTTTAAGCATCTTTGCTAGCGCTTGGGCGGTTTGCCTCCAAACAACGGCAGGGTTAACAGCAATTTCTTGTGTCAAAACTTGTGCCGTGTCGGCGGTTCGACGGGCCAGCCTCTCGGACAAGGTTTGTGCGCCAGCCTTTCTGCCGTCACACTCCGCGTGGCGCTCGCTCGCGTCCCATTGTCGTAAACCTGTCACACGGCGCGGGGTGACGCTGCAACTGTGCGCTTTCGATTTTTTTGCTGGATTCCGTATCGGCCGCGGTGTAGCTTTGCAACCAAAGGTTTAGCAACAAGCCTGGAGGCCACGCCCATGACAACGATCTTTGGCGTCCTCGTCGCGACAGGGGCAGTTGTCATCGGGCCGGCGTCCTGTTGGGCATTGCACAAAACGAGTAGCTGACTACTCTAGACCGGCTTGACTGGCTGGCGGAATTTAAAGCCGAGTCACTATGAAGCGCCGCGTCGCCCGGTCGCGGGTTCAATGCAGTGAGGCCCATATGGATGCCTTGACGTCTCCACCGTCGTCACGTGTTGTCGGCTCGGTCCTGCCCGCCCCGCTTGCCGGTACCGCCGCCAAGCCAGAGCAGTTGGCAGGACTGATACCGCCGGCCGCGGCGGGACGGGGAGTCCTTGATGGGGCATTCGCTGTCTTGGACGCTCTTGCTCACGCCGATGCGGGTCTTGGACTGACCGCGCTGGCCCGCGATAGCGGGCTGGCTAAAACGTCCGCGCATCGGCTCGCCGAACAACTCGTAACGCTTGGCGCGGTGCAGTGCGTCGAGCACCGCTACTATGTCGGGCCGCGGATGTTGCGCATCGGGCAGCGCTGGCAGCCGGACCCGCTGCTACGGCGCTTTGCACAGGCGCCGGTCCACACCCTTGCCGTGCAATCGCACGCCATGGCGTCGCTGCGGATCCTGCATGAACATCGACTCCGATATATCTGCGCCGCCGTGCCTCATGGCCACGCCTACATGCCCGACCCAGCCGACCCCGAATCGATCGCCCGCACCGCCACCGGACGCGTCCTCTACGCGACCCAGCCCGACACCGACGTCACGCTTCCTGACTGCTGGACCCGACGCGAATGGCGCAACCTGCGCGAGTCGCTGCGCGATCCGCGCGCGACAGTAGTGGACCATCAAGACGCGGTTGCCGGCATGTGTTGCGTATCGGCGCCGGTGTGGTGGCCGAATGGGGCCTGCGCTGGCGCGGTCACCGCCACGGTCCACGCAGATGATCCGCCCGCCGACCTCCCCACCCTGGTGTCCTACACCGCGTGCCGTATCGACACCGCGCTTCAGCAACTACAGCAGAAGTAAACGCGCGGATGTTGCTGACGGCCATACTCGGGTCGGCCTAGCCACCCACGCGCCTGCGGTATCGGATGGAATGATCCTGTCCCGGGCACCCTCGTCGTGGCTGAAACCTCTAACCCGCTCCACGACAATGGCGCCGCGGTGATCCTTGCCGGGGTGGGGATAGGCGCCAGCCCGCACTGGCACGCATCCTTCGGTCCACTCACCGGACCCGGCGCTTGCCGCCGCCAGGGTTTGATTATCCACTGGAATAGCGCGCTGGGAATCGATGATCGTCGCCATTTGCGGAGAACTCAGAATGACCAGCACGACGAGACGATCGGAGTCGCGTATGCCTACCGACGCGCCCGGCGAGCATGCAACCGCGCCGCCCGTCGGACCGACCGGCCCCTTCATTAGCGCCTCCCGCGGCGAGGTCTTGATTACGGGCACCGGGTTCCTGCCCAACTGCGCCATCACCGTCCGCGTCACGTACACCGGCGACGACATCATGGACTACCTCACCTACATCACCGACGCCGACGGGTACCTGAGCGCAGCCCTGCCGGAAACCTCCATCACCGGAACCGGGCACATCGCCGTCACCGACCACCGCCCCGACCCCGCCGGCGACGGCGGCCTGCTGTGGAGTAACACCGTCATCGTCGCCCCTACCGGCGGTTGAAAGGCATGGTCGCGGGCGCCCACAGATCCCGAGCGACTCAGCAGGGAGCCGTTCATGGGCGGTCCGCTGAGCGGACCGCACCCTTGTCCGTCCGAAAGCTGTTGGCGTGCAACGGGTGGCAGCCCTTCTCGCTGACCAATCGTCGATAACGGTGGGCCCGTGGTTCGTAGCTGTTCGACGGAGATGAGGCGTTCGCCTGCGCCAACGGCGCGAACGGGTAGTGCTTCGAATCCATTTGCTCACCAGGGTAATCACCGTGTCATCGCTAACGGCTTGACCGCAACGCCACGCGGGCCTGGCTCGTCGCCAAATATCATATGGCGCTGCACCGGCCGCACCGGGCTCGCGGGTAACAGCATTAAGCTTAGTGCGAGTGATGATTTCTTGGTCGATGAGATCGGATATCGACACAAAGCCGACTAGCGATGGTCATGACAATACTGCCCGACCCACAGCTCGACGGGGCCGCCATCTGGTGGACCCGCCAGCAGGAAAAGCTGGTCACCCGCGCGCCCCATCGCCATAGGAGCTCCTGCGCCGCAGCGGCTTCCGTGAATCGGCGCCTGGGGAGTCCAGCTGGCATCGTCAAGTTGTTGACCTTGTGTGGTGCTGCCAGGATTGGTCGGTGGCGATTGCAGCGAGGTACAAGGGCTACCGGTATCCGATCGAGGTCATCGGGCATGCGGTGTGGCTGTATCACCGTTTCGCGCTGAGTCTGCGCGACGTCGAGGAGTTGATGGTTGCCCGCGGTGTGGTGGTCACCTACGAGACGATCCGGTCCTGGTGTGCAAAGTTCGGGCCGGACTACGCCGCCCAGTTACGTCGGCGGCGGCCCCGCCCCGGCGACAAGTGGCACCTCGATGAGGTTTTCGTGATGATCAACGGCGCCACTCATTACCTGTGGCGCGCGGTCGACCAGCACGGCGACGTGCTCGGTGACCCATCGCCGCTCGAAGTACCTCAACAACCGGGCCGAGAACTCCCATCAGCCGACCAGAATCCGGGAACGGGTGATGAAGCGCTTCGCCTCACCTGGGCAGGCCCAACGGTTCCTGTTTGCGTTCAGCCACATCCGACAGCACTTTCGTCCCCGTCGTCATCTGATCAGTGCACCCCAATGGCGAACCCAGATGACCAACCGCTTTGCGGTCTGGGATCAGATCACAGTCGCCGCAGCGGCATGAAAGACACAATCAGCCAACTACGTTCCGCCATACAGTCCACTCACATCGACTGAGCCACAAGCATTCTCAAATAACTTGACGATGCCTTCCGAGGAAGGAGCAGCCTCGGCCAGGAGCGCCAGCCATTCGGCCCCGAAGTCAACCCCGGAGCAGACCGCTCCCGTCGCCGCCATTCGGGACACGCCGTGGAAGCCATCGCAGCCAAGGACGAAGTCACAGTCAACCGTGGTGCCGTCATCGGCGCGTACGACAGGTCCGTCGCCGAACTCTACCGACTTCACGGGCGTGGCGAAGCGGACCTCAGTACCGATCGAGCGAAGCGAATCGATCAGGTCAGCCACCAGAAACTGCTGGGGATAGACGTGGTGAAGGGCTCCGCTCAAGGACCCGCAGTCGAAGACATGCCCTACGCCTCCACGCCGGAATTCACAAGCCCCGAGGGTCTTCCCCCGCTTGAGCATCCCATCCGCCAGGCCATACGCACCGAGAAGCCGAGCAGTGCGGTCCTCGATCAGACCCGCCCGGGCCCGGGCCCGCACGGCACCCTCGTCAAGGCGTTCGAATATCTCACAGTCGATCCCCGCGCGAACCATCACGTTCGCTACGAACAGTCCCGCGGGCCCTGCTCCAATGATCCCTACAGAGCTCACAGAGGTCAGTTTGGCACGTGGCGCCCAACTCACCGTTGGCCCCTGAGTGACCAGCAGGAGCCGTTGCCCGTTCAGACAGCCGCTCACTGCGTCGAGCAATTGTCATCCCTGTGGATCAAGATCTTTTATGCGCCCTCCTCGGTGGCGGTGGTGTCGTCGGGCCGTTCGACGAGTTTGCCGTTCTCGAACTTCGCGCCGGCGCGGACGAGCGCCACGAAATGGGGCGCGTTGACCGCCCGCCAGCGTGACTGGGCGGCCTCGATCAGCTTGTAGGCCAGGGCGATTCCGCGGCACGGGAGCCGGGGCCCTTGGTGATCTTGCTCCGGTTCCGCACGGTGGCGAAGGTCGATTCGATCGGATTTGTCGTCCTCAGATGGATCCAGTGCTGGGCCGGAAAGTCGTAGAACGCCAGCAACTCCTCGACGTCGTCGGTGATCTTGGCGACCGAGACGTTGATGGCGACCGGGCCAACCCTCTGCTATCAGTTGCGACTCGGCGAAAACTGGCCCGCAGCAACCACGCTCAGACTAACGTGACGGCCCATGACCGACATTATGCGCAGAGCTGCGCAAGTGGGTGCTTATGGGTCTCCACCCATACCGGCGGGCCCTGGAGGTCACAGCCGCGGCCTTCGCGCGGTCTCATCCCGGTCCGCTCAGCGGACCGCACTCTTGGCCAAACCGCAGATTGGCAGGTAATTGTGAATAGCCCCACAGCGGTGGGCACCATTCGCCGTTAGTGGAGCGTAGGACGCCGGGAAAAGAGTCGCATCACATCACGACCTCACAAGAGATGAAGGCAGGGAGACGAATCATGGCGACCACACTCATCAATGACTACGAAGTAATGTATTCGGCCAACGCTTTTTCGCCTCGCATCTGGCTGGCCAACTCCGGAAAATTCATCGGTCAGCTCATCTTCCACCCCAACGGTGCGGCGCTGCCTCCCGACGGCATGAATGGCAGCCAAGTGAACCTCAACTACCACCTCGACGATTTCGAAAACTGCGCCGCCCTGCTACGCAACGAGAAAACCGTTTACCTGCTTTACAACGGCTCAGGCCCCGGATTTGAAAACGGCCTCCTAACCGCCGAAACGATCCCCGGTACCTAGAACGACGATCGTACGGGCCGAGCATCGACGGGCTCGCGTGGTGATGCTACGCCGCCTCGGTCAGATGTAGGCCAGCAGAAACGGGACGTGCTGCTCAGCGTTTGTCAGCAACTCGTGGTGCCCGACCAGCGACGACTCTATAAGACGGCTCATCTCGAAACCGTGCCCCGGCAGGATGGGGGCCTAGGGGAGGGGAAAGTGGCAAAAACGTTACGGTGGTGGGTCTTAGTGGTCGCCGATCTTGTCTTCGTAGCGCTCGGTCCGCTGTTGGTTAACCTGACGAAGGGCGATTGGCCGCTACAGATTTGCGCAGGCGTTATCGCCGTCTTGACATTCTTTCTGATGTGGCTGAATCAACACGAAAACGTTCAATCTCTATCCGAGCAGGCGCTCAACGATGTGCCGCCAAATCCTGTACGGGATGCCATCGCCGCGGCGTTCGTCGTGACGTATCTCGTGATGGTTGTATGGCGCGTATTCTATCGTGTCGCCAGCGGTCAGGAGGCAGTGAAGGTGGACTCACTGGCCCAAACATTCCTAAGCAACTTCACTTTCCTAACGGGTGTCGTTGTGAGCTTCTACTTCAGTGCCGGCGCGGTGGAAAGGGTAGCGCATATTCGTAGTCGGCCTAAAACTCGTGACGAACCTGAGGCGAATCGCGATGCCGCCTCCACGTCTGGCGGCAGGGACAACGGTTCCGAGCAATGATCAGAACCTGTGAGGAATCATGCGTCGCATTAGGGAGCGAGGGCGGCATGAACAGTTGTTCTCCGGTGGGTGGTCCAGATCTGCTTATCGTTGATGATTGTCGGCTGTATCGTGACGGTCTGGCAGCGATCATCGCGCGAGAGTACAGCGGGGGCACAATTCGAACGGCGTACGATACGGCCTCGATGCTGCAGGCGTTGGACCACTGTTGTCCTGACGTTATCCTTCTGAATCTTGCGTCGTTTGACTGCCATGCGCTGATGCGGGCGGCGCGAGCATGCGCTCGACAGAGCCGCCTGATCGTACTGGGGGTTTCTGAGGATGACGAGGGCGAGATCCTGGCGTGCGCCGAGGCGGGCGTGAGCGGCTACCACCTGCGAACGGGTTCGTTAACGGATTTGGTCGAGCTGATCGCCAGTGTCGTCGCCGGCGGCTCATTGTGCTCGCCGCGTGTGACGGCGATTTTGTTAGGCAGGCTGGCGGCGCTTGCCGCAGACGGTCGTTCAAATAGCAGGGTATTGACCCTCACCCAGCGCGAGATCCAGATCGTCGGGCTTCTGGAACTAGGCCTTTCGAATAAGGAGATTGCCGCGCGACTATGTATTGAGGTTGCCACGGTCAAGAATCACGTGCACAGCCTTCTTGCCAAGCTGGGAGTTCGTCGGCGCACTCACGCCGCGGCGGTCCTGCGCGGCCGAGGCGGCGTTGAGGTGAGCCCGTCGTAGTGGTCCAGTCGTTATGCGAGTTCGTCGCCCGGTGTTCGGGCAGGAAGAATGAGCAACGACATGGCAGCGAATAAGCGCCGGCGGCATACGCCGGATCAGATCATCCGCAAGCTGGCCGAGGGCAACAAGCTGCTCGGGTCGGGCCAGGAACTCAGCGAGGTGTGCCGGCATCTCGAGATCGCGGAGTCGACGTGGCATCGCTGGCTGGCCCAGTACGGCGGCATGAAAGCCAATGACGCCAAACGGCTCAAAGACCTTGAGGCCGAGAACGCCCGGCTCAAGAAGCTGGTCGCCAACCAAGCCCTCGACATCGACATGCTCAAGGAGATTTCAGCGGGAAACTTCTGACCCCGAACCGCAAACGCCGCGCAGCCACGATGCTGTGCGAGCGGTTCGGGGTATCGCAACGCCGCGCCTGCACCGTCGTGGGGATCCACCGGTCCACGATGCGCCTGCAGCCGCCGCCGACCACCACGCAGGAGGCCGAGTTGCGGGCCTGGCTGCGCCGGTTCTCCACCGAGCGGCCCCGCTGGGGATGGCGACGGGCCGCCAAGATGGCCCGCCGAGCCGGCTGGGTGGTCAACAACAAGCGCATCCGCCGGCTCTGGCGTGAGGAGGGCCTGCGGGTCCCCCAGCGCCGCAAGAAGAAGCGCTTGACCGGTATCGGTGTCGCCGTAGGCGCGATGTCACCGATCCGTCCGAACGTCATCTGGGCGATGGACTTCCAGTTCGACACCACCGCCGATGGCCGCACTTTGAAGATGCTGAACGTGATCGACGAGTTCACCCGCGAAGCACTGGCGATCGACGTCGACCGCGCCATCGACGCCGACGGCGTCGTCGAGGTGTTAGATCGCCTGGCACTGCAGCGAGGCGCACCGGTCTACGTGCGCTTCGACAACGGTCCCGAGTTCGTGGCACACGCCGTCAGCGATTGGTGCCGATTCAACAGCGCCGGTTCACTTTTCATCGATCCCGGCTCGCCGTGGCAGAACGCCTGGATCGAGTCGTTCAACGGCCGGCTACGCGATGAACTGCTCAACTCATGGCGCTTCGACTCGCTCCTGGAAGCCCGCGTGATCATCGAAGACTGGCGCTGCGACTACAACGCCAATAGGCCCCACTCCGCCCACGGCGAACTCAGCCCAACCGAGTTCGCCCTACAGTGGACCACGACCCGCCAACCCCAAGCCGCATAGCGACTGGACCATTAAACGGGTCCCCCTCAGCGTCGCGGAACTTCCCGGCTGAGGGGGCCCGTATCTGAGCCTCATCTCGGAAAAGATGCATCTTCGGGTCCATTTACGACACCGATAGACGCTTGCGATCGTGTATCGATGCCCATTCGGCTGGCGATCGTCGGGTTGCCGCGGCTGCTCGCAGATGTGATCGCTGAGGCGTTCAAGGACGACGCCGTCCAAGTCGACCTGCTCCCTGAGGACGCAACGTACGAGGACGGCGATTCTGCACTGCACGAGGTGATCGTTGTCGGGGTCACCGATCCATGGCACAACCCGCTGCTGACCCGCATCAGCCGCGCTGCCAGGCCGACAGTGTTGGGCGTGCGCACCGATGGGCGTGAGTCATGGATCTATCGGATGCAGCCGTGCCCTCAAAGGCTGGGGCCGGCAACCCCGGCACAGATCCGCGCGGCGGTGCTGGCCGGCCGGCAGCTATCGGTATGAGTGCACAGTCGAAAGGACATACGTCATGCCCGTACAAGTCTCCTACCCGGGCGTCTATATCGAAGAGATCCCCAGCGGTGTGCGCACGATCGTGGGCGTGGCGACATCGATAACGGCCTTCCTCGGGCAGGCGCTAATGGGCCCGACAGACCGTGCGGTCACGATCTTCGGCTACTCGGATTTCGCGCGCCAATTCGGTGACCTCGATGTCAAATATCCGATGGGCTATGCGGTGCGGGATTTCTTTGTGAACGGCGGCGCGCAGGCAGTCATCGTTCGCCTGTACCGCTCGCCCGCCGCCACAGCGATCGACGGCGCGGCCGCAGCGCAGGCGATCGCCGCCGCCGCGAAAGGCACAGCAAACGAACATGCGGCCGCAGAGGCAGCCACCAAGGCCAAAGCAGAGGCCGACGAGGCTGAACACGCCTGGGGCCACATGGACGTCCCCAAGGACCTCAGTGACGCGAAGAACAAGGCGGCGGATGAGGCGAAAACAGCCAAGGATGAGGCAGACCAAGCCGCAAAGGCGGCGCTGGCGGCCACCGGAACACCAGATTACCCAGGTAAGAAACAGGTCGCAGATACGAAGGCGCAACTACAGGCACAGAAGGCTGATGCTGCCAGGGCGGCGGCCTTGGCGGCGGCGCCGGTGTCATGGTCGGGCTTCGCCCAGCTCACAGCGGGCACCGCGGAACACGGGCTCGCCCTGCGCGCCAGTTCGCCCGGGGTCTGGGCGAACACCCTACAGGCGAGGGTCGATGATGCTGTCTCCCCGGACGTCGCCGCGAGCTTTGGTTTGCAGCCGGGCGACCTGTTCAACATCAAGTTCCGCCTCGGATCCACCGGGCCGGTTCTTGAGACGTTCTTGAACGTCACGGTGAAGGAGAGTCCCCGCCGGATAGACCGGGTGCTCGCTGACGAGTCAGCGCTCGTCCGGGTGACCGACCCGGCAAACCTGCCCACAACGCCCCCCGCCGCCAACACGCCCGATCAGCCGTGGACCGACGATGCGGACAACGTCATGGGCGATCCCGGGAAGGACTTGACCCCTTCGGATTACGAAGGTGATCAGACTGCTCACACCGGAAAGTACCTCCTTGACGACGCCGACCTCATCAACCTCGTCTGCGCGCTGGGCAACTCGCGCGGCGAAGCGGTTCCGAATTCGATCTACTCCGACCTGCTCGACTACTGCGTCGAGCGGCGGGCCTTCCTGCTCGTCGACGCACCGACGACGTGGACGCATACGTTGCTGGTGTCGGGCCCCACGGCGCAAGTGACCGGGCTCGGGCTGACCGGCGAACGGGCCCGCAACGCGGCCGTCTTCTACCCCCGGATTCGGGAGTCCGATCCGAAGCTGGACGGGAAAATCGACACCTTCCCGGCGTGCGGGGCGATCGCCGGGGTGATGGCACGCACCGACGGCGAGCGTGGAGTGTGGAAGGCGTCAGCCGGAATCGACGCGTCGCTTGACGGCACCGCCGGCCTTGCCGACAGCTTGACCGACCGGGAGAACGGCGTCCTGAACCAGGTTGGGATCAACGCACTGCGTAGTTTTCCGGTGTATGGCCGCGTCGTCTGGGGCTCACGCACGCTGCGGGGCGCCGACCAGGCCGCCGATGAATACAAATACATTCCGGTACGGCGTACCGCGCTGTTCCTGGAAGAGAGCCTGTACCGGGCACTGTACTGGGTGGTGTTCGAGCCCAACGACGAGCCGTTATGGGCGCAGATCCGGTTGAACGTCGGCGCCTTCCTGCAGGACCTGTTCCGGCAGGGCGCGTTCCAGGGCAAGACGCCCGCTGAGGCGTATTTCGTCAAGTGCGACAAGGAAACCAACCCACAGAACGAGATCAACAAGGGCATCGTCCACATCGTGGTCGGTTTCGCGCCGCTGAAGCCCGCGGAGTTCGTCATCGTACAGCTGCAGCAGATTGCCGGTCAGATCGCGACCTGAACACAAGTCTGGAGGACATATCATGGCCGAATTCACCGTCAACGCCAGGCGTTTCGACCCATACAAGAATTTCAAGTTCCGGGTGAAGTGGGACGGCCGCTACGTCGCCGGCGTCTCGAAGGTCTCTGCGCTCAAGCGCATGACCGAGGTGGTCAAACATCGGAACGGTGGTGACCCGTCCACCAGCCGCAAATCACCCGGGCGCACCGAATACGACCCCATCACACTGGAACGCGGCGTCACCCACGACCCCGAATTCGAGAACTGGGCCAGCAAGGTATGGAGCTTCGGCGCGGGCCTGGGCGCCGAGACCTCCCTGGCCGACTTCCGCAAAGACATACTGCTGGAGGTCTACAACGAGGCCGGACAAGTTGCGTTGACCTACAAGATCTATCGCTGTTGGGTCTCGGAGTTTCAGCCCGTCGCCGATTTCGACGCCAACGCCAACGCCATCTCCATCCAACACA
>Ga0335071_10007186_pt1 | contig 11469 bp, 7 predicted proteins | sample Lox_Sample_15_FD_206724 | JGI IMG/M metagenome (GOLD analysis project Ga0335071, IMG submission 206724) | Soil microbial communities from Loxahatchee National Wildlife Refuge, Florida, United States - Lox_Sample_1.5 | ecosystem: Environmental > Terrestrial > Soil > Wetlands | place: USA: Florida...
CCGGTGGTCCCGCCGCCGGTAGTCCCTCCGCCGGTCGTGACCCCGACGAAGCCGGTCGAACCGCCGCCTCCGCCGGAACCGCCGGTGAGCGACGAAACCAAGGAAAAAGGGAAGAAGGCGATCGCTCGCGCCAACAGCACCATCGCCAAGCTCAATACGGTGGGCGGGACCTCGCAGGGCCAGATCTCAAGAGCGATGGACGATGCCAAGGAAGCGATGAAAGGGAATTCTGACAAGGAAGCCAAGCAGGCGATAGACAAATTGAATTCCGCGTCGGCCAGAGGCGACGCTGAATACAAGAAAATAAGGGAGGGATTATAGTGGGCGGAGATATCAACGCGATTTGCCAGGCGAGGGGAGGGATAACCCTCAACAAACCGGAAAAGATCACCAATGCGGACGAGATAAAGACGCTCGATGATCTCGCCCAGCTGATCAAGCTTTACCAGGACCTGACCGCCATCGACTTCAGCACCATTCCGGACAGCGCGCTCAAGCCGCTCCGGGAAATGGCGAATCGCTGCCATTCCGCCGGCTCGGCCTGCTTTAAGAACGCGCTGGTGCTGTTCGTGGACGCGCTGGAGAAGGCGAAGTTCAACGCGAACGATCGCGTAAAAGTGGACGCCCTTTTGACCCAGCTCCGGCCGATCCGCGACGCTTTCCTAAAAACCTTGAGCTCCACCAACCCGACCGTATCGGCCAAGGTGCGCGACCGGTACAACGAGATCGAAAAAGGGAACCAGACCGGGTTCCTTCACAAGCGCGCGATCGCGGCGTTAAAGAGCGTGATCGAGGAACTGGGACTCAGCCTTTCGAAGACCACCAGCGACGCGCTGAAAGTGGGGACCGAAGGTTGGGCCGACCGCATTAAAATGGACGACATCAACGGTTCCATCAAACTGTCCTGCCAGGCCGGCTACGAAGAGCCGAAGCCGGTGGCCCCCCCGACCGTTCCGATCGTTCCTCCGCCGGTAGTGCCGGTGAAAGTGGCGCCGAAGGTCGAACCTAAAAAAGAAGAAGAGTTCAAGCCGAAGTTCGACTTCAGCCTGAGGCTGGGGCTGGGCTACGGCGACCGCGTGCTGGGGAACAACATGTACCTGCTTTCGTCAGAGGACCGCGGCGGGTTCGTTCACGGCGGCGCGAGCGGACGGCTCCTTCTTACTCCCACGATGGGACTACAGCTCGACTATAACGGTTCCGGCTCCTACGATTTCGTTAAGCACTCCGACCGGACGCCGGACAACGACAACCTGGTATCGAATAACGACTACGGAAGATTGACCTTCTTCGGACAGCCGCACAAGAACGTTGACTTCGCGGTGAACGCCGGCTGGAAGCATTACCGCAGCGACTATCCCACCACCTACAATCCGGACGTGAACGGACTGGCGGAAGGGTTCCGTATCAACTGGAGACCGGTCACCAATCTTTCCCTTAACCTTGACCAGGGCCTGGTGGCAGGCTGGACCAGAACTAGCTATACCGGAGAGTCCTCCAATGCCCAGGGGCCGTTCAAGGTCGCGAACATATACGGGGCGCCGGGCGTTTCCTATACGGCCGGCCCGGTCACGCCTTTCCTCGGCGGCATTGTCGGCTACACGGACAACGGGGGAGATGCCAAGGGGGGGGTATACGGCGGTTATGCGGGAGCGGGACTTAAGGTCGGCGGCCATACCGCGGACCTGCGCGGCCAATATGTATACGACAAAACGAATTCATATTTTGACCGCGGCCTGAAGATCCTGGGGCGTTACGCGTACGGGTCGGAGGCGTTCATGCTCGGATTGGCGGCGGCCTACGGTTTTAATCCGGACGACAAGCGCCATGCGGTGACCGGCATGCTGTTCAGCGATATTTTATTGAAAAAGGACCTGCTCTGGAACAATAGCCTGTACCTGTCGCCTTTCTTTGGCGCCGGATACGAGCAGACGGAAAACGACAACAAGAAAGACAACTCGGTGAACCTTAACGGTGGATTGATGTTAAGGTTCGGCGACCTGCGCCCGGCCGTGATGCCGGACGCGCGCCCGTACTCCACCACGCCGCTGCCGGAGGAGAGATAAACCATGGCCGGGATCGAAAGACCGAGCGCTACCATAAAGTGGATGGGGGAGTTCAAGACCAACCATCCGCTGCTTTCGCGCGCGGCGAGCTTTTCTTTCCCGCTGCTGACCGGCGGCGCGTTCGGCGTGATGGACCTGATGATGTCGTACTGGGTGATCCGCGGGTCGCTGGCGATCTCCGCCCCGCTGGGGATCGTGGCCGGGATGCTGATCTCGAGCGCGATCTCGAGCAAGATCAAACTTACCACCGTGGGCGCGTCGCAGGTAAGGAACCTGGAAGGCCGCCTGGAAGCGAGCGAAGAACGCAATCAATTGCTGGACGCCGACCTGAAAGCGGCCAAGGAACAACTCGCGAAAGCCGGCAAAGCGAACGCCGATGACCTGGGGGTCCAGTTCATAAAGGTCAAAGAAGTGGGGAGCGGCGCGCAGGCCACAGTCTATCTGGTTCTCGACCGCGGGGTTGACCAGGCAAGGATCTTGAAACTGCCCAAGATCTCTACCGCGACCGAATTTTTCGGGGGGAATCTGAAGACCTTCCTCGGCAAATTCGCGTTCGAGGCCAAGAACCTGGGCAAGCTGAATTCCCCCAACATCGTAAGAGTGTTCCAGTACGGCGAGATGGAGCTGGAGCAGTACATGAAGTTCACCGGCGAGAGCATCAACCCGGCCAAGCTGCAGGGGATCAGAAAGATACCATACATCCTTATGGAAGAAGTGGAGGGGGAATCGCTGGAGAAAAAGCTGGACGACGAGAGGGCCAAAGGCCACAACGGATTCCCGATACCTTACGCGGCGCACAAGCTCTGGCACCTTACGGAAGCGCTCAAGGCGATGAAAGCGCAGAACATAACCCATCGCGACGTGAAGACGGCGAACATCATCGGCACGAGCGACGGAATAAAACTGATCGACTTCGGACTGGCGCGGGACGTAATGGGGACCGGGACCCAGCTGGGCGAAGTGATGGGGAGCCCGGGCTACATGGCCCCGGAACAAATGGGCCAGATGGGGCAGGCGGCACAGGCGCAGATCATGGGCGTTAAAGAAATGGTCCAGGTCGGCTGGCACAGCGACCTGTTCAGCGCGGGCGCGGTATTCTGGGACATGATCACGGGCGCGCCGTTAGACCAGGACGTGACCAATCCGGCGGCGTACGTGATGAAGCATAACCCGCCGAGCGTGTTGAAAAAGCTGAAAGAGAACAACGACCGGTTGACGTTCGACCTTGACGCGATCGTGCGCCGGATCGACCGGCCGGATCCGTCCATAAACCAGTTCAAGATGGAGCTCCAGGTGATGCAGAAAGGCCTGATCGCGCGCCTGCAGAAAGTGCTAGACAAAACGCTGGCCGTGGACGTAAGGAAAAGATACCAGGATCACGATGAACTGCAGGCGGACCTGAACTGGATAGTGGAGAACCATAATCAATATTTGAACGGGCTGGGCCATCTGATGCAGGCGAGCAACGCCGATGTCGTCGAGACAGCGGTGAAGCCGATACCGAGAAAGTAAGGAGGAAAAAATATGGGCGGGGAAGTGAGTTCTTGCGGACCGGTCTCAAATTATTACACGAACAATTACGAGTACGTGGGTGACGGTTATTATGATAACAACGCCGGCGTGTGCTATGGCGGGACGCCGGAGAACAATCCTCCGGCCAAGCCGGCGGCCTCCTCTTCCGTGGCATCATCGGCCCCAAAGAAGAAGCTGACCGTAAAGACCAACTTCGGCAACAAAGAAATGCCCAAGGCCGAAGCGTTCGCGATGGGATTTTCCGGCGGGTTGGGCGCGGGAGCGGCGATGCTTCCGGCCGCCTGTGGCTATGCCGCCGAGCGCGCGCTTGACGATCCGCGCGACGCGGGAGTGGGCGGGACGGACGGCGGGAACGATACCGGCGGAGACGCAGGATATGACGCGGGACACGACGGCGGTCCTGACGGCGGCCCGGACGGCGGTCCCGATGGCGGCTCGGACGCGGGCGGGGTATGCAATAATCCTCCGACCGTACCGGTATTGACCGCCCCAACATCGAACGCCTCGGGAGTGTCCGTGAAGCCGGGATTTACCTGGAACGCGGCGACCGATCCGGATATCGCGACCTACGGCGATGCTCTCGATTACCGCTTGCAGGTATGCTCCGACAACGCCTGCTCGAGCGTAGTGCTCGACAAGCCGGGCCTGAGTTCGCTCAACTATACGCCGACGGCCGGCGAAGCGCTGAACAACAACACGCCGTATTGGTGGAGAGTGTTCGCGACCGATAAGTGCCCCACCAGCGTGCCGAGCGCCATCCGCAAATTCACCACGGAAGCGATGTGTACCCCGTGGTCGTTCGCGGAGACGAATTTTACGACCGGAACGGCGACGAACTTAGTGGTGAACAGCGGAAGCGTGAAGCTGGCGGAAGATTACACCGCCTGGACCACGATGTATGACGGTACCGCTCTGCCGGACGCGTCGGTCCCGGCCTGGACGGCGAACGGGACCACTACCTCCAATTCAGTTTTGGGAGGGGAATTAACGCTCTATTCGCTGGGATCGAATCTTACTGATTATTATTCGATCATGCCGACGTTCAACAACGCGACCGGCGGAATTGTTGAATCAAGGCTAAAAATCAATGGAATGGACGATTCAACCCCGCCAAATTCAATGGGCATGGCATTCCGGATCGCGGATGGCACGCGGGCGATTGATTTTACGCTTTTCAATAATTCAATTTGCGAGCCAGCGAATACCGGAAATTGCTATACAATTCCTGGAGGGGCAGCCAGCTACCATAAATACCGTATGACATTTAAAAATAATGATTATATGGTGTATGTCGATGATGCCGTTGCGCTAGATGGAACCGGAATGAGCATGGGTGGCGCAGGCGGACAAAATTATATAAAAGTCGGCGATAACGCAACCAACGCGGATACATCGACGACATTTGATTATATTTATTATTACAATGCAGGGAGCAAGCTGCCTTATAAAGCGAGCGGTACTTATGTCCCTACCTCGCCGGTCGACTCCGGCGTGGCCGGCAACGATTTTGGCGGCGGCACCATCAGCTGGCTGCCGGCATCGGCCCCCGGACTGGCGTCGGTCGCGGTGCGCGCGGGCGACAGCGCAGACCTTTCGGCGGTGCCGTGGGGAGCGGAAATGACAGCCAATCCGGCGACCGTCCCAGTGGGAACGCTTGGAAGATATATGCAGTGGCGGCTTACGCTCAACGGGCCGACCGATACTGCGACCGTGGACGATGTGGACGGAAGCAAGACCTGCCCATAAGAATGGTTAGTTAATAATTAGATAATTAAAATTAACCGTTTTATCTACTGTGTCGCCGAACTTCATAAAGCCGACATAGAAAGTCCCGCTCGCTTTTCCGTAAACCACGAGCGATTCGGCTGATGAGGGGCGATCGGAAGTAGATGCAAAAAATGGAGTTACAAAGATCATGCTGTTTGTGGTTACAGCAGAATTTGAAATTGATACATATGGGGTACCACTACTTATTTGACCAGATCCAACACAAAATCCATCATCGGTATTATTAGTGGCGAGCTTGCTGAACTTCACCGTTTCCGCCGATACCACCGCACTAGCAGTAATGTTCCCGGTAACGCGCAACCCCGAAGCCGCCAGAACCCCGCTCGCGTCAGTCGTAGGCACGATCGATGCGCCCGTTATCCCCGCATGGAACCCATCCAGTTTATCCGCGTTCGAGACCGCCGGAACGATCGTCGCCGATAATAATCCCGAGGCATCGGTCGTCGGGATGATCGACGGGCCGTTCACGCCGTTCGAATAACCATTGAGGGCGAGCGAATTGTTGACCGTAGGAATGACCGCCGCGCTTAAGTATCCACCGGTGGTATATGGTATGAAAGCGCCGCCCCCGAAAGAGGCCGGAGGGTAGAATTTGGCCGTTGAAGGATTATAAAGATTCATTGCCCCGTTAACGGTTGCCGTACTGGTGGGAATGATCGTAATATCAAGGTGGCCGGTCCCGTCGGTATAAGGAACGATGTTCGTGCCAGTGAGACCCGGACTCCTGTTGGCCAAAGTGTTGGCACTGGTCGCCACCGCTGCAATGGTGGCCACGCCGCTCTGTACCGAAAGATCAAGATGCCCGGTAGCGTCGGTGGTTGGGATGATGCCTGCTCCATTAACGCCGTTCAAGAAATTGTTCAACTTTCCGGCGTTCGTCGCGAACGCGGCCAGCGTAGCTACTCCGCCCGGTGGAATAATAGAAAGGTCCAGCTTCCCAGTAGCATCCGTGGTCGGGACGATGGACGCCCCTTTGACCCCATTGGAATATCCATTCAGTTGCCCGGCATTGGTGGCATACGCGGCGATGGTAGCCACACCGCCCGAAGGGATCACGGACATATCGAGCTTCCCGGTAGCGTCGGTGGTGGGCACGATCGAATTCCCTTTTACATTGGCATGGAACCCGTCGAGCTTGTCGCTGTTCAAAGCATACGCGGAAGTGGTGGCGACTCCGCCCGCGGGAATAACCGAAAGGTCAAGATGGCCGGTGGCGTCGGTGGTCGGAACGATACCCAACCCCGCGAATGCGGCATGGAACCCGTCGAGCTTATCGGAATCCATCGCGTAAGAAGCAATGGTGGCGACGCCGGTCTGCGGGATGGTGGAAAGGTCGAGTTTCCCGTTGGCATCGGTGGTGGGAACGATCCCCGCCCCGCTCACCCCCGACTGGAACCCGTCGAGCTTGTCGGAATCCATCGCGTAAGAAGCGATGGTGGCGACGCCGGTCTGCGGGATGATATTGAGGCTCAGCTTCCCGGTGGCATCGGTAGTAGGGACGATATTAGCCCCTTCGAAATTGGCATGGAACCCGTCGAGCTTGTCCGAGTTCTGCGCGAAAGCGGCGATGGTGGCCACGCCGCCCGAAGGGATGACCGACATATCGAGCTTCCCGGTGGCGTCAGTAGTAGGGATTATCCCTACGCCGTTGACCCCGTTAAGATAATTGTTCAGATGCCCGGCGTTGACGGCATACGCGGCAGTGGTGGCCACACCCCCCTGCGGAACGATCGAAGCGTCGAGCAGGCCCGAACCGTTGGTGTACGGCACGATGTTCGTGCCGGTAAGCGCGCTGGAGCGCCCGTTCAAGTGCAGCGCGTTGTTCACAGTGGCGGCACTCGTCGGGATAGTGGTCAGGTCAAGCAAACCGTTAGCGTCGGTGGTAGGGACGATCGACGGCCCTTTAACGCCGGGCAAAAATCCGCCGAGCCTTATAGAATTGGCGGCGACGGTGGCGATGCCGGTGGAGGGGACGATCGATTGATCGAGCAAGCCGTTGGAATTGGTGTAGGGCACGATGTTCGTGCCGGTCAACGCGCTGGAGCGCCCCGCCAGCTTTAACGCATTGTTGGCGGTGGATGCGGTGGTAGCGGAATTTGCGGTCCCGGCGTTATCGGCATAAGCGGTCCGGATGGAGTAGGCGACAGATGTGATCTTCATCCTCGGCGCAAGCGTAACTCCCGCCACCGTCACTTCCAGCCAGCGATCGGAGCCGTCGAACACCGACGAAAAATTCGTGATCGGTCCCAGCTGGACGGTGTAGCCGCCGTTGTTGACGACGACCACCCCTTCGCTCTGCGGCCCGTAGACCGCGTTGCCGCCGGTGGCCGCGTCGTAGATGGCGAACGTCATGCTCCGCGCGCTGTTGACCAGGCTGCCGGAATTATCGCGCAGCACGCCCTGGTAGGTAAGATATTGCGGAACGCCGAAAGAAAGGACCGGGAGTCCGGCAATGATAAGGCAGGCGATCAGGAGCGCTTTTTTCATTTTATCGCATCCCCCATATAAATGGATGCCGGAATTATACCATAAATGACCGGCGACAAGTAAACTTGAAATAATCGCTGCGGAAAGATGATAAAATATCAGGACCATGAAAATAGGCATAGACATAGATAACGTGATAGCGAACACCTTTGTCGACCTGGCCGCCCGGTTCAACGAATACATGGGCAGGGAGCTTTCGCCGTCGGAAGTGGTGGAAGTGATGAGGAGGGAAAAGCTGAGGATGTGGGGGTACTGGTTCCTTACCTGGAGAAAGCGCCTGCTGACGCAGGTCTCGGTGATCGACGGAGCGGGGGAGACGATCCGCGAATGGCACCGCGAGCACGAGATCGTGCTGGTCACCAGCCGGCTGCCGGTGCTCAACCGGCAGACCAGGCAGTGGCTGGCCCAGAACTCCATCCCTTACCATGAGCTGCACCACTCAAAAGAGACGCTAAAGCACCGCAAGTCCGGAGCCTGCGACATATTCATCGAGGACAATCTGGAAGAGTGCCAGGTGCTGGCCGACCATTGCCCGACAGTGTTCCTGATGGACCATCCCTGGAACCGCAGGCCGCTGGGAAAAAGCAATATCGTAAGGGTGAGCGGCTGGGGCCAGATCCGCGAAGCGCTCAAGCATTGACACTCCCCGCCCGTAGGATATAATTTAGGCAACTTGAAAAAGTATCTGGCAGTTCTTTTTTGCCTCGCGCTGGCGGCCGCCGCGGCGGCCGATACGGTAAGCTCGGAAGGGCTGGTATCGGGCGGAGCGTTCATGGACGCCGGTTATTATTCCTCTTTTTCCTCTATCGGCGACGGACTGGCCTGGCCGGCGGGCGTGGTCTCCGTGACCCTGGACCTGATCGGCCCGACCATTTCCTATATCCATTTCGACGGCCGTACCGTCATCTCCAACGATTACGTTCCATCCAAAGCGGAGATCACCGCCCGGGTGATCGACAACCAGTCGGGCGTTAATTCCCCGCAATCGTCCATCGAAGTGGACGGGCGGCTGATACCGTTCAATTCCGTGCCGTACAATACCTCTTTTATCGGCGACGTGATGACCTACAAGGGGAATTTTGCGGATGGCAGCCATACCTTCCGGGTGATCGCCGCCGACAACGCGGGCAACCTCACCACCTCCGAAACGATCGCGTTCAAAGTGGAAGCGGGGGAGGCGAAGATATTGGGGCCGGTACTAAACTACAAGAATCCGTTCAACCCCGGACGAGGGGAAGTGACGCAGATAACTTATATGCTTAACACCGACACGGATATAACTATTTATATTTATAACATGATCGGCCAGCTGGTGAAAAAGATCGACTGCCCCAGCGGGGCAGAGGGCGGGCATTCCGGCTACAACAGCGTCCCCTGGAACGGATATTCCGATTCCAGGGAGCTGGTCGCCAACGACGCTTATTATCTGAGGATAATCTCGGGCGGGAAAGTGATCGGCAAAGGGAAGATCGCGGTGCTGAAATGATGACAAGACTTCACGACCTCAAGACATCCAGACCTTTTTTGGTCATGCGGTCATGTGGTCTTGCGGTCTTGCTTGGGATCATTTTATCAGGGATATCTTGGGGAGGGGCGCTCGACATCAGCCGCTTGGGGATGGGGGCGCGCGCGATCGCGATGGGGAAAGCGCAGGCGGCGGCGCAGGACCCCGCTTCCATTTTCATCAATCCCGCCAACGCCCGGGCGATCGACCAATTCAGCGCCACCAGCATGTATTCCAACCTGGCCGAGGACCTCAATTTCAGCGAGATCGGCCTGGCCTTCCCCATCCGCGAGGGGAACCTGGGAACGATGGGGATATCGTACATTGGTTCGACGCTGAGCGGGATACAGGCGACCTCGCTGGACGCCAACGGCCGCACTTATCCCACTAACAGCTTTGACTACGCAAGCCAGATGATGACGTTCTGCTACGGCAAATCGCTCGGTCAGAGCGTGGCGGCGGGAGGGTCGCTAAAACTATTTTCGAAAAATTTCGAAGGGATCCAGGGTGGCTCCGGCACCGGCGCGGACGTCGACCTAGGCCTCAATTATTATCCGCTCGACAACCTTTCGTTCGGGGCGGTGCTGCAGAACGTCCTGCCGCAGGGCGTTTCGAGCATCGGGTGGGGGACGGGACTGGCGGAAGACATCCCGTTCAACATCAAGCTGGGAGCGAATTACGCGCCGGCGGCCGAATGGCTGCTGCTGGCCGATTACGACTCGGTGGGGATCGTTCACGCCGGGGCGGAATACTGGTTCAGGAAAAACCTGGCGCTGCGCGCCGGCCTGGAAGACCTTTCTAACTCCGTCAACTTATCGGCGGGGGCGGGGATAAGCTATGCCGGGTTCAGTTTTGATTACGCATACTGCATGGATGTTGCGGTCTGGTCCAACTCCGCCCATTACTTTTCGCTTGGTTACCAGCTTCCTCCCCGGACGGTAGAACTGCGGCCGTTCATGCCCGCGCAAAAAAAACCGTCCCTGGACCTTTCCATGAAGCTGTAAGCACGGTATAATTGTATATCTCTGGAGGGCAACAAATGAAAAAAATACTAATGGCTATTATTTTGCTTTGCGCGGTCCCGGCGCTGGCGGTGGTCCCGGGGCAGATCAACTTTCAGGGCATCTTGATGAATCCGGGACGCGAGCCGATAAACCATGCCGGATTGCCGTTCACCTTTTCCATTTATTCCGTTCCGACCGGGGGAAGTGCCATTTGGACCGAGACCCAGTCGTCGGTAACGGTGGAGGGCGGAATGTATTCCGTCCGGCTTGGGACGGTGATACCGATCCCGTCGTCGGTATTTGACGGCAACACCAAATATCTGGGAATCGCGGCCGGCTCCGATGGCGAAATGACCCCAAGGATATTGATGGTCTCCGTCCCTTATGCTTACCGCGCGGCGAGCGCGGACGCGGCGGCGGCAGTGGACGACAATGTTGTTTCCACCGCAAAGATACAGAACGGCGCGGTAACGGATATAAAACTGGCGAACAACGCGGTGACCCAACCGGCGATCAACGCCGGGACCCCATCCACCAACCAGTTCTTGAGATACAACGGGAGCGGAATGGACTGGGCAATGCCTCCGTCCGGCGGCGCGAGCGTTGAAGTGGATAATTCGACCGTCGTTTTCAACGCGAGCGGATCGCTGGAAGTAAAGAACTTGGGCATAGATACGCCACAGCTGGCGGCGAACGCGGTGACCGCGGCGAAGCTGGCGAACAACGCGGTTACGCAACCTTCGATCGCGGCGGGGTCTCCGTCCGCCAACCAGTTCCTGCAATGGAACGGCAGTTCGCTCGACTGGGCGGTCCCGGTGAGCGCGGAAGTCGATAATTCTTCCGTTGACCTTACTAGCGGCAGCCTGATAGAAGTGAAGAATCTTGGCATAACCAACGGCAAGTTGGCGGCGAACGCGGTGACGCAGGCGAAGATCAACGCAGGGTCTCCTTCCACCGGACAGTTCCTGCAGTGGAACGGCAGCGCGTTACAGTGGGCAATTCCGATAAGCGCAGAAGTCGATAATTCTTCCGTTGACCTTACTAGCGGCAGCCTGATAGAAGTGAAGAATCTTGGCATAACCAACGGCAA
>Ga0335071_10007187_pt1 | contig 11468 bp, 6 predicted proteins | sample Lox_Sample_15_FD_206724 | JGI IMG/M metagenome (GOLD analysis project Ga0335071, IMG submission 206724) | Soil microbial communities from Loxahatchee National Wildlife Refuge, Florida, United States - Lox_Sample_1.5 | ecosystem: Environmental > Terrestrial > Soil > Wetlands | place: USA: Florida...
GCGCCGCCGCGCGGTCAGCGGGTCAGCGCCAGCAGTGGCGTGCCCTGCGCGGTCAGGCCGAGCGTGACGTCGCCGTCGCCGTGGCTGATGCCGCCGACGCTCACCATGCGCCGCTCGTAGCACGCCACCGGGCCCACGTTGTCCACGTAGGCGACGTAGCCGTAGTTGAAGAGCCGGGTGTAGGCGGTGACGATGGGCTGTTCGCCGGTGATCCCCGTGATCCCGAAGTCGATGAGATAGGCGCACACCACAGCGTTCGCGAACGTGCCGGCCGGCGTGCGGACGCTCCGCCGGTCCAGGATGCGGCCGTGGAGCCAGACGTCGCCCGCGAGCGACGGGACCAATTGGTGATCGAACTCGCTGCCGGGCGAGAGGTGCGCGGTCAGGTACTTCCACGCCAGCAGCGTGTCGACGTCACCGTAGGTGCCGATCCACTGGGTCGTCTTCTCCCACGCGTAGCCGTGGAGCAGGGTCGAGGCGTAGGTGTGCACCGTGTCGGCCACCCCGGTCGCGGACGAGAGCCGCGCCCGCAGCAGGACCCTCAGGTCGGGCCGGGCGCGGTAGAGCTGGGCCAGGAACGCGTCCGCGCCCCCGGCCGCGTTCCGCGGGGCGAGCGGCGTCGTGCCGGAGACCAGCGTCTCGACCAGGTTCTGCCGGGTCACCCCCGACAGGGTCGTGATCGTGCCGGCGAAGCGGAGCCCGAAGGCCGCCGAGTCCGCGTGGTAGACGTCGCCCGCCGGCAGGGTGTCGAGCAGCGCGGCGACCTCGGTCATGGACGGCGCGGGCGGCACGGCCCCGGCCGACGTGTAGGTGGTGAACGCCCCGCCGCCGGCGAAGGTGCGATCCAGGACCTGGTAGCTCCACGAGCGCCCGTCCTGGCTCGGCCACAGGCTGGCGAGCGTCATGACGTGGGGGCGCGGCGCGACCACGCTCTCGTGGCAGCCCGCCACGACGAGCGCGAGCAGCCCGAGCGCGGTGGCGGCGAACGCGGCGACGGTGCGGGTGCGGTTCATGTCGGCCTCCTCATCCGGTCGGGTGGGCGGTGCCGCGGTCGTGATGGACCGCGGCGGGGCGTCCCGGTCCCATCGAGATTCCCGCCGCGCGCAGGTGGCGTCAACCGCGAAGATGTCCCGGGCGCGTCACCTCAGGACGACCAGCCGCGCCCGTCGTTCGCCCAGGGGCGTGACCAGCCGCACGAAGTAGAGACCACCCGCCAGCGCCGCACCCGAGTCGGTGCGTCCCGGCCAGACCACCACGTTCTCGCCCGCCTCGGCGCGGCCCTCGAACGGCGTGGCCACCCGGCGTCCGGCCAGGTCGTAGACGCCGATCCGAGCGGGGCCGGCCGCCGGCAGCGTGAAGTCCAGCGTCAGGTCGCCGCCGCGGAGCGGGTTGGGCCGCGGCGGCGCGAGCCCCAGCACGGCGGGCGCCGGCGGCGGCACGCCCGCGGGGCCGATCGCCTGCACCGTCAGCGTGAGCGTGCGGCCGGCGCCGACCGGGCAGTCCACGTAGATGGCGGCCTTGCCGCCCTGGCGGATGATCTGCTGGATGATGCCGCGGTTCACCGAGTAGACCGAGTCGTGGTCCACCAGGTGGAAGACCAGGTGCGAGTAGTTCCAGTCCTCGCCGTAGCGGTTGACGATGGTGGCCGTCAGCGCCGAGCGCGTGCCGTCGTTCGCGCCGGCCCAGGTCACGCTCAGCGAGTCGGTGGGCGTGCCGGTCGTGCCGCCGGCCCGGTGGCTCGGCCCGGGCGTGATGACGCCGTCATGCACCCGGAGGATGCGGAAGGCGCGGTTGTCGATGACGGACGGGCACATCAGGCTGAACGGCGTCGCGGTCCGGTCGCCCTCGGCGCCGCTGTGAAGGTGGCCCCAGACCAGGCCGTCGAGCCCGAGCGCCGCCGGGTTCGTGAACTGGTTGCTGAAGTCGTAGTGGTAGAAGGCGAGCTTGGCGTGTCCGCTCGGCACCGCGGCGACGTCGGCGGCGAGCCAGTTCATCTCCTCCTGGGTCATGCTGTTCGAACCGTAGATGGCCGGCAGGTAGTCGTCGTAGCCGCCGCTGTTCTGGTAGCCCTCCATCCCGATGCAGTGCAGCAGTCCGTAGTCGAACGAGTAGACCTGCGAGTGGTACGGGAAGCCGGCGGGCGGGTTGGCGAGCGCCGGCCACCCGAAGTAGCGCCACCAGTCCTTGCGCGACGTGCCCGGCGGGGGCGGCGTCGCGTCCCAGCCGCCGATGTCGTGGTTGCCCGAGACCAGGAACACGGGGTCGTGCAGCCGCTCGAGCATGGCCTGGGCGCGCCCCATCTCGTACATGGAGAGGTACTCCTCGAGCTCGCCCTCGTTGACGAGGTCGCCGGTGTGCAGCACGAACTCGGGATGGATGAAGTCGAGGTCGTCGATCACGGCGTCGAAGTCGGCGAGCCCGGTGGTGTCCGCCACGCTGAACCCTGCGTCGCTCGAGAAGACGTGCGATGGCAGGTGGGTGTCGCTGACCTGGGCGAAGTAGAAGTCGCTCTTGAAGGCCGGGATCACCTTGACCGCGTGTCGCACCGTGTCCGGGGGCGAGGTGCTGCAGGTCAGCGTGAGGTCGAAGACCTCCTCGGGCACGTCCTGCGGCACCGTGAAGCCCAGCACCCACCAGCCCTGCGTCGGCTGCCAGCCGCCCCCCGCGCGCGTGAGCGGCCAGGTCAGGGTCCCGAACCGGAGCGTGGCGTCGAATCCGGAGGCCGCGGCGGAGGTCTTCGCCCAGACCGTGAGCGTGTCGCCCGGGCGCAGGATGGCCGGGAGGTTGGGCAGCGGCTTCCAGATGACGGTGAGCGTGTCGCCGTAGGTCCACGCCGCAGCGGGGCGGGGCAGCAGGGCGAGCAGGGCGAGCAGGGCGAGCAGGACCGCCAGGATGGACCACGTGCGCATGGTGTCTTCCCCAGGATGGAGTGCAGCAACGATTCTACCGCGGCAGGGGCTGTCGCGTCATGCCCCAGAGCCGCTGCAGCACGAAGTCGGCGAGCTGGATCTGCTGGGTCCGCTGGAAGTACCAGAGCGGGAACCCCGAGAACAGCACCGGGCCGCACTCCAGGCCGCGGTAGTAGGTCATGACGGGCTCGGTGGCCAGGGCATCGCCCTGGCTGGCGAAGTAGAGCGTGTCGAGGACCGAGAACGTCTGCAGCGGGCCGCCATTCCCGGGGTCCAGCTCCTCGCCGATGGGATTGGGCTGGCTCAGGACCTCGCCGCGGTAGCCGACGGTGTAGTACGAGAACGAGGAGCGCAACGGCGGGATTGGATCGGTCGCGATCGTGCGCTCGACCAGGGTCGGGGGCAGCGCGGAGTAGTCGGGCGCGCCGGGGCCGGTGGGCCGCAGCGACGGGTTCCTGGACGCGCGCACCGGGGTCCGTGTCCGGATCTCGCTGCGCCAGTGGGCCGTGTGGAACATCAGCCGCCCGGCGACCAGTTCGCCCGCGGCGGCCGAGAACACCATGCCGCGCCAGGTGGCCTGGTAGCGCGTCTGGTCGTTGGTGAGCACGTTCCACGGCAGCAGGCTGTTGTAGGCGATCCCGCCGCCCATCAGCCACGTCCTCCCGCCCATGAAGCAGTACTCGGACAGCGAGTTGCTCTGCCCGGCCTTGCTCATCCAGCGCACGCTCGGCATCGGGTAGACCGGGTGGTCGGGCGCCATGTTGTAGTCCGTCGCCGCGTCGGTGTACCAGACGACCTGCCGGTATTGCGCGAGCGTCGCAAGCGGCACGCTCCCGCTCCGCAGGCCGCGGGTGCCGAGCGTGTCGAAGTCATAACCGTTGAAGATGCCCGGCGGGCTCAGCGTCGTCACCGGCACGTAGTCGCGCCAGCGCACCCCGCCGCGCGCGAAGAAGAACGTGTCGAGCTCGGCCGCGCTCGGCCAGTTGCCCCCGGGCGTGAGCGCGCTGTCGGGCCGGACGTTCGACGCGTGGTCGGGCGTGAGCCGGGTGTCGTCGACGAACAGCAGCGTCCTCGCGAACGACGGCCGCAGCACCCGGAACTGGATCACCGCCAGGCTCTTCAGCCCGTTGGTGTCCTCGGCCTCGATGTAGAACAGGTGCTGCTCCATCGAGTCCGGGGTGGTGCCGACGAACGGCCCCACGGTCGCGGACGTGGTCTTGCTGGCCGCCACGCTCCAGTGGGCGAAATCGGTCGCCTCGTCGCTCCGCCGGGTCTCGTCGTCCAGGTGCTCGATGTCCATGGCCCAGCGGTAGGACCGGACCTCCGAGCCGGGCTGCGCCACCGCGCTCCAGTTGAAGGTGAGCGTGCGGCCCCCCGGCACGTCGAGCCGCAGGTAGGTGGATGGATCCGTGTTGTAGCTGCCCGAGGCGTAGGTGTAGGAGAAGAGCTCGTTCCAGATGGTCATGCGGGGGCCGAGCAGCGACGGGTACGAGCAGAAGAAGCGGAGCAGGTTGACGTCGTAGGCGAACACCGGCGAGTAGGCGCCGGCCTCGTCGAACGAGACCACCGCCAGGACGTACTCGTGGCCGGTCGCCATGCTGTTGACCAGGAGCCGACAGGTGTCGCCGGCGATCGAGTCCCAGCCCGCGAACCTCGGCGCGTAGTGGCGGCGCAGCGAGTCGGGGTGGCTCAGCAGCGTGTGGTAGTCGAACTCGGAGTTGCCGTCGGCGAACAGGTGCGTGCGGTAGTAGAGCGGGTGCTTCGAGAGCTGGCCGTCGGGGTCGGTGCCCGTGAAGACGAACGTGGCGTTGGGCGGCACCTGCGGGTAGACGAGCCGGCTCGCCTTGGGCAGCAGGAACTGTACGGTCGGCGCCACGGTGTAGGTGAAGAACGCGGCCGTCGCGGGCGCGGACGCCAGCCCGCGATCGTCCACCGCCTCGATCAGGAAGACGTGGAACCCGCCGGGCCGCGCGACGGTCCCGAGCGAGTCGGGATCGCCGCTGGAGAAGTGGAAGACCTCGCGATTCGCCGTCGTGGACACCCAGGCCGTCTCGGCCCCGGCCTCGGTCGGCGGGTCGATGCTGTAGCGGTAGTGGTCCACGGCGCCGTCGGGGTCGAAGCCGGTCCAGAACATCTCGTAGGCGTAGTAGGTCGGCGACGCGGAGGGCGCGGGCGCCTGGGTGAGGCGCACGACCGGCTGCCGATTCTCGAGCGCGACGGTGCGCAGCCGGTCCTTGCCGCATCCGGCCAGCAGCGCCGCCAGCACCAGCGCCGCCAGGAGCCCCGGCCGCGCGGTCGCGCGGCGCGGGTGGCAGAGCGGGGCGGCGCTCACCGGATCACCACGAACCGGCCGATGCTCTGCCCGACCGGCGAATCCACGGTGAACAGGTAGATCCCGCTCTCGGTCTCCTGCCCGTTGCGCGAGATCAGGTTCCACGAGGCCTGTCCGTCGCCGCCGCTCCCGTCATGGTCCACCTGCGCGACGAGGTCGCCGGCCACCGTGTAGATGCGGATGGTGCAGCGGGAGCGGGGCAGGCCGCAGAAGTCCACGTGCCGTCCGAACGGATCGCCCGGCACGGGCGGCCGGTCCCAGGGCGCGTGCGCCCGGAATGGATTGGGTACCACCCAGACCCCCATGGCGTCGGAGCGGGAGCCGAAGTGCGGCGTCACCATCGAGTCGAGCGCGGCGATGATCGGCGTCTCGAGCCGCTCGAGGGTCTGGCCCCCGCCCGTCGGCGGCGCCCGTTCGATCAGCGTGGTCACCATGTAGAGGTAGTCGAACCCGTTCATCACCTCGAAGTCGGTGACGTGGTAGCGGCCGATCGGGTAGTGCGCCTGGCCGTACTCGGTGGAGTCGGAGAGCATGGTCGTGTCGGTGACGGCGGCGAGCGGCGTCGCCTGGTCGAGCGAATCCCGGCGGAACGAACCGATCAGCTCCCATTGCTTCGGCGGCGGCAGCTCGGACTCGCGGGTCCACTTCGAGAGCCGGTAGAGCCGGTAGCCGGCGAAGACGAAGCCCGAGTCCCCGGCGAGCCCGGCCTTGAGCAGGATCTCGGGCTGGTTGTCCCAGCCGATCGTCACGCGGTGGTCGCCGGCGGCGGCGTGCCGGGCCGGCGGCAGCGGCACCGACCCCGGGTTCAGCCAGGCGTAGTGCGTCTCGGCGCCCCCCCAGCCGGTGCACACGTCGCAGTCGAAGTCCGTCCAGACGCAGTGGCCGGGCCCGTAGGCGTCCGGCGCGCCCTCCTCCGAGGGCGGGATGGCGCTCGGGTCGACCACGACGTAGGAGGGGTCGGTGAAGAACTTCTCGATGCAGTGCGGGTAGTGCTGGAAGGTGATCCCCGCGGGTGGCTCATAGCAGATCTCGTGGCCGTTCACGTAGCTCCGCCCGTAGTTCCAGCGGCCGCTGGGCATGTCCACGTCGAGGTTGCGCCGGTAGCCGCGGTGCAGGAACTTCGCGGCCGCCATGGCCTGCGGCATCGCGGCCGGGCTCGGGGCCGCCACCAGCGCGACGGCGAATTGCAGGGTCTCGCCGGGCGCCAGCCGCACGAACGGCCCGCAGCGCACCAGCACGCTCCAGTCGCGCAGCTCGTCGCCCAGGTAGGCCTGCGGGTAGTCGCCCTGCAGCGCGCGGTAGCGGTCGACGTCCAGCGTGGGCGGACCGCCCTGGCCAGGAGGGAGGTCCTGCGCGAACACCGAGACGTGGAAGGTCGAGTCGAATCCCGGGGCCCGCGCCGCGTCGTGGGCCGCCTGCGCGCCCTCGAGGTCGAGGCCCGTGAGCAGCGCGAGCGGGTCGGTGGTGTGCGTGAGCGGCACGACGGCGACGGTGGGCAGCCCGCTCGTCGCCGAGGCGTCGGTGACGTAGGGCAGCGTGGCCTCGTAGCGCTCCTCGCAGAACTTCCGGTAGTTCGAGACGACGACGTCCCCGATGGGGATCACCAGCGAGTAGGCGGCCAGACCGGCGCGGTCGTTCAGGTGCCCGGCGGTCTCGGACCGGCCGCGCGAGTCGAGGTCGCAGTAGAGGCCGAAGTAGACCTGCTTCAGCGGCTGCGTGCCGTGGTTGGTGATCGTGAACTGGAGCCCGGCGATGTCGTCGTAGCCCGGAGCGGCCCAGGAGTACGCCTCCTGGTGCACCGACAGGCCCAGGGGCGAGTGGGATTCCCCGTTCGGATAGCCGTAGTTGATCGCTTCCGGCTGGTCGTCGGTGTACTCCGCCGTCATCATCTCGTCGCAGGGGACGGCGAGGTCCTCGTCGATCAGGCCGTCCCCGTCGTCGTCCTTGCCGTTCAGGACCTCCTCGTCCATCCGGCGGTCACGGTCGTCGTCGTAGGCCCGCTTCGAGCCCGGGGTCCCGGCCCAGACCGTGCGCACCCGGTCGTCGGGGGCGAGCGTCGGCCGCCACTCCAGCATCGGCCCGCCCGAGACCCGCGCGTGCCCCTCGCCGTCGACAGCTCCGACCCACAGCTCGGCGTGCCCGAGCGCCTCGTGCCCCGAGCCGCGCGGGTACTCGAAGGACGGGTCGAACGAGAGCCCCTGGTTGAAGAAGGCGTTGCCGATGATGCCGGCGTTGGTGATCCGCAGGTAGAAGTTGCCCGCGCCCAGCACCGGGCCACGGTCGTTGATGTCCAGCACGGCACGCGACGTCGCCGGGGCGACCAACGTGGCTGCCCCGAGGACGAGCGCCAGAAGAAACGGGGGTCTCCTCAACACGGCTCCAGTGGCTGTCGTGTACGGGCAGTGGGGGCTGCCGCCAGCGTCCGAGGACCGGGGGAAGGGGGGACGCCGGCCTTCACGCTGGACCATGTTCGCACCGTTGGCCCGTGCAGGCAAAGAGGTTCCCCCGATCACGCGGTCCGCCGGCGCGACGGGCCGGCCGCGGCCCCCGATCCGCGCGGCCCCCGCGCCGGACGGCGCTGGTCCCCGGGCCGCGACGTGCCGATACCGGGCGGGACTGCTACACTCTTCCCGTCCATCGGACTCCACGCGGGCACGGCTCGCGGCGGGGTCCCCGTTCCGCACCGATCGCGCCGGGCCTGGCGGCTCGCCGTGGTCAGAGCCAGGAGGACAGGTCATGTCGATGACCTCGCGCCGCGCTTCGCGCCTCGCCGTCCATCAACGTCAACCCCGTTCCTTCGAGCCGCCCCGCCTGCCCGACGGCCACCGCGCGCCGGTGAGCGCCTATTTCGGGCGGCACGTGCTCGACCTGATCAAGCTCAAGGAGCGCCTGCCGCGCGAGTCCTACCAGGCCCTGCTGGCGACCCTGCGCAACGGCAAGCCGCTGGCCCGCGAGGCCGCGGACACCATCGCCTCGGTCGCGCGCGACTGGGCGACCTCGCACGGGGCCACCCACTTCACGCACTGGTTCCAGCCCATGACCGGGCTCACGGCCGAGAAGCACGACTCGTTCATCGACCTGAACGTGTCCATGCCGGGCGAGCTCAAGGTGCTCGAGCGCTTCTCGGGCTCGCAGCTCATCCAGAGCGAGCCGGACGCCTCGTCGTTCCCGTCGGGCGGCATGCGCACCACGTTCGAGGCCCGCGGCTACACCGCGTGGGACCCCTCGTCGCCCATGTTCCTGGTCGAGAGCGTGAACGGACGCACGCTGTGCGTGCCCTCGGTCTTCATCTCCTACCACGGCGACTCGCTGGACCAGAAGACCCCGCTGCTGCGCGCGCTCGAGGCCGTGGACGAGCAGGCGGTCGCGTTCCTCAAGCTGCTCGGGGACGTGGACGTCCATTCGGTGGGCGCCACGCTCGGCGTGGAGCAGGAGTACTTCCTGGTGGACCGCGACCACTGGGCGCAGCGCCCGGACCTGGTGCTCTGCGACCGCACGCTGCTGGGCGCGGCCTCGCCGCGCGGTCAGCAGTTCGAGGACCACTACTTCGGCTCCATCCCGCCCCGCGTGCTGGCCTTCATGGAGGAGATGGAGTTCGAGCTGCACCGGCTGGGCATCCCGGTCAAGACGCGGCACAACGAGGTCGCGCCGATGCAGTTCGAGATGGCGCCCATCTTCGAGGACGCCAACATGGCGAACGACCACAACGCGCTCGCCATGGACGTGGCGCGCAAGGTCGCGCTGCGGCACCACTTCGTCTGCCTGTTCCACGAGAAGCCCTTCGCGGGCCTGAACGGCAGCGGCAAGCACTCGAACTGGAGCCTGGTGACCGACCGGGGGGAGAACCTGCTCGACCCGGGGCGCACCCCGCACCAGAACCTACGCTTCCTCGCCTTCCTGGCGATCTGCCTGAAGGCGGTGCAGGACCACGCCCTGGTGATGCGCACCTCGATCGCCACCGCGAACAACGACCTGCGCCTCGGCGCCAACGAGGCCCCGCCCGCGATCCTGAGCGTGTTCGTGGGCGAGCTGCTGACGCGCATCATCGCGCCACCGGCGAGGACACCGAGCACTTCATCGTCGACATGGGCGTGGGCAAGCTGCCGCAGCTCGCGCAGGACTACACCGACCGCAACCGCACGTCGCCGTTCGCCTTCACCGGGAACAAGTTCGAGTTCCGCGCCGTCGGCTCGTCCATGAACTGCGCCGGCCCGATGGCGATCCTGCTGGCCGCGGTGGCCGACGCGACCGCGGCGCTCGCCGGAAGGCTGAAGGAGAAGCTCGGGACCGGGACCGCCCGTGACCAGGCCGTGCTCGAGCTGCTGCGCGAGGTGTTCCAGGAGACCGCCGCGGTCCGCTTCGAGGGCAACAACTACAGCGACGAGTGGAAGGCCGAGGCGGCGCGGCGCGGGCTGCCGAACCTGGTGGACACGCCGGCGTCGCTCGAGACGCTGCGCGATCCGAAGCAGACCGCGTTCCTGCTCGAGCAGGGCGTCTTCACCGAGGTCGAGCTGTCGGGGCGCTACAACATCGCGCTCGAGCGCTACGTCAAGCACGTCACGCTCGAGGCCGAGACGCTGCTCGAGATGCTCCGCACCCTGGTCATCCCGGCGGGGGAGAAGCAGTTGGCCACGACGCTCGGCGTGTGGAACGGCCTCGGCGCCGCGGCGGGCGCGAAGCTGGTGGACGCGGCGCGGCTCGCGGCCGAGTCGGGCGTGCGGGGGCTGACCACCCGGGTGGCCGAGCTCTCCAGCGAACTGGGCGAGGTCACCGCCGCGGTCGGGCGGCTGGAGGCGCTGCTGGACGAGCTGTGCGGGTCGCACGACGAGGCGAAGACGGCGCGCCGTCTCGCCGACGAGGTGCGGCCGCTCATGGCGAAGGCCCGTGCCGCCGCCGACCGGCTGGAGCACCTGGTGGACGACGAGACCTGGTCGCTGCCCAAGTACCGCGAGATGCTGTTCGTGCGCTAGCCCGGGCGGACGAAGGGGCGCGGGGCGACCCGCGCGGACGGTGGGCCGGCCCGACGGGCCGGCCCCCGTCGTTCCCGGCTTGACGCGGCTCTCCCGCCGGGCGGATACTTTGTAACGCAAAGCCCTTTGCGCCAACCCCGACCCGGGAGGATTCCGATGGCCCGACACGTCGCCGCGCTCGCCTTCATCTTCGTCTGCACCAGCATCGCCTGGATGGTCCTGGGCTCGACCCTGGTGGTGCGCACCCATGCCACCTCCACCGCGCTCGGCGGGCGCGTGGCCTCGACCTGGGGTGCGCCCCAGGCGCAGTCGCCGCCGTCCGCGTCGGTGGCGCGGCCCGGCAGCTCCACCGTGACCGAGACCGACGAGTCCGGCCGGCGCGTCCGTCGCACCGTCGCCACGCGCGACACCATGGCGCTGCCGCTCGAGCGCAGCCGGGTGAGCGTCGGCCTCGGGCTCGAGCCGCGGCGCAAGGGCCTGCTCTGGTACGCCACCTACCGCGTGCGCTTCGACGGCAGCTACGACTTCCGCAACACCAGCGACCAGGAGACGGTGCGGTTCTGCTTCCCCTACCCGGCGGCGCGCACCATCTACGACGACCTGGTGTTCACGGTGGACGGGATCCCGGTCGCGCTCGAGCACCACGGCGCGGTCGCGACCGGCGCCGCGCGCGTCGCCCCGGGCGCGGTGGCGCGGCTGCGCGTGGCCTACCGCTCGCAGGGGCTCGACGCCTGGAGCTACCGCTTCGGCCGCGACGTGGCCGAGGTGCGGGACTTCGCGCTGGTCGTCACCACCGACTTCCGCCGCGTGGACTTCCGCGACGACTCGCTCTCGCCCACCGGCGAGCGCGCGGTCGCGCAGGGGCTGGCGCTCACCTGGAGCTACCGCGACCTGGTCACCGGCTCCCAGATCGGCCTCGAGATGCCGCAGCGGGTCCAGCCCGGCCCGCTGGCGGGGCGCATCTGCTTCTTCGCCCCGGTGTCGCTGTTCTTCTTCTTCTTCCTCCTCTTCATCATCACCGTCCTGCGCCGGGTCGAGCTGCACCCGATGAACTACTTCTTCCTGGCCGCGGCGTTCTTCTCCTTCCACCTGCTGCTCGCCTACCTCGCCGACCAGGTCCCGATCCACGCTGCCTTCGCGATCTGCTCGGCGGTCTCGGTGGCGCTGGTGGTGAGCTACCTGCGGCTGGTGACCGGGTTGCGCTTCGCCGTGGTCGAGGCCGGGCTCGCGCAACTGGTCTACCTGGTGCTGTTCTCC
>Ga0335071_10007188_pt1 | contig 11468 bp, 8 predicted proteins | sample Lox_Sample_15_FD_206724 | JGI IMG/M metagenome (GOLD analysis project Ga0335071, IMG submission 206724) | Soil microbial communities from Loxahatchee National Wildlife Refuge, Florida, United States - Lox_Sample_1.5 | ecosystem: Environmental > Terrestrial > Soil > Wetlands | place: USA: Florida...
CACAGGTGAGAGGATCGTTTCGTTTGTCCAGGACAATGACATCCCCATGGCTATGTTGAACACGCTGCAAGTCCTGCCCAACACATCTCTTTGGGACCGACTGAAGAAGGAAGGTAGACTGCTGGAAGAGAGAACCGGCGGGAATACCACCGGCGGCAGGCTCAACTATGTTCCCTCCCGCCCGGAAGCGGAGATAATGCAGGAATACCTTGACGCATGTCAAAAACTATACGAGCCGTCTGCATACCTGCAACGAACATACCGACATTACATGGACATGAGGCCGACTCGCCGCGCGCTGGGCATTGAGAAATCCGGGTCCGCCAGCGCGTCCACCACCCGCGTTAAGGGCCAATCCATTGGGGCCACATTGGATGATCTGCGGGCTTTACTGCGCTTCATATGGAAGCACGGAATTGTTCCAGGATACAGGCTTCAATTCTGGAAGCAGTTGGTTCGAGCCTATCTGAAGAACCCCAGCCGTGTGAAGCAATATCTTTACACTTGCATCATGGGAGAAAACGTTTTCAGTATCCCAGAAGACATGAGTAAAGCCATTTCTGACTCTATTCGAATGCCTGACCGCTCGATTCAGTTACCGCTTAAAATCGCAAACTGAAAAGCAATTAATCCAGTCCACAGTCATGTCCAAGCAATTCCCATTTTATTGTCAGGTTGAAGAAGAATTCGTTTATTAATCTGTAACCCAAGCTCAGAATTTGAATAAATTTCTGCTCATTGGGGCTGGCAGCCCATCATGGCAAAGAGAATCGGCGTCCCATCGGGGGGATTGACACGAGACAACAAACAGATCGCGTCAAGCTGAATCGTCAGGGACCGCGACCTTTTGAAAGACTTTTCACTAGCTGTCACGTGAAAGTGGGACTGGGCCGCCTGTGGGGAGCGGCCCAAGAAACCTTTCCCCCAGCCGCCATATCATTATGAAATAAAACACGAGCGTCGTGACAACTGCCGTATGGAGCCCCATAATAGGTTTGACGAGGACAAAAATCGCCAGGGACATTGTGGTCAAAACTAGTGGAAACAAGGCGTCTATAGCGCCAAAAAAACGAAAACGAATCTCACAGTACAGAAATGTTAAGAGGGCCATGGCGAGCTTGGTCAAAATTATTACCAGACATCCTCCCATCAGTCCAAATGGCTCGACCAGCGTCCAGTTAAAGAGTAAATTGAGGAGTGTCACTATAACACTGAAGAGCAATAGAGCGTTTGAACCTCCTGCTACCATCATCACATAGAAGAACAAATTATTTTCAAACGAAAGTAATATCGTCCATACGAGATATTTTTGCATCCAGGCCGCGTCAGAGAAATCGGCCGGGTAAACGAGCCTGATGAGCAAATCGCTCTCAGCATAAAGAAAAAGCATTATGGGGAATGCTACCGCCATTAGCCACAGGGCGTTGCTCCGCACAAGCCCATTCGCCCGGGTCCTGTTCGACCACCAAAGTGAGGCCAGTAGAGGGAAAATAACCCACGCCAAAAGCTGCTCGGAAGCCAACGTCGAGACCGGCTCCACAATGTTCCATGTCGCACTGTAGTACGCCACACCTTTGACTCCCGTAGCGCCTTCCAAGAAAAAGATGTTTGTCTTATTGTAGACCACTCCCAGAATCTCTATTAGCGCGAAAGTCAGTGCCCCGCGAAACAAAGTCCATACTGCCGGCCATTTCGGATACCCAAAGAGTGTCCCTGAATAAGTGGCAAGAGAATACATAATTGCGAAACCCAGTCTCGCCGAGGCTGATATCAGTGCGAACAGGCTAATGATGACCGGATGCAATCCCACGGCTGCCGCTAACAACCCATATCCATAACCCAAAAGTGATCCGGCAATCTTGATACGTGCCTCCCAGTCTTGACGACCTCTCACTCGCAAGTCAGCAAAAAAAGTATCCGCAAGCGCCTCCAGTCCGAATCCCAGGCAGATGAGAATCAGCACGAGTGCCATTTCCATGGAAAAAGCCTTGAAAATACCAAACCCCACCACGAACGACATGGTAGGCACGAGGAGTGCCAATTTGATGAGGTTTACGTGGTTCAGGATGTCGGACTTGCTTGCGGAGCCATTACGACCCAAAGTCGCTACCAAGGGATAGTACAACCCGAATTCAACTGCTTTCATCACGACGCTGGCTGCGGCCAAAGCGTACATAATCTCGCCATAAATAAATGAATTCAACCACGCCAGGTATAGGAAGAACGCCACACTAGCCAGGGTCTCCACCCCTCGAGCCGACACGAGATGGATAAAGCGGTTTAAGATCCCTCTTTCCAGTAAGTTAGAATCGACCTTACATAGGGTGCCCGTCGAAGTTGAGTCGGCTTCCCGGTTCAAAACTCATTTCTCCTATCCCCTCGGATTAGCTGCCACAATCATACAGGTTTTGTGGCAGGCTATTAGCCTATAGTACCGATTCACCTTCGAATCAGTGAAGCGAATTGAAACCCTTCAACACACTGACCTCGTTTCCAAGCCAGTGCTGCCCATGACCCCGGCGGGCCGATGTTGGCCCGGCTGGCGAGCCATGACTCCTTTATTACGCATTCGCCTATTGAGCTTGCTCAGCAGACGTTACAGGAGCCATGAGTTGATCACCCGTTACCGTGGTCGTGGTGGCGCAGGCATTTAGTAGCCGATGAAAGGATTCGTCCGGCCAGAACCGACGGTTGAACCGGTAACAGACCTCGGAAAGATACCGCTGCAAGTGTTTGTCTGAGACTCCTCGGTGAGGACCGGATACGACGGCTTTGGCGTTGGCAATGAGCCGATGCGTCCAGGGCAAAAGTTTCATGGAGTCTTTCGGATCGCTCAAGATCGCTCGGTAGTGAACCACTCCCAACTTCTTGGAGACTTTCTGGTAGCTTCTCCACCCGTCTGATCTCAGCGAAGTGAGCAACGGCTTAATCTCATTAACTGGAACAGTCAGCCTGTTCAGCAACGCCTCGATGGTGTCTGCCGATGCGTCTTCAGCCACAAAAGCATGAGCAAATCCTGGTTCCTCTTTGCCCGAGGAGTTCAGCCAGGTCGAGACGGCTACGATGACCACGCTCTTTCTCTCGGCCCCGCGTCCAGGCTTGCCGGGCGAACTCGGCCCGAAAAGAGACTCGTCTACCTCAACCAAACCGGCCAGCCTATAGTGGGAATCTCGGTCCGCCATGGCCTTTCGGATCTTGTGCGCCGTGACCCACATGGTCCTGTAGTCTGGGACCTCCAGTTCTCTCTGCGTCTCCGCAATAGAGACGCCGGTCTTGGAGGTAGCCATCCGATAAATCAACCAGAACCACTTGACCAATGGCGTCCTCGTCTTGTGGAAAATCGTGCCCGCAGTCAAAGAAGCTTGGTAGCGGCATGCTCCACACAAATACAGATGCCGCCGTTCCAGAACGCTGCAATCGGAATGACCACATCGGGGACAACAGAAGCCCTCGGGCCATCGCGTCCGAAAAAGTCATTCCAGACAATCATTCTCGGAACCGAACAGCCTTTGAAACTTCAGAAGACTCATGCTCTGATATTCCGGTTTGTTCAGCTTCACATGGCATGCGGTCGCTTTAGCACCCTTGCTGAGCTAATTCAATAGGCGATTACGCATATTCCGCATTCGATTACGATTCAGGATAAGTTCGTAATTGTAGCCCTAATGCCCGGGAGTTATCAAGGGCCTGCTGTTCGATGTGTCAGTTGAGCATTACGATTTGATATGGTCCCCTCCCTCTCTCCTTTAGCGACAAAGTCGCAGCCCGCTTCCAACACCTGGTCCGGAAGCGGCATTGGATACAATCCTCCCGCGACCCCCAGTTTGTCTCTTCGCTTAGGCTTCCGGATGAGAGCCAACAAACTGTTCCGGTGCACAATCATGACTGTGAGAATGACGATGTCGACCCTATCCCAGTCTGAAACCGTTACTTCCCGTTCCACGCAATCCACGAGTCGGAATTCCTAACGGCAGGGCAGTAAGGCTGCCATCGTAATAAGACCGAGCAGCTGCGCAAGAGATTGACCTCCTAACCATTGGCAAATATTCCGGCAAGTCCAGAAACACTCCGGAGTTCGAGGACTTATCAGTAATGCTCTCATATTCTGTTACTCTGGCCTACGTGTCAGCATCGCCGAACCAACGACATCCATCCCACCTTCGTCACCGATCGCTCCCGGCGGCACATCTCAAAACTGAAAAACCATACTGTGCTTGGCGGAATGCCCAAAACCCCCACAGAACTATCTCCAGGTTTCAATAGTAGAGATATAATCAATTTACCCCACCAGCCCCTGAAGCATATCATTTCAAGTTAATAGCTTTCTCGGGACAAATCTCCTGACAGCGGAACAGTATAAGAGAGGCTTTTTCATCAACATGACGACGGCATTGCCTTTTTCAGGTCGCGTGGGACACTGGACCCAGACCTCTTCGGGGTCAGTGGGACGACCTCTGAGCCGTGCAAGGGTTCAAGAAAGCTCCAAATGCCAAGACCGCGTCATAATTCCCGATAATATTTGCGATCAAGACTGCGGCCAGTCCCGAGCGGCGCGGCTTCCTCACATCCTGGTATAATCAACCGCTTAGTGATCTGCGCGATTTCCACTTGAATTTCGTGGGAGATTCTGATTAAATGTAGTTGGCAATTATTAGTAATGATTGTAATGAGGCATAGTTGTCGAAAGGACTTAAAAATGACTTTAAAATCGCTTCGAGAGAAGGCAAAAAATATCGGAGTTAAGAGCATTACTCGCTTCACTGAAGAGAGACTGATCCGAATGATCCAGTCTTATGAATCAGTTCTCGTTTGCGATCCTACCTGAATAAAGGCCGCCAGAGGCCTCGTTGAGGCACAGACGTCCTCTGACGATGATCCGAAGGGTTAAGGCTAGCCTGCGATAATAGCAGTGAGATTTGCGATTTCAGATTGGAAAACATCTCCTTCGGGAAATCCGATTCTGAACGTATCCCGCGAGACCCTCGCAAGCATACTGAACCAGAAAAAATTTCCGGAAAATCTCAAAACGAATATCACGGCTCTAAGCAATGCCGGATTGGCTCCAACAGGTCTTTAATATTCCGGTTCAGTGTCTCCGATGCGTCACCGCTTCCTGTTTGAGATCCAAAAACTCATTCAACTATCACCCACTCTCCTATGAGGCTTTGCCTGGAACTTGCATCTTCACGCTGCATCAGTGGGCGTGTGATTCATAATCGGACGCTCTATACTTTGAATCTCTCATAAAGCGAAATAGGTTTGTCAGTACAGCGGTACGTGACAAACTCTAGACAAGTGTGGCGGGAGAGTTCTACACTTATTCGAACCTCATCGCTTCGGCAACGTCAAGCTCGCTCGCTTTTTTAGCGGGAATCATCCCGGAAACCACTCCGAGGATAACTCCGAACGCCAGGCTACCAAACAAACTAGCAACAAAAACGCTGTACGCGGGAACAGTGTTAAAGCATTTTTCGGTAATCTCCACACTAATGGTTCCCAAAATAATTCCTAGAGCTGCCCCCATAAGACTTATCCCCACGCCCTCCATGAGAAACTGCGTCATTATCATGCTATCGGTGGCGCCGACAGCCTTTCTCAGCCCGATTTCCGTTGTCCTTTCCCGGACCGCAGCAAGCATGACATTGGTAATGCCCAGCGCCCCAATTAATAGAATCGCTCCAAGTGCGGCATATAAAAACAATTTTACCAAAAGCACGGTCCTCTTTATGTGTTTAAGCGCTTCAGGGTACCAGTCTACAATCATGGCTTCAGCATAGTTTGGCTGATTTCTTGCCAAGATGCGCGAGGTCTCCTTTCGCACTCTCTCCACAACGTCCCAGTTCTCTGTTCTGACATAAATAGTTCTGATGTGGTACATGTCAGGGAGTATCGTCCTTGCAACCGTGATAGGAACGATGATCGTGTCCGGCAGTGCCACGTCATCGATGCCGCCAATGATCCCAACCACCCGGAATTGGTTGCCACTGATGAAAATTGTCTTGCCCAGAGGATCAATGTCCCCATTGAACAATTTCTTCTTAATGTTCCGACCCAACACACAAACGCTTTTCTTAGCAATAAAGTCTTCTACGCTAATGGGCCTGCCCACAGACACCGGAGCATTGCAAATCAGGTGGTAGGAAGGCTCTACGCCGAGCAACCTGACCCCTGTTGCTTTGTTTGTCCCATACGTTGGCTCGAACTCAAAGCTCCAGACAACGGGTGTTGCGCCGGCCACGCCCGGCACTTGTCTGAGATCCTCAAGATCCTTCTGCGAATAGGACCCATGATGCCACCTTTCGCTTCGGTCGAAGTCCCAAGTTGCTTTCAAAATTGTGGCGGCACCAAGCAGTTCGAGATTACCGCCGACATCGCTCTCGACGGAATCACCCATAGTCAATACGGTTACGAATCCTGCCAAACCAAGCGCAATACCTATCACCACGCCCTTGTAGCGCCTCTTATTCCTGTAGATCTGCCGTAGTGATAGCCGGGTCAGGTCTGATACCAACATTCCGGTCAATTTATATTTCGCTGCCTTTCTATGGACTTGTTAGAGTTTATCTGTGCAGACCCCGACGTTCGACCAAACGCTGAACCAACATTTTCGCATTTCTAGTACCGTCCTGTACTCTAACCAAGCGATGTAAAAATGATAGGAACAACAGCTGATAATTAGCCCGTTAGGCGCACTAATTTATTACTGTTACTTTCGAGCCAGCACACCACAACTGGTTGCAAAACCTCAACGGAAGAAAAAGATAGTGCATTATTTCGTGACAGTCCAGCGAGACCCAGGATAAGCCGCCCCAAGATCGAGGCACTTCTCGGTATTCGGTGCGTCGAGCCTGCGCTCCCAAGCCAGGCAAGCTGTGAAACTCGACATACTCCAATGGCCTCCCTTATTTGGTCAATCTCGTTGAGGCTCATGGCCCTCCGGTTCTGTGCTCCTTATTCGCATGAGGGTTGCCTTTCAAATAATCCTTCAGATGCGCCTGTGAATGAACCAAATGGCACTTCAAGCACGGGTGTTCAAGCTTGGGCGGAAGCTCTCCGGTCTTATTCCTGTTGAAAAGCTTTCTTGCAGTCACAAACAAATGGTTGTTGCGAATCGACACGATGTCCCCCTCGGAATAGTGGGCGAAATCGTCCTTATTAAAATACGTGTAATAGCACGGGGCAACCGAACTGTCAGGGGTGATGACCGCCAAATGCCATAACTGGTGACAATATTGCACCTCGGAGAGCATCTTTTTTGGATCGTTGTCGAGCTGGACGGTCTCTTCCTCAGGCCCGACGGCCGGCAGGGCACGAAATATCTGGACACCCAGCCGCCGCGCCAAGTCTCTGGCGGCCGGGACCTCCTGTTGATTATTTTTGAAGACAAGATAATGGAACTCGATTATCGGAGTCTTCAAAGCGTGTTTCTTCTTGAACTCCGAGATGTGTCGAACATTCTCAATTAACCTTTCAATCCTTCCGCCTCGGTGGTATTTCTGATACACTTCCTGAGTTGTGCCGCTCAGGCTAACGACCAAGTAATCCAAACCGGCCTTGCACACCTCGTCCATCAACTGTTGGTTTAGAGTATTCATGTTGCTTGAAATCATAGTAAAAATTCCGCGATCATGACACATTTGAACCAGGTCGACTATCCGAGGATGTAGGAACGGTTCACCCCAATCGTAGAGATTCACACTGATAAGGTAATCGCCGATTTCGTTCAAGAGCTTCTCCACGGCAGCCGGGTCTACCATTCGGTGTGTACGCCCGCTTTTCCTTCTTGCGCCGGTGGGGCAGTAGGGACACTTCAAGTTGCATATGTTGGTGACATCAATGACCGCTGAATAAGGCATCGATTTCGGCCCCGGATTCCGTCTCAAAACATCCAATTCACATCTGACAAAATTAAGCATCTTCTTGGGGGTCACATATTTAATTCCTGCCTTCGCAAGAATTCCTATTCGCCCCCAACCGGTAGCCGGACCGTATCCATTCATGAGCTATTGGCCTTTCATGCTATATCGATGCCGCGAATCTGGAATCTGCGGATGTGTAGCTCTAAGTTTAAATTATAATCTTGGAAACTAATCAAAGGCAATCACTGACATACAACACCGCAGATTCCATAGTCTTTTCTTAGGAAAGGGGTATCCACACTTTGGCGAACCACTATCCTGAAATTGCCGGACAGCTCGATTTGTTCCTTTCACTTGCTGGCACTTGCCTGAGACTTCTTTCTTTCAAGATGATACAGCGCCATGAGGCCAAATCTACTCCGAGAGGTAGTCCACGCGCCTATTTCTTTGTTCAACCACTCAAGATTCAGGTTCCCACTGCCCTCTCGGATATAGAATATGTCAGTAGTGGCGGGCTCGGTGCGCTGTACGGTTTCCATGATTGAGGCGAGCGCCGTCTCGTCGAGAGACCATTCCAAACGGTTGCCTTCAGTAAGCATGTTGAGTTTCAGTTCCTTGTCAAAAGGAGGAATCACGGTGACAACTAGATTAAGGCTCATCCAAACAGGGTTAAAACATTTGCAGTAACCCCTGGAGATATAGTACTGCAAGGTCAGAACCTCGTTGGCCGGGCTGATCAACAAGGCCGGCGTCTGAGCTTTCTCCCATGCCTGGCTGACGGCTCCGCACAGGCTTTTCCAATCAGTTCCCCGGTTCGAATAAGGGAAGCCTCCTAAACTGACAGCGACAAATGACACCAGAAAGGCTATCGAAAGCAGTTTTGCCTTGGTCCGCATTAGTTCGCTGAAAGAGTAACCCAAAAGGAGCACAGCCGGGAACACAAACAGATAAGGTGCTTTTTGGCTGAACACCGCTACTGGGCTCAGTGCCATAAAAAAGGACAGAATCACTACCTGGAAAAAGAAAGGTCTAATCGAGACATTCCTGACTATATTTCCTAGATTTATCAATATGATGCAGACCGCCAATACGGCCAGTGACAGGCCCAACCAGCCCAACCAGTCATCGGGCATAGCTATGATACCGTCGTAAAGCAGGCCATAATCGGGACTATCAAGACTGGACGGGTGAGGGTTAAGGAGAGCTAGCAACTTGCCGGCCGGCACTTCCGTGAGAGACCAAATACTGTACTGTTTGAATATCCGCACCGCCGCCATGCTGTGGATCATCTGAATCGGCATCACTACTGCCCATGGGATCCATCCAACAGCCAATATGAGCCCCAATTTGGCCACCACGTAGAGATTGGCGCGCGTGGGACTGGATAAGACACCTGCCACCGCGGCGGCCGCAATACTCATGAGCGCAAGGTTGTGCGTATAGATGGCCGATATGCCAACAAGAGCAGCGTAAGGAAACCATCTTTGCTCACCGGAAACAACCACACGAAAAAAAAGATACGAAAAGAGCGAGCAAAGAAAAACCAACATCGTGTAATTTCTGGCATCTCTAGAAAAATAAATGTCATAGGGGAGCAGAGAAAAGACGCAAGCACTCGCAAGAATGGCCCACGAATTGTTCGATGCTTGCGCATCGCGGATGCACATTGCCAGAAGCAGTAACAAGAGCAGAGAGAATGCCGTGGATAGCGATCGAAAAGCTGCTTCACTGGTTCCAAATAAACCGGTCCACAAGGTTTGCAAAATCCAATATAGGGGAGGGTGACAGTCAGTGACCGCCAACGGTACTACATCTTTCAAAGATCGCGTGAGAGACCACGTTGCCGCTTCGTCAAAATCAAAGCCGCGATCGGCAATGGTGTACATACGGACACCCAAGTGCGCTATACATGCAAGCGAGACGATTATCAGTAGGGCTCTGTTTGAAGGAATGGCCAGCCAAGTTCTAAAAATTGTGCGCAACATCAAAGACCTCAGCTGTAGTCTTCCACGGGGGCTTCGCACTCATGAGATGCCCGGAAAGCCCTCTGGTCATAGGGCGCTCTTTTCAAGGCCAATAGGGAATCCTTTGCCACCGGACTCGGCCCCTGTTTGCCAAGTCTCCGCATTATGGCGAGCGGGATAGGCAGCTTTGTAAATACTCATTGTACGTCACGTCTCTGCCTCGGTCAACGTGAACTTGTCATTGGTTTGTGACCGCTTTCTCTTGCTCCGTTAGCCACCAAGAAACCCTTGGAGCTCAAGACCATTTCGGTGACAACATTTGCGCTATGAACCATTCTTTAAGCCTTGGCACAGTAGAAGGACAGAAACAAATCCATGAAACCTAGGTTCTGCAGGGCTTCTACGATTGCATTCCGGCCTACCACCAATCTGCTCTTGAAGGCATTTCAGGGATAGGAACAGTTGCATTGTGAAACCGGCACATGAGCGGAGAACAAGAAAAGCTCTTCTTGCAACCTCTTCAAGGGGGGTGACGCCGCGAAAATAGCTACGGCCGAGATCACGGTAGAAACCGTGCTTCGAGCATGCAGTGAATCAACCGGAATTATGCCGCCGTACTGCCATCTTGGAGGCACTAGGAATAGCTAACCGACCCCAGGAGATACTCTTTGTCATGAAGCATGCCCGGTTCTCCCGTCACAGAATCGATAAAAGCGAGACCGTCGTCATGTTGATCGAAAAGCCTCAGAGGTGCCTGACGTCTCAGACTTTCTTTCCGCCGACATAAGTCAGAAATGTGGAAAAGGCATGCCTAAATACTTTCGTTACGAAACCCGAGAGACATAGGCTCAAAACCAAATGTTTTCAGTAAGATTTAGTGTAGAACCAGAAGCCTAGATGCACACCAACATCCAAATGGTCATGTAATCGCGATTAAGCGCCTATTCGAATCTCATAGCTTCGGCGGCGTCCTGTTCTGGGTTCGCTGGTATGCGGCTTTTGCTCAACCCGGGGTATATGAGTATGGCGAGGGTGAACGGGTCACGTACTTCATCAGGCTTCCGGCAAATGCTGCGCAGAACAGACTCATCGCCCCGTATCTGACGCGTCCGGTGGGAGGGACCTGCCGAGAGCAGGGTTCAAATTAGGCTGGTTGATCTCAGGTGCCAGGCGCAGACCTGGGACAGGGAGCGCAGGGCAGTTGCCAAGATCGAGTGGTACGATGGAGAACTCTTCCCAAGGATCGGATTCATTGTGACCAATTCCAGGCTCCCTGCGGGGAAGGTGGTTAAGGTTTACAATGGGCGCGGGGACGTTGAAAACAGGATCAAAGAGGGCAAGAACACGCTGCGCTGGGACAAGACGAGTTGCCATCGATTCGCTGCCAACCAGGACCGCTTGCTCATGGGAGTATTGGCGCGCAATCTCCTGCACATACTCAGGTAATCCTACCTCCTGGGCGAAGAGGTCAAACGGTCGATAGAATGGCTCATCAAGCGTCTGATCAAGGTTGGAGCGAGGGCGTCGTATCACGGTCGGAAGCGGTATGTTCATGTGGCATCGGCCTTTCCCTTAGCTCGATACTACCAAGCTGTTTCTGGGTGCGGGCCGAGCTATTTTGGTTGACCAAGGGGCACAGGGTGAG
>Ga0335071_10007189_pt1 | contig 11467 bp, 9 predicted proteins | sample Lox_Sample_15_FD_206724 | JGI IMG/M metagenome (GOLD analysis project Ga0335071, IMG submission 206724) | Soil microbial communities from Loxahatchee National Wildlife Refuge, Florida, United States - Lox_Sample_1.5 | ecosystem: Environmental > Terrestrial > Soil > Wetlands | place: USA: Florida...
GCCGTCGATAAAGGGAGATAGAACGGGATTCTCAGGTCTTGTCGAGATCGAGAAACACACGGATCTCGCCGCGCTGGGCCATGGCGTCGCGATAGCCTTGCGCAATCAGTCTGGTGGTGTACGCCGCCTCGAACATCAGGTAGCTGAGGAAAGCGCCGCCGGCGTTGTTGCGCACGCCCATGCCGCGCAACAAGGTACGCACGGCGATTGGCAACTCGTCGGCCAGGTTCGCCGCCAAGGCATCCGGTCGCTCCGAGGGCTCGATGACCATGAGGTCGACCGGACGCCACGGCAGGTTCTCCCTTGCGCGCACTTCGGCAGGAATGCGGGCCGCGAGACGGTTGATCTGCGCCATGCGCTCGATGTCGGCCGAAACGCGATCGACGTAGATGCCCGACAGAACGTGGCCGGCCGTCTCCGCCAGGGTCGGGCGCCCACGCCCGTGCCAGCGTTGCGAGTTGACGTCGGCCATGCGGCCGGAGCCGATCACGAGGATACGACTGGCGCCCAGCCGGACCGCCGGGGACAGGGGCGCCAGTTCCCGCATGGCGCCGTCGCCGAAGAACTCCCGATGCAGTCTCTCGGCGGGGAACAGGAAGGGTACGGCCATCGACGCGATCACATGATCGATGCCCAGCGCCACATGGGCGCCGGCGCGCTGCGGCCGCTGCCATGGCTCCAGATCCGCGCGTCCCTGGAAGAAGCTGACGCACTGACCGGATGTATAGCCGGAGCAGCTGATGCTGAGGGCACGCAACGCCTGCGAATTGATGAGCCCTTCGAGGCGGGAGAAGTCGAGCTGCTTGCCCAGCAGGTCGCGCAACGGCGCGTTGTCGAACAGGGCGCGCGGCCCGGCGCCGAAGATCCACCCAGCCGTCAGCGCGGCAAGCCAGCGGCCGCCGGACATGGCCACCCCAAGAGGATCCGCCCGGTAGATCTGGTCCGCATGCAGTTGCGACCAGAGCGTTTCCAGGCGATCGACGCCGGCGCCAAAGTCGTCCACGGAGAGCGCCATGCTGGCCGCATTGATGGCGCCCCCGGACACGCCGCAGTAGATCGAGAACGGGCTCCGCCCGCGCGGCGGCGCCAACTCGCGGATCGCCTTCAGGACGCCGACCTCATAGGCAGCGCGAGCGCCACCGCCCGATACCACCAGCGCCGTTCTGTTGTCATGCATCTGCATCGTCACCGCCGCGCCTGCTGCTGGGCGACTTCCACCGAGAGAAGGGCCGTGACGTTGATGATCCGTCGCACCGTCGCGGTCGGCGTCAATATGTGCACTGGCTTTGCGGCGCCGAGCAGCAATGGCCCGACCGTGAGACCGTCGCCGGCCGCCGTCTTCAGCAGGTTGAAGGAAATGTTCGCGGCATCGAGCGTCGGCATCACGAGCAGGTTGGCTACTCCCTTGAGCTTCGATGGCGGGAAGACCTGCTGCCGAATCTCCTCCGACAGCGCCGCATCGCCGTGCATCTCCCCCTCGACCTCGAGCTGGGGTGCCCGTTCGGCGAGAATCTCCAGGGCATGCCGCATCTTCGTCGCCGTGGGCGCCGTGTCCGAGCCGAAGGAGGAATGCGAAAGCAATGCCACCTTGGGCACGAGGCCGAACCGGCGTACCTCCTCGGCGGCGAGAATCGTCATCTCTGACAGCTGCTCGGCGGTCGGATCGTCATTGACATAGGTATCGCAGATGAACAGCGTGCGGCCCGGCAGCAGCAGCATGTTCATCGCGTAGTAGCTGCCGACGCCTTCCTTGCGGCCGATCGCCTGCTCGATGTAGCGCAGGTTCGGCCGATACGGTCCGGTGGTACCGCACAGCATGGCATCGGCGTGGCCGTGCCGCACCAGCATGGCCCCGATCAGGGTCGTGCGCTTGCGCATGGCGTTCTTGGCCAGTTCCACCGACACGCCTTCGCGGCACGCAAGGTTATAGTAGTCCTGCCACAAATCCTTGTAGCGAACGTCGGAATCCGGATTGACGAGTTCGAAATCCCGGCCGGGCTGGATGCGCAGGCCGTCCTTCTCGATGCGCGCGCTGACGACGTGCGGACGGCCGATCAGGATCGGCTTGGCCAGGCTCTCGTCGACGGCCGTCTGCACGGCGCGCAGCGTGCGGTCGTCCTCGCCCTCGCAGAAGACGATGCGCGCCTGGCTGGCCTTGGCGGCCGCGAAGACCGGGCGCATCAACAGGCCGGTGTGATAAACGAACTCGTTGAGCCGCTGCCGGTAGGCGTCCATGTCCGCGATCGGTCTCGTCGCGACGCCGGAATCCATCGCCGCCTGAGCGACGGCCGGCGCCACGGTAACGATCAGGCGCGGATCAAAAGGCTTCGGGATCAGGTACTCTGGCCCGAACGCCAGGTCCTCCTTGCCATAGGCGGCGGCCACGACTTCCGACTGCTCGGCATGCGCCAGCGCGGCGATCGCGCGCACGGCCGCGATCTTCATGGCCTCGTTGATCGTGGTGGCGCCGACGTCGAGCGCGCCGCGGAACATGAACGGGAAGCAGAGTACGTTGTTGACCTGATTCGGGTAGTCCGAACGGCCGGTGCCGATGATGACGTCCGGGCGCACCGCCTTCGCGTCCTCGGGCAGGATCTCGGGATCGGGATTCGCCATGGCGAGGATCAACGGATGCTCGGCCATGGTCTTGACCATCTCGGGCTTCAGCACGCCTTTTGTGGACAGGCCCAGGAACACATCGGCCCCGACCATCGCGTCGCCCAGCGAGCGCGCCTCGGTCTCCTGCGCGTAGCGCGCCTTGGAAGCATCGAGATTCCCGCGTCCGGTGTGAACCACGCCTTTCGAGTCGCAGGCAAAAACGTTCTTGCGTTCGAGACCAACGCTGACCAGCAGATCGAGGCAGGCAATCGCCGCCGCGCCTGCGCCGGAACAAACGAGCTTGACCTTCGCGATGTCCTTGCCGACCAGTTGCAGCCCGTTCAGCACCGCCGCGGCGGTAATGATCGCGGTGCCATGCTGGTCGTCGTGGAAGACCGGAATCTTCATGCGCTCGCGCAGCCTGGCCTCGACGTAGAAACACTCTGGCGCCTTGATGTCTTCCAGGTTGATCCCGCCGAACGTCGGCTCGAGGGCGGCGATGATGTCCACCAGCTTGTCCGGGTCCTTCTCGTTGACCTCGATGTCGAAGACGTCGATGCCGGCAAATTTCTTGAACAGGACACCCTTGCCTTCCATCACCGGTTTGCCGGCCAGGGGGCCGATGTCGCCGAGACCCAGGACCGCGGTTCCATTGGTGACGACAGCAACGAGGTTGCCGCGCGAGGTGTACTCATATGCGGAGCCAGGATCGGCAACGATCTCGTCACACGCAGCGGCCACTCCGGGAGAGTACGCCAGCGACAGGTCGTTCTGGCTCGTCAGCGCCTTGGTCGGCGTCACCGCGATCTTGCCGGGCCGCGGCGAGCGGTGATAATCGAGTGCGAGGGCGCGGATGCGTTCATCCATGACTGTGGCTTCCTGACTCCAAACCGATGGGGGATTCTGGCATAGTTTTGCGATCAGGCTCTTGACGCAGCGAAGGTGCTGCATGGCCGGCACGGGCGGCAAGTCGCGTCCGTTCCGAACGGACGCTCCCGGACGGAAAGTCAGACCTCGTGGTACGCCAAGCCTGGCGGCCGACGCAATGTCGCAAGAATTTAGGAAGCGGAAATAAAAACGGCGGCTACATCAAGCAGCCGCCGAGCCTGCGGGTCCGTCCCTGAACTGAAATCCGGGCAACGGCAACTCAGGAGCTGCCGCCGCCCTTCTGGGGACTCCCCACTCGCCGATCAGGACGGACGCGAGCCCGTCGGGAACGGCCACGCGGCCGCAGGATTCAGCGAGGACTTCAGGCCAGGCGCCGCAGCGGTCGAGGGAGCAGCCGGGGCAGGAGCCGCGGCCGGGGCAGGCTTGGCAGCCTTCTTGGCGGCGGGCTTCTTCGCAGCAGCTTTCTTCGGAGCAGCCTTCTTGGCAGCAGGCTTCTTCGCAGCAGCTTTCTTCGGAGCAGCCTTCTTGGCGGCAGGCTTCTTCGCAGCAGCTTTCTTCGGAGCAGCCTTCTTGACAGCCTTCTTGGCGGCCGGCTTCTTCGCAGCAGCTTTCTTCGGAGCAGCCTTCTTGGCGGCCGGCTTCTTCGCAGCAGCTTTCTTCGGAGCAGCCTTCTTGGCAGCCTTCTTGGCGGCCGGCTTCTTCGCAGCAGCTTTCTTCGGAGCAGCCTTCTTTGCAGCGGGCTTCTTCGCAGCAGCTTTCTTCGGAGCAGCCTTCTTGACAGCCTTCTTGGCGGCCGGCTTCTTCGCAGCAGCTTTCTTCGGAGCAGCCTTCTTTGCAGCAGCCTTCTTCACAGCAGGCTTCTTGGCGGCAGGTTTCTTCGCCGCGGGCTTCTTGGCTTTCTTCTCTTCAGCCATGTTGAACCTCCTTCACAAATTAACAGGAAAGAAACACCACTTACGAACTTCAACCCGTCTGGGCTAGCACGGATTATTCAACGCCCTCAAGCAATTGAAAGCGACGAATTCCTCATGTTTTTCCATCCATCATTGCGCTTATGCGCAGCGCCCGCCCGGCGCGCGACGACGCCGTAGCTCATTGCGAATTCGATTTCCCGGCTGTGGTTGCGACGTCGCCCCGCCATGGCGATGCGCCCGCCAACCCTGATGGCAAGCGGCATTACGATGGCAGCGATATTCCGACGGGAGGGAAGGAAGGCGTTGCCGGAAGAGCGGGATGCGGAAACCTGAATCGAATGCCATGCCGCCGGTCGATCACCGAGACATTTCGCATTCGCGGCTACCTGCATCAGGCGTCTCCTCCGCATTCAGATGCCCCTGGGGCACTTCGGCAACGACCTACTAGATATAGTGTGTCATTGACCAACTTCGACTAATTGTAGTAGGGCGATATTTTTTTGCAAGCGCTTTTCGCCGTCGACGCCGCGTCCATGCTTCGATGTCGCGCGAATGCAACTCATCGACGCAGCAGTTTGCGCAAGCGCGCCCAGTCGAACAGAGGCCCCGGATCGGTCTTGCGCTGCGGCGCAATGTCGGCGTGGCCGACGACGTCCTCGATCCGATATGTGCGCCTGAGCGCGCGGATCAGGCGCGCGAGGCGGATGTACTGGATGGGCGTAAAGGCCTGGTCATCGCTGCCTTCGAGTTCAATGCCGATCGAAAAGTCATTGCAGCGTTCGCGCCCGCGCCAGGCTGACACACCCGCATGCCAGGCCCGTGCAGCGGTCGGCACGAACTGCACGACATCACCACGGCGACGAATGAAGAAATGCGCCGACACGCGCAAGTCGCGAATCGACTCGTAGTAGGGGTGTGCCGCAGCATCGAGATGGTTGGCAAAGAAGCGCTCGACGTCGACCCCGCCGAACTCGCCGGGGGGCAGGCTGATGGCATGCACGACAACGAGGGATATCGTGTCGCCGGCAGGACGCGCGTCCTGGTTGGGCGAGGGAACGAACCTCGCGCCCGGCAGAAGCCCGTCGGCGGTGAGGCGCGGCCCCGGCGACGCCATCGTCCCCTCAGTCCTTCAGCCCCAGGCGCTCCATCCGGTAGCGCAAGGAACGGAAGGTGACGCCGAGCAGCCTGGCCGCAGCCGTCCGGTTGAAGCGCGTCTTGTCGAGCGCGTCAAGAATGGCCCGCTTCTCGGCCTCGTCGAGGCGGTCCTGCAGCGGCAATTCGCTGCCAGCATCGCGATGCTCGGGCTCGGTAACGGCCGGCACGAGATTGAGGTCACCGACGTCGATGACGTCGCCGCCGAGCAGCGCCAGCGAACGTTCGAGCACGTTTTCCAATTCGCGCACGTTGCCCGGAAACGGATACGCGACGAGCGCGTCGCGCGCGGCAGGCGTCAAGGCAGGCGCGGCGCGGCCGGCCGCGGACGCAAGGCGTTCAAGGATTCGGCTCGCCAGCAACGGAATGTCCTCGTGACACTCGCGCAGCGGCGGCATGCGGATCTCGAGCACGTTAAGCCGGTAGAACAGGTCCTGGCGGAAGCGTCCCTGGGCAACCAGGCCTTTCAGGTCCTGGTGGGTCGCGCTGATGATGCGCACGTCGAGCGGTTCTTCGACCGTCGCTCCCACCTTGCGCACACGCTTCTCCTGGATCACCCGCAGCAATTTGACCTGCATGGTCAGCGGCAGGTCCGCCACTTCGTCGAGGAACAGCGTACCGCCGTGCGCCACGTGGAAGAACCCTTCCCGGTCCGCCTCGGCCCCGGTGAACGCTCCCTTGCGATAGCCGAAGAATTCACTTTCCATCAGGTTCTCGGGAATGGCGCCGCAGTTGACGGGCACGAACGGCGCCGTCGCCCGGGAACCGAGTCGATGGATCAGGCGGGCAGCCAGTTCCTTGCCGCTGCCGGATTCGCCGGCGATGTACACCGGCGCCTGGCTGCGAGCAACGCGTTGGATCAGGTCGCGCACGGCCGCCATGGCCGGCGATTCGCCCACCAGTTCGCCCTCGCCGGAACCGCGCGCCTCCTCGCGGCTCGGTAGATCGATGGCCGACTTGACGAGGGTGCGCAGCTGGTCGAGCGACACCGGCTTCGAGAGATAGTCAAAGGCACCGAACTTGAGGGCCTGCACGGCATTCTCCATGCTGCCGTGTGCGGTAATGACTGCCACCGGCAAGTCGGGATGGCGTTCCGCGATCAGGCGGACCAGCCCCAGCCCGTCCCCGTCGGGCAGGCGCATGTCCGTCAGGCACAGGCTGTAGGCGTTGCCGCCCAGCAAGCGGGTCGCGTCCGCCACGGTGGCCGCGCAATCCGCCGCCAGCCCCATGCGCGCCAGCGTCATGTCGAGCAGTTCGCGAATGTCGGCTTCGTCGTCGACCACCAGCACCCGCTTCAGGTCGTTCCGCTTCCGGCGCTCTAACTTGGCTGACATGCATCCCCCTTCGCGACTATCCGAAAATGGCCCCCGATCTGGCTATCGACGAGTTCGAGACGCGCGCCGTTCGCATCGCACAATTCTCGCGCAATGTACAGGCCGAGGCCGGTGCCGGTGCCACGGGTGGTAAAGAAAGGCTCGAAGACCTTGCCGCGATCCGCCTCGGCAATGCCCGGACCGTCGTCGATGACGTCGATTTCAACGCGGTCTGCCGCCGGGGAGGCCTCGATCCTGACCGCCCCGGCTTTCCCGCTGGCATAGCGCAACGCGTTGGTAAGCAGGTTTTCCAGCACGCGATGCAGGTGCGTCCGGTCGAAGCATACATTTAGATCATGGCCCACGGATGCCTTGACACGCGTGGCGACATCCGGATCGTGGAGTGCATACTCGTCGAGGAACAGGTTCACGAGTGCCGCAAGGTGGACAGTCTCCTGCTGGGCCCGGTCGCGCCGTCCCAACTCGAGAACGTCGCCCACCAGACGGTTCAGGCGGGCGCTGTTGTCGCCGATGATGCGCACGAGTCGGGCCCGCGTGTCGGCGCGCTGTTCGTCTGCAAGCAGTTCCCCGGCGTTGCTGATGGCCGCCAACGGATTGCGGATCTCGTGCGCGATGTTGGCTGTCAGGCGGCCAAGCGCGGCCAGCTTGATTTGCTGTGCCTGCGCCTGTATGCGGCCCAGATCCTGAAGATAGACAAGCGTGTTGCCATCCCGCACCGGTGGCAATCGCCGCACCAGCAGCGAGCGGCCGCTCGGCAGCGCGAGCACGTCGGTCGACTCTCCCGCCGGGTGGCGCTGCCGCAAGTGCTCGGCGAGCGCCGGCGAGTAGTCCGACAGCTGATCTCCGGCCGGCGCCTCTGACGCGAGCATGGCTTCCGCTTGGCGGTTGTGCAGGCAGACCCGTCCATCTTCGTCGACGACCAGCACGCCGTCCTCCATGTCCTGGATGACCTGGAGATTGATGCGCACCTGATCCGCGAGCTCTATGCCACGCCGCGTCGCCAGGTTCTCGTTGGCCACGACCCGCAGCGCCAGGAAACGGGCGATCATTGCGGTGGCGAAGAAGCCGATGCTTGTGAGGCCCGTGCGCAAGTACTCGTCCGCGCTGCCATTGAACTGCAGTATCCGGAACGTCTGCTCCAGGAGCACGGCCAGCGTCGCCAGGGCGGCATAGAAGAGTGTCAGCCGGCCCTGGCCGACCAGACCGGCCGCAGCGACAACGACGACCAGCATGAAAGCGACGCCGCTGCTGGCACCGCCGCTCGCGTACATCAGGATCGTCAGGATGACGATATCGCTGGCGACCTGCAGGGACAATTGAAGATCGAAAAGGCCTGCGGCGCGCTGCAGGGCGAACAGGAAGGCGAACGCCAGGACGAGATAGAACGAATCCGCCCAGAGAAAGAGCGAGGCGTCCTGAGACGCGAGGTTGGCCCTGCCACCCGTGATCAGAAAAGCGATCAGGAAGACAGCGGCAACGACAAGGCGATAGATGCAGAAGTACTGGAGCGACCGCCAGTAGCTGTCCGCGACGACGCCCTGACCCGGGCGTCCCGGCAGCGTCAGCGCTTCAGTCACGTTGCGCGCCCGATCCCAGTCGGCGATGCTCTTCGCCGCAGTAGTGGCGGCCGTCGGCGATCACGCTCTCGCTCTCGGGCACGTGCAGGCCGCAAAAATCGCAACTGACCATCGCCTCGCCGCGGTTCCCTTGTGGCGTCTTTCGGCCCGCGTCGTCCCGTCGTCTGCCCGCGAGCAGCTTGTACAGGACGATCCCGAGGAGCACGAAGACAATGAGCTTGGTCACGAAATCAACAGACGATAAATTGAATGTCGATCATACCGCCTTTGGCCGGGACGAAGCGGCTCCTTATGCCGACGGAACGTCCCGCTTGCAGCCGGCAGCGTCGAGCGCCACGTAAGTGAGGATCGCCTCGGTCACCTTGACGACGACTGGTGACGCCGGGTTGCGTTCGGCATACACAGCCACGTCGACGGTGATCGACGTGCGCCCGACGCGCATGATCTCCGCATAGAACGACACGACGTCACCCACCGAGATCGGCTGCCGGAACTGGAAGGAATTGACGGCCACCGTCGCCACCCGGCCGCGGGCGCGGCGCATAGCCGCCACGCCGCCGGCTATGTCGACCTGCGCCATGACCCAGCCGCCGAAGACATCGCCCGCGGCGTTGAGGTCCGCCGGCATCGGCATCACGCGCAGCACCGGCTGTTGCTCCGGCAGGTTTGCCACTTCATCGGTCATCGAGATCGATCCTTTCCAATAGCCACTATATTCACAAGGGCACAACCTTGAATGCTCGCGGAGGCCGTGTCAACTGCGGTTAAAATCAAAATCATGAGAGGCCTTCGCCACGCTGTTCCCCTGCCTGCCTCCGACCCTGCCGAAAGGCGCGACTGGCAGACCATCCGCGCGCTGCTGCCCTACCTGTGGCAATGGAAGTGGCGCGTCATTTTTGCGCTGTCCTGCCTCATCGCCGCCAAGGTCGCCAACGTCGCCGTCCCGCTGGTCTTCAAGGATATCGTCGACGCGCTGTCCATTCCGAAGGAACAGGCGCTGCTGCTCGTACCCATCGGTCTACTCGGCGCATACGGTTTGCTGCGTTTTTCCACCGCGCTCTTCACCGAGTTGCGCGAGATTGTGTTCGCGCGCGTTACGCAACGGGCGCAGCGCACCATCGCGCTGGAGGTCTTCGAGCACCTGCACGCCCTGTCGCTGCGCTTTCACCTGGAGCGGCAAACAGGCGGCCTTACGCGCGACATCGAGCGGGGAACGCGTTCGGTCGGCAGCCTGATCAGCTTCACGATCTACTCGATCCTGCCGACGCTCGTAGAAATCGGCCTGGTCATGGGCATCCTGGTCATCCGCTATGAGGGCGCCTTTGCCGCCATCACCGTGGTGACGCTCACGGTCTACATCACATTCACGGTCGTCGTCACCAATTGGCGCACCCGCATCCGGCGCGAGGCCAACGAATTCGACTCCGCGGCAAGTTCACGCGCCATCGACAGCCTGATCAACTACGAGACGGTCAAGTACTTCAATAATGAGCGCTGGGAACTGGACCGCTACGACGAGCAGATGCAGCGTTGGGAGACCGCGCAGGTCAAAACCCAGATATCGCTTTCCTACCTCAACCTCGGCCAGGCACTGATCATCGCAGCCGGCGTGACCCTGATGATGTGGCGCGCGGCGCAGGGTGTCGCCGCCACGACCATGACGGTCGGCGACATCGTGCTCGTCAATGCGTTCCTGATCCAGCTCTACATGCCTCTCAACCACCTCGGCGTGCTCTACCGCGAGATCCGCCAGTCGCTGACGGACATCGAGCGCATGTTCGCGCTTCTGGGCCAGAACCGCGAAGTGCAGGATGCGCCCGACGCCCGGCCGCTCGTGCCCGGGCCATGCGAAGTCAACTTCGAACACGTGGGCTTTGCTTACGAAACAAAGCGCCAAATCCTGTTCGACGTCGATTTCACGATTCCTGCCGGACGGACAGTTGCCGTCGTCGGGCACAGCGGGTCGGGCAAAAGCACCCTTGGCCGGTTGCTCTACCGCTTCTACGACGTGCGCGCCGGCACCATACGGGTCAACGGCAGCGACATCCGCAAGCTGACGCAGGCGTCGCTGCGCGCGGCCATCGGCATCGTGCCGCAGGATACGGTGCTGTTCAATGACACCCTGCTGTACAACATCCAGTACGGACGGCCCGGCGCCAGCCCGGCCGAGGTCATCGCCGCCGCCCGGGCCGCCCACCTGCATGAATTCGTCGAGCACCTGCCCGACAAATACCAGACCCGCGTCGGCGAGCGCGGCCTCAAGCTGTCGGGCGGCGAGAAACAGCGGGTCGCGATTGCGCGGGCGCTGCTGAAGAACCCGCCGATCCTGATTTTCGACGAGGCTACTTCGGCGCTGGATTCGAAAACGGAAAAGGCTATCCAGGCGGAACTGGAACAGGCTGCGATCGGGCGCACCACCTTGATCATCGCCCACCGCCTGTCGACGGTGATGAACGCCGATGAAATCCTCGTGCTCGACGCCGGCCGCATCGTCGAACGGGGCAACCACCGCGAATTGCTCGGCCTTGGCGGAGCTTACGCGCAGATGTGGGCGCTGCAGCAGCGTGACGAAATGGCCGCGCCGTTGTCTACGTCGGCAGCGGCCATGGAGGCGATATGACAAACAACACCCGCATCGAACACGACTTGCTGGGCGAGCGCCGCGTGCCGGCCGACGCCTATTGGGGCATCCACACACTGCGCGCGCTGGAGAATTTCCCGATCACGGGCAAGCCCATCGGCAGCTATCCTGACCTGGTGAAGGCGCTGGCCTTGGTCAAGCTTGCCGCGGCGCATGCCAACCGGGAGCTGGGCGAACTGGAAGAGAAGCGGTTCGCGGCGATCTCGGGCGCCTGCCAGGAAATCATTGGCGGTGCCTGGCACGAACAATTCGTGGTCGATGTGATCCAGGGCGGCGCAGGAACATCGACCAACATGAATGCCAACGAGGTGATTGCGAACCGCGGGCTGGAGCTTCTCGGCGAATACCGCGGCAACTATCAGG